>Ga0208629_100006_pt1 | contig 384294 bp, 331 predicted proteins | sample LakWasMet19_HOW5_2_FD_183865 | JGI IMG/M metagenome (GOLD analysis project Ga0208629, IMG submission 183865) | Freshwater sediment methanotrophic microbial communities from Lake Washington under simulated oxygen tension - Sediment Metagenome... | ecosystem: Environmental > Aquatic > Freshwater... | reverse complement strand
TTCCCATTCCGAACAGAGAAGTTAAGCCCCTCAGCGCCGATGGTACTGCCGTAAAAGGTGGGAGAGTAGGTCATCGCCAACTTTTATTACAAAGCCCCGAGTAGAAATACGCCGGGGCTTTTTTGTTTTACGCTAGACTCTGGACACTGGACTATTAATGAGTCAATGTGATAATGAGTCAATGTGCCAATACAATTTGGAAAATTTGAACAATGAGTCAATTTGAACAATTTGCACAATATGCCAATGAGTCAATGTGAAAATGTGCCAATACAATTTGAACAATTTGAACAATTTGCACAATATGCCAATGAGTCAATGTGAAAATGTGCCAATACAATTTGAACAATTTGAACAATGAGTCAATTTGGACAATTACCAATTACCAACTACCAACTACCAGTTACCAGCTACCAAATACCAAATACCAGCTACTAGTTACCAGCTACCAACTACCATTTTCTAATTACGAACGACGAGGGACGAATGACGAGGGACGAAGGACTATGTACGAATGACAATGTACAAACGACGAGCAACGAATATCAAGAATCAAGTAGTCAAATTTCAATTCTATTAGTTATCTTTGAACGTGAAATATTTTGAAGAAAAAAGAAAAGAAGTAATGAAGCATATTGAAGGCTTTATGCTTGACAATATGTTTAATTTCCTTAAACCTATTGAAGAAATCTGGCAACCAACAGATTTCCTTCCTGATTCATCTAAACCTGAATTTTTTGATCAGGTGAAAGACTTACAAGCTTCAGCTCGTGAATTACCTTACGATTTAATGATTGTGCTGATTGGTGATACCATCACTGAAGAAGCTTTACCTACTTACGAATCTTGGTTAGCTACCGTTGAAGGTGTATCTAAAGATGAAGAAGGTGGTTGGATGAAATGGTTACGCCACTGGACTGGTGAAGAAAATCGCCACGGTGATCTACTAAATAAATACTTATACCTTTCTGGTCGTGTAGATATGCGCCAATTAGAAATATCTACGCAATATCTTATTGCTGATGGTTTCGACATCGGTACAGATCGCGATCCATATAGAAACTTTGTCTATACTTCTTTCCAAGAAATGGCTACGAATATCTCTCACCGTAGAGTTGCTAGCTTATCTAAAAAGAGTGGTGATGGTTTACTTGCTAAAATGTGTGGCGTTATTGCTGCCGATGAAGCTCGTCATGCTAACGCGTACCAAGAATTCATTAAGCAAATTATGAAAGTTGATGCGAGCGAAGCTCTTATCGCTTTCGAAGATATGATGCGTAAGAAAATTGTTATGCCTGCTCATCTTCTAAAAGAAGCTGGTAAAACAATGGAAGCTACTTTCGATCATTTCTCTAACGCTGCTCAACGTTTAGGTGTTTATACTTCGATGGATTATATTGATATCATCAAACATCTTTTAAAAGAATGGCAAGTAGATAGCCTTACTGAATTAAATGATGCTGGTGAAAAAGCTAGAGATTATTTAATGGCTCTACCTGATCGTTTAACTCGTATCGCTGATCGTATGAAAACTCCTGAGTTGGAATATGAATTCGCTTGGGTGAAAAGAGGATAATTAATCACACAATTCTGAAGCCTCTTTCATGATGTTTTGAACTCTTGGATTTGACTTTACAATTGACTCTAAAATATGTCTGCTCTTAAGTAAATGTTTCGTTAACACGACTCCTTTATTTAAGAGCATTTCTTTTTCCTCTTTCGTTATCAATGTTAAACATGTTATCGGGAATAATTTCTGATTATCGATAATCGTTTTTAATCCCTTGCCTTTCGGCTCATCCCAACTAATTAAATTTAAGCCTGCACAAGTTCCATACTGAAAAGCATCTTCAGTGAATTTCGTATTCGTTACTACCCATCCTTCAAACTTTTCGAAATTCTGCTTCTCCAAAATATCATTATACCTCGATCTAATGTACAATGGAATTTTAACATCACATTTTATGTGCAATAGGTTATGATATTTACACTCTATGTAAATAGTAGTATCGCCTTTTGTTGCTATTACATCAATCTCATGACTAACACATCTGCCTCTTATAAACTGGCCAGTACTCACCTTATATCTTTGTGCTATCATTAGCTCAGCTACGAATTTTTCAAATGCAAATCCGGCTGGACCTAATTCCATAATCCCTTCTTTCAACTTGTATTTAGAAGCAGTTACTCTAGAATGTTTTTTTAATAATCGGAATGCTAATCGGAATATTTTATGTGTAGAATATCCGTTGGATATATTTCTCTTAACCTCCTGAAGTATAGTATTTGCAAGCTCTTCAGAAGCACCACTGTTCATTAAAGATATTTTCAGTTTGTCTGAATTAAAAACCGCTTTTTCTCCAGTGGATTTTTCAATTAAATATTGCGTATCTTTCATAAACAAAATCTATACGAATGTACGATTTTATTTCTATCGAATTTTGGGGCGCAGCTCAGGAAGTAACAGGCTCTAAACATATCATCACTGCTCCAGATGGCACAAAGATTTTATTAGACTGCGGATTAGTTCAAGGTGCCAATACCGATGAAGCTAATCGCAAATTCGGTTTTAATCCGAAAGATATTGATGTGCTTGTTGTTTCCCATGCTCATATCGATCATTCTGGAAATATTCCTAACCTGGTAAAGCAAGGTTTTCGTGGTAAAATTTTAACTACCGCTGCAACGATAGATGTATTAAGTATTATGCTTGCCGATTCTGCTCGTATTCAAGAGGACGATGCCGAATACATCAATAAGAAAAGAAAAGCAGAAGGTCGTAAACCTATTCAACCTTTATATACTTTAGAAGATGTTGAAATGACGATGAAAATGTTTCATGCAGTTCGTATTAAAGAACATTATGTATGGAACGAGAATATTTCTTTTTATTTCACAGATGCTGGACATATTTTAGGTTCAGCTTGTATAACTGTTGAAATAAAAGTTAAAGATGAAATTCGAAAAATATTTTTCTCCGGAGACGTTGGTCGTTACAACGATAGAATTTTAAAAGCTCCTGATGATTTTCCTCAAGCTGATGTTATATTATTAGAAAGCACTTACGGAAATCGTTTACATGATATTACCGAAAATGCTGAGCAAAAATTATTAGATGCAGTTCTTAAAACTTGCATAGTACAACAAGGGAAATTAATTATACCTGCATTTAGTTTAGGCAGAACACAAGAGATTGTTTATGCTTTAGATAGAATGAGGACCGAAGGGAAATTGCCGAAAGTGCGTGTATATGTTGATTCTCCACTATCCACAAGTGCTACTAAAATTATGCGCAGGCATACAGAATATTTTAATGATGATATTTTGGATTATATGCGCACTGATCCTGATCCTTTTGCATTTCCAACATTAAGATATACTCCAACAATTCAAGAGTCGAAAGCGATTAATGAGGATGAAGGCCCTGCTATAATTATTGCAGCTTCAGGAATGATGGATGCAGGAAGAATAAAACATCATTTAGCAAAGTATATTGAGGACCCGAATAATACTATTCTAATTGTTGGGTATTGTGAGCCAAGTACCATAGGTGGTAAAATTTTAAATGGAGATAAAGAAGTTCGTATTTACGGAAAAGATTTTCAAGTAAATGCTACAATAGAAGTAATCACTTCTTACAGCGCTCACGCAGATTATGAAGAGTTGATAAAGTTTGTGAATTGCCAGGATCCTTCAAAAGTAAAAAACCTCTACCTAGTGCATGGCACGATAGAGGCTCAAGAATATTTTGCAGATCAACTCCGTAATCGAGGGTTCCAGAATGTTGGAATACCGAAGCTTGGAGAGAAAACCTTATGCTAATTTGTTAATGATGTTCGTCGAAGCGTCCTCGCTTCGACATTTAACTTTATTGTAGGAGTGAGCCTGCCTGACGTCAGACAGGGACGCTCCGACGAACGACGCTCCGACGAACACTATTTTACAATTTGAATTTTTGATTGGTGTTGACCAACTTTGATCAAATAAATACCTGCATTGATTTTTCTCAAATCGATTTGTAGATTTTCATTAATCAAATCTGATTGAATTGTTTTTCCAGATAAATCTATGATGAAATATTTCTGTCCATTCATTTTTTCATCTTTTAATTTGATAAAATCTGAACTTGGATTTGGATAAAAACCTAAGGCCTTATTCTTAGTTGTAGAAACTCCTGATATAGTTATGAAATCACTATATACATCTTTGTAAATATTATTTAATTGACCATTGCTATCCGATTCTTTATAGATATGAAGCGTTTCATTACCTTCATTATCATATGCATATTCTTCTTCAATTCTGAATAATTCTTCCCATGTACCATTTAAGTATAAGTCATATAAATAAAGGGTTCTAGCCTTAGATGTATTATTTACAATTTGAATTCTCATGTTTCCTTCCCAATCTCCACTCACGTAATTTTCTAATAAATAACTGAAGCTATCATACACATCGTGAGTAAAAGTTTCTCGTTGGTATAGTCTCCAAGATGCTCCAACCTTCAGAAATATTTTAGTATTCGTTAGGAAATCTTTTGAAGGAGAATCCCAGATATAGTTACAATATAATTGATCATCAACCCAAGTTGTTCCATCCCATAATCTTTTAATCATACCAGTATCCACACCTGAATTATCATAAATGAACTCATACTGATCGATAGGCACAAATTCGGTTCCTGTAAATTGATAAGACTCTTCTTTCGATAAAACATTATTTACATAACGCTCAACTCTTCTCATAGAACTATCATATTTACTGCCATTCCAATAACATTCTACAGTTGATTTTACACCCAACATGGCATTGTATTCGATATCATAACGATCTCCGTATAATACTTCCCATGCATTGTTATTCCACATTCTGTTTTCCGAAAGTGTTAAATCGCCTTGAATATTGAATTCATTAATGGTCGACATGTAAGGCACGAATACATTTGGAGACATCTGAATTTCCATTAATGCTTGTGTCATCATACCATTTGAATTATAGGTATAATTAATTCTTCCAATTACATTTTGTTGTTCATCCTGAAGAATTTCATTGGCTATACTGCCATCAGCATTATAAGAAATACTAGATGTATTGGCGTAAACCCAATCATTTACCATCTCAACCCATTCATAATGAGCTTTGGTTCCAGGAAATTTTTCATTCCCTTTTTTAGATAATTGAAGGGATGGAGAAAATTTAAAGCTTTTCTTTTTCGAAGTAGTTTGAACTAAATCTTTGGTTTTTAAAATCGATAAACCATTTTTTTGAGCTGTGCCTAGCTTCACAAAGGCAAGCAAAACAATAAGGGTAATTAGTCTTTTCATAGTGTCTTTTTTTTTAGTTAAGACATTAGAAAAAGTAATTACCCTTAGTTAATATGTTAATTTGTTAATTTGATAATATGTTAATACTTATTTCTATTAACAAATTAACGCATTAACAAATCAGTCTTACATATTTCTTCTATACTGCCCGCCTACTTTATACAAGGCATTCGAAATTTGTCCTAATGAACAAACCTTAGAAACTTCCATTAATTGCTCAAAGATGTTTTTGTTCTCTACAGCAGCTTTTTGAAGTTCTAATAGCGCATTTGCTGAATGCTCTGCGTTACGGTCTTGGAAGGCTTTTAATGCAGAAATTTGATATTGTTTTTCTTCTTCTGTAGCACGAATAACTTCTGAAGGCACCACTGTTGGTGAACCTTTTTTATTTAAGAAGGTATTTACACCTACAATTGGATATTCTCCATTGTGTTTTAACGTTTCGTAATACAGAGATTCTTCTTGAATTTTTCCTCTTTGGTACATAGTTTCCATTGCACCTAAAACACCACCTCTATCAGAAATACGTTTGAATTCAGCTAATACTGCTTCTTCCACTAAATCCGTAAGCTCTTCAATAATGAATGCACCTTGAATTGGGTTTTCATTTTTCGCTAAACCTAATTCTCTATTGATGATCAATTGAATTGCCATTGCTCTTCGTACAGATTCTTCTGTAGGTGTAGTAATCGCTTCATCGTAAGCATTTGTATGTAATGAATTACAGTTGTCGTAAATCGCATATAATGCTTGTAGCGTTGTGCGGATATCATTAAAGTCAATTTCTTGAGCATGTAAGGATCTTCCTGAAGTTTGAATATGGTATTTTAATTTTTGAGAACGATCGTTCCCTTTGTATTTGTATTTAATTGCTTTCGACCAGATTCTTCTAGATACTCTACCGATAACTGAATATTCTGGGTCGATACCGTTTGAGAAGAAGAACGATAAGTTCGGTGCGAAATCATCGATATGCATTCCTCTACTTAAATAATATTCTACGAATGTAAATCCATTACTTAAGGTAAATGCTAATTGTGATATTGGATTTGCTCCAGCTTCAGCAATATGATATCCTGAGATAGAAACTGAATAGAAGTTTCTTACTTTTTCGTTGATAAAATATTGTTGAATATCACCCATCATTCTTAAGGCAAATTCAGTAGAGAAAATGCACGTGTTTTGTGCTTGATCTTCTTTTAAGATATCTGCTTGAACTGTACCACGTACTGTAGATATTGCATAAGCTTTAATTTGCTCGTACACATCTTTCGGTAATACTTGATCTCCTGTAACACCTAATAACATTAAGCCTAAGCCATTGTTGCCTTCTGGTAATACGCCTTGATACGTTGGACGAGCAATTCCTTTTTGTTTATAGATTTCTTCAATTTTTTTATTTACCTCAGCTTCTAATCCGTTTTTCTTGATGTAAATTTCACACTGTTGATCAATAGCAGTATTCATAAAGAATCCAAGCAACATTGGTGCTGGACCGTTAATCGTCATGGATACTGAAGTGCTCGGATTACATAAGTCGAAACCAGAATATAATTTCTTAGCATCATCAAGTGTAGCAATACTTACTCCTGAGTTACCAATTTTACCATAGATATCCGGACGTACATGAGGATCTTCTCCGTATAAAGTAACAGAGTCGAATGCCGTTGATAAACGATGTGCTGGTTGTCCTAATGAAACGTAATGGAAACGTTTGTTAGTTCTTTCAGGTCCGCCTTCTCCAGCAAACATACGAGTTGGATCTTCGCCTTCTCTTTTCAATGGGAATACACCAGCAGCATAAGGGAATTCACCTGGAAGATTTTCCGTTAACAACCATCTTAAAATATCACCCCAAGCCTCATACTTCGGTAATGAAATTTTAGGAATACGAAGTTTAGATAATGATTCGTAGTATAATTGTTGTTTGATTTCTTTATCGCGCACTTTATACACAAAGAAATCTTGTTCATATTTTCTTAGTGTTTCAGGCCACTCTTTTAAAAGTCTTCTGCATTCATGATGAAGCATTTCTTCATAATGATTATACAAATCTTTTAAGGTTTGAACACCTTCTTCTTTTTTTTCTTTCTCTAAAATATCAATAGTACCTTTTAATTGATACATTTTTTGAGCAAGCTGAACTTGTTCATTTACCCATACTTTATAATCGTGATTCGCTTCTACAATTTCTGCTAAATAACGAGTACGATCAGGAGGGATGATGTATATTTTTTCAGAATTACCTTTTATTAAATTTAGATGAGATAAAAATTCAACACCAGTTTTCTCTGTGATTTTATTCATTAAAGCGAAGTATAATGAATTCATACCAGGATCATTGAATTGAGATGCCATGGTACCATATACAGGAATTTCATCATCACTAGCATTAAAGGCTTGATGATTTCTACGGTATTGTTTTTTTACATCACGAATAGCATCTAATGCTCCACGCTTATCAAATTTATTGATTGCTACTAAATCAGCAAAATCAAGCATGTCGATTTTCTCTAATTGTGTAGCAGCACCAAACTCTGGCGTCATTACATATAAGGATACATCGCAATGTTCTGTGATTTCAGTATCCGACTGTCCGATACCTGAAGTTTCAACAATAATTAAATCGTATGCTGCAGCTTTACAAATATCGATTGCTTCTTGAACATATTTAGATAATGCTAAGTTAGCCTGACGAGTTGCTAATGAACGCATATATACTCTAGGATTGTTGATAGAGTTCATACGAATTCTATCCCCTAATAATGCTCCACCTGTTTTACGTTTAGAAGGGTCGACAGAAATAATAGCAATACTTCTATTTTCGAAATCGTTTAAATAACGACGAACTAATTCATCCACTAATGAAGATTTACCAGCACCACCTGTTCCTGTAATACCTAATACAGGGATATGTTTCGTGCTGATCAATTTTTTAATTTCCGCTAAAAACTTTTCAGCTTCATCCGGAATATTTTCTGCTACTGTAATTGCATGTGCAATTTTCGCAGGATTTTTATCAGCTATATCTTTTAATTCTTCCGGAAGAGAAACTTTCGTTGGGAAATCACATTGCTTCATCATATCGTTGATCATGCCTTGTAATCCCATTTTACGGCCATCATCTGGAGAATATATTCTTGCTATACCGTATTGTTGTAGTTCTTCAATTTCAGTTGGAAGAATTACACCACCACCACCAGCAAATATTTTAATATGTCCGGCACCTTTTTCTTTCAATAGGTCGAACATGTATTTGAAGTATTCATTATGTCCACCTTGGTAGGAAGTCATAGCGATACCTTGTACATCTTCTTGAATAGCACAATTAACCACTTCATCAACGGAACGGTTATGTCCTAAATGGATTACCTCAGCTCCTGATGCCTGAAGAATCCTTCTCATGATATTTATAGTAGCGTCGTGCCCATCGAATAAAGAGGCAGCTGTAACGAAACGAACTTTGTGATTTGGTTTGTATACTTCTATTGTATCCATATTTGTAGTAATAGTCTAGCAAAAGTAACAAAAATAGCTTTAAAGTACTTAGTATTGAGTATTGAGTAATGAGTAATGAGTAGTGGGTAAGGAGAATTGAGATGTAAACTTTTGTTATATTAACTGAATTAATACCCAATACTTGTAATTGGCACATTGGCACATTGTTATATTAACGCATTTTTCAGTTTGATAATCAGCGATTTGTAATTAATTCAAAAAATATTTAGGACCGAATGCAACCAAAACATAAAAACCATCATCTTGAAGTAAAATGAGCTTACAATTGGGACATAAGCTAAGCCTCGAAGATATAATTGAGGGAAGTAAACGAGGGGAACGAAAGTTTCAAGAGTTGCTTTACAAGCACTTTGCATCAAAAATGTTGGTTGTGTGTGCGAGATATGCGAAGGATAATTTTGAGGCGGAGGATATGTTACAGGTTGGTTTTGTGAAGGTCTTTGAAAAGTTAACAGATTATAAAGGAGATGGATCATTTGAAGGATGGGTGAGAAGGATCATGGTAAATACATCAATAGAGTTTTACCGTAAAAATGCGAGAATGTTTCCAGTGGTTGATTTAGATCATGCTCCAGAGAGTCCAGTTCAAGAGAATCAATTATCAAAAATTAACTTGAACGATTTGTTAGCCATAATTAGAAAGCTATCACCAGGATACAGATTGATTTTCAATATGTATGCAATAGAAGGCTTTTCGCACAAAGAAATAGCAAAAGAATTAGGGATAAGTGAGGGGACATCAAAATCACAACTAGCGAGAGCTAGAGCAATTTTGCAAGAGAATATTATAAAAATGGAGGGCAAATAAAATGAAGCACTCAGAAAAAAATAACGAATTAGATAACATGTTTAAAGACGCATTCGATGGTTTCGAAATGGAGCCAAGCGAACGTGTATGGGATGGAATTTCTAATGAGTTAGATAAAAAGAAAAAAGGAGTTGTTATCGGTTGGACAGCTAGATTGTCAATTGCAGCATCAGTGATTTTATTATTAACTGTAGGCGTATATCAATTCAATTTGAATAGTAACGAAAGTGCTACATCAAATAATGCAAACCTTGCAAACAATAATAAAAACAAGCGTTCTGAGGTAGTTGATTCAACAACATCAAAAAAAGTTGAAAAAATTTCAGAGCCGATGCAACCAAAGTCATCAGAGCCTCGTCTAGCAGATGTAGTAGAGATCAAAAGTAGATCAATTCGTTCTTCGAAAAGTTTAAAAAAAGGAATAATAATAGAGTCTAAATTGAAAAAAGACAGTCGTACTCAACAAGAAAAAGATGCGATAGAGCTATTGAAAAAGATGGAAGAAAAGGCAGAGACAAATACAAATTCTCCAGTACTTGAACCAGAAAATAAAAAGCCCGTTATTATTAAACCAGTACCAGTGCCAAGTCCAAGTATCGCTTCAAATACTGGATCGAAAACAGAAGTAGGAGTATTAGAGATGTTGAATTTTGTAGCACAAAAAGTAACAGGAAATGCAGATGCGGAATTGGTAGCGGTAAATGAAAGTAAAAAAACAGACGGAACAGTGAGAAAGAAATACGATGTGAATTTAGGAATCGTAAAATTTAGTAGAGTAAAAAACACAGAGAAATAAAAATATTCAAAATTGTTAAACCTAATGAGATTATATATTATGAAAAAGTCAATTTTAGTGCTTGGGTTAGTGGTAGGAGTAATCACTTCAAGCGTGAACGCACAATCTAGATCAGTAAAAGCAGCTAGAGCAATCAATCAAACAAAAGACGCAATTGCAGGCATTATCAACTTAGAGCCAATTGATGTAGTTGCTGAATATGTTCATAAAAAGAAAGATGCGGTTTCAGATTTATACACAGCAAACGATTTAAAATTCGATGCTTCTATGAGTTTAGCTGATACTGGTAAAAGAAAAACAGATACAACAGAAATCAAAGTTGGTAAAACCAGAATTGTCGTAATTGGTGAGCCAAAAATTGAGAAAATTTACATGGAGAAAGATTCAACTGGTGATTATGAATCAGAAAGCAAAGCAAGCAGCAAAGGTGATGATGATAAAAAAGACAAAAAACACGAAGGTGAATTAGAGTTTTCTATCGGATACAATGGCTTGTTAGAAAATGGATCTACTAGCTTATCTCCAGCAAACCAAGGATTAAACTTGATCAATGGAAAATCAACTAACGTAAACTTAACTTACAACCACTACTTCAATATCTACAGAGAAAATGTTCGTTTGTCAGTAGGTTTAGGTTTAGATTGGAACAACTACAGATTAGCTGGTGATAGCACTGCAATTCCAAATTCGCCATCATTCGGATTCAACAAAGACTCTTTAGTTAACAGCATTGATTTCACTAAAAACAAATTATTAGCTCGTTATGCAACATTGCCTATCATGTTACACTTCAAATCGAATGATTTCAAAAATGGTAAAGCAGTAGGAGTATCAGGAGGTGTTGAATTAGGTTACTTAATTAACGGAAGAGTTAAACAAGTAAGCGAAGCTAAAGGTAAAACTAAAGTAAACGATGGATTTAATTTAAATGAATTACGTTACGGATTCGTGGGAAGAGTTAGCTACGGAAGCATGGGAATCTACGGTAAATACTATCCACAAAGCGTATTCAACAAAAATGAAGGTCCTGATTTAAATACTTTCTGTGTAGGCTTAACTTTCGGGTTAGACTAAACAAGGTTTGATAAATAATAATGCGTAGAGCTCTCCATTTTATGGGGGGCTTTTTTTTATATATTTGTATCGTTATAAATTAATTATGAAAAAATACCTATTACTTATTTTGCTTTTCGTAGGAAGCAAAACCTTTGCTCAAACTATCCCAAATGGAGGTTTCGAGACTTGGACTAACTTTATTTTCTTTTACGAGCCACAAGGTTATGTAACTACTAACTATGCTTCAGTATTGTTAGGTACAGGAGGATTGCCAAGAGCTAACGTAAGTAGATCTACAACGAAACAATCTGGTACTTACTCAGCGAAATTAGAGTCATATGCTCAAAATGCTGGTGATACTTCAGGTGTACCAGGATTAATGATTACAGGAACACTAGATTTAACGAACGTGAACATTGTGCCCGGGATTCCTATTTCAGGTGGTCGTCCGACAGAATTAAATGGTTATTATAAATATGCAGAAGGTAACAGAGCAGACTCTGGTATAATCACTGTATTATTATCAAAATACAACCCAATAGCAGGAGGTTTAAACATCGTTGGAATTGGTGGAGGAGTATTTAGTAATACTGCAAACTTTACAGCATTCACAACACCGATTCAATATCTTACTGCAGAAACTCCTGATACTGTTATTATAATTATGGGTACAACTACTAATATCGGATTAGATAGTACTGCATTAACATCAGCACCAGTAGGTTCAGTATTATATGTAGATAATTTAACATTCTCAGGTAATGCACCAAATTCAGTTGGTTCAGTTGATAAATTAATTGAAGCAGCATTATATCCAAACCCAAGTACAGATAAAATCACAGTTGATTATACTCAAACATTATCATCTGAGGTAGAAATAAAATTAGTAAGCTTAGATGGTAGAGAAGTTTATGTTGATCATAAATACTTCAATGCAGGTAAGCAAAAGATTTCAATTGACTTAGCAAATATCAATGCCGGAATGTATCAGTTGGTAGTGAATACTAACGATGGAAGTGTTCGTAAGGCAGTTGCAGTTATTAAATAGATTTATAAAATTCTAAAAATTGAAATTCTAAATTCTAAAAATAATATTTAAAATCCTGTTCGAAAGAACGGGATTTTTTTTGACTATTGGTATTTTGTATAATAATATAGCTACTTACTATTTGCAATAAGCGAATCATTACTACGGCTTAGTCATTTTATTTTCTATTAACGTCATCACACCTAATATTATACAAAATACCAATAGTCGAGATATTTAAATTTTTTCAATCTAAAATCTAACATCTAAAATCTAAAACTTATAAATGTCTTCTAGTTTTTAGAATAAAACGGTGTGATGAGGTAAATAGAATGCAGGCGCTTTAATCCGTTGCAGTATATTAATGTAAGGTAGTGGTGTGACTAGCTATTTTATTGAAAAAATTAGTAAACAAAAAAAATCCCGAACTTTTCAGAACGGGATTCCCTTATATTTTTTTCGGTCACAAAGTGGCCGTAGTGCAATTACAGTAGAGACTCTACTAAAACTACCACTTTATCAGAAAGCACTTCGATCACACCACCAGAGATGGTCATTTCTTGGTTACCTTCTTTTGCTTTAAATTTTAATGTACCCTTATCTAAAGTAGAGATAATAGGAGCGTGGTTATTCAAGACTTCAAACGAGCCTGAAGTACCAGGTACACTCACTGAGTTTACTTCTCCTGAATATACTTTTTTATCGGGTGTTAATATTTCTAATAGCATAATATTAAGCGTTAGCTTCTGCGATTAATTTTTTACCTTTTTCCATTGCTTCTTCAATAGTACCAACTAAGTTGAAAGCCATCTCAGGATATTCATCCACTTCACCATCCATAATCATGTTGAATCCTTTGATAGTTTCTTTGATATCTACTAACACACCTTTTAAACCAGTGAATTGCTCAGCAACGTGGAAAGGTTGAGATAAGAAACGTTGAACACGGCGAGCACGAGATACAACTAATTTATCTTCTTCAGATAATTCGTCCATACCTAAGATCGCGATGATATCTTGTAATTCTTTGTAACGTTGTAAGATTTCTTTCACTCTTTGAGCACAACCGTAGTGTTCAGCACCGATAATTTCTGGAGCAAGGATACGTGAAGTAGAATCCAATGGATCTACCGCAGGGTAAATACCTAACTCAGCAATTTTACGACTTAATACTGTAGTAGCATCTAAGTGGGCGAAAGTTGTAGCTGGTGCAGGGTCAGTTAAGTCATCGGCAGGTACGTAAACCGCTTGTACCGAAGTAATAGATCCTCTTTTTGTTGAAGTGATACGTTCTTGCATCATACCCATCTCTGTAGCTAATGTTGGTTGGTAACCTACCGCTGAAGGCATACGACCTAATAACGCTGATACCTCAGAACCTGCTTGCGTGAAACGGAAGATATTGTCGATGAAGAATAAGATATCACGACCACCACTTTGCTCATCACCATCACGGAAGTATTCCGCAACTGTTAATCCTGATAATGCCACACGTGCACGTGCACCAGGAGGCTCATTCATTTGTCCGAATACGAATGTAGCTTTTGAATCTTTCAATGCAGTGTGATCTACTTTAGATAAATCCCATCCACCTTCTTCCATCGAATGCTTAAATTCATCTCCGTAACGAATGATGTTTGCTTCAATCATCTCTCTTAATAAGTCGTTACCCTCACGAGTACGCTCACCTACACCTGCGAATACCGATAAACCATCGTATGCTTTCGCGATGTTGTTGATCAATTCTTGAATTAATACTGTTTTACCTACACCGGCACCACCGAACAAACCAATTTTACCACCTTTTACGTATGGCTCTAATAAGTCAATTACTTTGATACCTGTGAACAAGATCTCCGTTTCAGTTGATAAATCTTCGAATCTTGGTGGTTTATTGTGAATGGCACGGCCATTTGCTTTACTAACTTCACCCATACCATCGATAGCATCACCAACTACGTTAAATAAACGTCCTTTGATGTCCTCCCCGATTGGCATTGTGATAGGCGTTTCTGTATCAACTACATCCATTCCACGAACTAATCCGTCTGTAGAATCCATCGCAATTGTACGTACTCTGTCTTCACCTAAATGTTGTTGACATTCTAATACGATTTTCTGACCATTTTCTTTAGTCACATACAAAGCATCGAAAATGTTTGGCAATTTCGCACCTTCTGCTGCGAAGCTAACGTCCACTACTGGACCGATGATTTGAGCAATTTTCCCAATATTTGGCATAATTAATCTATTATTTTTTCGTGCCGCAAAGTTAACTTTTCTTACCTAATTTCAAACCGATTGTTAAAATAAAATCAACATTTTTAATAGGATACGTCACGGACCTATAAAAATGCCCCATTTTAGCCCTTTTTATAGTATTTGGCTGAGTTTTAGCACTTCCAAAAAATGTGGAAAAAGCGACCAAAAAAGCATCAAAACATTCTTTAATTTTGGTACTCATTATTTGCCATGCCTGATTTTTCACATTTACACGTACATACTCAATATTCTCTACTCGATGGAGCTGCCGATATTAAAAAGCTATTCAAAAAAGCTTCGAACGATGACATGAAAGCTCTTGCCATTACCGACCATGGGAATATGTTTGGGGCGTTTAAATTTGTAGCTGAAGCAGGCAAGCATGGTGTAAAACCTATTGTTGGCTGTGAATTCTACGTCGTAGAGGATCGCCATAAGCGTCAGTTTACCAAAGACGACCGTGATGTTCGTTACCACCAACTTTTATTAGCGAAAAATGCTCAAGGTTATAAAAACCTAGTGAAACTGTGCTCTTTAGGATATATCGAGGGTTTATATGGTAAATATCCGCGTATAGATAAGGAGTTAATCCTGAAATACCACGAAGGACTTATCGCAACAACTTGTTGTATCGGTGCCATGGTTCCTAAAGCAATTCTTCGTAAAGGCGAAAAGGAAGCTGAGCAAGAATTCAAATGGTGGTTAGATATTTTTGGTGAAGATTATTACATCGAGCTTCAACGACATAAAATGCAAGACCAAGAAAAAGTTAACCAAGTACTTTTAGGTTTTGCTCAAAAATATAATGTTAAAGTTATTGCTTCCAACGATTCTCATTATGTAGATCGTGAAGACTCTAACGCCCACGATATTTTATTATGTATTAATACGGGTGAAAAGCAAAGTACTCCAACAAACAAAGAGTTCTCCGACGATGATTCGTTTGTAAAAGGAACACGCTTCGCATTTTATAATGATGAGTTTTATTTCAAAACTCAACAAGAAATGAATAAGCTTTTTGCTGATGTACCTGAAGCTATTGATAATACAAATGAAATTGTAGATAAGATCGAAACTTTAAAGTTGAAGCAAGATATCATGCTTCCAAATTTTGTGATTCCTACAAATTTCAAAACGCAAGACGAATATTTACGTCATATTACTTACGAAGGTGCTTACAAACGCTACGAAGTAGTAACTCCCGAGATTGAAGAGCGTTTGAATTTCGAATTGTTTACCATCGAAACGATGGGCTTCGCGGGTTACTTTTTAATTGTAGCAGATTTCATTAAAGCAGGAAGAGATATTGGTGTATTTGTTGGCCCTGGAAGGGGCTCTGCTGCAGGTTCTGCAGTTGCTTATTGTATCGGTATTACAAACATCGACCCAATTAAATATAATCTACTTTTCGAGCGTTTCTTAAATCCAGAACGTAAGTCGATGCCCGATATTGACACGGACTTCGATGATGAAGGTCGCCAAAAAGTTATCGATTATGTAGTTGATAAATATGGCAGAAATCAAGTTGCGCAAATTGTTACCTATGGTACAATGGCAGCGAAAATGAGTATCAAAGACGTTGCTCGTGTAATGGATTTACCTTTAGTAGAGTCGAATGCCTTGGCTAAATTAGTTCCCGACAAACCTGGCACAGAATTGAACCGAGTTATCCTAGCAAATATTGATGGTGAAGGTGGATTGAAAGATAAAGAAGGTTATCAAGCAGATGATTTAGATAATATCAAACAACTTCGTTCAATTTATAATTCAGATGATTTTAAATCGAAAGTATTAAAGGAAGCCTTGATTCTAGAGGGTTCTGTAAGAGGTACTGGTATTCACGCTGCTGGTATTATCATTGCTCCAAAAGATTTAACAGATATTATTCCTGTAGCAACTTCTAAGGATACGGAGTTATTAATTACACAATACGATGGTAAAGTAATTGAAGATGCAGGTGTAATTAAAATGGACTTTTTAGGTTTGAAAACATTAACGATTATTCGTGATGCTTTAGAACTTATTAAACAAACTAGAGGAATTGAATTTGATATAGATTCTATTCCATTAGATGATGCAAAAACTTTTGAATTATATCAACGAGGAGAAACGAATGGTACCTTCCAATTTGAATCTGCCGGAATGCAGAAACATTTGGTGGATCTGAAGCCGGATAAATTTGAAGACTTAATTGCGATGAACGCATTGTACCGTCCGGGTCCGATGCAATACATCCCGAAATATATTTCTCGTAAACACGGTCGTGAGCAAGTAACATATGACCTTCCGGAAATGGAAGAGTATTTACAAGACACGAATGGAATTACGGTGTATCAAGAGCAGGTGATGTTGCTTTCTCAAAAGCTTGCAGGCTTTAGTAAAGGACAAGCCGATACTCTTCGTAAAGCAATGGGTAAAAAGGATCGTAAGATGCTCGACGATTTGAAAGGCTTATTCATTACAGGCGCAACAGAGAGAGGATTAGATAAAAAGAAACTTGAAAAAGTATGGACAGATTGGGAAGCATTTGCATCTTATGCCTTCAATAAATCGCATTCTACTTGTTATGCATTCGTAGCATTTCAAACTGCATATTTAAAAGCAAATTATCCATCGGAATATATGGCATCAGTATTAACTCATAACTTGAGTAATATTGATAAAATTACATTCTTTATGGAAGAGTGCAGAAGAATGGGTATGTCTGTTCTTGGTCCAGATATAAACGAAAGTATTTATAAGTTTTCAGTAAATGCTGAAGGGCAAATTCGATTTGGATTAGGTGCGATTAAAGGTGTTGGTGAAGCAGCAGTTCAATCTATTATTGATGAAAGAAATGCGAATGGGAAATACACATCGATCTTCGATTTAGTAAAACGAGTAAACTTAAGAGCTGCAAATAAGAAAACCTTCGAATCGCTAGCAAATGCTGGTGCTTTCGATTCATTCGGATTGCATCGAGCAACTTATTTTAATCAAGAACCAAATGAAACAGGTAATTTCTTAGAACGTATTATTCGTTTCGGTGCGAACTATCAAGATAGTTTACAATCAGCTCAATCATCATTGTTTGGAACTGGTGCTGCATCTCAAATTCCTGAACCTAGAATTCCAATTTGTGAGGAGTGGGGATTTCTTCAGAAATTAAGGTATGAAAAAGAAGTTGTAGGGTTTTACATTTCCGGACATCCATTAGATGAATTCAGATTTGATTTAGATAAATTCTGTTCTGCGAATGTGAACGATTTGAAATTGATTAGTAAGTTTTCGGCTAATAAATTCGAGACAAATAATACAGCGGAAAAATCTGAAGAAGATACAGATGAAAATGCAGCAGAAAGCCAAAATGAACGATTTGAAAAACTGAAGAATAGAGAGCTGAGTTTAGGTGGTATGGTGAGTGGTGCAAGTCATAGAATTGCTAAATCGGGTAAGCCTTATGGATCTTTATTCGTAGAAGATTATAGCGAGCAAATTGAGATTACACTTTTTGGCGACGATTATCTTAAATTTAAACCATACCTGAATGAAGGCTTGTTCTTGTATATAAAAGGCAAAACTCAAGAGCGATATGGTAGAAAAGGAGATTGGGAGTTTAAAGTAAATCAGATTCAATTGCTGACAGATGTGCGTGACAAACTGACTAAGAGCATGACTATCAGTTGTTACTTAAGCGATTTAAATGAACAATTATTACATGAGATTGTTAGTATAATTGAAGAGAACAGCAAAATTGATGCTCAGAAGAACTGTGAACTGAAGATTAAAGTAGTGGATCAAGAGCAGGGGATAGCGATGGAGATGCCTAGCCGTAAAATTAAGGTTAGTCCAACCAACGAACTCCTCAGAGCATTCGAGCAATTAAAAGGAGTTTCCTTCAGATTGAATTAATGACAAAATTGCTGATAAAATGAATTGGCAATAAATTTGATAAATAAATGTACATTGTACTTAGTACAGTGTTCAAAGTACAATTGATAACAATTTAAAAAACAATATAAAATGGCTTTAGAATTAACAGATGCAAACTTCGACGAATTAGTGTTGAAATCAGATAAACCAGTTTTGGTAGATTTCTGGGCTGAATGGTGTGGACCATGCCGTATGGTTGGACCAGTAGTGGAAGAATTAGCAAAAGATTACGACGGTAAAGCGGTAATCGGAAAAGTAAACGTAGATAACAATCCAGGTATCTCGATGAAGTTCGGAATTAGAAACATTCCTGCTTTATTATACTTTAAAAATGGAGAGATTGTCGATAAACAAATCGGAGCAGTTCCGAAAAATGTTTTAGCTCAGAAATTAGAAGCTCAATTATAATTTTAAAACTCCGCATTTCGCGGAGTTTTTTTTTTGCCCTATATTTTATAAGCTGAGTAAATGCTGTACGCCTTGAAATAGAATAATCAAACTTGCGATTAGAGCAATGCTAATGCTAGGGATAATCAAGTCTGTTTTTTTAGTTTCCATAATTTGTTTTCGTATAGTTCAAAAGTCAATATATTCATCAGGCTACACAATATTGAATAGCTTAATTTCAGAATATACCCGACGAATAGTCTAAAATACCCGATGAAATTTCTTCAATTGATTTCCGTTATACCTTTACATTTAAATTAAATTATATTTGTGATATGGAGGACATCATACAATTCGAGGAGTTAGTTCCTAAAACAAATCTTGGCATTTTAGCGAAGCAAGTTGTTGAAGGATTTATCACAGGTTTACATAAAAGTCCTTTCCATGGTTTCTCTGTAGAGTTTGCCGAACACAGGCCGTATCATTCAAGCGAAAATATCAGAAGTATCGACTGGAAACTTTTTGGTAGAACAGATAAGATGTATGTGAAAAGATATGAAGAAGAAACTAATTTAAGATGTCAATTAGTTTTAGATATATCTAGTTCGATGTATTATCCCGAAGGCAAATGGAATAAAATAAAATTTTCAATATTAAGTATTGCTTCCTTAGTTGAGTTATTGAAAACTCAGAGAGATGCATTTGGGTTAACATTATTTTCAGACGAAATAAAATTCAGCTCGAATGCAAGATCGACAACGATGCATCAAAAATTAATCTATGCAGAACTTGAAAAAGTTTTAGTAGATAAACCAGTGCAACGAAAAAGTTCAATTGCAAAATCATTGCATGAATTAGCAGAGAAATTACATCGTAGATCTATGGTTGTGATTTTCTCTGATATGTTTGAAAACATTAATGATAAAGAAGCAATCTTCGATGCGTTACAACACTTAAGATATAACAAACATGAAGTAATTTTATTTCATGTTTCTGATCATCAAACAGAGTTAGAATTTAACTTTGATAATAGACCTTATCAATTCATCGACATAGAAACAGGTGAAGAAGTGAAGATTCATACCAATACAATCAAGGAAGAATATGTATATCGTATGGAATCTTACTTAAATGATATTACTAATAGAAGTCATCAAGAGAAAATAGACTTTATACGCGCGGATGCGAAAAAAGGTTTCAATGATGTTTTGTACACATATTTAGTTAAAAGACAGATGTCTCTGTAGGCGAACACCTTCCTCCTTTCATCAGTAGTTTTTCATTTTTTTATTTTTTTTATGTAACCCTAAAGTACTTTTGTTCGATATAAGTAGTAACCCAAAAAACAAAAATACTTATAGCTAAAATTATTTTAAGGACATGAAAAAACTATACATCCTTCTTTCTTTATCAATTTTGTTTGTGTTAAGTACGCAAACTTCTAATGCACAAACTGCAGACACTGTATGTGTGAATTCTACTATGGTTCCATATAGTGTGACTAGTACTGCAGGTTCTAGTTATTTATGGTCGTTATCAGGTGGAGGAACATTAAGTTCAACAACTGGTAATGCAATTACTGCGAATTGGGGAAGTACACCAGGTACTTATTCTTTACAAGTACAAGAAACTTCTTCTACTGGTTGTGCTGGCGATCCAGTAAGTTTAAATGTTGTTGTGATTCCACTCGCAACTGCTACCATTTCTGGAAATACTTCAATGTGTTATAACGATCCAAATCTAAACATCACAATTACATTAACAGGTGTTGGTCCTTTTACATTTAGCTACAGTGATGGTACAACAACTTCTACCGTTACAAATCATGCGTCTAATACATTTACATTTACACCAAGCCCTACAATTCCTTCAGCAGGTACAAGTCCAGCAACCACTACTTATACTATGGTTTCTGTTAGTAATAAATTCTGCTCTGGTACAACAAGTGGATCAGCTGCTGTAGTTGTAAATCCTAAACCTGTAACATCGGCAATTATTCATTAAGACTTAAAGTTTGTTTCCAAAAATTTAGTACCGCTCTCTTGGAATTAAATTATTTAAAAACAAATGTTTCGAATCTGGAAAATATGTTTATCCATGATTGTGGGGATGCTTTGCCTAAAAAATGCATCCTCACAAACACCGGATTCTGTTATCATCGGTCAAACCGATGTTAAATACAGCGTACTTCAAAGCCCAGGTTCTAACTACCAATGGTTCGTTATTGGTGGTGTTTTCAAAACTCCTTCTATTGGCAATACTGTTAAAGTTGATTGGTATATAGATGTACCAGTTCGAAAGATAGGTGTGCTAGAAACTAGTATACACGGATGTTCCGGAGATACTGTATGGCTAGATGCAGATAAAGGAAGAGTAATCTTTCCTTATATCTATGGCAAGCGTTTAGTTTGTGAAGGCGAAAAAGTAGAATTATTCGCGTCTTCTTCCGATTCAGTTTATAAAGATCTTTATTACAAATGGTCGACTGGTGAAATGTCTCAAACTATTAGTTTGAATGTATTTCAAAAAACAACAGTTTATTGTGTGGTATATTATAATGGAGATGCAGTTGATACAGCATTTGCAACCATTGATGTGCTACCAATTCCTCGTCCTGAATTCTCTTGGTCGCCATTATTCCCTAAAAAAGGAGAAGAAGTTACATTTAGATTTAACTCAAATTATCCTTTCCAATTCAATTGGATTATCAATGGCGTAGCTGATACCAGTAAACACAATGAATTTACTACAACCTTCGATTCTGTTGGAGTAAACAAAGTTGGTTTGTATATGAAAAATGAATTAGGTTGTGACAATCTAAAAACATATTCATTCACGATTGAAGGTGATTATCCTTTCCATATCCCTGAAGCATTTAGTCCGAATGGAGATGGAGTAAACGACGAACTTATTTTCGATTTACCAGAAGGCTTGAAATCTTTTGAATTAACAGTTTACAATCGCTGGGGTCAAATAGTATTTAAATCAAACTCTTTAGAAGACATTGTTTGGGATGGGAAATATGCCGGACAAGAACTTACTGATGGTGCATACATCTATCAAGTTGTAGCTTATGCTAAAAACAATAAGTATTTACAGCAGAGTGGAACGATTGCAGTTGTGAAATAAATTCTAAATCCTAAATTCTAAATTTTGTACTATGTACTATGTACTATGTACTATGTATAGTTTACATAGTACAATTTACAATTTACATAGTACATAATTTATAATTCATAATTTATAATTCACAATTCATCGCATCAATTATAATCTTGCAAGCTTCACGAATTTCATCTTCTGTAATAACTAATGGGGCTGCGATTCTCATAGCGTCTGAGCAGTGTAAAAACCAATCGACAATTACTCCATTTTCTATACACTTATCAATAACAGCTTTGTTAAATTCAAAACTTTTTAATTGAAGAGAAAACATCAATCCTTTTCCTCGAATTTCTTTTATTTCTGGATGAACTAAAAGTGATCTGAATAATTCTGCTTTATTGTTTACACTTTCAATTATATTTTCTTCTAATAAGACTTTCAAACTTGCAACAGCAGCTGCACAAGAAACAGGATGTCCGCCGAATGTAGAAATATGACCGAGTATAGGATTATTTGTTAAGGTATGCATTCTTTCGGTTGATGAAACAAATGTACCAATAGGCATTCCAGCTCCCATGCCTTTTGCTAAAACTAAAATATCAGGTACAATATCGTAATGTTGAAAGCCGAACATTTTTCCAGTTCTTCCAAATCCTGTTTGAATTTCATCCAATACTAGCAAGCATCCTTTTTCATCGCATCGTTTGCGTAAAGCTGACCAGTATGCTTTACTTGCTGTACGAATTCCTGCTTCGCCTTGAATAGTCTCAATAAATATTGCAGCATGCTCATTATTGATTAATTGCAAATCATCCATTTCTCCAAAACGAACAAATTCAATTCCAGGTAATAATGGGCGAAAGGCTTGCTTATATTCCTCATTACCCATTAGCGATAATGCGCCTTGTGAACTTCCATGATATGAGTTTTTGCAGGCAATAATTTTAGATCTTCCTGTTACTCGCTTTGCAAGTTTCATTGCCCCCTCTATTGCTTCGGCACCTGAATTGAGTAAGTAAACAGAATTTAAATTTGATGGTAGTATAGAACTTAATAATTTGGCAAATTCAACTTGAGGAGATTGTACATACTCACCGTAAACCATCGTATGTAAATACAAATCTGCTTGCTTTTTAATGGCTTCAACCACCTTGGGATGACGATGTCCGATATTATTAACCCCAATGCCAGAGATTAAATCCATGTACTTTTCATTATTTGGTCCGTACAGGTATATTCCTTCTGCACGTTCAATTTCTAATAATAACGGCATCTCTGTCGTTTGCGCATTGTGCATTAAAAACAATTGTCGGTTCGATAGCATATACAAAAGTACAAAATATCCTAATCTATGATTACATTTGAATATACTTGATAATATGAGCGCTGTAGTTGAAATTAATAATTTCTGGATAGATGTAACCAATCCTTCGGAAGCTGACTTATTAGAGTTGGCATCTAAGCACCATTTACATCCAAATGCTGTACAAGATTGCTTAGAGCCAGATCATCTGCCTAAATATGAAGAAACAGATAATAGCATCTTTATTGTAACGAGAGTATATGATAGTAATCAAACTTCGGATGCAGATACAATTCAAGAAGTTACTCGCAAAATTTCAATCTTTATTATTCAAGATAAAATTATTACAGTGCATCGCTCTGTACAACCTCTACTGTCAGAAATAAAATCTAAATACATCGACACTCAGAAATGTGATGATAAGCATCAACTTTTATTGCATATTTTGAATGCATCAGTTTTGACATTTGAGAACCCAGCATTGAAATTAACTGATGAAATTAATTTTTATGAAAGCAGAATTTTCCTTCGTAAAAAATTACCAAGTTTATTGAAAAACCTATATCAGATTAAAAGAAAGGTTTCTGTAATTAGAAGAATTCTGACGATTTCAACAGATACAACCAATAAGGTAGGAGAGGGTTTCAAAAGGGATGCGATGTATAGAGAAATGAAAGATAACTTTCTACAGCAAGTTACAATTTATGATCAGTTGAATGAGGATATAAACAACTTACTTTCACTATATCTTTCAATTTCCGGACAAAAGACTAACGAAGTAATTCGAGTGTTAACTATCTTCTCAGTATTCTTCATGCCTTTAACTTTTATAGTAGGGATTTATGGAATGAATTTCGAACATATGCCTGAACTTCATTGGGAATATGGATATGTGTTCTCCATATTCCTAATGATTTTAGTTACTGTTTTAATTTATCTTTGGTTCAAAAGAAAAGAATGGCTTTAGTCTAATTCTGGTGGTCTACGTTGATCTTGTAATTTTCTCAATAACTCACGTTTAAATCCTTCTTGAGCTCGGTAAAAAATAGCTAGCTTTTTCATGCTTAATATTTGTTTGAAACGCTCATGATATTTCTTCTCGATATCTAATTCTTTTTGGCGAGATGCCATTTCTTCATTAATAGATTTCTCTAGTTCTGCATCTGAAATATTTTCTTCATTATCACGAAGATCTCTATGTCTATTTCTTCTTTCTTTTTGAAGCTTTTGAATTTCAGTTTGCATTTCATTGTACACTGGCCAGAATTTCTTAGCTTCTTCAGAAGTTAAATTTAATTGACGAGTAAAATATGCGACTCTAAACGATTCGATTTCTTCTCTTCTTTTTTCTTGTGCGATGCTGAGTTTTACAAAAAATAAAAACACGAAAGCGAGTATGTAGATTTTTTTCATATTCTTTTAATTTATTTCTTCTATAAGTGTTTCTTCATCAATATAATCTTGATAAACATCTATGTTAGATTTATTATTTTCTATTGTTTGGCTTGAATATTCAATTATAGATGCTTCATCTAGTTCAGATAAATAAATATCTTCAGTATTTACAGACTGATCGATAGTAGTATTTGCTTTAGATTGGTGGTTTATTTTAAAGAGAATGATTGATATACCCATAAAGACTAAAACAACTGCGGCTGCTAAGTATTTTGTGTATTTATAAAAGGATATCACCTTCGTTTTAGGGGCATTTAAGCTTTCCTCATTCACTCGATCAAGCATACGAGAAGAGAATGTGTCGAAATACCCCACAGGAGCGCTAACATCCTCTTTAGGGATATTTGCGAGCAGTGGAGATATCTCCTCAATTTCTTTATGTAATTCCTTGTTCATGATAATAGGATATTAATTATAACAAATGGTTTAATGTTGCGTTAAATATTCTTCAATTTTTTTCACTGCAATATGAAAAGATGCCTTTAATGCACCTACACTGGTTCCTAGCATCTCGGAAATCTCTTCATACTTTAATTCTTGATAATATTTGAGATGAAAAACCATCTTTTGTTTTTCAGGCAAAGTTTCGATGGCAGCCTTCAATTTAGCTTGAATCTGATCTCCAGAAAGGGGATTGTCGCTTGTTTGATTGACAAATTCATTCTCGCTTGCATCTTCTATGGCAACATGTAATTGTTGTTTGTTTTTACGATGAAAATTGATGCATTCGTTGTAAGTGATTCTAAATAGCCATGTATAGAGTTGTGAATCTTCGCGAAAGCTATCTAAGCTCTTCCAAACTTTGATGAATACCTCTTGCATCAAATCGTCGGCATCGCTATGTTCGTTAACATACCTACGAATTTGCCAGTAGATTTTTTGCTCGTATTTTTTTACCAATAAAGAAAAGGCATACTCCTTCGATTTCTCGTCGCGAAAAAAAGCTAATATATCTTGGTCGGATGGGTTTTGCTTCATGCGCTTTATTTGCGCTGCGACCAGAATTTATCTTCTACTCATTACCTTCTGAACGGCAGCAATAATATTTGGAGTTTCTAAACCATATTTTTTCATTAGTTCGTCTGGAGTTCCACTTTCGCCGAAGCTATCGTTTACAGCAACCATTTCAATTGGTGCTGGGAAGTTTTCTCCTAACAACTGTGCGATACTATCGCCTAAACCACCATGTTTCTGGTGCTCTTCGGCAGTTACTACACATCTTGTTTTACGTACTGATGTTAAGACGGCTTGAGCGTCTAAAGGTTTAATGGTATGGATATTTATTATTTCTGCACTGATACCCATTTCAGCTAATGCTTGCCCTGCTTCAATTGCTTTCCAAACTAGATGTCCTGTAGCAAAAATACTTACGTCTTTTCCTTCGTTCAACATAAGTGCTTTGCCAATTTCAAATTTTTGATCAGCCGGAGTAAAATTAGGAACTGCTGGGCGACCAAATCTTAAATAAACTGGTCCTTCGTAATCTGCAATTGCAATTGTAGCAGCTTTTGTTTGATTATAATCACATGGATTAATAACAACCATATTTGGTAGCATTTTCATTAATCCAATATCTTCTAAAATTTGATGAGTTGCACCATCTTCTCCTAAAGTTAAACCTGCGTGTGAAGCGCAGATTTTTACGTTTTTTTGAGAATAAGCAACTGATTGACGAATTTGATCGTACACTCGACCTGTAGAGAAGTTTGCAAAAGTTCCTGTAAAAGGAATTTTTCCTCCAATAGTCATGCCTGCTGCTAAGCCAATCATGTTAGCTTCCGCAATACCTACTTGAAAAAAGCGCGTTGGATTTTCTTTAGCAAATGCATCCATTTTTAGCGAACCTGTTAAATCGGCACATAAGGCCACAACATTTGGGTTAGTTTTGCCTAATTCTGCTAATCCTGCACCAAATCCTGAACGGGTGTCTTTTTTCTCTGTGTATGGGTATTGTTTCATGCTGCAAATATAAGTGTTCTGTGGTTAATTAAAAGCGAATAGAATATGAACTTCCTGAACTTATCTGAAAACGTTCAGTACGTGTGCTCATTGTCTTTTTTGAGCCTTTGTTTTTATAAATTATATGAAATGTTCCTGGTTGTAGAGTTATTGTTTCTGTAACAGAATTCCCGTTGATATCACAAACCCATTCTAAATCCTGCCCTTTTTCAACATAAATACTTCCAAATACCGGAACTGCATTGGTATTTAATATCGTTAATAATCCTGGTGCAGGAATTTTAATACTAGTTGTTTCGCTTTGTTTAATCTGTAAATTCGATATGCTGATGCGGGGTAAGGTTAATATTTCCACATCATAAGTGCCAGTTAGATATTTTCTCTTCTGATTAATATCCAATCGATCAATAATCACATCTTTATTATTTTCTTTAATGATAGATGAAAGTTCTTTATACGTACTCAATCCTTCCGTTTGAATGATTAATTCTCCTTGAGCTGCTTTTACATTGATGATGCTATGTTTGTTTGGCATTACTACAATATCTTTTTTATAGATAGGTGGAGTTGTATGCACAATCATATCATATTTATTAACTGGGTCGAGTTGAAGTGTATCTGGATTTCCTCTTGCATTTAAGGTATGTATAAAATGATATCTTAAAATTCCCGCACTCTGATCGTATAAACTTATAGGAACATTTGTTTCAGTAGGTTTACCGTTTTCGTCTAATAAATTTATTTGTGATGTACTGCTATTTAAAATAGTATTCATCACACTTTTAAGAGATTTTTTAAAACCTATCTCGTCTTGTGCATCGTCATATCTACCAACGCATTCAAAGGTTTCAGCTGCTTCAGGTGTTAACCCTAATCCGATAATAAATGGTTGTAAAAAGATGCCTTTGCTTTGAAGTTTTTTAGAAACTTCACATGCATTGCCTTTGCACGATTCAATTCCATCTGTAATTAACACAACTATATTTCTATATCCATCTCCACTATAAATAAAATCTCCTGCGCATTGCTCTAATGTGTATGCAATTGGTGTAATCCCTTTTGCACTAATAGAGTTTAATTTCGTTTTAATATTTGCAGCATTGTTTGCACGAATTGGCGATTCTAATTTCGTGTCTTTACAATCATTGGCATTTAATGGTGATAAACTTCCGAATACTCTCAATCCAATTTCTAGGTTTGGAATTTTTTGTAAAGAGTCGAGCATACTCGAAATGATTGCTTTGGAAGCCCTGAATCTATTGGTTTCACCCCAATTATTAGTCATACTTCCAGATGCATCTAAAACAAATAGCAATCTGGTTTTTACAACTGGTTTTGCAGGAGTTTGAGCTTGCAGAAAATTGCAAGTAAGAATAAAGATTAGTATGAAAATAATTTTTCTCATTCTTAAAAATTAATGCTTGTAGAAACTCCAGATACTATGCTTATTTTTTTACTTACAAAAGATTTACTCGTTGTACTTGCTTTAGCACGATAACTAATTTCGTAGTTGCCAGGTTGAAGAGTTACAACATCTTTTGTGCTATTTACATCTAGTGTATAAATTTTCTCTAACTCGTTTTTGATATTTCTTTTGTAAATAAATAAATAACCTGCAGCTTTATTCACTTGAAGCATCCCAGGGTTTACAATGTTCAATGATTTAGTTTGAGATTGTAAGATGTCAATTTGTTCAAACTTTGTAATTGGAGTAGTCAACACATCGATATCGTATGTTCCAATAATATATGGTATCGTAGTATTTAAATCTTGAACATTTATAATCTTTCCGTTTTGCTTAATGATACATTTAATGTTTTTCGCTTTTGTATTCCCAAGCATAGTTAGTTTTAATGAGCCTTGCGGAGTTTCAATTGCTTTTATCACGTGTTTTCCTTGCACTAGCTCTACATCATGTAATGTTTTAGAAGGATGTGTATGTACTTTTATTTGATACTTAATACTAGGGTCAACAAATAAAGTGTCGGGCTGATTATATGCGTTTAGAGTATGATAGAAATTGTATTTTAAAGCAGAAGTATTCTCATTGAAAAAACTCATGGCAACATTTGTTTCTGTAGCTTTATCATTTACGTTTAATAGATTTACCTGTAAGCTTGTAGGATTAAGCATAGAGGTAATCACAACGTTTGCAATTTGAGCTTGACTAATATTTTCAGACTCTTGAATGTCGAAAATTTGACCAACACATTCGAAAGATTTCTTTTGTTCAGGAGTTAAGCCTAATCCTACGATATACGGACGTAAATATATTCCAGCAGATTGTAATTTTCTACTTGCATCGCATGCATCACCTTCACAATTTTCAAAACCATCAGAAATTAAAATAATTACTGAACGTTGTTCTGTTTTTGTTAAAGGAAAATCATTTACTGCAGATTCAAGAGAAAGTGCAATTGGTGAATAGCCTTTAGGAACAACACGATCAAGGGTTTTCTGTAGATTTGTTTGATTATTCGGATTGAATGGAAGTTCAAGTTTTGTGTCTTTACAATCCACTAAACTTTTATCTTTTTGATGACCAAATACACGAACTGCAAATGGAATATTTTCACGACTTAAACTATCTGAAAGGTGGCTTAATATTTTTTTAGCCATATCCATTTTAGTAGTTTCTTTCCATTTCCCATTCATACTACCAGATGCATCAAGAATAAAAAGCACACGAGTTGGTTTCTGTGTGCTTTTCATTTGAGAATAGGAATTACCTGCAACTAATAATAGTAATGCAAATAAAATTAAATATCTATTACGAAGAGTGTATTGATGCTTGATCAAAATATAATTTTGATTAGTAATCAGTTAATGTTTCTTCTAATTGAGCTAAGGCTTGAGCTAACTGTTCGTTGTTTGGTGCAACACCATGCCATTTATGTGATCCCATCATAAAATCTACACCAGCTCCCATTTCAGTTTTCATTAAAATTAAAACCGGTTTACCTTTTCCTGTATGTGATTTAGCAAGTGCTAATGTATTTACAACGTTTTGCATGTTGTTTCCATCCATCTCCAACACATCCCATCCGAATGAAACCCATTTCGATTTAATATCACCTAATGAAAGAACTTGTTCTGTAGAACCATCAATTTGTTGACCATTTAAGTCGATAGTAGAGATGATATTATCTATTTTATTATGTGAAGCATACATTGCAGCTTCCCAAATCTGACCTTCTTGTAATTCACCATCACCATGTAATGTGTAAACAATAGATTGATCGTTATTTAGTTTTTTAACTTGAGCTGCACCTAATGCTACAGATAAACCTTGTCCTAGTGAACCTGATGCAACACGAACACCTGGAAGATGCTCAGCTGTTGTTGGGTGACCTTGTAAACGTGTATCTAACTTACGAAATGTGCTTAATTCTATTACAGGGAAATAACCACTTCTAGCTAATACTGAATACCAAACCGGTGAAATATGTCCGTTCGATAAAAAGAACAAGTCCTCATTTTTGCCATCCATTGTAAATTCAGTTTTGTGGTTCATTACTTCAAAATACAATGCTGTAATGAAATCCGCACAACCTAGAGAACCTCCTGGGTGACCGCTTTGACAAGCGTGAACCATTCGAACGATATCTCTACGTACTTGAGAGGCAATTTTTTCTAATTCAGATACTGATGACATATGGGTTTGATTAAGCTTCAAAAATAACAAAATATTACGATAAGCAAAGCGAGAAAGGGCTTTGGTACTTAGTTTGAAAAAATTGTAACTTTTATATAAAACTAGCGTTAAACATAGAAAAAGGTAATTTAATTTAGTTTAGTTAGGTTAAAAGCTTCGAGAAATCGAGGCTTTTATTTTTTTTGGTCTAAACTAGAGAATACCAAATCGTTCAAATAATCAATAATATCATTCTCCTCTTTTTGCTTCCCAAAATCTGTAAGCGATGGTAAATGATACATGAAGAAATTCTGAAAATGAGCTATCTCTACAATAGTAGAGGCTAAAGATTTAGGATATTTATATTTTGGATTATACGCTGTAATAATCTCCCCAATTTTAGCGCATAGATCTTTATAAGGCTTAAAAAACTGCTGTTTATTATCTTCTTCAACCTGTTTAGTTAAATACACCTTTGATCCCTCAGATATAATAATTTCATGTAAACGACTCTCGTCAACATAATTTGTCTTTTCATCATCTTCTACAGCCTTAGCTAATAGTTTGATAACTCGTTTTAGCTTTTGCTCGGCATCGGTAATGTTGTTTGTATGATATTTAATTTGATAAGAGATCCACGACCAGTACCAGGCTGCTAAATACACTAATAGCTTATGTTTGTTCTCGAAATAGCGGTAAACACCCGCTTCTGTGGTATTTATTTCTTCTGCTAGCTTTTTAAAGGTAAAGGATTCGAAGCCGTTTTTATGGATAAGTTCAATGCTGTGTTTTATAATCTTCTTTCCCAACTCAGTGCCCTCTGGATTTCTCAGGTATAGGGCATCGTTCATTTCTATTTGTAATTTCAGCTTCATAAATGGCATTTCAATTTTATTCGTAAAAGTAGTGAATATATTTTTACAATTATTATTGATAGTAACGCTATCATTGTGAAAAATAACACTATCTTTGAATTATGAAAACACTTACCAAGGAAATGCAATCAGCTATTACCCCAAAAATGGCTTTGGAGTTATTGGTTGATGGGAATAAACGATTTGTAAATAACTTAAAGGTTAATAGAAATTTATTACAACAAGCGAATGAGACTTCAGATGGGCAGCATCCATTTGCAGTAATATTAAGTTGTATTGATAGTAGAACTTCAGCAGAATTAATATTCGACCAAGGATTAGGCGATGTATTTAGTGTTCGTATCGCAGGGAATATTTTAAATGAAGATATTTTAGGGAGCATGGAGTTTGGCTGTAAAGTGGCTGGGGCAAAGATTATCGTAGTGCTCGGGCATACCAAATGCGGTGCAGTTAAAGGAGCTTGTGATCACATTGAAATGGGAAATTTAACATCCTTGCTAACGAAAATCAGACCAGCAGTAGATGATGAATTAGAAACGAAAGAAAATAGAACTTCTAGTAATCCTCTATTTGTAGAAAACGTTTCAACTATAAATGTTAAACGTACAGTGAAATCGATAATGGAAAGAAGTCCGATATTAAAAGAAATGATCGAAGCTGGGCAAGTAGGAATAGTAGGAGGCACACACGATATTTCTACCGGAATTGTGAATTTCTATGAAGACACAATGAGAATAAGTTAGTATTAGTTTGGTTAGTTTTGGGAGGCATTCTATTTAGAATGCCTTTTTTTATAAACCTAAAATTTGATTTGCGTGATCTTTAGTATCAACCTTCTCAATTACATGTGCTATTTTCCCTGCTTCGTCAATAATTACAGTAGTTCTAGCCGTTCCCATGTATTTTCTACCATACATACTTTTCTCAACCCATAAGCCATATGCATTCACGATTTTTTGATCTGTATCTGCAATTAATGGAAAAGGTAAATCATATTTTGTGATAAATTTTTGATGAGATTTTTCATCATCAACACTTACACCTACTAATTCGAATCCGTTTTTTTGTAGTAGTTTGTAGTTGTCTCTTAAACTACAAGCTTCTGCTGTACATCCTGGAGTATTATCTTTTGGATAAAAGAATAAAATTAATTTTTTGCCTTTGAAGTCAGCAAGAGAAACAGTTTCTCCATTTTGGTTTTTGCCTTTAAATGCTGGGGCTTTAGCGCCTACTTTTAGTGTGCTCATTGTTATCTTGTAAAGCTTGCTATGTATTGAGATTTATTATCTTTCATATCAGTAACAACTAAACGAAATACATGTTTTCCCTGACTTAAACTTTCTTCGAAAGTGTGAGATAGAAGTGCATATTTAGCATCATAGCCCATAATTACCCATTCATCGTCTATATAAGCTTTATAAGATTTTATTCCAGATAAATTATCTCCAATTTTTACTAAAATTTTTGAGGCTTTACACATATTTCTTCCATTAGAAATATTCATAGGTTTAATACTTGGAGGAATAGAATCGGCACTTAAAAAGAATGTGCCCATCGCTTTTGCTTTTCCTTTTACAAATCCATCTTGATAAAATCCTCCTGCAGATCCTCTTCCAGATTGTACTACGATGGCTTTTGATAATTGAAATGGCGTTAAAGCTCTTTCAGGTTTAATCCATACATCGAATAATCCATGAGCAGGAATATCGCTATTGCCAATGGTGTATGCTGAAGAATACGCACTGGCAGATCTTGCAGATGCTGACCTAGATAAAATAATGCTATCATAAAAAGTATATGCTGGGAAAATAGCTTTGAAATTTCCCATTTCTAGTTTATTCTCCACTTCACATGGCCAAAAATCTTTAGAGTTTCTGTAGTTAGCAAAAGTGAAATTGTAAGGATTTTTCTCCACACAATTAATCGTAAACTTAACCGTAGAAGTATTTCCTTTTACATCTTTTACAATGTATTCCATGTTGTAAATATCACCCGGCTCTAAGTTTATCCTACCTCGATTTGTTAAGTCTTTATAAATGGTCAATTGGTTACCTGGATCAACGAAGCTTTTTTGTACCCATCGACCTGTATTATTATGTTCTTTATAATCGCAATGAGAATTGATCGCACGAGTATCTTTAAAATAGAATCGTTCAACTTTAGAGAAATATATGCGCTCTCCGTTTTGTTTTAGTTCGATGGAATATACACCATTCTGATTGCTTGAATTACTTTGCAAATCTATTGCTTCAATCCCTAAACCAATAGTACCCCAAGCGTTAATAATACTTCCATTGTTTAATGTATAATTCGGACGAGCATTTGTAACTCCAAAACGTTGCTTGTTTTTTTGTCCGTTTATAGAACTGTTTTCATTTAAAGGAAAAACGGTTACAGCTTGCACAATTGGATTTACATTATCAGGTACATCAAATCCGCATAACAAAGGATTAATCGTTTCTTCAGTAATTGCATCTCTAATTTCGAAATGCAAATGAGGACCTTGTGAAGCACCAGAGTTTCCTCCATATGCTATTAGTTGACCTTTAGTAACAGGTAACACCGTAGGTGCTAAAAGACTATCAACTTCAAATGATTGTAATTCTTTTTGAATCTTTTTTAATGCTTCTGCAAATCCAGAACTATAACGTTGAAGATGTGCGTAAACACTTACTAAACCATTTGGATGTGTAATGTATAAAGCATTTCCGAAGCCACTAGCTTGCACACGAATTCTAGAAATATATCCATCGCCAACTGCGTAAATTGGTAACCCTTCTTGAGAATTTGTACGAATATCTATCCCTGAATGAAAATGATTTGGACGCATTTCTCCGAATGTTCCAGCTAATTGAATTGGTATATCAAGTGGAGAACGGAAGAAATTTTGAGGATATTCTCTATCAGCAACATCATCTAATTTCGGATAGGAATAATTAAAAGCAAAATTGGTAAGCACTAATATTGAAAGTGCCAGTGTTGCAATTGTTTTAGAAAATATATGGTAGATTTTTTTTCTCAAAGTCATTTATTTCACTTCTAAGCTAAGTAGTAATTGATTTTCGATGTATGCTTGAAAATGATCTCCGATAGAAATTTTTCCTACCCCAGCAGGAGTTCCAGTAAATATTAAATCTCCTTTTTTAAGCGTAAATCGTTTTGATAAATATGATATAATTTGTTCGAAAGAAAAAATCATATCAGAACTATTACCAGTTTGTACTGTTTCAGAATTTTTATTCAATGAAAAAGAAATATTTTTCAAATCCTTGAAATCTGAAATATTGATGAAAGTTCCAATTGGCGCACTATGGTCGAATGCTTTCGCAATTTCCCATGGTAATCCTTTTTGCTTGCATTTCTCTTGAAGATCTCTAGCAGTAAAATCGATGCCGATACCAATAGATTCTATATAGTTCAGTGCAAACTTTTCGGCAATATGTTTTCCTTCTTTACCAATTTTAACAACTAGTTCAACTTCATAGTGAATATCATTCGAAAAATCCGGATGGAAAAAAGGCTTGCCTTCTCTTAGAAGAGCTGTATCTGGTTTTAGAAAAACAACAGGTTCTGTTGGTACTGGATTATTTAGTTCTTTGGCGTGTTCAGAGTAATTTCTACCTACGGCAAGTATTTTCATAAAAAATGCATTTTTACGAAGATAAAAAAAACTATTGGATAGAGATTCTTTTGATGGCTACTTCTGAACCAACACTTACTTTCACGAAGTATAGTCCTTTCGTAACTTTAGCTGGAACAGCAAAAGATTGACGGTATTCACCTGGAACATATTTGTCGCTTGCCAATACAGCTACGTCATTTCCAAGCACATCGAGTAGTCTAATCAACACGTTATTGTCTTTTTTCACAACAAAGTTGACATTGATTTTATCGTTAGCCGGATTTGGGAAAACACTGAGTGAACTTACAAGCGATTTGCTTGCTACAGAAGCGCTTAATCCGCTCACATTGATAACACCAGCCATACCATTTCCATTTTGGTCGCCGTGCGTAGTGCTATAAAAAGGGATGCTTCCAGGACTGCCCATCACAAAGCTTTTCACGGGGTTATTACTATTAAGTGTGAAAGTTGGAAGCGATTGTCCATCGTCTGATCGAGTAGGGTTGGAGCCCGACATCCAAACGAATTTGATGGTATCTCCTATGGAACAGTTAGTTACACGTGGAGCATAATGATGTCCATTTACTCCAATTCTAATTTCATAGGTATTTTGAGCCATTAAACCAGTGCTTAAGGCAAACCCTATAATGATTAAAAAGTATGTAAATTTCTTCAACATATTCAAAGATAAGTAATTTTGCAAACATGACTTTTATATCGTGTAACAATTTTGTAAAGTTGTACTTAGTTTTCAAATCTTTATTACATACATTTGGCATTATTTTAATTTCTTGGAAGCGCATAAGTTAAATCGAATTTCGGCAGCTGGAGTGTTAATTACCTTGGGTATTATCTTCGGCGATATTGGGACATCACCTTTATACGTATTAAAGGCAATCATTGGCGAAGGAAACGCCATCAATAAAGATGTCGTTTATGGAGCAATCTCATGTATCTTCTGGACTTTAACCCTACAGACGACTGTTAAGTATGTAATTATCACACTTCGTGCGGATAACAAAGGTGAGGGTGGTATATTTTCATTATACACCTTAGTTCGTAGAAAAGCTAAATGGTTGATGTTGCCTGCAATTATAGGTGGATGTACACTTTTAGCCGATGGAATTATTACACCTCCAATTTCTGTTTCATCAGCAATTGAAGGTCTTCAATTAAAATATCCTGATATTCAAACTGTACCTATTGTATTAGTTATCATTACCATACTATTCATTTTCCAACAGTTCGGAAGTAATTTCGTAGGAAAAGCATTTGGTCCGATTATGTTCTTATGGTTTTCAATGCTTGGTGTTGTGGGGATTTCTCAAATAACATTACATGCTGAAATTTTAAAAGCAGTAAATCCATATTATGCATATGATATCCTAGTGAATAACCCATCAGGATTTTGGATTTTAGGCGCGGTATTTTTATGTACAACTGGAGCTGAAGCGTTGTATTCAGACTTAGGACATTGTGGTAGAGCGAACATTCGAGTGAGCTGGGCATTTGTGAAAACATGTTTGTTGTTAAACTATTTCGGACAAGGTTCTTGGTTGGTAACTCAAGAAGGATTGAAATTAGATGCAAATCCTTTTTATAGCATTATGCCAGATTGGTTTTTGATCTATGGAATTGCTTTAGCAACTATCGCAGCTATCATTGCCAGTCAAGCATTAATTAGTGGATCCTTTACTTTAATTTCTGAAGCAGTACGTTTGAACTTCTGGCCTAAAGTGAAAATCAATTATCCAACAGATGCGAAAGGACAATTATATGTGCCAAGCATCAACTGGTTATTATGGTTCGGATGTTGTGCTGTTGTGTTGTATTTCCAAGAGTCGACACATATGGAAGCAGCCTATGGTTTGTCGATTACCTTAACCATGTTAATGACTACCATTTTATTGATGGTATATCTTTTAACTAGAAGATTTTCATATTGGGTTGTTGGGATTTTATTGGCAATTTATGCAAGTATTGAATTATCATTCTTAGTTGCAAACCTTAGTAAATTCACGCATGGAGGTTGGGTGACCTTATTAATTGGAGGGGTATTATTCACCATTATGTGGTCGTGGATTAATGCAAGAAAAATCAGAAATAGATATTTGCGTTTTTCAGAATTAGACGATTACTTACCGATATTAAAAGAATTAAGTGCTGATGAAAGTGTGCCTAAATATGCTTCACAATTAGTGTATTTAACAGGATCGAATTTCACTTCAGAAATTGAATCAAAAATCATGTATTCCATTTTTCAAAAACAACCGAAGCGAGCTGATGTGTATTGGTTTGTTCACGTTGATGTAGAAGATGAACCATACAAAACAGAATACAAGGTAGTTCATTTAGTTCCAGGTAATGTTATCCGTATTGAATTCAAATTAGGGTTCAGAATTGAACAAAAAATCAATGTATTGTTCAGAAAAGTTGTGGAAGATTTAGTGAAGAATAATGAAGTTGATATTACAAGCAGATATGAATCGCTACATAAACATAATATCACTGGCGACTTTAGATTCATTGTATTAGAAAAGAAATTATCAGCAGACAATTCGCTTCCATTGTACGAAAGAATAATTATGAAAATCTATTTCTTGCTGAAAAAATTATCGCTATCAGAAGAAAAAGGTTTCGGCTTAGATTTAAGTTTCGTAACGATAGAACAAGTTCCATTGTTATTATCTCAAACTAAAAATTACGAGTTGAAGAGAACAGGCATATAAGTTAGTGCTCAGTAGCTAGTAGCTAAATATAACTACTAACTACGAGCTACGAGCTACGAGCTACGATCCCGATAACTATCGGGATCGAGTTACTAGTTTACTCTTCCTATATCCATAGCTGAAGTAAATTACTAATCCAATTAGTAACCATATTCCGAAGCCTATCCAATTCGATACTCCAAGTTCCGACATCATGTACAAACAACATAATAGTCCCATTAAGGGGATGAATGAAAGATTGTATTTGAATACATAATATACAAGCATAAGACAAACCATAAAGAATATCCACATCGGGATTTTATGTTTGAATAAATTCCATCCGCTTTCGTAAACGTGATCGTAGTTTACATTATTAGAAATCATGATTGCTGCAGATTCCTGTACGCTGAAGCTATTGAAATAGTTCAACAAATCGCTACCATGTGCAATGAAATTCGCTGAATCATTTTTCAAAATTGAAGATTTTAAATTCGCTACTTCTTCAACATTCATATTCGTAATAGCCTTATCCATTGCAAATACTTTCGGAGTATTTTGAATGAAATTCATAGTGTCTTCTTTCTGATAAGTATAGAAATATAAAACAGAAGCAACGAGCATCAATGGGTATATAAACTTCGCGTTTAAGTATGGTGTTTTGAATTTACCACGCTGAACACTCTGATCATTTTGTAAACGTAAAACACCTGCGCAAACTAGCACAAATGCGAACAATGTACCTATGCTACATAAATCGGTAACAATGGTTAAGTTCATGAATAACGAAGGCACTGCAACTACAAAACCAGTGACGATAGTAGCAAATGAAGGAGTTTTATGAATAGGGTGAATTCTTGAAAATGCTTTTGGTAATAGACCATCTCTACTCATACTCATCCAAATTCTAGGTTGTCCCATTTGGAAAACTAAGAGTACACTAGCCATGGCAACAATTGCACTCACAGCAATAATTCCAGATAACCATTTCAGGTTTAATTTTTCAAACACAAATGCCAAAGGGTCACCAACTGCTAATTGATCATATTTAACCATTCCTGTTAAAACTAAAGCAATCGTAATATATAGAACAGTGCAAATGATAATAGCCCACATCATACTTCGAGGTAAATCGCGTTGAGGGTTTTCACATTCTTCAGCAGTCGTTGAAATGGCATCAAAGCCAATGTATGCAAAGAATACAGCAGATACACCTTTCAATATTCCTCCAATACCATTTGGAGCAAAAGGGTTCCAATTATTTACATCAACATAAAAAATACCAACCGCAATTACGAGAAGAATGATGGCTAATTTCACAATTACCATGGCGTTACTTGCATTACGAGATTCTTTCATACCGCGATAAACTAACCAAGTAATTACGATGATAATGAACAATGCAGGAATATCTAAAACTAAATGGAATCCAAAAATAGAAGGAGCATTTTGCCAGGCGGTATATGCCGATTGCATAGCAGAATCAAGGCTTTCGAAAGTGCTACCACTTGCTATAAGTTTTGTTGCATCATGAAATCCACGAGAAGCACTAAGGTAATCCATAGTCATCCATTCGGGCAGATGAAGTCCCATGCTCCCAAGGAAGCCTGTAAAATAATCCGACCAAGAAATCGCAACGGTTATATTTCCAATGCCATATTCCATAATCAACGACCAGCCAATAATCCATGCTACAAGTTCGCCGAAGGCAACGTATGAATAGGTGTATGCTGATCCAGAAACTGGAACCATAGAAGCAAATTCTGCGTAAGCGAAGGCTGCGAAACCGCATGCAATAGCTGTGAATAAAAACAGATAGATTACTGCTGGTCCACCATCCGCACTTGCTTTACCTATTGTACTGAATATACCAGCACCTATAATAGCAGCAATACCAAATGCAGTTAAATCTCTCACTCGGAGAGTTTTATTTAAACCACTGTGGTGGGCATCTCGCGCTTCCAAATCATTCAAAATGTTTTGGATGTTCTTCTTTCTAAAAAGCTTTTGAAACATGAGCAAATGATAAAATATTCTATGAAATTAGAAAAAAAAAGCATTTTAGGTTCTAATTTTTAAAGAATATTCAATTTTACATTAGATTTGTAGGTATATGAGGAAATTATTACAAGAGAATAAATTTTTTGTTATCGCCTACTTATTTGTATTGGTATCAGTATTAATATTAAAGTTATTCTACTCTAAAGAAGTTATTTTTCTAAGCATAAATGCCCACAACTCTGTATTTGGAGATAAGTTTTTTCCAATTATAACGCACCTAGGTGATGGTATAACAGTTATCGTATTTACTATACTTTTACTATGGGTAAGTTATAGGTATTCACTTTTATCATTATTAATATATACCATTAGTTCTCAAGTAGTACAGATTTTTAAAAGAGTATTCTTTAGCAGTTATCCTCGTCCGAGTAAATATTTTGAAGGGAGAACAGATTTACATTTTGTAGATGGTGTTAGACTTCACCAGATGATGAGTTTCCCTTCTGGTCATACAACAAGTATTTTTGCTTTCATGACATTTTTAGCAATTATTACGAAGAATAAATTCATTGGGATAATTTATTTAATCATTGCATGTGTTGTTGCATTTTCAAGGATTTATTTATCTCAACATTTTTTAGAAGATACGATTGCAGGTTCTATGATAGGAGTATTATCTGCATTCATGATTACTTATGTGCTCGAAAGATATACTTGGTATAAATCAAGTTGGTTAGATCGATCATTAAGAAAAAAATAAGATTACATGAAATTAGCAATTCAGAAATATTCAAGTGAAATTATCATTCTGATATTATCCTTAATCTACTTCATTCCATTTTTAGGTCAAGTTCATTTATTCGATTGGGATGAAATTAATTTTGCTGAAGCAGCTAGAGAAATGATTGTCTCGAAAAACTACTTCAATGTACAAATAGATTATAAAAACTTTTGGGAAAAGCCACCATTGTTTATATGGATGCAAGTGCTTAGCATGAAAATTTTTGGTGTTAATGAATTTGCAGCAAGGTTCCCAAACGCAATGGCTGGGGTAGTTACGTTGATTACAATTTTTAGAGTTGGTCGTCAGTATCTAAACAAGCAATTCGCTTGGTTTTGGGTTATGTGTTATGCAGGTACAACGCTTACTTTACTATATTTTAAATCAGGAATTATGGATCCTTGGTTTAACTTGTTTATTTTTCTAGCTATTTATCAATTCAGTTTTATCGTTGAAAAAGGTAGAAATAAAACTATAAGTAAAGCTTTTTTAGCGGGACTATTTTTAGGACTAGCAGTATTAGTAAAAGGTCCGGTTGCAATTCTTATTGCACTATTGTGTTTAATTGTTTACATAGTTGTTCATCGTTTCGAAATTCCGATTAAATTTTCAGAGGTATTAGTGTTAATTCTTACCACTACTGTTGTATGTTTTGTTTGGTTCGGTGTTCAAATGATTAATGATGGATTTTGGTTCATCAAAGAATTTATTATTTATCAAATTAGATTATTCACAACTCAAGATGCTGGGCATGGTGGTCCCTTTTTATATCATTGGATAGTATTGTTAATAGGTTGTTTTCCTGCTTCTATTTTGATGATAAAATCATTTTTCATGCGTTCTGTAGCAACAGAGCATCAACGTGTATTGCTTCATTGGATGAAGATTTTGTTTTGGGTTGTGCTAATTTTATTTAGCATCGTTGAAACAAAAATTGTGCACTATTCTTCATTATGTTATTTCCCTTTAACATTCTTATCTGCTTATGCATTGTATTATATGGTGCATGGAAAAACGCGTTGGAATAAAAGCATTCATTATGGCATCTATTTATTAGGTATATTGTTTGCATTGGTTTTACTAGCCTTTCCATTCTTCATGAATAGAAAATCGGAATGGATTTATATGGTAAAAGATGCGTTTGCAGTTGGCAATTTACAAGCACAAATAAATTGGAATATTTTTGATGCTACGGGAGGGTTTATTTTACTAGCAGGATTAGTAATTTATTTTGTGATGAATAAAACACATCATTATAGAAAAGCGATTATAGGATTGTTTGTGTCAATGATGATTATGGTGTTTTTTACTAGTGTATTAATTGTGCCAAAAATCGAATTGTTTTCTCAAGCTGCAGCGATAAGATTTTACGAGAGTAAGAAAAACGAAAATGCATATGTACAACCAATGTATTTTAAATCGTACGCTCATTTATTTTATACCAACAAGCAACAACCTACAAATCCACTTTCATACGATCATGAATGGTTAAGATCTGGTAAAATTGATAAGACTGTTTATATCGTTGTGAAAAACACTAAGAAATCCGAATTAGAAAAATATTCAGATATAAAATTGATCTACGAAGAGAATGGATTTGCTTTCTTTAAGCGAGAAATCCCGAGATAGATATTAGTCCCGATAGCTATCGGGATGAGATATGAGAATTGAGATTGGGTAAAATACCTTTTTCTCAAATCTCATATCTTAGTACTAACTATAGAGTTGCTTCGCCAACAGTCCAGTTACATGGAGTTAGTTCGCCAGTTTGTAATGCATCTAATACACGAATTACTTCGTTTACATTTCTACCAACACTTAAGTCGTTTAAGCAAACCCAACGAATAACACCTTCTGGATCGATGATGTATGTTGCTCGGTAAGCGATTTTTTCTTCAGCTTCTAAAATGCCTAACTCTTCAGCTAATGATTTAGAAGTATCAGCTAACATTGGGAAACTTAAGTTACGTAAATCAGCATGATCTTTTCTCCAAGCTAAATGTACATATTCAGAATCTGTAGAAGCTCCAATTAATTGAGTGTTTCTAGAAATAAAGTCGATATTATGATTGCCGAATTCAGCGATCTCTGTAGGACAAACAAACGTGAAATCTTTTGGCCACCAGAACATTACTGTCCATTTACCATTGTTAAATAATTCGCTAGATTCTAAAACTGAAAACTCTTTGTTGTATTCGATAGAAACTACTGACTTTTTACTAAATGATGGGAAAGTCGAACCCACTGATAATATTCTATTTTGCATTATATATTGATTTGAAATTTTGTGCAAATATCTGAATAATTATTCTCTTATCATATAGATGTAAAAGCTTTAACTATTCATAAAAAAAAGCCCCAAACTATATAGTAAAATATACAGTTTGAGGCATTTTAAATTTAGTTGGAAATTAAATTTTGTTGTTCAAGCTATACCAAGAACCACCATTTACAGTGTTTGCGAAACCTTTTGATTTTAATAGGTTTTTAGCTGCACCGCTTCTCATGCCAGAAGCACAACAAGTTATGATAGGTTGTTCTGTTTTGAACTTCTTTAAATTGCCAGATAGCTGGTCCAAAGGAATATTGATAGAACCTTTGATATGACCTGAATTGTATTCGCCTTTTGTGCGGACGTCTACAATAACGCCACCATTTTTTAACATTTCTTTGTAATCGATTTTTTTACCTAAACCGAAAAGGGATAAAATTGAATTTAACATTTTTTATGAGTAATGAGTATTGAGTAATGGGTTGTTTTTTATCACTTCTTGGTACTAATACCGAAAATGGTATATAGTGGGCAGAAGCCTACTATCGATGTTAAGGTAAATACTGCAGCAACTGCAATTACTACCCAGCCTAATGCGCCTTGTATAACATCAGTTGAAAATAATACTACTAATAAAATCGATACAATCACGCGAATGATTCTATCGAAAGAGCCCATGTTTGATTTCATAATATTTAATTTGTTAATTAGTTAATACGTTAATTTGTTGATTATTGGAATAACAAAATCAAAATTAACTGTTTAACCATCAGAAGTATGTAGCAAATGTTACAGAAGGGTAATATTATTTCTAGCTAGTTTAATTTGATTATCACGCTCTAGCTGTTTCAATATACGGGAAACAACTTCTCGAACAGTTCCAAGCTCATCGGCAATCTGTTGATGCGTGATTTGGATCGTTTTATTGTTGTTTATTTCAGATTTCTTCACTAAAAAATTAAAAATTCTAGTGTCCATCTTTTGAAATGCAACTGAATCTACTACTTGAAGTAGTTCTTCGAATCGTTTTTGAAATATTCTGAAGAAATAAGTCGTCCATTCAGGGAATTCTTTAATCCATTCTGTTGAAGCAGAAATGGGAATTACTAGTAACTCTGAATCTTCTTCAGCAATAGCCTGAATATGGCTTTTTTCTGAATACATACTACCTAAAAGCGACATTACACAGCTTTCACCAGGTTTTATGTAATAAATGAGAAACTCTTTACCATCTGCATCTTTGCGTGTAACTTTTAATGCCCCGCTCAACAAAATGGGAATAGAGTTGATATAAGAATCCTCTCTTAAAATCACATCGTCTTGTTTGATTTGTTTGATAACTCCAAACTGCTCAATTTTAGCTCTTAGTTCGGGGTTTTTCTTTAACTCTTCAATCTCGTCGATATTCATTATTTCTTATATTTTTTGAATGAAAAGTATTGTGCTGGTTTATGCAATACGCCTTTTTGTTTTTCGTCTAAAGGGACTAGATAATCAGCATTTTTTATAGATTTTCTAAAATTACGCTTGTCTAATTGCACATTCGACATGGCTTCGTATAAATTCTGAAGTTGACTTAATGTAAACTTAGGAGGAAGTAATTCTCGACCCATAATATGTTGTTCTGGGTGTTCCTTTATAATATCTAAGGCCTTCGATAAAATAATATTATGGTCGAATGCTAGTTTTGGGATTTTCTTAATACTTCTCCAAATAGTGTTTTCTGCAAAAGAGCCTGCTAAAGGACTAATATGATCTATTCGAACTAAAGCTAAATAGGCAACGGTTATAACTCTTGCATTAGGGTCTTTTCTATATCCTTTCAACCATTCCATATCTTTTTGGTCGGAAACCCTTTCTGGTTGACCAAAAGTGTAGAATTGTTGTAAATAAAGCCCTTTTATATGTGTTAACTCATTTAAAATCCTGTTTGCCGCATCATCCAAACTCTCATCATCTTTAATTAAGTCGCCTGGTAAGGCAAATTGCGACTTAAAACTTTCAACATTCTGTTTATTAGGGTTTTTCTGCTTAATTAACAGTGCTTGTAATCGATTTTCAACTTCATCGTAGCCCAAAACAACACAATCTACGGATACGTAACTTTGGAAGTAAGACTGTTTATTTTTCATTTTTTTTTCTTCAAAAGAAATACTTATTGTATTTTGTACAATTACTACTAAATTGCATAGCTAATTTAAGCAATTCAATTAGGTAAACATAATAAAATTATATAAATAAAATTTATAAAAATGTATTTAATTGCGGAGAGCGGATCGACAAAGTGTGATTGGTTATTAGTAGATCAATCAGGGAGTTACATGGATTTGTATAAAACCATGGGATATAATCCTTTTTTTCATAGTACAGATTTTATTTATGACGATATTTTGTCGCATAAAGATTTAGTACATATCGCTGAAAAAGTTGAACGCGTTTATTTTTATGGCGCAGGTTGCGAAAATGTTGACCTTAATTTAATTGTTAAGCGTGCATTAGAGAAATCATTTTCAAAAGCAAATGTATTTGTTGAACATGATATGAAAGCTGCAGCTTTTTCTACGTATGATGGTGGAACAAGTATTACTTGCATCATCGGTACTGGTTCTAATTCTTGTATGTTTGACGGACAAACAATCTATGAAGAAGTTCCTGCATTAGCATACATCTTAGGCGATGAAGCTTCTGGTTCTTATTTAGGAAAGAAATTAATTGCTGCATATTTATATAAAAAATTACCAAAAGAAATTGCATTCGATTTCGAAAAAGAATTTGGTTTAACAAAGGAAATGATTTTCGATCGTGTTTATAATAAACCTCACGCAAATGTTTACTTAGCAAGCTTTACAAGATTTGTTGGTCGACATAAAGAACATCCTTTTGTAAATAATTTTGTAATGCAAGGGTTGAGAGAATTTTTCGAATACCATGTTTGCTGTTTCGAGAACTATCAATCAATGCCTGTGCATTTCATTGGTTCTGTAGCTTTCCATTTTCAAGATGAATTGAAAATTGTTGCTAAGGAAAATAATGTTTCACTAGGAAAAATTATTAAAGAGCCAATTATGAACTTGCTAGAGTATCATATTAAATATCAATTTCAACAAGAAATCGTTTAAGATGAAAGCCTGTATTTTTGATTTAGATGGAGTATTAGTTGATACAGCTAAATATCATTTTGTTGCATGGAAAAGATTGGCGAATGATTTAGGTGTCGATTTTACAGAGCATGATAATGAACAATTGAAAGGCTTATCTCGAGATGCTTCGTTGGATTATATCTTAAGCAAAACCTCTATAAAAGCGACAGCTTCGGAAAGAGAAGTTTGGAAAGAACGAAAAAACAATTGGTACCTCGAATTGGTAAATCAAATGCCAGAAGATGAGGTCTTACCTAATTGCAAAGAATTACTCGCAGATTTAAAATCGAATAATATTAAAATAGCATTAGGCTCGGCAAGTAAAAATGCTAAGCTTATACTTGATAGAGTAAATATTACAAAATATTTCGACGCCATTATTGATGGTACAAAAACCTCTAAGTCTAAACCCGACCCAGAGGTTTTTTTATTAGGAGCAAAAGAGATTAATTGCTTACCTTCTGAATGTATTGTTTTTGAAGATGCCATAAGTGGAATTCGTGCTGCAAAGTCAGGTGGGTTTTACTCAATTGGAATAGGAGATAAAGATGTGTTAACTGAAGCTGATGTTGTGATGCCTGATTTAACATCATTGAATTATGAACAATTAGTTAAGATTTTTTAGAGTATTTAAATGAAGAATTATTTTTTACATAACGATTGGCAAATTATTGAAGAAGGATTTAATCCTGATATGCACGAGGCTGCTGAAAGTATTTTCAGTATTGGTAATGGAAAGATGGGACAACGTGCAATGTTTGAAGAGACTTATTCTGGTAAAACATTACAAGGATCTTATATAGCTGGTGTTTATTACCCTGATAAAACAAGAGTGGGTTGGTGGAAGAATGGCTATCCTGAATATTTTGCTAAAGTGTTGAATAGTCCGAATTGGATTAAAATGGATATTCAACTCGATGGAGAAAGTATGGATTTATTTAAAAATAATCCATCGAATTTCAAGCGCGTATTAGATATGCAAACTGGAATGTTGATGCGTAGCTTTGATTACACAACCTCTACTGGTAAAAAGTTTAGCGTAACTATTGAACGTTTTATGAGTAAAGAAGACGATGAAATTGCTTGCATTCGTTATTCAATTACAGCACATCAAGATGCTCAACTAAAATGGAATACAGGAATTGATTCATATGTGAAAAATAAAGATTCGAATTACGATGAAATATTTTGGTCGAGAACCGCTGAAAAATATGATGCTAATAAAGCTTGGTTATGTTCGAAAACGAATAAACTTCATTTCGAAGTTTGTGAAGGATTCTTTGTGAAAACGTTTGTTGATCAAGCTGAAATAAATAATGTTCAATATTCTTCATCAGAATGGAACATAAATTCGAATTGGGAAATACAAATGGAAAAAGGCAAAACATATACTACAGAAAAATATGTGAGCATTGTTTCCAATATGTATTATGATAATTCTGAATTAGAAAATGCTTGTGCAAATAACCTTTCAAAAGCAAGAGAACTTGGATACGATGAATTAAAATCTCGTCATATTAATTCTTGGGCTGATGTTTGGAAGAATGCAGATATTACTATTGATGGTGATGTTGCTGCTCAACAAGGAATTCGTTTTAATATCTTCCAATTAAATCAAACATACACTGGTAGAGATCCTCGATTAAATATTGGTCCGAAAGGATTTACTGGAGAGAAATACGGGGGTTCTACTTATTGGGATACAGAAGCGTATTGTATTCCATTTTACTTAGGAACATCTGATTCGAAAATTTCTAAGCAATTGTTAAAGTATCGTTATACTCAATTAGAAAAAGCAATTGAGAATGCAGGTAAACTTGGGTTTACTAAAGGAGCTGCTTTGTATCCAATGGTAACGATGAATGGAGAAGAATGTCATAACGAATGGGAAATTACTTTCGAAGAAATTCATCGTAATGGAGCCATTGCTTATGCTATTTTTCAATACGAATTATATACTGGTGATAAATCATATTTAAAAGAAGGTGGTGCTGAAGTTCTTTTAGGAATTTCAAGATTCTGGTCACAACGTATTCATTGGTCATCTGCTAAAAAGCAATATGTAATGCACGGGGTTACTGGTCCGAATGAGTACGAAAATAACGTGAACAATAATTGGTACACCAATTATATTTCAAACTGGTGTATGAAATATACATCAGAAGTTATTAAATATCTAACCGAAACAGATCAAGAGTATTATCAAGATTTTTGTACGAAAACAAATTTCAATTCATCAGAATTAGAAAGATGGAATGATATCACTTCTAATATGTATTTCCCAACCGATGAAGAATTAGGAATATTCTTACAACAAGACGGTTACTTAGATAAAGAACAAATGATGGCGGCAGATTTGCCATCATCAGAACGTCCAATAAATCAACACTGGTCGTGGGATAGAATCCTAAGATCTTGTTTTATTAAACAGGCTGATGTTTTACAAGGATTATTTTTATTTGAAGATCATTTTGATGCAGATACATTAAAAAGAAATTTCGATTTCTATGAACCACGTACGGTTCACGAATCTTCATTATCTCCATGTATACATGTGGTACAAGCTGCAAAATTAGGATACGATGAGAAAGCATATGAATTATATTTAAGAACATCGCGATTAGATTTAGATGATTACAATAAAGAAGTTCACGAAGGCTTGCATATCACGAGTATGGCTGGTACATGGATGGCTGTTGTAAATGGATTTGGTGGATTAAGTATTAAAGAAAACAAATTGAGTTTTTCACCAATGTTGCCATCTCAATGGAAGGGTTATAAATTCTTAGTGAGATATAGAGATGCAATATTATCTATAAAAGTTGATACAAATAATGTTACCATTCATTTAGATGCTACTCATGCTATGGAGTGTGAACTCTATGGGCAAACAGTAAACATCCCAGCGAATGAAGAATTTACTCATCCAATAAAAAAGTAGTATGAAATTTTTTAAATCAATTTCAAGTTTGATATTTTTTGTCGCATGCGTTCTTAATGCTGATGCTCAAAAAGCTTGGGGAGTTTTGGCAAGTCCATTTCAATTCCAAGTAGATACAAGTAGAATATTAATTTCAGATTATTTCCCATATCAAACTAAAATTGATTCAGTACAATTACCCAAAGGAATTAAACTGATTAAATTATCAGAAACAGAGCTTTTGATGTATGGTAAAATGCAAACGAAAGTTTCAGCTATTAAATTTTTTACTGCTGATGAATATTATGATATACCTTGCTTTGCTGCAGATAAATATAATGTAGATATCAGTATTCAATTAGCTCAACCAGCAAATGAATTAAAGATTAAAGGAACTTTCAGTAGTTGGGCACCGATATCTGGCGATGCAGAAGCAATTGGAGTATTGCCATCTAAAATATGGACGATACATTTATACAAAGTAAATCCAGGAGAACATCAGTATAAATTATTAGCAGATGGAGCAGAAGTAAATGCTGTCAATGCTAAAATTGTACCTAACGGAATAGGAGGAACAAATGCAGTAATTAAAGTTGGAGAAGATGCAAAACTAAGTCCGACTGTAGTTACAGATCAATTTGTTGCATCATCTATTACTTTAAAAGCATCAAATATTGAAGGATATGTTGCATTTTGGAATCATCATTTAATCGCAAGTTCAACATCAAAAGGAAGTAAAATAAATATTAGCATACCTGAAGAAGCACTAAAAGCTAATCGTAGTTATGTAAGAGTTTATGCTTATGGTTCAGGAAAAATAGCTAACGATATATTAATTCCACTTCATAAGGGAAGAGTAATAAACTCTCCGGGATTATTAGATAGGTTGGATTTACATTCTCAAATAATGTATTTCATGATGGTCGATAGATTTAGTGATGGTGATCCAAGTAATAATCCAAAACCACTTGAGGGAGTAGCTCCTATTGCTGATTACAAAGGAGGAGATATTAAAGGTATTCAGCATAAAATTAACGAAGGATTTTTTGAAGATTTAGGGTTCAATACAATATGGCTTTCTCCAATATCTAAGAACCCTGATGGTGCTTGGGGATTTTGGAATAAAAAAGTGACAACTAAATTTTCTGCATATCACGGATATTGGCCAACATCATATTCATTAGTAGATAAAAGATTTGGTACAAATGCTGGGTTTACTAGTTTGATAAATGATGCACATTCAAAAGATTTGAATATTGTTTTAGATTTTGTTGCACATCATATACACACAGATCATCCTTTATATAAAGCACATCCAGATTGGGTTACACCATTATACTTGCCGGATGGTACAATGAATACGGAACGTTGGGACGATTATCGATTAACAACTTGGTTCGATACATTTTTACCAACATTAGATTTCCAACGTAAAGAAGTAAATGATGTTATTTCTGATTCAGTAATGTATTGGGTTAAGAATTTCGATATCGATGGATTCAGACATGACGCAAGTAAGCATGTGCCAGATGTATTTTGGAGAACTCTTACCTTGAAAATTAGAAATGAAATGCAAGCGAAGAATCGTTCAACATTTTATCAGATAGGAGAAACTTATGGTAGTCCTGAATTAATTGGATCATATGTAAACTCCGGACAAATGGATGGGCAGTTTGATTTCAACATGTATGATGCAGGAGTAAATGCATTTGCATTGGATGCAGATAAAGAACAAAGTGTAAAAGCATTTGAGCGATTGAATAATACTATCGCAGAAAGCTTTAAATATTATGGTGCACATCACTTGATGGGAAACATCAGTGGAAATCAGGATAAGCCAAGATTTGCTTCATTAGCAGATGGATCAGTGAAAACTGATGAAGATACAAAGCTTGCTGGTTGGACAAGAAATATTCAACATAATGGGCAAAAAGGATTTGATCGTATGGGACAAATGATGGCAATGAATTTTACATTACCAGGAATTCCAGTTGTTTATTATGGCGATGAAATTGCAATGCCAGGCGGAAATGATCCCGACAATCGCAGAATGATGAAATTCGTTGGATATACTCCAGAAGAATCCGACTTAAGAAATAAAGTTCAAACCTTAGCAAACTTGAGAAAAAACAACTTGGAATTATTATATGGTGATTTCACTGTAGTTCAATGTACTCCAGGTTTCTATGCTTATGAAAGAAATTATTTTGGAAAGAAATCACTTGTGGTATTTTCAAAAAATCCAGGAGAAGTAACCTTGTCGGTTCGTAATAAGGGAAATGTAAAAGCAAACTTTAATCACACTATAAATACTACATCATCAGAAATTAAATTAAATTTAAATCATGATGATTTTGAAATTTTAAACTATGAATAGAACTATTAGAAATTTTGTTTGCATTATTTTGATGTTACTAGGCACAAAAGTTAATGCTCAATTAGTGCAACCAGAGTGGTCGAAAAACGCAGTGATGTACGAAGTGAATATTCGTCAGTACACACCAGAAGGTACATTCAATGCATTTGCAAAAGAGCTTCCACGTTTAAAAGAATTGGGAGTAGATGTAATTTGGTTAATGCCAATTCATCCTATCGGTAAAGTAAACCGTAAAGGCACAATGGGAAGTTACTATAGTGTAAAAGATTATACTGATGTAGATCCAGAATATGGAACTAAAGAAGATTTTAGAGCCTTGGTTAACAAAGCTCATAGTTTAGGGATAAAAGTATTGATAGATTGGGTAGCGAATCATTCGGCTTGGGATAATGCTTGGATTACTGAGCACCCAGACTGGTATGTACATGGTAAGAATGGTGAGATTGTAACGCAATATGATTGGACAGATGTAGCTAAATTGAATTATGATTCAAGAGAGATGCGACAAGAGATGATCCAATCGATGAGATATTGGGTAAATGAATTTGATATTGATGGTTACCGTTGTGATGTAGCATTTTTAGTGCCTGTGGATTTTTGGGATGAATTGCGTGCGAAATTAGATGAAATCAAACCTGTATATATGCTTGCAGAAATGGAATGGAATGCAGATATCAATCCTACTCCAGATGTATATTTTAAAAATGCATTTAATGCTGCATATGGATGGAGTTTTATGGGAACTTCAACTGATTTTATTAAAGGAAAGAAAAGTTTAGCAACATTTAAAAAAGAGTTAGTTGAAAATTATAATAAGTTTCCTACTCACATGCAGAAACTATATTTCCTAACTAATCATGATGAAAATTCTTGGAACGGAACTGTTGATGAGAAGTACGGAAAAAATTGGCAACAAGTAGGAGTGATGGTTTATACCTTACCCCAAAGCATGCCTTTAATTTACACAGGAGAAGAAGTTGGATTGAATAGAAGATTAAGTTTCTTCGAAAAAGATCCAATTAAATCTATAGAATGGCAGAAAACAACACGTACTGAATGGTATAAAAAGATGACCAAGTTGAAACATGATGTTCCAGCATTTAGAAATGCCAATAATTTTAAAAATTGGAGAGAAATCAGAATGGAGTCGACAACACAAGACATTTCGAATTCTGTGTTTGCATATACTACAAGTTATAAAGGAAGTGAAGCTTACGTATTTATCAACTTTGGAAATACACCCGCAGACCTGACTACAACAGATGTGGAATTATATACATTATCGAAAGGTTACACTGCTGAATCTAATGCAAAACAAATGCATAAAGATAATCAGTTAATACTTGCACCAAATTCATATATCATTTATTATAAATAAGCGTATGACTTTATTAGAAAAACCTCGATTAAGTTTACTCCAAATATTTAACATGAGCTTCGGTTTCATGGGAATCCAATTTGGCTTTGCTTTACAAAATGGAAATGCAAGTGGGATTCTTCAAAACTATGGAGCACATGTAGAGCAGCTCTCATGGTTTTGGTTGGTAGCACCTTTAACTGGTATGATTATTCAACCTATTATTGGATACTATAGCGACAAAACTTGGGGCAGATTTGGAAGAAGAAAGCCATACATTATGGTTGGTACTATTTTATGCTGTTTAGCATTATTATTATTACCAAACTCAGCCTCGTTTTTTCAAGCTAAATCAGCTTTGTTAATTGGAGCCGGAATGTTAATGGTGATGGATGCAAGCATTAATATTGCTATGGAACCATTCCGTGCATTAGTTGCTGATAATTTATCATCATCACAAAGTACTTTAGGCTTTTCGATTCAAACATTTTTAATTGGTATTGGAGCTGTTGCTGGATCGTGGTTGCCATATATATTACACGAATATTTTAATGTTTCTTCTTCAGCCCCATCAGGATTTGTTGCGGATAATGTTACCTATTCATTTTATGTTGGAGCAGTTGTATTTTTAGTTTGTATTTTAATAACAGTTCTCTTTTCTAAAGAATACCCACCTTCGGAATACGAGAAATATCATGGTAAATCAACGGATGAACATGCGAAATTCAGCAATATTTTTTCTGATTTCAGAAAGATGCCTGTTGCAATGCGTCAACTTGGTTTAGTACAATTTTTTAGTTGGTTTGCATTATTCAGCATGTGGGTTTTTACAACACCTGCAATTGCTAATCATGTGTTTAAATTACCAATTGAAGATACAAGTAGCGATAAATTTCGTGAAGCACAAAACTGGACAGGTATTATCTTCGGAGTGTATAATGGTGTATCAGCTTTATATGCTTTAATGTTACCTCGAATTGCAAAAATTTTAGGTAAAAAGAAAACACATGCATTCTCATTAATTGCTGGGGGAGTTGGTTTAATCAGTATGTACTTCGCAGATAGTAAAACAGATTTATTATTCTCTATGGTTGGTGTTGGATTTGCATGGGCTTCAATATTATCAATGCCTTATGCAATTTTAGCGAATAAAATACCTTCAGGGAAAATGGGAGTATATATGGGAATCTTCAACTTCTTTATTACAATTCCACAAATTGTAAATGGAGTAATTGGTGGTCCAATAGTAAGATCTATTTATTCTAATCAAGCAATATATGCTGTTGTTCTTGGAGGTGTATTTATGTTAAGCGCAGCAGTTTCTGTACTTTATGTACAAGATAAATAAATTATAATATTCAATATTGAAGAGCGAATTATTGTTGAATAATTCGCTCTTTTTATTTCTTTAATTTGATACTTCAATAATTAAAAGTTCCTTCGAACCAATTTCGATGTTTTGTAAATTCACTTTACGATTATCAATAATATTCGTACCTGATAATTTACCTTTGAGAATATCTTGAAATCTTTTTGTATCTATAGATTTCTTAATAGAAGTGCTGTTGTAAATAATGAATGCTACTTGATCACCTGTATATCTTGCATAAGCATAAATTCCATCCTGAGGAATAAACTGCATCATCTTGCCTTCTTTAAATGCAGGACTATTGGTTTTCCAAGTTTGAATTTTTTTGATGTAATTAATCACATCATTTTCTTCTGTAGATCTTTTCTTTTCATCAAACTTATTGATAGCATCTTCTTTCCAGCCTCCACTAAAATCTTCTCGGATAATTCCATGAGATCCTTTGCCTTTCATTAATACTTCCGTGCCATAGAAAATACAAGGAACACCACGCATGGTTAGTAATACACCTAAGGCAGTTTTAAGTTTTGAAACATCACCTTTTACCGTTGCTAAAAATCTATCTAAATCATGATTATCAATAAAAATCACATGATGATAAGGGTCGTTGTATAAATAATCTTGACTTAAATTATAATACAATTTAGATACACCTTCTGTCCAACCGAAATCTTGATCTACAAATTCATCCATTGCAAAACAGAATTGAAAATCTAAAACGTTCTGCATTTCTTCATTGTATTTTTTATCCTTTGGCGCAAAATAACTTTGCATAGGTACTGCATGTTCCCAAATTTCTCCGAAGATGCTCAACTGAGGAAATTCTTCTCTCACTTTTTTATACCATTCGACCATAAATTCATGATCTGGGTATGTATAGGTATCAATACGAATTGCATCTAGCTCTGCATAATACAACCACCAAAGAGTTTGTTGAATCATGTATTTTGCTAATGCTGGATCTTTCATATTTAAATCAGGCATTCGTTTATCAAACCACCCTTCATTAAATTGTTTTTTATCAGATGGAGCAGCATAAGGATCTACTAATGTGTTTGCTCTGTAATTCGTTTTTGTGAAGGTGTCGAACTGATGTATGAAATTTGGGAAAGGCATATCTTTAAGCATCCAATGCGCATCCCCAATATGATTAAATACTAAATCGATACACATTTTCATTCCTTTAGCATGTGCAGCTTTCACTAAATTTTTATAGTCTTCATTTGTTCCGAAACGTGGATCAGTTTTGTAATGGTCAGTTATTGCATATCCATGGTAAGAAGCTTCGGGCTCGTTATTTTCTTGGAAAGGAGTCAACCAAAGTGTAGTTACTCCTAAGTTTTGTATATAGTCGAGATTATTCTGAATGCCTTTTAAATCGCCACCATGACGACCGAAAGGTTCTTTTCTGTTAACAGATTTTTCAGCTAAATAATCGTAAGAATCATTTTTAGTATCCGCATTTGCAAAGCGGTCGGGCATGATTAAATAAAGTAAATCGTTACCACTTAATATTGGCTTATTTAATATTGGTTTTTCGAGTAGAGGATATTCAAAACGTATTTTCTTTTTCTTGATGATGAATTCGAAAGGGATTGTATTTCCTAAATAAGCACTAGGAATGCTTACATCAATCATCATGTAATCTAAACTTTTACTAGAATATCTTTTCGTGATTTTTATAGCATCAGAAAGCATATTGATTTTTGAATCACGAATATCTTTACGATGAATAATAATCTGAAGTGTAGAATCCTTCATGCCTTTGAACCAATTTGGAGGATAGGCTATCAGGTCTTGAGCGTTAATATTATCGACACAAACGATTAGTAAAACGAGAAAAGAGAAGAATATTTTTTTCATAATTGAAGGTACAAAAAAAAGACCTCATACAAGATGAGGTCTTTCTGAAAAATTGTATTACAAAATTAACGAACCATTAATTTTAATGTAGCGTTTTCGTTTCTATCATTTTGGATAGTTACGAAGTAAATACCAGCATTAATTTCTTTAGTTGAAATATTGATTGAGTTTTCTGTAGAGTTGTATTTAGCAACAACACGACCAGTTACATCAGTTACAGTAACGTTATGCTTAGCAGCGTTATCGTTAAAGTTGATTGTAGTTGATTCGTTAGCTGGGTTAGGGAACATGCTGATTGAAGCAGCTTCTAACTTGTTGTTGTCGATACCTACATTTAATACGTTACAAGTATTGTATGTGAACGCGATAGTTTTAGCATTACCATCTGTACGAGTGAACACACGGTTGAAACCTCCAACACCATTGTCAACAACACAACCTCTATCAGCTGTATTAGGGAATGCTTCTACGTTTGCATTTGATGAAACTGGTCCATTAGCAAATACGAATGCGAAAGCAGGCTCACACATGTTGATAGTAGTTTCGTACCATCCAATTTGTCCAACTACTGGAGTTAAACGGATAGCACCATCTTGCCAGTTTGGTAAAGTAAAGTTACCCATTACGAAGATGTCACCATTTGGATTTGGAACTTCGTTAGATAAGTCAACTATGAAATGAACATTAGCAGGAGCAACAACTGGAGCACAAAGTGAATCTTGGTTGAAGCATACTAAGTTTAATGTAGTATCTGAAGTTAATGATTGTTTACGGTTAGCAACACCTTCCCATACTGTAAAACCATTTAAGTGTTTTCTGAATTTGTATTCAATTTCACCTGAATCTAATGGTAAAGTAACTGAGTAGATTTTGCTTCCTGGAGCAATTGGAGTTAACCAATCACCACCAGCCCATCCATTGATAGCACCACCTGCAACATCCACTGAATCCTGACCACAAGCAGTAGTCATATCAACACGGAAAGTTACATTGTAAACAGGAATTGGGTTTGTAGGACAAGCATCACAAGAACTGAAACAAACTTTAGCTATTACTGTATCGTTTGCTGTACCAGGGAAATTTCTGTTTCCATTTGAGTTACAAGCTGAAGGTACGCTTTCTGCACCACCCCATCCGTTATCGTTTACGAATTTGTATTCAGAACCAGCACCTGTTGCTAAATAACCATTGTATTTGTATACAGTTCCAGACATTGCACCGTTACCAGCATAGTTCAACATTCTTGAACCTGCAGGGTTCCATCCTTGGAACGCACCAGCAACGTGAACACCATTTGCACTTACAGATGCAACTTTAGCCATGTCTACTTGGAAAGTAACTAACTTCATTCCTGAAGGAGCATTACCACCAAACATTACTGCAGGCATCATTAATGTGTCTGTTCCTGTATTTACCCATGCAAAACGGTTTTGGTTACCACCACCTACTTGAGATAATGCAGGTACGTTTTCAGCACCAGCCCAATCGTTATCATTTACGAATTTGAATTCGTATGGCAAATCGCCAGCCATATCCAAAATGATAGTATAGATACCATCTGCGTTTGGATCTGTCATTAAGTAAGCTGTAGGATCCCAGTTTACCAAAGTTGAATTTTCTGGTGTTTGATCATAGTTGATGTCGTTGAAGTTACCAACCAAATGTACACCATCAGCATTTATAGTTTGTCCCGTCATATTTACTTGGAACATAACTTTACGTGCTTGAGTAGTGAAGGATAATCCTGCCAATACTGCTATTAGTAAAAGTTTTTTCATAACAATTAAAAAATTAGTTTGGTATGAAATTAGAATTAAATTTTCGATTTCCAAAATTTTAGTGTAAAAAATACACTATCTATAATTATTCTAAAAAGTGTAATTTTTACACTTTCTTATTTTTTCTTCAATTTTTTTTTAAATTGCATCTATGTTTTGTTTGAAAAAGGTATTTAAAAGTGGTTTTTTAACTCTTATCGTTTGGAGTATTTTCGTGTTGAGTTCAAAAGCGCAAATTGTGAGCTTGAATCCAACATTTGCTACTCAGTTCGACCAAGTGACAGTTATCTATGATGCCTCAAAAGGGAACAAAGCTTTAATGGGTCAATCAGTAGTTTATGCCCATACTGGTGTTATCACTAATTTGAGTTCTAGTCCTACCTCTTGGAAGTACGTTCAAGGCACTTGGGGAACAGATGATGCCAAAGTGAAAATGACAAATTTAGGTAGAAACTTATTTTCAATTAGCTTCAAAATAAATACCTTCTATAGCGTTCCTTCGGGGGAAAACATACTGAAATTAGCTTTCGTATTTAGAAATGTAAATGGATCATTGGTTGGTAGAGAAACCGACGGTTCAGATATCTTCGTGAGTCTTTCTTCTGGTACTTTCCAAACTCGTTTCGAGACGAGTTCAGCGCAATTGAAGAAGACAAATCAAGCATTTTCTATAAAAGCTTTAAGTTCTGGTAAAGCATTGTTAAATCTTTATAAAAATAATACGCTTATCAATACTGTTTCAAACGATTCCATAATTACATATACAGAAGCTCCAAATACAAATTCAATAGGTCGAAATAATTATGTTGTTGAAGCAATTAAAAATGGAAATTTCTACAGAGATACTATTTATGTGATGTACGTGGGAAGTCCAGCAATTGCTAGTGCCCCAATAGGCACTAAGGATGGAGTAAATTATATTTCTGATACTTCTGTAATTCTACAATTACATGCCCCTTTTAAAGAATATGCTTTTGTTGTAGGTGATTTTAATAATTGGGAATTTGACACTAAAAGTTTCTTTAAAAAATCTCCGTCCGGACAAAAACTATGGGTTCAAATAAATGGATTAGAAAAGGGTAAAAATTATAGATTTCAATATGTAGTAGATTCTACTCAAATTCGAATAGCAGACCCTTACTCAGAAATCCTACTCGATCAAAATAATGATCCATTCATTCCAAATATTACCTATCCAAATCTTATAAAATTCCCAATAGGCAAAGCCACCGAGTACGTATCAGTTCTTAATACCAACAAAGAAAATTTCAATTGGCAATATTCAAATAACTTTCAGCGCCCTGCAAAAGAAAAGTTATTTATTTATGAATTACATCTTAGAGATTTTATAGCTCGACATGATTTTCAAACCTTAAAAGATACAATTCAATACTTAAAAAAACTTGGTGTTAATACTATTGAATTAATGCCAATTAATGAGTTCGAAGGTAATGAAAGCTGGGGTTACAACCCTTCATTTTATTTTGCTGTAGATAAATATTATGGCACTAAACAAGCTATGCAAAGTTTCGTTGATGAATGCCATAAAAATGGAATGGCGGTTGTAATTGATATGGTGTTAAATCATTCGTTTGGACAAAGTCCTATGGTGCGTTTGTATTTTGATAAAACTACAAATAAGCCTACTGCAGATAATCCTTGGTTTAATACAGCCGACAAACATCCATTCGGTGTTGGTTACGATTTCAATCATGAAAGCCAAGCTACCAAAGATTTTGTAGATACAGTTTTAAAATTCTGGTTGAATGAATATAAAATTGATGGATTTAGATTCGACTTGTCGAAAGGATTTACTCAAAAGAATACAGGAACAGATGTGGCAGCTTGGGGAGCATATGATGCTTCTAGAATTGCAATCTGGAAAAGAATTTATAACAAGGTTAGAACATACGACTCAACATCATATTTAATTTTAGAGCACTTTGCTGATAATTCTGAAGAGAAAGAATTAGCAGCTTATGGATTCCTATTATGGGGTAATCTGAATTATAACTATAACGAAGCTACTATGGGCTATGTAAGTACGAGTAGTTTAAGTTGGGCTGATTATAAAAACAGAACTTGGGCACAACCTAATGTAGTTGTTTATGCTGAAAGTCATGATGAAGAAAGATTGATGTACAAAAATCTTCAATATGGAAATACATTAGGAAACTATACTGTAAAGAATATCAATACAGCATTGAAAAGAATGGAAGCAGCAATGTGCCTTTTAATTCCATTACAAGGTCCAAAAATGATTTGGCAGTTTGGAGAACTAGGATACGATTATTCTATCGAGTATAATGGTAGAGTAGGGAACAAGCCAATCAAATGGGATTATCTTCAAAACCCTAATCGTAAAAGGCTTTCTGAGGTTGTATCAATTTTAGCTTGGTTGAAAAACACTCAATCATCTTACTCCACTAATAATTATACTTTCAGTACTGGTGCAGGGATGAAAGTGTATAAAGTAAATGATACAAGTTTGAATACCGTATGTGTAGCAAACTTCAATATTAAAATGGATTCAATTGCTCCTACTTTCCAACATACAGGTTGGTGGTATGATATTTTTACAAACGATTCTATTTTAGTGAATGATGTTTTACTGAAAGTAGTACTTGGTCCGGGCGCCTATAAATTTTATCTTGATAAAAAATTAAATAGTCCTGTTGTTTTAACTTCTGTAATGAATGTTAAACACGAAGAATTAAATTTAGAAATATATCCAAATCCAAGTACAGACGAAATTACTATCAATTGGGAAGCAAATCAACAAGCCTTAAGCATTGATATTTATGATGTGTTTGGTAAATTAGTATTTAATAAAATAGTTAATAATGCTGAAGGATCTATAACATTTACGAAAGAAGAATTGAAACTTTCAGCAGGAACTTATATTGTAAAAAACAAACAAGGAAATTCTATAAGTCAAAATAAAATTATAATCCTATAAATATAAATTATGAAGAGAAATCTACTCTTATTATTAGTCATGCTCTTTACCACTTCCATGTATGCCCAAAGCATACGAGGTAAAGTTACAGATCTTGCAAAAGAGCCTGTAGCTGGAGCGGGAGTTGTAATAGAAGGTACACAATTTGCCACTATTACAGATGCATTAGGTAATTTTTCATTTGGGAAATTACAACCCAACACAAAGTACAGATTAAAGGTTACGATGCTTGGTTTTCAGCCAATCGTTAAGGATGTACAAACGACAACTACTGATCAAGGATTTACGTTCACGATGAGAGAAGATTCTAAGCAATTAGAAGATGTTGTTGTAGTTGGTTACGGTACCAAAACAAAACGTGAGGTAACAGGATCTATTGCACATATTTCTTCAAAAGATTTAAATGATTTACCTGTTCAAAGTTTTGAATCTGCAATGCAGGCGAAGCTTCCAGGTGTTCAGGTTACTACAGGTAGTGGATTAGCTGGTTCTGCGGCGAAAATTTCTGTTCGTGGTATCAGTTCAATTTCTGCTGGTGGCGACCCTCTATATGTTGTTGATGGTATTCCAATCACACAAGATTATTTCTTATTAGGTAATAATGGCGGTATGAATATGAATCCATTAGCTACAATCAATCCTGACGATATCGAGTCTATTGATGTATTGAAAGATGCAGCAGCAAATGCAATCTATGGTTCTAGAGGTTCTAATGGAGTAATTTTAATTACTACGAAGAAAGCTAAAAAAGGAGTTCAAATTTCATACAATGGTTCTGTTGGTACTTCACAGCCTACTGCATTACCAAATATGTTAAACTCTGAACAATATTTACAATTATACCAAGAAGCATACGAAAATGATGGTGGTGTAGGATTAGCTCCATTACCAGGTGGTATCTCTTGGGATGATGCTCGTAAAACAAATACGAATTGGGTAGATTTAATGACTCAAACAGGTATTAAGAATTCTCATAATGTTGGTGTTTCTAAAGGAACGAATAAGTATTCAATTTTAGGTAACCTTAGTTATTCAAATAACGGAAGTTATTTAGTAGGTAATAGCTACGATAGAACATCTTTACGTTTGAATGGAGATTATACATTTAATAAATATTTAAAAGTTGCAGTAAATTCTTCTGTATCAAGAGGAGTAAATAATAGAGTAAACGCAGCATGGTCTGGAGGATTAGGTTCAGCAATGTCGACAGCTTTACCAATTTACCCAGTATATAATTCTGATGGGTCATTATGGAGAGGAGGAGATAACCCAATGATTGCTCAACTTCATAAGAAATGGAGAACTAACGAAAATAGAACAATTAATGGAGCACAAGTTGATTTAAGAATAAATGACCAACTTAGTATAAATGCCAATTTGAATTTAGATTATATGCTGATCAATGATGATACATATCAGGATAAAGAATTTGATTTAAATACTACTCATGCAGGATTTGCAAATAGAGGTGTAACTACAGTAAATAATTATAACAATTTCTATCAAGCAACATACAATGTAAAAACTTCATTAAAACATAAATTGAAGATTATGGCTGGATATGAATTTCAAAAATCTAAGATTCATAGAAAGAGTCATAGTGCAACGAATATGACAGATGATTTTAGTAATCCAAATGCTAAAATTGAAGATTCTCTTTTATATTCTTACAATGAAACTAAACCAGAATCTAGTGAATGGAAATTCAATTCGATATTCACTCGTACATCGTATTCATACAAAAACAAATTATTCTTAGAAGGTACACTTCGTGTAGATGGATCATCTAGATTCGGCTCAAATAATCGATTCGGTTTTTTCCCAGCAGTATCTGCTTCTTGGTTAATGACAGAAGAAGGATTTATGGCAAACTTACCTATGATTAGTATGCTTAAATTAAGAGCAAGTATAGGAAGAAGTGGTAATGCTAACATCGATGAAAAATCTCAATTCTTTCAATGGACAAATAGTAATACAGGATATAATGGAACACCTACAACGTTCCCTACTTCTCTAGGAAATAAAAATTTGAAGTGGGAAACATCTATTACTAAAAACATTGCAGCTGATTTTGGATTGTTGAACGACAGGATTCAATTTACAACAGAGTATTATATTCGTAATACAACTGATGTGCTAATGAATTTAACTTTACCTTCTTCAGTTGGATTGGCTACTTATTATGCAAATACAGGTGAAGTATTAAATAAAGGATTTGAATTCTCTATTACTTCTAGAAATATTGATAGACAGGATTTCAAATGGACAACAAATTTCAATTTCGCAAATAACTATAATGAAGTTGTTAGTACAGGCTTATATTCATCAGATGCAGTCGGTGGTGGAACTAACGATACACGTGTGCAAGTAGGAAGTCCGATTGGAACTAACTATTTAGTTCGCTATTCGCATATTGATGCTGCTACTGGTCGCCCTGTTTATTTAGATATCAATGGTAATGAAACATACAATTGGGATCCGATCGACAGAGTAGTTGCAGGAGATGTATTAGCTGATGCTATTGGTGGATTAAACAACTCATTTACATATAAAAACTGGGACTTTAGTTTCTTGTTTAATTTTGTTTTAGGTGGTGATATTTATGAATCTTCAGCTAAACGTCAATTAGGTGTTGTTACGAACTGGAATATGAGAACTGATTTGTTTGATCGTTGGCAAAAACCAGGAGATGTAGCTGCATTTCCTCGTCTAACATTAGATACTAAAACATATGGTTCAGGTACTCCATGGATCAACACAACGATGTGGTTGCACGATGGAACATTCGCTCGTTTAAGAAATATAACCATTGCCTATAGAGTTCCAAAAGCTCAATTAGCGAAACTTAAAATTTCATCTGCAAGAATTGCATTTATCGGTACAAACTTATTAACGTTTACGAAATACCCTGGTTTAGATCCAGAGATTGCTCGTGACTTTGAAAATGATACAGATAGAAATATGAGTCCGAATATTACCTATTTGACTCCACCGCAAGAGAAAACATATAGTTTACAATTAAGTGTAACCTTTTAAGCAGAAAACAATGAAATTATTTAATAAAAACATAGCCATTATTCTCACTATAGTTTCTACAATAATGTTTACTAGTTGTGAGAAACAATTAGAAGTGGATCAGGATACGATTATAACCTTTGATGAAGCGATCTCTACTCCTGAGCAATTACAAGCATTCTTAGTTTCAATTTATGATGTAGCAGCTAACGTGAACAATGGAACATATCAATTATTTGCAGATTTGCCAAGTGATGATTTAGCAAAACCTTATAATGATAATGGTACTTTTAGAACTGAAGCTTATGAGCGTGCTACAACTATTTTCAATTCAGATTTAATCAGTTTATATAATCAATTTTATCTGATTTCATACCGTGTGAATATTTTGGAGAGAGCTTTTGCACAAGTTCCAACTGTTTCTAATCAAAGAAAAGCCGAGATCTTAGCAGAAGGTAAATTTTTAAGAGCATGGGCTCATTTTAAAGTATTACAACACTGGGCTCAACCAGCAGGTTATTCTAATGATAATAGTCATTTAGGAATTGTATTAAGAAAAGAAGCTTCAAGTTTACCTGTGGCTCGTTCAACAGTAGATGATGCGTATAATTTTATTTTATCGGATTTAAACGACGCTATAGCAAACTTGCCTACATCGAATGGAGTATTTGCCGATGTCGATGCAGCTAAATCTTTAAAGGCTTTAGTGTTATTTCAGAAAAATGATTTAAGCACAGCTCTTCCAATTTTAGACGAAATAATTAACTCTGGTAGATTTACCCTGAGTGATTCGCTTGATAGATATTATCCGAATAATTGTTCTCCTACAACTAAAGATCGTGAATTTATTTTCGGATTCTCTAGTCCTGGAATAGGTGATAATAGAGGTGGAACTTTTACAGGAGCATACAAATTTACAGGTACAGTTTCTCCATCACTAACTATTTCAAAAGATTTGTATAATCTTATTACTTCTGATTCTACTGATGCAAGAGGAAAATTAGTAAAGATTGTAAATGCAGGTAAAGCAACAGAATTCTATGGTGTCACTAAGTTTGATGATATTTATTTCGGTACTCCATCTATCACGCTTACACAATTATTGTTAACTCGTGCGGAAGCATTAGCTCGCACAGGAACAAATTTAACTCAAGCAGTTAGTGATGTTAACCAAATTATTAATAGAGCTTACCCAACAAACCCTAATAAGGCTTTAGCGTCAAATGCAGATGCATCAACAATATTGAGCACTGTAATTTCTGAACGTAGAAAAGAACTATTCGCAGAAGGTGACCGTTTAAATAATGCAAAACGTATGGCTTCTTTCTACGATAGATCAGCAACGATTAGAAATTCTCCGTGGGATTGTAATGGATTAGTATTCCAATTCCCAAGTAATGAGAAATCAGCTGTGTTTGAGTTTAACCCAAGCGGAGGCTGTAACTAGTACATAGAATAGAGATATTAGAATTTATAATTTAAAAATTATATGAGAATTGAAAAGAAAATATTAGTTGTACTTGCGATTATATCGCTTACAATTAGTGCTTGTAAAAAGGAATACGAGGATATCGGATTGCCTGCAAGTAAAATAGAAGGACTTACGTCGAAATGGGTGCTTACAACTTTTAACGTTACTGATAAAGGTGGTATCATCGATGAGCAAATGGATATGACAGATTATTATTCTTCATCATCTAGTATGCCGAACATTTCATTTACAATTACTGGAACAGATACAACATTCGCTTGTGATACAACTGGTGTAATTTTGAATTTGTTCGGTTCTGTCAATGGTCGTTGGAGATTTGATAATAATGAATTTCCTACAAAAATTATGTTGATGTCTGATGATAAATCAGTGTTAACAGAGTTAAACTTGTTAGCACCAATTAGAAGCTTTGACAATTCATTAAAACTTAGTCAAGCTAATAAATGTGGCGATAAAACAGTTTATACTTATGATTTAGTGTTAAGCAGAGTAAGCAATTAAGGAGATCAAATTATGAAAAAGATATTATTCGCAATATTATTAATAGTTAGCTCAAAGTTTGTTGCTGCTCAAGCGGCTTGGATAGAGCCAGATCCTACGGATGTAACTAAAACAATTAAGATCTATGTGGATCTAGATAAATTAGACGCTACGAAAGCTGAAACTCAACGTTTACTTGCTGATCCAGGGCCATACTACATGTGGACATGGTCGCCAGCAGAATTACCAGTTGGTAACCCAAAAGTAAATGGAGAAGGTGAACGTCCTTGGCAAAATTCTAACGAGATTCTTAAGTTAACAAAAGACGATACTAAAGGACCTCGTGTGTATTATTATGAAATGGTGCCAACTGAATTTTACGAAGTAGCTGCAGCTAAAGTTTATGAGAAAGGAATTAACTTCCTTGTTAAACCTAAAAATGGTGGTGGTTATGGAGATCCAGATATTAAATCTGAAGATTTAACTGTAGCTGTTAATGCACCTAAAACTGATAAAGGAACTTTATATCCTTTCCCTACAGTTATCAAACAAGATAAGTTGCTTGCAATTATTTATGATAACACAAAGGAAACTAAAGTGAGTATGCAAAACTTAGGTGAAACAGATGCTTTGTTATACATCAAAGCTTATGTTGAAGATACTGCAACAGCAGTGGTCTCAACAATCGAACCTTCTAAATTTTTACAATTACAAAACAATCCAAAACTTACCATGAAGAAAGATGCTTCAGGTAAATTTAAAATATACATGATCCCTGATAAATTTTTAAATATCCCTGCAGGATCAGTATTGAAAGAAATTGAATTAACTATTCGTAAACGTGCTTGGGGAAGTGGTGCTGATCAAATTGATCAACGTATCAAATTCAAAGCCGGTTGCTTATAGAAAGACGCTTAGTGTTTGTAGTATAATGGCCCAGTCGGAGTAATCTGATTGGGCTTTTTGCTGAGTAGTGGGTAATGAGTAATGAGTAAAGAGTAATGAGTAATATGTCTAACGACCAACGACTAGTTTTTGTAAATTTTGCGCTTACCAATTCCAATCTTCTCCAAGAAATAACCCAAAGAAACATAAAGTACTCCTATACCATATATACTGCTTCTTCTGAAGTTAATAGATGATGCTTCTTCGAAATATTTAGTCGGACAAGTTACTTCTGCAATTTCGAAATCTTTCATGCACAATTGCGCAATCATTTGGTTATCGAAAACGAAATCGTCTGAGTTATGATGATAATTAATGCTTGTTAAAGCTGTTTTAGAAAAAGCTCTGTATCCAGTATGATATTCGGAAAGCTTTTGATTCATTAAGATGTTTTGAGTTAAAGTAAGGAATCTGTTTGCAATGTATTTATACAATGGCATTCCACCTTTTAAAGCTCCTTTACCTAAAATTCTAGATCCGAATGCAACATGATATAAATCGTTACCGATGATGCTTGTCATGGCAACAATTAACTTTGGAGTATATTGATAATCGGGGTGAAGCATAATTACGATATCAGCACCTAATTCTAAGGCTTTATCGTAACATGTTTTTTGATTTCCGCCGTAGCCTTTGTTCTTCTCGTGGCGGATCACATGTTTAATTCCAATCTTGCGCGCAAGCTCAGATGTGTTGTCTTTACTAGCATCATCTACTAAAATAACATCATCAACAATATCCATAGGGATTTCATTGTAAGTGATTTCTAATGTAGGTGCTGCATTATAAGCCGGCAACACAACGACAACCTTTTTACCGTTAAACATGTCGCAAAAATAGGATTTTAATTAATACCCTTCAAATTCCCTAATTCTTCACGCATAAAACCAACTAATCCGCGGATGTATTCGGCAGAAAAATCAAACTTTATACCTGCTGTATGATATATTTCAGGGATACTTTTGGTGTAGCCTAGGGCTAAAGCATCCATGTATTCTAATACAGTCTTCACGGGGTTTTCTTTGTAATTTTTATAGATTGAAATAGCCGCTAATTGCGCAATCGCATATTCAATATAATAAAATGGCACTTCAAACAAGTGTAATTGTTTTTGCCATACATTCAATTTGAACTCTTCATATCCTTCCCAATCCACGAAATTCGATCCAAATCTATCGAAGATTTCTTCCCAAGCTTTTTCTCTTTCTGCTACAGTATGATCAGGGTTTGTGTAAATCCAATGTTGATAGGCATCTATAGTTGCCACCCAAGGCAATGTTTTCAAACTATCTTTCAATTGCTCTTCTTTCGCTCTCGTCAAATCTTCTTGCTCTGTAAAGAATTCATCCCATGCATCCATCGAAATTAATTCCATACTCATCGATGCTACTTCCGCAACTTCCGAAGGAACACGTTTGAAATCGTTCAATTCTAAATGGTTTGATAAGAACGTATGAACAGCATGACCTCCTTCGTGAACCATCGTTGTTAAATCGCGCATCGCATTCGCTGAATTCATAAAAATGAATGGAGCGCCAGATTCTGATAATGGATAGTTATATCCTCCAGGAGCCTTACCTGCTCTAGATTCTAGGTCAAGTAAATTATTTGCTTTCATCGTTTCTAACTTCTCTCCAAAATAAGGATGAACTTTATAGAAACATTTAATACTCTTATCCAATAAATCCGCACCACCATCAAATGGTTTTAATGCAGGTTTTCCACTTACATCAACTTCAGTATCGAATGGTTTTAAACTCGATAAATTTAATTTCGCTGTTCTCTCTTTCGCGAAATCTTTAAACAATGGAACAACCTCTTCTGCAATTGCATTGTGAAATTTAAAGCAGTCTTCAGCAGTATAATCAAATCTACCAAGCGATTTAAACATGTAATCTCTGAAGTTATCAAAGCCTGCGTTTAAGGCAACTTGGTGACGAAGTTTAATAAGTTTATTGAATAATTCATCAAGTTTATCTTTATCCTGAAGTCTACGTTTCTGAATTAATTCATATACTTCTTTTCTTACAGCTCTATCTGTACTCTTTAAGAAATTCGATGCTTGCTCTAATGTATACTCCTTGCCTTCGTAGGTAATACTCATTGCTCCAGCAATACTTCCGTATTTCTGTTGCTCCATTTGAAGTTCCATAAACAATGGAATATTTTCTTGACGGAATAATTCGAATTGATTTTTTAACGAGCGAACATAAATTCCGTATTTCTCTTTATCTAAATCATTCGAATAAGTACACTTTAAAAATTTATCATTTAGAGTATTGGTCCATTCTGAAATATGAGGTTCGATTTCGGTTGCGAAGTATTCAAAATCTTGTTGATATTGTTCATTCGTAGTATCGCATGTCATATGGATATATCTCCACGCGAAATCTTCTTCTAATACTGCTTCTAACTCACTTCTATCTTTAAGCCATTGCTCAAGATCATTTATATTATTAAGCTCTCGGCTGTTTAAAGTTTCGTAAAACGGAAGAATGTTTTCCCATTTAATACTTAAATTTTCAGGCAAAAAATTCCTTTTTAATTTATCTAAAGATGACATTCAAAAATAATTAAAATAAAAAATAATCGATTAAGAAGAATACTGAAAAGAAAACACTTGCAATTCCATTGGTAGTCATGAATGCAAGATTAACTTTACTCAAATCGTTCGGTTTTACTAAACGATGTTGGTAGATTAACATTCCGCAAAATACTACAACCCCTAACCAATATACCCAAGAGAAATGTTCAGTATATCCAGGGATGATGACAAATATTGCAGATAAAATATGCAAGAAACTAGATAGGTTTAATGCTCTTTCTTTTCCTAAAACACTAGGCACAGAATGTAGAGAAAGCGACTTGTCGAATTCTTCGTCTTGTAATGAATAAATAATATCAAAGCCACTTACCCAAGTTAATACCGATAAAGAATATAAAACTGGAGTTAATGCGAATTCCCCTGTAATGACAAGGTATGCGCCGATTGGTGCTAATGATAAACCTAGTCCTAATACGAAATGGCATAAGGCAGTAAATCTTTTTGTGTAGCTATAAGCAAGTATTACAAACAATGCAATTGGCGATAAGTAAAAACAAATATCGTTAATGAAATAAGTAGCCAATACAAAAAGAGCAGAGTTAAAAATTACGTAAAACAATGCAGTATTTGCATTGATAATTCCAGCGGGAATTTCTCTGTTTTTTGTACGAGGATTTTGAATGTCGATATGTCTGTCGATATAACGATTAAAGGCCATGGCAGCACTTCGAGCTGTTACCATGCACACTAACATCAATAAGAAAAGTTTAATATCGAATGTAGCATTCGTAGATCTCAAGGCTAAGAAAAACCCTATGATTGCAAAGGGTAGGGCAAAAATAGTATGACTAAATTTTATTAGTGATAAATAATTTTTCATGAAAATATTATTCTTCGAATGAATTGAAATTCTGATTTATTTGATCAATGTATCCTAAAACTTCTTCTCTGCCAGTTCCTTCTTCAGAAGAAGTAACAAAGCATTCGGGTAATTCTTCCCAGCTCTTCAACATTGTTTCTTTAAACAAATCGACGTTAGCAGTTGTTTTTGTTTTAGATTGTTTATCAGCTTTTGTAAAGATTAAACAGAAAGGAATTCCTTTTCCACCTAACCAATCGATAAATTCTAAATCTACTTTTTGAGGTTCTAATCTAGAATCGATAAGCACCATAACACATTGTAAATTCTCTCTACTTTCTAAATAAGTCTTAATCATGCCTTCCCAAGATTTGCGTGTAGTTTGAGAAACTTTAGCATATCCATATCCAGGTAAATCCACTAAATACCAGATATCATTTATGATGAAATGGTTAATTACCTGAGTTTTTCCCGGACTTTGAGAGGTTTTAGCAAGACCTTTCTTTTTGCAAAGCATATTAATTAAAGAAGATTTACCCACATTAGATCTTCCAATAAACGCGAATTCTGGTTTATTAGGGGAAGGCAAACGATCTTGTTTCGTATTGCTTATTAAAAATTCAGCTGATTTAATGATCATAGGCCAAAGATACAATCCTCCGCCGTTATGTAATGATATTTTACGCTTTTTTGGGTTTAATTAAGAATTTCAAGCCTATTAAGAATAAACCTGTACGTTCTTCAAATTGATAATTTGAATCCTTACTATAGTTTGCATTGAAATTTAACAACCTATTATACTCTGCGAAGAAATGTATTTTATTGATGTCGAAATCTGCTCCTATGCCCAATACTCCTTGAGTTTGAGATTTTGCGAGAGTAAAAGGAATAGTACTCGTTTGCTTGTTCAACATAGAATATTGAGCACCTACAATGATATACGGAATTACTCTGGGCAACTCCGGTATTTGAGCTTTTAATTTAGCATCAAGTTCTATAAAAAATGCTCGAGTTTCTAATTGAGTATTTACTGTAACAGAATCTGTTATTCCAGATACTTTTATTTTATAATTATACTTTGAGTTTTTTTCAATCAATCCAGTTCCAGCTTGTAAGCTAAAATTATCTGATCTAAATACCTGAGCATAGAACTGTGCATACAGGCTTTGTCCGTTCGAGGTATTATAATCAACATATTGGGAAGAAGAGTTTAAGGATTTTATTCTGATTAATGAGTTGGAAATCCCGGTTTTTATACCCAATTCTCTTACCTGAGCATTACTTGAATAATGAACTATAAAGAATAATATAATACAGAGAGTTATGCGCATAAAATAAAGCTAAGAAAAATTTCCGATGATAAATAATCCTGCATATATGCGGTTGTGGAAATAAAATATCAACTCGACATTTGAATATAAAATTGAGGATATGACGATAATGAACAAAGAGAAGCTAATCAATCTTAGCTCTAGAATGCAAGGCTTAGCAATTGAATTATATAAACTAACAAATCAACAAACGAAGTTAGATCAATTTATGCAAAAAGATATTCGCAAAACTTCTGTTTATCTATATACCAATTCAGCAAGTATGGTTGAAACAGATACGGAGAAAGATATATTCAGAGAGCTAGCAAAATATGGTAGTTTACGCTCTATGCTTATTGAATTAAATGCAAGATTATTGATGTGTTTTCAACTCGGAATGTTGAATTCTGATGTCTGTATAGATTTCGGATTTCAATTGGAAGAAATGAAATCCGAAATTCAAGTATACTATGATATTGCTCGAGAAGATTTCGAGAAAAATCATCCCTTTAATAATTTCGATGATGATGAAGAGGAGGAGTGATTCCAGCCCTCTTCTTCATCAAACTATAACAAGTTTCTCCAAGAAACTTTTTCGCCAATGATATGGTGCAATTGATCAATCGCAACGCGCTCTTGTTCCATGCTATCTCTATGACGAATAGTAACTGTATTGTTTTCTAATGATTCATAATCTACAGTGATGCAGAATGGAGTACCAATAGCATCCTGGCGACGGTAACGTTTTCCGATAGAATCTTTTTCGTCGTACTGAACATTGAAATCGAATTTCAATGAACTCATAATTTCTCTTGCTTTTTCTGGTAAGCCATCTTTTTTAGTTAATGGCATTACGGTAGCTTTTACTGGAGCTAAAGCAGGATGGAATTTCAATACAACCCTAGAATCAGTTTTATCACCTTCACTTAAATCTTCTTCCTTGTAGGCATTGCACATCGTTAGTAAAAACATACGATCTAAACCTATAGATGTTTCGATTACATAAGGAATATAGTTTTGATTTATTTCTGGATCGAAAAATTGCATTTTCTTACCAGAAAATTCTTGATGTTGTTTTAAGTCGAAATCTGTACGTGAATGAATACCTTCAACTTCTTTAAATCCGAATGGGAATTCAAATTCGATATCTACGGCAGCATTTGCATAATGAGCAAGTTTCGCATGGTCGTGGTAACGGTAAGAGGTATCAGGAGTACCAAGGGCTAAGTGCCATTTCAATCTGGCTTCTTTCCAATACTTATACCATTCCATTTCTGTACCTGGACGAACGAAAAATTGCATTTCCATTTGCTCAAATTCTCTCATTCTCATGATGAACTGACGAGCAATAACTTCATTTCTGAACGCTTTACCAATTTGAGCAATCCCGAATGGGATTTTCATACGGCCAGTTTTCTGAACATTTAAGAAGTTTACGAAAATTCCTTGAGCTGTTTCTGGGCGAAGGTATACTGCATCAGCATCTTCAGCAATTGAACCAAATTGTGTGCTGAACATCAAGTTAAACTGACGAACATCTGTCCAATTACGAGTTCCTGAAATAGGGCAGGCAATTTCGTGGTCGATGATTAACTGCTTTAATCCGTTTAAATCATCAGACTTTAAGGCTAAATCTAAGCTGTTTTGTAATTCTTCAGCTTTTTGAGTTTTACCTTCTTTTTCGTACTTCGTAATTCTGTCTTCTAACAGATTATCAGCACGATATCTTTTTTTAGAGTCTTTATTGTCGATCATTGGGTCGTTGAATCCATCAACATGACCAGATGCTTTCCATATTTTTGGGTGCATAAATATCGCAGAATCAATACCTACAATATTTTCATGCATTTGAACCATCGATTTCCACCAATACGTTTTGATATTATTCTTTAATTCAGCGCCTAATTGACCATAATCATACACGGCACTTAACCCGTCATATATCTCACTAGATTGGAACACAAAACCATACTCTTTCGAGTGTGATACCACATTTTTAAATATATCCTCTTTCATATTCATGTCGCAAAGATAAATTTAAAATACTTATCTTTCGTGCTCAAATTTAATTCAAATAAAAGTGTCGGTAATAGTTGATCGTTTAAGTAAAGTTTACGGAGAGCAAAAGGCTGTTGATGAGGTATCTTTTAAGGCCGAACCTGGTAAAATATTAGGTTTTCTTGGTCCGAATGGTGCTGGTAAATCAACCACTATGAAAATCATAACTTGCTTTATCCCAGCGAGCTCAGGAAGTGTAAAGGTTTGTGGCTTTGATACCAATGACGACTCTTTAGAAGTTCGTAAGAGAATTGGTTATCTCCCAGAACATAACCCTTTGTATTTGGATATGTACGTAAAAGAATATTTAGGTTTTGTTGCTGGTTTACACGATATCAAGAATCCTACAGATAGAATCAAAGAAATGATTTCTTTAACAGGCTTAGATAAAGAACAACACAAGAAAATCGGGCAGCTTTCTAAAGGTTACCGTCAACGTGTTGGCTTAGCACAAGCGATGATACATAATCCTGAAGTGTTGATTTTAGACGAACCTACATCAGGATTAGATCCTAATCAGTTATCGGAGATTCGTGCATTAATCAAGAAAATCGGTAAAGAAAAAACGGTAATTCTTTCTACGCATATCATGCAAGAAGTAGAAGCGATTTGCGATCAAGTTGTCATTATCAATAAAGGTAAAGTGGTAGCAAACGACGATACGAAGAATTTACAAGCACATGTATTAGGTGAATATGTATTCCGAGTAGAGTTTGATAAAGCCATCGATCATAATAAGCTTACTGCAATAGCAGGAGTGAAGAAAGCTAACAAAGTTTCTGAAACCGTATGGTTACTAAGTGCTTCAAATGATGAAGCGGTAAGAACTGCAATATTTGAATTTGCAGTGAAGAACAACTTAGTCATGCTTAGCATTCAGAAAGAGGAAGAAAAATTAGAGGATGTATTCCGTCGTTTAACTAAAAAAAATAACTAAGGATGTTCACGATATTTAAAAAAGAAGTAGCTGGATTCTTTAGCTCACTAATAGCATACATATCAATCGTTGTATTCTTATTAGTAACCGGATTATTTGTATGGGTATTCCCAGATACAAGCATTTTAGAATATGGATTCGCAAGTTTAGATAGTTTCTTTGGAGTTGCTCCATGGATATTTTTATTCTTGATTCCTGCCATTACGATGCGTTCATTTTCTGAAGAAAATAAATCAGGCACCATAGAATTATTGGTAACTCGTCCGATTACTGAACTTCAAATTATTTTAGGAAAATACTTTGCTGGGCTGATGATTGTTGTGTTATCGATTTTGCCAACTTTATTGTACTACGTTACCGTTTATCAATTAGGAAGTGTTAAAGGAAACGTAGATTCAGGTGCTGCAATTGGTTCATACATTGGTTTGGTATTTTTGGCTGCAAGCCTTGTATCTATTGGCATTTTCGCATCATCATTAAGTGATAATCAAATAGTAGCATTTATTCTGGCGGTATTTATTAGTTTCATTTGCTATGCAGGATTTGATTCATTCAGTAAATTAGATTTATTCGGAAGAGTAGATAATATCATCGCTAGTTTGGGAATTAACGAACATTATCAATCGATGAGTAGAGGAGTATTTGATTCAAGAGATGGAATTTATTTTCTTGGGTTCATTAGCTTTTTTGTATTGCTAACTCGTATGGTTTTAGAAAGTAGAAAGTGGTAGTATGAAGAATAATAAATCAACAAATTTAAAACGTCAAGCTTGGTTACAATTAGTATTAACTTTACTAATCATTGTAATCGTCAACTTCATATCAACTTTTGCTTTTTTCAGAATTGATTTTACAAAAGAAAATCGTTTCACACTTTCGGATGCCAGTAAAGCTTACATGCAAAACCTAAACGATGTGGTGTATGTAAAGATTTATTTAGATGGAGAATTTCCAGCCGGATTCAAGAGATTGAGAAATGCTACTAAAGAAACCTTGGATGATTTAAAAGCATATGCAGGTTCGAATTTAGAATATGAATTCATAAACCCAACGGCTGATGCAGATCCTAAAGTAAGAGATGAAGTTATTCAACAATTAGTAAAAAAAGGATTAACTCCAATCAATGTTCAAGTAAGAGATGATAATGGTCAACGCCAACAAATAGTAGTGCCTGGAGCCATCGTAACTTATCGTGGTAAGGAACAAGCATTCCAACTTTTACAAAGTTCTACCGTAGCAAATTCTGCTGATGAGGTGTTGAATAATTCAGTAATGAATTTAGAATTTCAACTTGTTAATAGTATTAAAAAAGCTACTCAATTAGAACGTCCGAATATTGCATTTATTTATGGTCATGGGGAATTAGATACGTTCAGAACTGGAGATATTCTTAAAACACTTCGTAATTATTATGAAGTTTCTTTTGTGAATTTAGGTTCTACTGTTCCTCAAGATTTATATAAATACAAAGCATTAATTATTGCAAAACCGACTTCAGTTTTCAAAGAAGGAGAGAAATTTAACCTCGATCAATACATCATGAACGGTGGTAAAATTTTATGGATGATTGATAAGTTGAATGCTGACATGGATAGTTTGGGTGCTGAACAAATGATGATCACTAATACATATAATTTGAATTTAGATGATCAATTATTTAGTTACGGGGCTCGTATAAACAACGATTTAATTCAAGATGTGCAATGTGCGCCAATCCCAGTAGTTACTGGTAATGTAGGCTCATCACCTCAACAAGAATTATTTCCATGGTTGTTTTTCCCAATCTTTATTTCGAATACAACTCACCCTGTAGCGAAGAGTTTAGATGGTGTTCGTTCAGAATTTTCGAGCAGTATAGATACCGTAGACGTTAAAGGAGTTACAAAGACCCCTTTATTACAATCATCAAAATATACTAAAGTATTAAACGCTCCTGTTAGAGTTGCGTTACAGATGTTATCGATCGAGCCTAATCCTCAACAATTCGTTAAACAAAATATTACTTCAGCAGTTGCATTGGAAGGTAAGTTTACTTCAGTATTTAAAAACAGATTGATTGCTCAAAATCCGAATGCGAAATTTCTTGAAGAAAGTAAACCAACAAGAATGATTGTTGTGTCGGATGGAGATATCATTAAAAATTATTTTTCAAAAAGAGATAGTTCTGTGTATCCATTAGGCTTTGATAGATTTACAAGAAGAAACTTTTCGAACAGTATTTTTGTTCAAAATGCAATCGATTGGTTAGCGGATGATTATAATTTAATTTCAGCTCGAACAAAAGAAGTGAAATTAAGAATGTTAGATACAGAGCGAATCAAAAAAGAAAAATTCAGATGGCAAGTATTTAATATCCTTGTACCGAATATTATTATTGTGTTGATTGGGGTGGTGTTGTTTTATCAAAGGAAGAAACGCTTTTCTTAATTGGTAACTGGTAACTGGTAGCTGGTAGCTGGTAACTGGTAGCTGGTAGCTGGTAACTGGTAACTGGATTTAGGATTTAGAGATTAGAATTTTATTTATTTATGAAGAAAAATAGATTATACATTTTAGTTTTATTGGTATTGTTAGTACTAGCAGGATACCTTTATTATAAAAAAGGTGGAAGCGGAAGCATTCGCAGCGATAAGATGTCTTTTGCTGTAGAAGATACTGCATCTGTGGATAAGATTGTTATATCAGATAAAACTGGTAAAGTATTATCACTTACAAAAAAGAATAAACTTTGGTATGTAAGCGATAGCATACGTGTTCGTAGAGATGTGATGGGTGTTTTACTTGAAACGATAAAACGAGTAGAGGTGAAGTCGCCTGTGAACAAGCCAATGCGAGCTAATTTATTGAAGCAATTAGCAACAGGTGCAGTTCAAGTTGAAATTTATTCTGATGGATCTTTAGAACGCAAATATTATGTTGGTGGACCTACGATGGATGGTACCGGAACATTTATGTTGTTAGATGGTGCTGATGATCCATTTATTACACATATTCCAGGGTTTGAAGGTTATTTAACAGTTCGTTTTAATACGAATATCCAAGTATGGAAAGATAGAGGGATATTCCGTATTGCTCCACAAAATATTAGTGTAGTTCAAATTCAATATCCTGAAAGTGCTGATGCATCATTTACCCTAAAAATTCAAGGTAAAGATTATGTGAGCTTATCTAATATGGCTGGAGATTCAGCGAAATCTGGCATTAATGGTGAATTCCTAAGAAAGTATCTTGTAGGTTATTCGGATGTTCAGTATGAAAACCCAGTTGATACGAAGAAAGTTCCACTTGAAGAGTTATTAATTCCTCAAAATCTAATTGCAACTATTACTGTTTTTGAAAGAGAAGGGGCAAAACATAAAGTTGAATTATTCAAGAGGTATTATAATGGTGAGAAATTTTTGCCAAAATCGGAGCAATATGATTTCGACCAAGACAGATGTTTCGTAAGAGTGAATGGGAATCAGGTTTATAATGGGCAGTATAGAGTGTTTAATAACTTAATCGTCAATTATAAAGAATTCTTTTCGGCCCCAGCTAAATAAGCTCAATTAATATTATATATTTGCTTTAAACTAAGAACTATTTAAGAAATGAAGTTTATTGTATCTTCTTCGGCATTACTGAAGCAATTACAAGTAATAAGTGGTGCATTAAGTACCAATACAGTATTGCCTATTATCGAAAATTTCCTTTTCGAAATTAGCAATGGAAATTTAACGGTTTCTGCAACGGATTTGCAAACTACCATGACTACCTCTTTAGCTGTTGAAGCGAAAGAAAATGGTAAAATTGCTGTTCCTTCTAAGATTTTATTAGATACCCTAAAGACATTACCTGAACAACCTATTACTTTTACTATTAGTCCTGATAATTTCTCAATTGAAATGACAGCAGGAGAAGGTAAGTATAAATTAGTAGGGGAGAATGGTGAGGATTTTCCAAAGATTCCAAAAATTGATCAAGCAGCATCTTTAATGATGTCGGCTTCAGTTTTATCGGAAGCAATTTCTAAAACAATCTTCGCGGTAAGTACAGACGAACTTCGTCCGGCAATGACAGGCGTTTATTGTCAAATGTCTACTGAAAATTTAACGTTCGTAGCTACAGATGCTCATAAATTAGTACGTTACAGAAGAAGAGATGCTAAAGCAGATGTGACTAATTCATTCATCTTGCCTAAAAAAGCATTGAACTTATTAAAATCTTCTTTACCAGTTGAAGACATCAGTGTTAATGTTGAATATAACAATACAAATGCATCGTTCTCATTTAATAATGTGAACTTAATTTGTCGTTTGATTGATGAAAAATATCCAGATTATGAAGCAGTAATTCCTGTGAATAATCCTAATAAATTGACTATCGATCGTAATCAATTATTATCATGCTTACGTCGTGTTTCAATTTTCTCTAATAAAACTACTCATCAAGTACGTTTGAAAATTTCTGGCTCTGAATTGCAGATTTCTGCAGAGGATATGGATTTCTCAAACGAAGCACACGAGCGTTTAGGTTGCCAATACGAAGGTGAAGACATTGAAATTGGATTCAACGCGAAATTCATCATCGAAATGTTGAATAATTTAAATACTGAAGAAGTAATTTTAGAAATGTCGACTCCAAACCGTGCAGGTATCCTATTACCAGTTACAGCAGACAATAACGAAGATGTATTGATGTTGGTAATGCCGGTGATGTTGAATAGCTACGCTTAATTCGATTTCTATCCCTGATATTTGTTCGTCGGAGTGTACCCACTCCGACTTTTTTTTGCTCATTCGTCGGAGTGTCCCTGTCTGCCGCCAGGCAGGCTCACTCCTACATTCCCAGGGTTGAAACCCTGGGTTACGTTCATTGCCTGTGGGCAAACAAGGTAGCCGAAGGGCGCTCCGACAAGAAACAAAAAAGTCGAAGCGAGGACGCTTCGACGAACTTTCTGTAATTACTCCGACGAACTGAATCGAACCATCGAACTATTCCTCTTTCCTTCCAATCGCCTTGCCTGCCTTAAAAGCTTCTTCTTCTTTTTCGGCTTTTTCGATTTCAGCTTTTGATTGAGATTTGTTGACTAATTTCTTCATGTTGGGCTGACCAGCATTTACCCAGGCGGTATACCAATAGCTACCAACTGCCTTAATGGCTACTCGCATTCTGCGTTCCACCATTCCGTCTAATTGATCATGGTATGCTTTAGAGAATTCGTAAGAATATACTTGCACATTCTTATTACCCTTTTGCTCCATGCTATATTTCTTCTCTTTGCCCATTTTCTCGGTCAAGGCTTTCTCAAAAGCAAAAACTGAATCAACTGCAGCGAAACTTCCTTTTAATAGTCTAAACGACTCTTCTAAAGGATCTGAGATGTATACAGCCTTTCCAACCCAATAATTATAATCATCGGCAAATAATTCAGGTAAACGAGATTCCCAGAAGCCATGTAAGCCTTTCTGACCAGACATTTGTCCGTCGTAATTTTCTGTTGAGTGCAATGGCACGCAAGCATCGGCAACATAATGACCTAAATCTGCTGAATAAAATAAAATCTTTGCAGAATCCCTTTCTTTAAAGGCATTGGTTAATTGAGCTAATCTTTCTTGAATTCTCCAAGGAACAGTACCATACGCTTTTAATGTATCCTCTGAGTATTTTGCAGCAGCATCTTGCCATTTCATGGGAATACTATCAAATGGATGATGAGCATCGTAGTGATCGGCATCTAAATAATGACGAGGAGCTTCTTCTTTATCTGCATATCTGCGTTTATCGGGAGCAACTGCTTGTTCTGTGATGTAGTTTATATTGCTTTTATAAAAGCCCATCAACTCCTTTGGAAGGGTAAAAACTGCCAAACGATTCACTCTTTTGTGAGCGAAAAAGCCCCAAGAGTACACAAATCCTATTCCCACTAGGAATAAAATTCCGATAAAAAGTGTTATTTTGCGCATAATTAGGGCTAAAGATAAGATATTTTCTTCTTTTTGAATTTATACTTTGGAATTTAGAAAACTGACCGTATATTTGCAGTCCTTTTGAAATAATAAGCAATGGCAAATCATAAATCAGCAATTAAAAGAATTAGAGCAAATGCTACAAAGCGTTTGAGAAACAGATACCAAGCAAGAACTACACGTAATGCTATTAAGCGTTTACGTACAACTTCTACTAAATCAGAAGCTTCTGAGTTATTGAAGAAAGTTACTTCTATGTTGGATCGTTTAGCTAAAAAGAACGTTATTCACAAAAATAAAGCGGCTAACAACAAGTCTAAGCTTACGAAATTCGTAAACTCTCTTAGCTAGTTTTAAAATATTCCGCTGATAAAAAATCCTGCATCCATGAGGTTGTAGGATTTTTTTATTTACACGATATTCGTATCGTGAAGGCGGAAAATGGAAATAGATTGACCATCAAGGATTGGTCGGATGGGGACAGACCCCGTGAAAAACTGAAACAATTCGGGCGTCAAAGTCTTAGCGATGCCGAATTATTAGCTATACTTATTGGTAGTGGCACACCCAACAACAATGCGTTATCTATAGCAAAGTCGCTATTGTCGAGCGTCAATTCAGATCTAAGTAAACTTTCTAAACTTACTGTTCCAGAACTCAAAAAGCATAAGGGTATCGGAGAAGCTAAGGCATTGATTATTTCAGCTAGCTTGGAACTTGGGCAACGTCGTAAGGAATTAGATAAACCTCAGCTTAAAAAGATTCAGAGCAGTTCAAATATTCATGAGTTGATGTACGAACATTTTGTAGACTTAGCACATGAGGAGTTTTGGGTAATCTATCTGAATCGTGGAAATTTCATCATCGATAAGAAATGTTTAAGTAAAGGCGGTATTAGTGGTACTGTTGCCGACATTCGTTTGATTCTCAAAAGTGCTATAGAATGCTTAGCAAGTGCCATTATTATTTGCCATAATCATCCTTCTGGTAATCTTCATCCAAGTAGTGAAGATATCATCATCACTAATAAATGTAAGGAAGCTGCTTTACTCATGGACATTAAAGTTTTAGACCATTTGATTATCTACGAAAATAAATATTACAGCTTTTGTGATGAAGGAATCTTATAGCAAAAACAGCATTTTTTCGTACTTTTGTCTAAACGGATATTTTTAGATGAAGATTTCAAATAAGTGGTTGAAGGAATATATTGAATTGACTGAAAATACACAGTCGATTTCTGAAGCTTTAACATCAGTAGGATTAGAAGTAGAATCAACGGAAGTTGTAGAATCGATAAAAGGCGGACTCGAAGGTTTGGTTATTGGGCATGTAATGGAATGTGTTCAACATCCTAATGCAGATCGTTTGAGAGTAACCAAAGTTGATGTTGGTGGCCCGGAACTATTGCAAATTGTTTGTGGCGCTCCAAATGTGGCAGTTGGTCAAAAAGTAATTGTTGCTACAGTTGGTACTACTGTTCATCCATTGGAAGGTGAACCATTCAAAATCAATAAATCTAAAATTCGTTCGGAAGTTTCAGAAGGAATGATTTGTGCAGAGGATGAAATTGGTATGGGTAAATCGCATGATGGTATTAAAATTCTTCCTGAAGATGCACCTATCGGTGAAGCTTTAAAAAATTATTACAACATCAGTTCTGATACAATTTTCGAAATCGGATTAACTCCTAACCGTGCAGATGCAGCTTCGCATTTTGGTGTTGCTCGTGATTTGGCAGCAATCTTCCGTACCTCCGTAAAAAAACAAGAACATACTTTATTGCCGATTCATAATAGCGGTAAAATAAATATTGAAATTGAGTCATCAGAAGACACACCGCGTTTTTCAGGAATATATCTTTCGAATGTAAAGGTTGAAGAATCTCCTGAGTGGTTAAAAGAAAGATTACAAGCAATTGGTGTGAAAACCATTAATAATATTGTTGATGTAACAAATTACATCTGCCATGGCTTAGGGCAACCTATGCATGCTTATAATGCTGATACACTTCAAGGAAATACTATCAAAGTCAGAAGAGCTTTAAAAGATGAAGTATTACAAACACTAGATTCCACAGAGCGTAAAATGCATGGTGGTGAATTAGTAATTACAGATGCTGAAAAGCTAATCGGGATTGCAGGTACAATGGGTGGCTTAAATACATCTGTAAATGCTGAAACAAAAAACATCTTTTTAGAAAGTGCATATTTTAACGCTGCAGTTGTTCGTAAGTCTTCGAAAGTTCACGATTTAAAAACTGATGCTTCTTTCCGTTTTGAAAGAGGTACTGATCCTGATATGTGCTTAATGGCATTATCTCAAGCGGTAGAATTAATAGAGAAAATTTCAGGTGGACAAGCGGAAGCGTGTATTACTGATGTGTATCCCAACCCAATTCAAGCTTCTGAAATAAAATTATCTTTTGAGTACGCTCAAAAATTAATTGGTAAGAAAATCTATCCTAAAGTGATGTTAGAAATTCTATCAGGCTTAGGAATTAAAATATTAGAAGAAAATGCAGAGTTCGCTATTGTTCGTGTTCCATTATCGAAAGTAGATGTAACTCGTCCTTGCGATTTAGTAGAAGAGATTCTTAGAATTTATGGATTGAATAATATTGAAATGCCGACACATTTGAAGTCGTCGCTATCATTCAGCAATAAACCAGATCCTGATAGAGTTAAAGAAATATTGTCAGAATATTTAAGTTCTGTTGGTTACCAAGAAATGATGTCGAATTCATTGACATCTTCTAAAAACAATGAATTGTATTCTAGTGAAGATCAGGTGGAGATTTTAAACCCATTGAGCATCGAACTTCAAGTGATGAGAAATCAAATGTTGAGTTCGGGCTTAGAAGCGATATCATACAATATCAATCGCAGATCGAGCGATTTGAAATTGTACGAATGGGGAAATACTTATCATAAAACGGGAACAGGTTACGAAGAGAAATTCCATTTGAGTTTATTCTTAACAGGAAATACCCACGCAGAGCATTGGAAAGAGAAGGCAGAGAAGAATTCAATTTTCAACCTAAAGTCGATTGCTGATCAAATTCTAAATAGAGTAGGTCAGTCTGGTGTGAAAACGCAAGTTATTAACGAGAACGGAAACGAAGGCTTTTCATATTTATTAGGGAAAATGGAAATAATTAAGGTATCTTCCATTGCGAAGAAGACCTTAAAACAATTCGACATTAACCAGGAAGTGTTTTTTGCAGATATTAATGTTAACGTATTAATGTCGCAAATCTCGAAGCGTAAAAAAGAATATAAAGGGGCTCCGAAATACCCTTCGGTAAGAAGAGACCTTTCTATGTTGATTAATAAAGATGTGACTTTTGAGCAATTGAAGAAAATTGCAAATCAGGCTGAACAGCGATTATTGAGAAATATTGATATATTCGATGTGTATGAGGGTGATAAATTACCAGAGGGTAAGAAATCGTATGCCCTAAGCTTTATCCTGATGGATGATGAAAAGACATTACAAGATCAAGTGATTGATGGTGTAATGGAGAAATTAATAAAGTCGTACGAGAAAGAAGTCGGCGCAGAAATTAGAAAATCGTAAATTGAAGAACCTAGATAGCATAGAGAAAAAAGTAGATATGCTCATGGAGTATTGTGATGCCTTAAAAGAGCAGAACGATCTTCTATTAGGCGATAATGAACAATTACGTAAAAGATTTTCAGAACTATCAGTAGAGCTTAAAGACTTGGAGGAGAAGCATCGTATCCTTAAATTAGCTAAAAGCGTCGCTGTTACGGATGAAAAGACACTTGACATTAAGACGAAAATTAACGATTTTGTGCGAGAAATAGATAAATGTATATCTGTTTTGAGTAAATAACAATAGGTTTAAAAACAACAGATGGGAGAAATTTCCATTAAAATTAATATTGCCGATAGGGTTTATCCTTTAAAAATAAATAGTGAGGATGAGGAGAACGTTCGGAAAGCTGCTAAGCTTGTAAACGACAGGATTAAGGAGTTCCAGGAGAACTACGCTGTACGTGACAAGCAGGATTTGCTTTCGATGTGCATTTTACAAATTGCTACAGAACATTTGAATCTCGATAAGAATCACAAATCAATGAGTCTGGATTTTTCTCAACAAATGGAAAAAATCGATAAACGACTGAGTGATTATCTATTTAAGCAATAAATTTTAATATTTTTCTATTTGTGTTAACTATTGTGCTGCTATTTAAATAGCGCGTATGGTATAATAATTAATTACAAACAAAACATGGTAGTAACGATCATTACAGGAATCGTCGCTTTATTGATAGGATTTTTAATAGCAAGAATATTGCTAAAAAAAGGTATCCAGGATCATGAGCAGATTGCAAAACAACAAGCAGAGAAAATTCTTAAAGACGCTGAATCACAAGCTGAATTATTAAAAAAGAATAAATTACTTGAAGCGAAAGAAAAGTTCTTACAGTTAAAAGCTGAACACGAACAAGAAATTCAACAAAAAAATACTCAAGCTTCTCAACGTGAAAACACGTTGAAACAAAAAGAGCAAAGTTTAAGTCAGAAGTTAGAAAACAACACTCGCAAAGAGCAGGAGTTAGATACTACACGTCAGAACTTAAATCGTCAGATTGAAATTTTAGAAAAGAAAAAGACTGAAGTAGACCAATTGCATCAACAACAAGTTGCGCAATTAGAAAAGATAGCAGGCTTATCAGCAGAAGATGCGAAAGCTCAAATGGTGGAAGCATTGAAAGATGAAGCACGTACGAATGCAATGTCGATGATTAAAGATATTGTAGAAGATGCGAAAATGACTGCCGCTAAGGAAGCTAAGAAAATTGTTATTCAAACGATTCAACGCTCTGCAACAGAAGCGGCGATTGAAAATACGGTGTCTGTATTTAACATCGAAAGTGATGAAGTTAAAGGTAGAATTATTGGTCGTGAAGGTAGAAATATTCGTGCCTTAGAAGCTGCTACAGGAATTGAGATTATTGTTGATGATACTCCAGAAGCAATTATCTTATCAGGATTTGATCCAGTGAGAAGAGAGCTTGCTCGTTTATCATTACACAGACTTGTAACGGATGGACGTATTCACCCAGCACGTATTGAAGAAGTTGTTGCTAAAACTAAAAAGCAATTAGAAGAAGAAATTATTGAAACAGGTGAGCGTACGGTTATCGATTTAGGTATCCACGGTTTACATCCTGAATTAATTAGAATGGTAGGAAGAATGAAATATCGTTCTTCATACGGACAAAATTTATTACAACACTCACGCGAAGTTGCTAATTTCTGTGCTATTATGGCTACTGAATTAGGGTTAAACGTGAAGATGGCAAGAAGAGCAGGTTTATTACACGATATTGGAAAAGTTTCTGAAGATAATCCGGAAGTACCACATGCTATCTTAGGTATGCAGTTAGCTGAGAAGTATAAAGAACATCCAGAAGTATGTAATGCTATCGGAGCTCACCACGATGAGATCGAAATGACAAGTATTCTTTCTCCAATTATTCAAGCATGCGACGCCATCTCTGGTGCTCGTCCGGGTGCAAGAAGAGAAGTGGTAGAAAGCTATATCAAACGTTTGAAAGAAATGGAAGATTTAGCATTATCGTATCCAGGAGTTGAAAAAACATTCGCTATTCAAGCAGGTAGAGAATTACGTGTAATTGTTGAAAGCGAAAAAATTACAGATCAACAAGCGGAAGCATTATCATTTGATATCGCAGAAAGAATTCAAACAGAAATGACATACCCAGGTCAGGTTAAAGTAACTGTGATCAGAGAGACTAGGGCAGTGTCGTTTGCAAAATAGTAATGAGTAATGAGTAGTGAGTAATGGGAAACTAATTTCTTTTACTCACTACCCACTACTCACTACCCACTACTCGTTATGACAAAATTAGACACCCTATTCGAAGAGTACAGTTCGAGTCATTTGAACAGTACTAACAAATTGATTCATTGGATTGCTGTGCCTTCCATTGTATTCAGTTTACTTGGTTTGGTATGGTCTATTCCTATGCCTGAGTTTATGAAGCCTTATCCATATTTCAACTGGGCTTCATTAGTTATAGCATTCTCTTTATACTATTATTATAAACTATCTCCTATAATGGCTTTTGCCATGATTATGGTTAATGGAGCCTTTTCATATCTAATTGTGAAGCTAGAATATGCTGAAAAAGCAGGAGGTATGGCTTTATGGCAAATCTGTGCAACTATTTTCGTAGTAGCTTGGATATTTCAGTTTATCGGGCATAAAATCGAAGGAAAGAAGCCCTCTTTTTTGAAAGATTTACAATTTTTATTGATTGGTCCAATTTGGTTACTTCATTTTATTTTCAAAAAAATAGGTTTACCATATCAATAGGGCAATATTTCTAATTTAACCTTAAGGTTATCTTTACAACTTATTTTATTAACCATCTATTAACATTGCATTAATATTGCGAGGGTACTTTTGCGGAAACAAAAATATTTATTTCCGTGAAAAAGAACTTATTGTACACTTTAATCCTTGTGATCTTAGCATCGTTTACAGCTAGTGCTGAAGACAATGGTCCTAGAGGCAAAATTATAGGTAAAGTTGTGGATAAAGCAACTAACGAACCTGTAATTGGATTAGTCGTAATGATTGATGGTACTTCAACTGGTACTCAAACTAATTTCGACGGTCAATATGAATTGATAAACTTAAAAGCAGGAACTTATAAAGTTGTGTTCAAATACATTTCTTACAATACAAAAATTGTAGAAGGTGTAGTTGTTAATTCAGGTAAATCAACAACATTGAATGTTGCCATGGAAGAACAAGGCAAGCAAATTCAAGAAGTTGTGGTTACATCTTCTTATAAAAAAGAAAGCTTAGGTGCATTATATACTATCCAAAAAAATAATATCACTATTTCGGATGGTATTTCTTCAGACATTATTAAGAAATCTCCAGATAGAAATACAAGTGAAGTTCTTCGTCGTGTAAGTGGTGCAAGTATTCAAGATAACAAATTCGTAGTAATCCGTGGATTGAGCGATCGTTATAATGTTGCATTAATAAATGGCTCACCATTGCCAAGCACAGAGCCTGATAAAAGAGCATTTTCGTTCGATATTTTCCCAGCGAATTTATTGGATAATATGACTATCACTAAGGCTGCAACACCTGATTTACCTGGTGATTTCGCAGGAGGTGTTATTCAATTAAATACTAAAGATTTCCCAGAAGAATCATTTTTCAATGTAAACATGGGACTATCTATTAATAGCATTACTAAAGGTAGAAAATTCATACAAAATAGTACAACTGGTAAATACGATTTCTTAGGTATAGATGATGGTACAAGAGCAATTCCTGATGGAGTTCCTTCTGAAGAGAATTATCCAACAAACGCAAAAAGTGCAGCAGCAATGTCGAAGCTTTTCCGTAACGATTGGGGATACTCAGATAATAAAGTAGCAGCACCGGGTGGAAGTTTCCAAATCCTTTATGGCAATAAATCTAAAATCGCGAAGAAAGATTTCGGATACGTGTACGGAATTACTTACAATAATACTGAACGTTACAATCAAATAGAACGTCAAGATTTTGACAACTCGATTGGTAAGCGTTTTATTTATGCTGATGATAATTACAAAAACAATATCACTTTAGGTGGATTGTTAAACTTATCGTACCAAACAGGTAAGAATTCAAAAGTTTCATTAAAGAATATTTATAACATCAATACAGATATTAATACTGTTGTTCGTAATGGTTTTAACTTAGAAGATAATACTCCAGATACAGTTAAGATTAAAAGTTATAACTATGAGTTTACAAGCAAAAGATTGCTTTCATCTCAAGTTAATTACGAAAAAATATTCCCTACAAAAGATATTAAGTTCAAAGCAAATGCAGGTGTTAGCAGAATCGATAGAGATGAACCAGATGCTAGATCTTTACAGTATAGCAACAACATCACTCAATCTCCTGATGCTCCTATGTTAGCTCAAATTAATTTTACTCCAGATAAGAATGCTCGTAAATTTTATTCTCAACTAAAAGAAAATACTTACTCATTCGGTTCAGATGTAACAGTTCCTTTCACTTTATTTAAAGATAAAAGTTCTGTGAAAGTTGGAGTGTATGCTTCGAAAAGAGAACGTGATTTTTCAGCAAGATTCTTTGGTTACAAACGTCAAGGTTTCCCAATTTCTGATTCAATTTTATCTTTAAGTCCTGAACATTTATTTGATGCTTCTAATCTTGCAGATTCATCGAAAAAACCTTTCAAAGGCTTTATTTTAGAAGATATTACAAACCCTACAGCTAGGTACACAGCTCAAAATAATTTACAAGCTGCATACATTATGTTCGACAATCATTTGATTAAGAACTTAAGAGTTGTTTGGGGAGCACGAGTTGAGTCGAATAACATCAGATTACAATCTCCGGGTGATTCATTAGAACTTAACATGACCAATGTTGATGTATTACCATCTGCTAATATTACATATGCATTAACAGAAAAAATGAATTTGAGATTCGCATATTCTAAAACAGTATCTCGTCCGGAATTTAGAGAATTAGCTACGTTTGAATACGAAGATTTCATCACTAATACATTAATTCAAGGTAACCCTAATTTAAAAAGAGCTATCATCACAAATTACGATGTTCGTTGGGAATTATACCCAAGAGCAGGAGAAGTACTTTCGGTTACAGGTTTTTATAAAAACTTTAATAATCCAATCGAATCAGTTTATTTAGGTGGTAGTAACAAAACAAAAACTTTCCAAAATGTAACTGAAGCGAAAAACTTAGGAGTAGAATTAGAATTCAGAAGAAAATTAAACTTCTTAAATAATATCAACTTCTTAGCTTGGGAACAATGGGATAACTTTGTTTTCTATGCGAACACTTCAATAATCAGTTCTAAAGTTGATTTAAGAGGAAATATCAATGCTGCTGATTCTATCCGCCCATTACAAGGTCAATCACCATATATTATCAATGCAGGTTTACAATATTCAGATGCTAAATCAGGATTAAACGTAAGCTTACTATATAATGTTATTGGAAGAAGAATTGTTGAGGCTGGTTACTTAGGATATGAAAACGTTTGGGAAGCACCAAGAAACTTAGTAGATGCTCAAATCTCTAAAGTTATCTTCAATAATTTCGAAGTGAAATTAAACGTTTCGGATATCTTAAATCAGAAGAGAATTTATTATCAAGATATTGATAAAAACAAATCATTTGATGAATCAAAAGATAATAAAATCTTGTCTACAAATTGGGGAACTACTTACTCTTTCTCATTAGCATATAAATTTTAATCATCAATATTTATAAGGGTTAGGCGTGAGAGATCACGCCTTTTTTGTTTTTATTTTAGCATTAACTAAATGTATATATAATGAATCCTTAACATCTTCATAATATGACTGCGGTAGATTTGAGCAAATTAAATTTCAGTCATGAAAAAACTATTACTTTCAGTATTAACAATGATCACAGTAGCGATCGGTTCAGAGGCAATTGCACAAGTAACCACAGTTACGGGTCATATCACGTCCAACACAACATGGACTAACGATAAAATTTATCGTTTAGATGGATTTGTTTATGTTGATTCAAATGCAACATTAACAATTCAACCAGGCACAGTAATCCGCGGAGTTAAAGCAACAAAGGGATCATTAATTATCACTAGAGGTGGTAAATTAATTGCCGATGGAACAAAGAAATTACCAATTGTATTTACTTCTGATGAAGCTCCAGGAACAAGAACTTATGGTGATTGGGGAGGCTTAATCGTTTTAGGTTCTGCTCCAATTAATCCAGTAGGCGGACAAGCAGTTATCGAGGGTGGTGTGAACAACGCTAACGGAGATGGTCAGTATGGTGGAACAAATGCAAATGATAACTCAGGTATCATTCGTTATGTAAGAATTGAGTACGCAGGTATTCCTTTCTCTGCTAACAACGAAATTAATGGACTTACATTAGGTGGAGTTGGTAGAGGAACTATTATTGATTACGTAATGGTAGCTTTCTCAGGAGATGATTCTTTCGAATGGTTCGGTGGAACTGTTAACGCTAAGCACTTAATCGCTTACAAAGGTGTTGATGATGATTTCGATACAGATTTCGGTTTCCAAGGAAATGTACAGTTTGGTTTAGTAGTAAGAGATAAAGATGTTGCAGATCAAGCAGGTGATTCTAATGGTTTCGAATCAGATAACGATAACACAGGAACAAACCAAGCTACTCCAAAAACATTAGCTAATTTTTCTAATGTAACTGTACTTGGGCCTAAAGCTGATGCTTCAACAGTAATCAACTCTAAATTTAATAACGCATTAAGAATTCGTAGAAATTCAGGTTGTTCTGCTTTCAACTCTATCTTCATGGGCTTTAACTATGGATTGTATATTGAAGGAGATTCAGTTTCTAATAATGCTACAACAAATCAATTAAGATTTAAAAATAATATCATCGCAGGTTGTGCAACTCCTTTGAGAAAAAACGTTACTGCATTCGATATTGATGCATGGTATAATACAGCAGGTTTTAATAACTCAACATTAACTAATAACAGTGATGTAATGTTAACAGCTGCTTACGCTGCGATTCCAAATTGCTTGCCAGCAACAGGTTCTCCAGCTTTAACTGGTGCAGATTTCTCAGATTCTCGTTTAACAAATTCTTTCTTCACAAACACAGCCTATAAAGGTGCTTTTGGTTCAGAAGATTGGACTTTAGAATGGACTAGTTGGGATCCACAAAATAATAACTACGAAACAGTAACTCCAGTTGCAAACTTTACTAAATCAGTAAATAGAGATAAAGTTACGTTTACAAATAATTCTCAAAAAGCAAGTTCATATACTTGGAACTTCGGCGATAATACAGCAGTATCAAATGATGTGAATCCAATTCACTCATACAATGCATTAGGTTCTTATGTAGTTAGCTTAATAGCTACAAACGGTGCAAATAATGTTACTGTAACTGATACAGTAAAAATTACTGAATTACCTGTTAACGCACAATTACAAGTAGTATCTGGTCATATCAGTACTAATACAACTTGGACTAGTGATAAAATTTACAGATTAGATGGTTTCGTTTATGTTGATTCAAATGCAACTTTAACAATTCAACCAGGTACAATTATTCGTGGTATTAAATCAACTAAAGGTTCGTTAATTGTAACTCGTGGTGGTAAATTAATTGCGAATGGTACTAAAACATCTCCAATTGTATTTACTTCAGATGAGCAAGCTGGAAACAGAACTTACGGAGATTGGGGTGGTGTAATCATTTTAGGTGCTGCTCCAGTGAATCCAATAGGTGGACAAGCTATTATCGAAGGTGGTGTGAATAATGCTGCTGGTGATGGACAATATGGTGGTTCAAATGTACAAGATAGTTCAGGTGTATTAAGATATATCAGAATTGAGTACGCTGGTATTCCTTTCTCAGCAAATAATGAGATCAATGGTTTAACATTAGGTGGTGTTGGAAATAAAACAGTGATTGAATATATCATGGTAGCTTACTCAGGCGACGATTCTTACGAGTGGTTCGGTGGTACAGTTAACGCTAAACACTTAATCGCTTACAAAGGTGTTGATGATGATTTCGATACAGATTTCGGTTTCCAAGGTAACGTACAGTTTGGTTTAGTTGTAAGAGATAAAGATGTAGCTGACCAAGCAGGTGATTCTAATGGTTTCGAATCTGATAATGATAACACTGGTACAAACCAAGCTCGTCCGAAAACAAAAGCTAACTTCTCTAACATTACAGTTGTTGGTCCGAAAGCTGATGCTTCTACTTCAATCAATGCTAAATTTAATAACGCTTTAAGAATTCGTAGAAACTCTGCAGTATCTGCATTCAACTCAATCTTCATGGGATTCCCTGTAGGTTTATATGTTGAAGGTGATTCATCTGCAAACAATGCAACTACAAATCAATTGTTATTCAAGAATAACGTAATTGCTGGTTGCGCAACTCCATTAAAGAAAAACACTACTAGTTTCGATATCAATGCTTGGTTCAATACTCCAGCTTTCGAAAACTCTATCTTAACAAATAATACAGATGTACAATTAACTGCTCCTTATGCTTCAGTTCCAAACTGTGTTCCTACAGTTGGTTCTCCAGTATTAACAGGTGCTAGCTTTGCGGATGCTCGTTTAACAAATTCATTCTTCACTTCAACTGCATTCAAAGGTGCATTTGGTTCAGAAGATTGGACACAAGGTTGGGCAAATTGGGATCCACAAAACAACAACTATAGCTTTATCCCAACAGGTATCGCTCAAGAAAAATCAATTAAAGGGTTGAAAGTTTATCCTAATCCAACTTCGAATGAAGCAACAATTCAATTTGAATTAGCAAACGCTAATCAAGTAAATGTAATGCTTTATGATATTCAAGGTAAATTAGTTTCTTCAATCAATAACAATGAATTATTACAAGCAGGTTCACATCAAATTCAATTAGATGTAACTGAATTAGTAAATGGTTTATACATTGTTAAAGTTGTAGGCAATAATATTGCTAGTACAACTAAATTATCAATCGCGAAATAGTTTTTGTTTAAAAGATTTGAAAATAGAAAAGCCTCGAGAAATCGAGGCTTTTTTTATATACTATACTCACTACTCACTACCCACTACTCACTACTCAAGATTTAGAGAGCATCTTCAACGTATCCTCCGGTACATTCTTAATATCTAATACTAAAAACCCATCAATAGAATCGTTGAATTTAGGGTCGACATTAAATCCGATAATCTTCGCATTTAATTGAATATACTGACGAAGTAATACTGGAACTTTATTATGGTTAAGTTCAATTTCAGAAATCAAACTATCTAAAGATTTTATACTGTCTTTGTTTTTCAATAATACTTCAGAATCTATTTCTGGTAAATCAGCATAGAATTTTTTCTTAGGGGAAACATATTTCTCTAAAGAACGATCGTAGCAATTTTGTTTGATAAACTCGATCATCAATGTTTTAGATAATAAAGAGAAATCGTTACTAATGCTAACTGGCCCAAACATATATCTATATTCAGGATTTTTCAATACAAACATTAATAATCCACGCCATAATAAAAATAGAGGCAATGCTTTTTGTTGATATTCCTTGCGAACAAATGATCGACCTAATTCTAATCCAGATTTTAATATTGGCTTAAAGCCTTTCTTAATTTTGAATAAGTTAGAAATGTAAAATCCTTTAATCCCATATCTGAAATAAATTTCATCTCCTTTGCCAATTCTATAAGCGCCAACTAATTTCATGGCTTCTCGATCCCAAATGAAAAGATGATTGTAATATAAATCGAATTCGTCGAGATCTATTTTTTTATTCGTTCCTTCCCCAACTTCTCTAAAAGTAATCTCTCGAAGTCGGCCAATTTCATTAACAATATTAGGAATGCTTGCAGCGCCAGAGATGTACACATCATAATTCTTTTCAGACATGATGAGTTTATCTTTTATGCTTGTAATTTCTTTAGATATGAGTTCAACAGAAGTTTCAGGAATAATTTCTTCAGGCTTAGATTTTATACTGAATAATTTACTATTGAAAAATTTCTTTACTTCAATTCCTGAACCTAATGCATAAGTTCTAGCTCTCAAATAAGGTATAACTTGATTTTGGGAAGACAACTTTTTGATATCCTCAAATGGAATAGGTTTCCCAATTCTCATTTTAATGGTATACCCTTTTTTATTGAAGAGTTCATAAGGCAACCTTGCTGTTCTTAACGTAGGGTGAATAAAACCGAGCAAGTTGAAAAGCAATCCATTATTACCATGAAAATATACAGGTAATACGGGTACTCCAGCCTTACTGATAATTTTACCAACTACCGGGCTCCATTGTTTATCCATTACTTTTTGAGTTTTGGAATTGTATGCTGAAACTTCTCCAGCAGGAAAAATTCCAATAGGATTGCCTTGTTGTAATTGTTCTAAGGTTGTTTTTAATCCTGAAATACTAGAAGCATTTTTTACATTTTCAAAAGGATTAACAGCGATAAAATAATCCGAAAGGTTAGGGATTTTTTTCAATAAAAAATTCGCCATTAATTTTACGTCTGGACGTTGAGCGAATAGAATCTTTAGTAAAATTAATCCTTCAACACCACCGTATGGATGATTTGCAATGGCTATAAAAGCTCCATCTTTTGGAATATTGTTTAATTCTTTTTCGTCGATTTCAATTTTGATTCCTAAGCTATTTAAAATGCCGTCAACAAAATCCATCCCATCTAAATCATGGAATTGAGAATATAATTTGTTTACATCATTTATTTTCATCACTTCCATTAGCAAATTCGCTAATCCTGGAAGCATTAGTTTGTCGAGTTTCGTAGCCGATTCGAAATCTTTTTTAGATATAATTTCCAATTTTTTCAGAAATAAGTTATGAGTACTAATTTACTATTATTTACGATATTTGTATCTCGTTTATTAAATTATTTTTGTGATGTGGAAGAAAGTGTTGAGGGAGTATTTTGCTTTCCCTAGAAAAGAGAGGAAAGGCTTAGCCGTATTGTTTATTGTTTGGTTTATCGTGTTGCTTTATTCAGCATTCAGCAAACATTTTTTAGAGAATTTTCGAAATAAATTTGATTATAAATTGATTGTTTCAGAAGAAATAAAATTCCGTGATGCGAAACAGTTCGATTCCATATCGAATAGTTATCATTTCTCGAAAAGATTTTACCCAAAATATTTTAATTATGTTGAAGAACAAGATCTACTCAACATAGGATTAAAAGCTGATGTAGTGAAAACTATTCTTGAAGCGAAAGATTCGGGAATAAAAATATTCAGTATTTCAGATTTGAATAAATTGAAAATAGATTCTTCATCAAAAAATATTCTTAAAGAAAAGTTGAAATTTTTTCCGGAGAAAAAATATTTCAGCAAAGAATTTTTCAAAGTTGAAAAAATAGAATTATTCGACTTGAACAACGCAGATACAAATGCTATTGATAAGCTGAAGGGGATAAGTAAAAGTTTAGCAAAAAGAATTGTAAATTATCGAGATAAATTAGGCGGTTTCATTCATAAAGAACAACTAAAAGAAGTATGGGGCATGGATTCTGCATCATATGAGATATTACAAAATTCAACTCATTTAAATTCTTCAATTAAAAAAATAAATATAAATACTACAGACGTAAAAGCGCTAGGAATGCATCCCTATATAGGTTTCCCAATGGCTAAGCTAATTGTGAATTATAGATTACAGCATGGAAATTATATAAAAATTGAAGATTTGTTTCAAATACATGTGATGAATGCCGATATTTTCAGTAAAATTGAAGCATATATTACAACTGTCGATGATTGAGCAAAAAATTAAAAATGCGGTACGAAATGTTCCGGATTTTCCGAAAGAAGGAATAATGTTCAAGGATATTACACCGATTCTTCAAAATGTAGAATTGTGTAAAGAAATCACATTAGAATTTGCAAATAGAATTGCAGAATTAAAGCCTGATGTTATAGTTGGGGTCGAAAGTAGAGGATTTTTATTTGGGATGTTAATCGCTCAAGCTTTAAATATTCCCTTTGTACCAATTCGTAAAAAAGGGAAACTTCCAGCAGAATGTTATTCTGTAGAATATGATTTAGAATACGGATCAGCATGTATAGAAATTCATAAGGATGCTATAAAAAAAGGACAGAGAGTTGTAATTCACGACGATTTATTAGCAACGGGAGGTACGGTTTTGGCAAGTTCAGAATTAATTAGAAAATCTGATGCCGAACTTATTGCATATTCATTTGTTATAGGATTGGATTTTTTAGGGGCGAATGAAAAGCTAAAAAGCTTCTCGCCGAATATTATTACATTAGCGAACTATTAAACACTATGGCAAATACAAGCAATGAAATGGCTGGAGCATTCGACATGTCGACTAGCGAAAGCGTAAAAATGGTAGCAAGCATGGCAAAGGATTTTGCCGAAAAGCATATTCGTCCAGATTTTATGGAATGGGACGAAGCTCAAACTTTCCCAGTGGAAACTTTAAAGAAAATGGGAGAGCTAGGACTATTAGGCGTTTTAGTTCCTGAAGAATATGGAGGTGCAGGTTTAGGATACTTCGAATACGTAGCAGCGATTGTAGAAATTGCGAAAGTTTGCGGTTCAGTAGGTTTATCTATGGCAGCACATAATTCATTATGTACAGGACATATCATGTACTTTGGTAATGAAGAGCAAAAACGCAAATGGTTAACCAAATTAGCAACAGGAGAATGGATTGGAGCGTGGGGCTTAACAGAAGCAAATACAGGATCTGATGCAATGCGTATGACTACTACAGCTGTGTTAGATGGTGATCATTATGTTATTAATGGTGCAAAAAACTGGATCACACATGGTAAATCAGGCGATGTAGCTGTTGTAATGGTTAGAACAGGTGAAGTTGGAGATTCGAATGGTATTTCAGCAATTGTTGTTGAAAGGGGTACGCCAGGATTTTCAGCTGGTAAAAAAGAAAATAAATTAGGTATGCGAGCATCAGAAACTACAGAAATGATTTTTGATAACTGCAGAGTACCTAAAGAAAATATGTTAGGTGAGGTAGGTCAAGGATTCCGTCAGGCTATGCAAATCTTAGATGGGGGTAGAATTTCGATTGCAGCTTTATCTTTAGGTATCGCAAAAGGAGCATATGAAGCAGCATTAGCATATTCAAAAGAAAGACACCAATTCGGACAACCAATCTCAAATTTCCAAGCTATTGCCTTCAAATTAGCTGATATGGCTACTAAAATCGAAGCTTCAGAGTTATTGATTTTACAAGCGGCTGATATGAAAAATAGAGGAGTAAGAATGACCAAAGAATCGGCAATGGCGAAATATTATGCTTCAGAAACTTGCGTTTGGGCATCTACAGAAGCGGTTCAAATCTTCGGTGGTTATGGTTATACAAAGGATTTCCCAGTAGAAAAATTCTACAGAGATTCTAAATTGTGTACTATCGGCGAAGGAACCTCAGAAATCCAGAAATTGGTGATTGCAAGAGACGTTTTAAGATAATTTACAGATTTTCATATAATAACATTTGCATAATTGCACATTTGTCGTACATTTGCAGCCCATCCTTCGATGGAGAAAAGAGGTATAACATATGATCATTATCAATATTAAAGAAAACGAATCAATTGATAAAGCGTTAAAACGTTTCAAGAAGAAATTTGAAAAAACTGGAGTACTTCGCGAGCTACGTAGCCGCCAAGCATATGAGAAAAAATCTGTTACTCGTCGTACGACAGTTAAAAGAGCAGTTTATAAACAAACTTTAAATACTGAAATTTAATTTTGTTTTTACATATAAGAAGTTGTACCTTGATGTTATAATCAGGTACAACTTTTTTTTTGATGTTAAACGAGTCTTTTTTTCAGTACCTCCAATTCGAAAAGCGCTTCTCTGCGCACACTATCACTGCGTATAAATCAGACTTAACTTCTTTTAGTGAGTATATTCAAGCTCAATTCGAGATAGATGATTTATCACAAGTCCCACATACTTTTATTCGTTCATGGATCGTTCAACTAATGGACGAAGGAATGAAAAGTAAAAGTGTTAATCGGAAAATATCATCTTTAAAAACCTATTATAAATTCTTACAGCGAGAAGGAGAAATTGTACAATCTCCTATGCTTAAAATTATTAGCCCGAAAGTTCCAAAGCGTTTACCTCAATTTGTTGAAGAGAAAGGCATGGAAAACTTATTGGATAAAATTGATTTCGAAAATACTTTCGAAGGAATTAGAAACCGATTGATTATTGAGTTGTTTTATGCTACAGGAATAAGGGTTTCGGAACTAATAAATTTGAAGTCGATTGATGTTAATTTAGGTAGTCAACAGATTAAAGTATTGGGTAAAAGGAACAAAGAAAGAATTATACCTATTTCCGAACATTTATTAGCGATAATGAATTTATATTTAGATGAGAAAAGTCATAGTATTGGAGATACTGAACATTATTTTTGTAATGAAAAGGGAGAGGGCTTATATACCAAATATGTGTATAGATTAGTTAAATCAGAATTATCAAAAGTCACTACGATTCAGAAACGTAGTCCACATATCTTAAGACATACTTTTGCAACACATATGTTGAACAACGGTGCAGATTTAAATGCGATAAAAGAGATACTTGGTCATTCCAGTTTAGCAGCCACTCAGGTATACACACACAATTCGATAGAGAAATTAAAGAATATATATAAACAAGCACATCCAAAAAGTTAAGAAAGGGGAACAATATGAAAATCAGAGTTCAATCGGTACATTTTACAGCAGATCAAAAATTATTAGATTTTATTCAAAAGAAAGCGGATAAAACAGATACATTTTATGACAGGATCATCGACGGAGAGGTTATCTTAAAATTGGATAAATCGTCGGAGGACATGAAAAACAAGGTTTTCGAGGTTAAGGTAATGATTCCGGGAACTGTATTTTTCGCGAAAGAGAACTGTAAATCATTTGAAGAAGCAGCAGATTTAGCTTTTGAGTCGATTCAGAAGCAACTACAAAAATATAAAGGCCGAAAAACGGATTCTAATGCCAATGCAGAGTCGTTTTATTTAGATGAAATGGCTGATTAAGGAGTAAAATTTCTCAAATTTGAAGAGAACCACTTTCAGGTGGTTCTTTTTTTTTATAAAATTTTTCAGTCATTACAATAGGGGAAAGGAAATGTAGGTAGGTGATTTTTAAAAAGTTATAAAATACATCGTTTAAATAGGTTTAAAGAAAGAATATTGAAAAGGCAGAAACTTGAAAAATATTTTAAAATAGATTTTGACGATATTATAAAATTCGTACATTTGCAGTCCCTTTGAAAAAGTAAGCGAATAGTTCTTTGACTAAAGGGATTTAAAAAATGTTTTAAAAAGCCTCCTTAGCTCAGCTGGTAGAGCAACTGACTTGTAATCAGTAGGTCATTGGTTCGATTCCGATAGGAGGCTCAAAACGTTGGGGAGGTTCCAGAGCGGTCAAATGGGACGGACTGTAAATCCGTTACTTCGGTTTCGAAGGTTCGAATCCTTCTCTCCCCACTTAAAAAATATTTTGCGTAAGCAAAGTAAGCGGGAGTAGCTCAGTTGGTAGAGCGACAGCCTTCCAAGCTGTAGGTCGCGGGTTCGAGCCTCGTCTCCCGCTCGTTAAAAAGATTGAGCTAGATTGAAGAATAGAGAAGAGGATTAGGAGGGAAGATTTGTAAAAACTGGCAAACGAATAAAAGGTAATATCAAGGTATTATTTGATTTCGGGAAACCCGGGGCGAAAGTCTTGGGCTTGTGCGTTGGTTTAAGCCGATGTAGCTCAGGGGTAGAGTACTTCCTTGGTAAGGAAGGGGTCAGGGGTTCAATTCCCCTCATTGGCTCGATTGTAAATAGTATTAAAATTAAACAAAATATAAATCAATCAATAAATAAGTAAAAACATGGCTAAAGAAAAATTTGACCGAAGTAAACCACACTTAAATATTGGAACTATCGGTCACGTTGACCACGGTAAAACCACATTAACTGCAGCTATTACGAAAGTATTAGCTGATAAAGGTTTATCTGAAGCACGTTCATTTGACTCGATCGACTCAGCTCCTGAAGAAAAAGAGAGAGGTATTACAATTAACACAGCTCACGTAGAGTATTCGACGGCTAACCGTCACTACGCACACGTTGACTGTCCAGGTCACGCCGATTATGTGAAGAACATGGTTACGGGTGCTGCACAAATGGACGGAGCAATCTTAGTAGTTGCTGCAACAGACGGACCAATGCCACAAACTCGTGAGCACATCTTGTTAGCACGCCAGGTAGGTGTACCAGCATTAGTTGTATTCATGAACAAAGTGGATATGGTTGACGATCCAGAATTATTAGACTTAGTAGAGATGGAAATTCGTGAATTATTATCATTCTACGAATTCCCTGGCGATACAATCCCAGTTATCCGTGGTTCAGCTTTAGGTGGTTTGAACAACGATCCAAAATGGGTAGAAATTATTATGGAATTAATGGATGCTGTTGATAACAACATTCCAATTCCTCCACGTTTGACTGAATTACCTTTCTTAATGCCAGTTGAAGACGTATTCTCGATCACAGGTCGTGGTACAGTAGCAACAGGTCGTATTGAAAGAGGTGTTATCAACTCAGGCGACGCAGTAGACATCTTAGGTATGGGTGCTGAAAACTTGAAATCTACAGTTACAGGGGTAGAAATGTTCCGTAAGATCTTAGATTCAGGTGAAGCTGGTGATAACGTAGGTTTATTATTACGTGGTATTGAAAAAACTGATATCCGTCGTGGTATGGTTATTTGCAAACCAGGTTCAGTAACTCCACACTTAGAGTTCAAAGCTGAGGTTTACGTATTATCAAAAGCTGAAGGTGGTCGTCATACTCCATTCTTCAACAAATATCGCCCACAATTCTATTTCCGTACAACAGACGTAACTGGAGAGATCTCGTTAGCTGAAGGCGTAGAAATGGTTATGCCAGGTGATAACGTTACTATCCACGTTAAATTAATTAACCCGATAGCAATGGAAAAAGGATTACGTTTCGCTATCCGTGAGGGTGGTAGAACAGTTGGTGCTGGTCAGGTGACTGAAATTTTGTTGTAATTAATACAATAAGCATCAAATAAAATTTAGCTAGTTTTCACAGAAGTAGCCCAGATACCTAGATAATAGGTGTCTGGGTAACTTCTGTTTTATCGCAAATAAGGGGACCAGTTTCGAAGATTCGAAAATTCGAAGATTCAAAGATCCAAATCCTGATAATAATCGGGATGAATAATTGGAAACTGAATTGAGTAAACTAGAAATTAATAAATATTACAAACGGGTGTAGTTCAAGGGTAGAATGTCGGTCTCCAAAACCGCTGATGGGAGTTCGAATCTCTCCACCCGTGCAATACTCAACTTAGAATAGAAACCATGAATAGGTTAGGAACATATTTAAAAGAGTCGTACAACGAATTAATGCACAAAGTAACATGGCCTACTTGGTCTGAATTACAAAGCAGTGCTTGGATTGTTATGATTGCAGCTCTAATCATTGCAGTAGTAGTTTACGCTATGGATGCTGGATCAGGAACAATCATGAAATTGTTTTACAATATTTAATTAACCTAGTTCAACGCAATAACAATGAGTGAAGAATTGAAGTGGTACGTAGTGCGAGCGATCAGTGGTAAAGAAAAGAAAGTTAAGCAATATTTAGAGGCTGAGATTAATCGCTTAGGTATTAATCATTTAGTACCTCAAATATTAATTCCTACGGAGAAGGTATTTCAAATTCGTAACGGTAAAAAGATTCAAAAAGAAAGAAGCTACTTACCAGGATACGTTTTGATGGAAGCTTCATTAAACGGAGAATTAGAACATATTATAAAAAATATTACTGGTGTAATCGGTTTCTTAGGTGAAGCAGGTCAAGCAGTACCATTACGTCAGTCAGAGGTAAACAGAATATTAGGTAAAGTAGATGAAATGTCGGAAAGTGGTGTGGCATCTAATTTATCATACTATGTTGGTGAACCGGTGAAAGTAATGGATGGTCCTTTCAATGGATTTAGTGGTGTGATTGAAGAAGTGAACGAAGAGAAGAAGAAATTGAAAGTAATGGTGAAAATTTTCGGAAGAAGAACACCATTGGAATTAAACTACATGCAAGTAGAAAAAGAATAACGAATTAAAACATTTGAGGTAGAGAGTACCTAGTATTAAAGCTTCCACTTTGTACAATTAACTCAATACTAAAAATAAATAAATAATCATGGCTAAAGAAGTAGGCGCACTTATTAAGTTGCAGATCAAAGGCGGAGCGGCAAATCCCTCGCCTCCTGTAGGTCCTGCCTTGGGTGCTAAAGGGGTTAATATCATGGAGTTCTGTAAGCAATTTAATGCTAGAACTCAAGATAAACCAGGAAAGGTGCTTCCAGTTGTTATAACTGTTTATACCGACAAATCTTTCGACTTTATCATCAAGACGCCTCCAGTAGCAATTCAGTTATTGGAAGCGACTAAAATCAAGGGTGGATCAGCAGAACCGAACCGTAAAAAAGTTGCCTCAGTTACGTGGGAGCAAGTTAAGACAATTGCAGAAGAGAAAATGACGGATTTAAATTCGTTCACTATCGAATCAGCAATGAAAATGGTTGCAGGAACTGCAAGAAGTATGGGTATTACCGTTAGCGGTAACGCACCATGGAACAATTAACCAATTAAAAATTACAGAACGTGGCTAGACTAACGAAAAATCAAAAGAAGTCATTGTCCAAAATTGAAATTGGTAAAGCTTATACCTTGGATGAAGCTTCAAAATTAGTTAAGGAAATTTCTACAACTAAATTTGATGCATCAGTAGATTTGGATATTCGCCTAGGGGTTGATCCTCGTAAAGCAAACCAAATGGTAAGAGGTGTAGCTGTACTACCTCACGGAACTGGTAAAACTGTTCGTGTATTAGTTTTATGTACTCCTGATAAGGAAGCAGAAGCTAAAGCGGCAGAAGCAGATTACGTGGGTTTGGATGATTACATAGCAAAGATTGAACAAGGTTGGGTTGATTTCGATATCGTAATTACTACACCTAGCTGCATGGCTAAAGTAGGTAAACTTGGTAAAGTATTAGGACCAAGAAACCTTATGCCAAATCCAAAGTCAGGAACTGTGACTATGGAAGTTGGAAAAGCTGTTGCAGATGTTAAGGGTGGTAAAATCGACTTTAAAGTTGACAAAACTGGAATCGTGCATGCTTCAGTAGGTAAAGCATCTTTTGGTCCGGAGAAAATTTATGAGAACGCACTTGAATTATTACAAGTGATTTCAAAATTAAAACCTTCTTCAGCTAAAGGAACTTACTTTAAAAGCATTCACATGTCAAGTACCATGAGCCCAGGCATTGAGGTGGAAACCAAATCAGTATCGGGAATTTAATTATGAGAATCTTATGAAAAAAGAAGAAAAACACGAAATAGTTCTCGATTTAAAAGAGAAGTTGTCGGCTCATAATAATTTCTACATTACTGATACTTCCAACTTAACCGTTGCTCAGGTAAATGTGATTCGTAGAAAATGTTTTGAAAAAGGAATTACCATGCAAGTAGCAAAAAACACATTGATCCGCAAGGCAATGGAAGCTACTGGTAACGACTATTCTGAATTATTCGGCATATTAAAAGGTACATCAGCGATTATGTTCTCTGAAGTAGGAAATGCACCAGCGAAACTTATTAAAGAAGTTCGTAAAAATGGCGACAAACCTGCTTTAAAAGGAGCTTATATCGATTCTGCTGTATTCATTGGCGATAATCAGTTAGACGCACTTATTCAACTTAAATCGAAAGAAGAACTTGTTGGCGACATTATCGCCTTGTTACAATCACCAGCTAAAAATGTTATTAGCGGCTTAAAATCAGGCGGCAATAAATTAGCAGGTATAATGAAAACTCTTGAAGAAAGAGGAAATTAATTAATTAAATTTTAAACATTTAAATATTCATAAAAATGGCAGATTTAAAAGCGTTTGCTGAACAACTAGTAAACTTAACAGTAAAAGAAGTTAACGAGCTTGCTCAAATTCTTAAAGATGAATATGGTATCGAGCCTGCTGCTGCTGCACCTGTAATGGTTGCTGGTGGTGCTGCTGGTGCTGGTGCTGATGCTGCAGAAGAAAAAACAGCATTTGACGTTATCTTAAAAGACGCAGGTGGTCAGAAATTGGCTATCGTAAAATTAGTAAAAGACTTAACAGGTCTTGGTTTGAAAGAAGCTAAAGATTTAGTTGATGGTGCACCAAAAGAAGTAAAAACTGGTGTTGCTAAAGACGAAGCTGAAGCTTTGAAAAAACAACTAGAAGAAGCTGGAGCTGTAGTTGAGATCAAGTAATCTCCTACCAATAGCATTTTAATAGGAAGACTCTCCCAATTTTGGGAGGGTCTATTCCTGTTTTTTATTATTTGATGGGACCGAAACATCCCTATATGTTTCCATTTACACATTCAAATCTTTATAGCATTGGCAAAGAAAGATATTCAAATGCAAGAAAGAGTTAATTTTGCATCCGTAAAACAAGCACTGGATTATCCAGACTTTTTAGATGTACAGTTAGAATCTTTTAGGGAGTTTTTTCAACTAGAAACTACTTCAGACAACCGTCACACTGAGGGCTTATTTAAAGTGTTTAGTGAGAATTTCCCAATCACTGACTCTCGAAACATTTTCGTATTGGAGTTCCTCGATTATTTTATCGACCCTCCTCGCTATGATCTTCAAGAATGTATCGAACGTGGTTTAACGTATAGCGTTCCTTTGAAAGCTAAATTACGTCTATCATGTAACGATGCTGAACACGAAGACTTCGAAACGATAGTTCAAGACGTTTACTTGGGTACAATTCCTTACATGACTCCTAAAGGAACATTCGTGATTAACGGTGCGGAACGTGTTATCGTTTCTCAATTACACCGTTCTCCTGGTGTGTTCTTTGGTCAAAGTCGTCATACGAACGGTACTAAATTGTACTCTGCTCGTGTGATCCCTTTCAAAGGTTCATGGATAGAATTCGCAACTGACGTGAATAACGTCATGTTCGCTTACATCGATCGTAAAAAGAAATTCCCTGTAACTACTTTGCTTCGTGCAATTGGTTACGATTCAGATAAAGATATCTTAGAATTGTTCGACTTAGCTGATGAAGTGAAAGTTAGCAAATCTGGATTGAAGAAATTTGTTGGCCGTAAATTGGCTGCAAGGGTGTTGAAAAAATGGGTAGAAGATTTCGTGGATGAAGATACCGGTGAAGTAGTTTCTATTAACCGTAATGAAATCATCTTAGAACGTGAAACCATTTTAGAAGATGATCATATCGATATGATCATTGAAGCTGGCGTTAAATCGATCATCTTAACTAAAGAAGATACGAATACTGCCGACTATTCAATCATCTACAATACATTACAAAAAGATACTTCGAACTCGGAGAAAGAAGCGGTTGAATATATCTATCGTCAGTTACGTAACGCGGATCCACCTGATGAAGAAACAGCTCGTGGTATCATCGAACGTTTATTCTTCTCTGACAAACGTTACGATTTAGGAGATGTTGGTCGTTACCGTATCAATCGTAAATTGAATATGGATACACCAAACGAAGTGAAAGTGTTAACTAAAAATGACATCATCGCTATCGTTAAATATCTTATCAAGTTGATCAACTCTAAAGCTGAGGTGGATGATATCGATCACTTGTCTAATCGTCGTGTTCGTACAGTTGGTGAACAACTTTATGCACAATTCGGTGTTGGTTTAGCTCGTATGGCACGTACTATTCGTGAACGTATGAATATTCGCGACAACGAGGTGTTTACACCTACCGACTTAATCAATGCTCGTACTTTGTCTTCGGTAATCAATTCGTTCTTCGGAACAAATCAATTATCGCAGTTCATGGACCAAACTAACCCATTAGCGGAGATCACGCATAAGCGTCGTTTATCTGCCCTTGGTCCAGGTGGTCTTTCTAGAGAGCGTGCTGGTTTCGAGGTTCGTGACGTTCACTACACTCACTACGGTCGTTTATGTACAATTGAAACACCAGAAGGACCAAACATCGGTTTGATTTCTTCTCTATGTGTTCATGCGAAAATTAACAACTTAGGTTTCATTGAAACTCCTTATAGAATTGTAGATAATGGTAAAGTTGCAGTTAACAAACCTGTAATTTACTTATCAGCAGAAGATGAAGATGGTAAAACTATCGCTCAATCTAATGCTCAATTCGATGAGAAAGGTAACTTCTTAACTGCGAAAGTTAAATCTCGTTTCGAGGGTGACTTCCCAGTTATTGAGCCAGAAAGAATTGATTTGATGGACGTTGCTCCAAACCAAATTACTTCTATTGCGGCTTCATTAATTCCTTTCTTAGAACATGATGATGCGAACCGTGCATTGATGGGATCAAACATGCAACGTCAAGCGGTGCCGTTGTTGAAACCAGAAGCACCAATCGTTGGTACTGGCTTAGAAGGCCGTGTTGCTCGCGATTCTCGTGCATTAATTAATGCTGAAGGTGATGGGGTTGTTGAGTATGTTGATGCTAACGAAATCGTTATCCGTTACAACCGTACTGATGATGATCGTTTAGTTTCATTCGATGGCGATTCTAAATCTTACAACTTAATTAAGTTCAAGAAAACAAATCAAAATACTTGTATGAACTTGAAACCTATCGTAAGAAAAGGTCAAAAAGTTTCTAAAGGTCAAGTATTATGCGAAGGATACGCTACAGAAGATGGCGAATTAGCATTAGGTCGTAACTTGAAAGTGGCATTCATGCCTTGGCAAGGTTACAACTTTGAGGATGCGATCGTAATCTCTGAACGTGTTGTTCGTGAAGATATCTTTACATCTCTTCATATTGAAGAATTCGAATTAGAAGTGCGCGACACTAAACGTGGTGAAGAAGAATTAACTTCTGATATTCCTAACGTAAGTGAAGAAGCAACTAAAGAATTAGATGAAAATGGTATCATTCGTATCGGAGCTGAAATTAAAGAAGGCGATATTTTAATCGGTAAGATCACTCCTAAAGGAGAAACAGATCCTTCACCAGAAGAAAAATTATTACGTGCCATCTTTGGTGATAAAGCAGGTGATGTGAAAGATGCATCGTTAAAAGCACCTCCTTCAATTAAAGGTGTTGTTATTGATAGTAAATTATTCAGCCGTGCTAAGAAAGAGAAAAAGAGCGATGAGAAAATCATCCTTGATAAACTTGACAAAGAGCATGACAAGAATGTAGAGTCATTGAAAAATATTTTAGTAGATAAATTATTCGTTCTTGTGAGCGGTAAAACTTCTCAAGGTATTTACAATGTATACAAAGAGCTATTAGTAGCAAAAGGTGTTAAGTTCTCTCAGAAAGTATTGTTAGAGTTAGATTATAACAATATCAATGCTACGAAGTGGACTACTGATGATGAAAAAAATGATCAAATCAAATTATTGATCCACAACTATAACATCAAACTTAACGAAGAACTTGGTGCATACCGTCGTAAGAAATTTGCAATCAGTGTAGGTGATGAATTGCCTGCAGGTATTGTTCAAATGGCGAAAGTATATGTTGCTAAGAAACGTAAGTTGAAAGTGGGTGATAAGATGGCGGGTCGTCACGGTAACAAAGGTATTGTTGCGAAAATTGTACGTGATGAAGACATGCCGTTCTTAAGTGATGGAACACCAGTAGATATCGTATTGAATCCACTAGGGGTACCTTCTCGTATGAACTTGGGTCAAATTTACGAAACAGTATTAGGCTGGGCTGGTAAAGAGCTTGGAATTAAATTCGCTACTCCAATTTTCGATGGTGCTACGCACGAAGAAGTTGAAGAGTGGGTTGCAAAAGCGAATGTACCTGCATCAGGAAGAACATATTTATACGATGGTGGAACAGGTGATCGTTTCGATCAACCGACTACAGTAGGTATCATCTACATGATGAAACTTGGTCACATGGTTGATGATAAGATGCACGCACGTTCTATCGGACCTTACTCATTAATTACACAACAACCATTGGGTGGTAAAGCTCAATTCGGGGGTCAGCGTTTCGGGGAGATGGAAGTTTGGGCATTAGAAGCATTTGGTGCGGCTAATATCCTTCAAGAAATCTTAACGGTTAAATCTGATGATGTAATTGGAAGAGCTAAAACGTACGAAGCTATCGTTAAAGGTGATAATTTACCAACACCAGGAGTTCCAGAATCATTCAACGTATTGGTTCACGAATTAAGAGGTTTAGGTTTAGATATCACACTAGAATAGTATTGAGAATTGGGAATTGAGATTCAAGTATGTTTCTCAATTCTCATATCTCAATTCTTATAACTATTAAAAATTTGAATATGTCATACAAAAAAGATAATAAGATCAAAAGTAATTTCACTCAGATCACAATTAGTTTGGCTTCTCCAGAGTCAATTCTAGAGCGTTCAAGTGGTGAGGTTCTTAAACCCGAAACGATCAACTATCGTACTTACAAACCAGAGCGCGACGGATTATTCTGTGAGCGTATTTTTGGTCCAGTAAAAGATTACGAATGTCATTGCGGTAAATACAAGCGTATCCGTTACAAAGGTATTGTCTGCGATCGTTGCGGTGTGGAAGTAACAGAGAAAAAAGTTCGTCGTGAACGTATGGGTCACATTGCCCTTGTCGTTCCGGTAGCTCATATCTGGTATTTCCGTTCATTGCCAAACAAAATCGGTTACTTATTAGGCTTACCTACAAAACGTTTAGATTTAATTATCTACTACGAGCGTTATGTAGTTATCCAAGCTGGTATAAAAGAAGCTGATGGTATCAATAAAATGGATTTCTTAACGGAAGAAGAATATTTAGATATTTTAGATACTCTTCCAAAAGAAAATCAATACTTAGACGATAAAGATCCAAATAAATTCATCGCTAAGATGGGTGCTGAAGCATTAGAAGATTTGCTTTCACGTATCAACTTAGATGAATTATCATTTGAATTAAGACATAAAGCAAACACTGAAACATCTCAACAACGTAAAAATGAAGCTTTAAAACGCTTACAAGTTGTAGAAGGTTTCCGTGATGCTAATAAGCATATTGAAAACCGTCCGGAATGGATGATTGTAAAAATCGTTCCAGTTATTCCACCAGAATTACGTCCATTAGTTCCTTTAGAAGGTGGTCGTTTCGCGACTTCAGACTTAAACGATTTATATCGTCGAGTAATTATTCGTAACAACCGTTTAAAACGTTTGATCGAAATTAAAGCTCCTGAAGTTATCTTACGTAACGAGAAACGTATGTTACAAGAAGCTGTCGATTCATTATTCGACAACTCTCGTAAAGTTAACGCTGTGAAAACAGAAGGTAACCGTGCGTTGAAATCACTTTCAGATATCTTAAAAGGTAAACAAGGTCGTTTCCGTCAAAACTTATTAGGTAAACGTGTCGATTACTCGGCTCGTTCGGTAATTGTTGTTGGTCCAACAATGAAATTACACGAATGTGGTTTACCAAAAGATATGGCAGCTGAATTGTTCAAACCATTTATCATTCGTAAGATGATCGAAAGAGGTGTGGTAAAAACAGTGAAGTCTGCAAAGAAAATTGTAGATCGTAAAGATCCAATCGTTTGGGATATCTTAGAAAACGTTTTAAAAGGTCACCCTGTATTATTAAACCGTGCTCCTACATTGCACAGATTAGGTATCCAGGCTTTCCAACCAAAACTTATCGAAGGTAAAGCAATCCAATTACACCCATTAGTGTGTACAGCGTTCAACGCCGATTTCGACGGTGACCAGATGGCGGTTCACGTACCTCTTGGTAACGCCGCAGTATTGGAAGCTCAAATGTTGATGCTTGCTTCTCATAACATCTTAAACCCTGCGAACGGTACGCCAATTACAGTACCTTCACAAGACATGGTGTTGGGTCTATATTACATGACTAAAGGTCGTAGAACAGAGCCAGGACATGTGGTTAAAGGAGAAGGTAGAGTATTCTATTCACCAGAAGAAGTTGTTATTGCTTTAAACGAAGGTGAATTAGATTTACATGCATTCATCAAAGTAAAAACAAGAACTAAAGAAAATGGTGAAGACGTAATCAGAATCATTGAAACAACTACAGGTAGAGTTTTATTCAACCAAGTTGTTCCAACGGAAATGGGTTATATCAACGAGTTGTTAACGAAAAAATCTTTACGTGATATCATTGGTGATATCGTAAAAGTAACAGGTATGGATCGTGCTGCTCGCTTCTTGGATGCGATTAAAGAATTAGGTTTCCGTATGGCGTTTAAAGGTGGTCTTTCATTCAACTTGCAAGACTTAACTATCCCTGCAGAAAAAGTTTCATTAATTGCTCATGCAACAGGTGAAGTAGAAGAGGTAATGAGTAACTATAACATGGGTTTCATTACAAACAACGAACGTTACAACCAAATCATCGATATCTGGACGCGTATCAACTCACGTTTAACAGAGAACGTGATGAAACAATTAGCGACAGACAACCAAGGTTTCAACTCAGTATATATGATGTTGGACTCTGGAGCGCGTGGTTCGAAAGAGCAAATTCGTCAGTTATGTGGTATGAGGGGATTGATGGCGAAACCACAAAAATCTGGTTCAGGAGGAGAAATTATCGAGAACCCGATTTTATCAAACTTTAAAGAAGGTTTATCAGTATTAGAATACTTCATCTCTACCCACGGTGCTCGTAAAGGTTTGGCCGATACAGCGTTGAAAACTGCCGATGCGGGTTACTTAACTCGTCGTTTGGTGGATGTGGCTCAAGATATGATTATTCATACAGAAGATTGCGGAACGTTACGTGGTATCCTTACTTCAGCATTGAAAGATAATGAAGAAATTGTTGAACCATTATACGATCGTATCTTAGGTAGAGTTTCTGTACATGATGTTTATGATCCTATCACTAACGAATTGTTAGTTGCATCAGGTGAACAAATCACGGAAGAAATTGGTAAAGTGATCGAAGCTTCTGCAGTAGATGCAGTTGAGATTCGTTCGGTATTAACTTGTGAAGCTAAGAAGGGTGTATGTGCTAAATGCTATGGTAGAAACTTAGCATCTGGACGTATGGTTCAAATTGGTGAAGCAGTTGGTGTTATCGCGGCTCAGTCGATCGGTGAACCAGGAACTCAGTTAACACTTCGTACATTCCACGTTGGGGGTACTGCATCGAACATCGCTGCGGAATCTACAATCGTTGCGAAATTCGAAGGTAAAGTTGAGTTAGAAGGTATCCGTACAGTTGTTCATAAAACAGAAGATGGTAATGTTGATGTTGTATTAGGTCGTTCAGGTGAGTTCAGAATTGTGGACGAAAAAACTGGCCGAGTTATTATGACGAACAATATTCCTTATGGAGCTCATCTATATGTTAAAGATGGACAAAAAGTTGTTAAAGGTGATACTATCTGCGGATGGGATCCATACAACGCTGTAATCATCTCTGAATTCGACGGTAAAGTTGAATTCGAATTCATCGAAGAAGGTATTACTTTCCGTGAAGAATCAGATGAACAAACAGGTCACAAAGAAAAAGTAATCATCGACTCAAGAGATAAAACGAAGAATCCTTCGATTAAAATCTTGGATAAGAAAGATGTTATAAAATCATACAACATTCCAGTAGGTGCGCATATCGCAGTTGACAAAGGAGATAAAGTAATTGCCGGACAAGTAATCGTTAAGATTCCACGTTCGACAGGAAAAACTCGAGATATTACGGGTGGTTTACCACGTGTAACGGAGTTATTCGAAGCTCGTAATCCTTCAAATCCAGCGGTAGTAACTGAAATCGATGGGGTAGTAACATTAGGTGGTGTTAAACGTGGTAACCGCGAAATTATCATCGAACCTAAAGAAGGAAATACTAAGAAATACTTAGTACCATTATCGAAACATATCTTAGTACAAGATAACGACTTTATCAAAGCTGGTATGCCATTGTCAGATGGTTCTATCACTCCTTCAGACATCTTATCTATTAAAGGTCCTTCTGCAGTACAAGAATACTTAGTGAATGGAGTACAAGAGGTTTACCGTTTACAAGGGGTAAAAATCAACGACAAACATTTCGAAGTAATCGTTCGTCAGATGATGCAAAAAGTTATCATCGAGGATCCAGGAGATACTAAGTTCTTAGAACAAGAATCAGCTGATAAGTTCGAATTTATGAACGAGAATATTTGGATATACGACAAGAAAGTTGTTGTTGATCCAGGAGATTCTACAACATTAAAAGCTGGACAGATTATCAATGTTCGTAAACTACGTGATGAGAATTCAATCTTGAAACGTAAAGATCAAAAACAAGTTGAAGCTCGTGATGCTATCGCAGCTACTTCTAGTCCTTTACTACAAGGTATCACTCGTGCGTCCTTAGGTACTAAATCATTTATCTCAGCAGCTTCTTTCCAAGAAACAACTAAAGTGTTAAATGAGGCAGCTATCAATGGTAAAATTGATAAACTAGGTGGATTGAAAGAAAACGTAATCGTTGGTCACTTAATTCCTTCTGGTACTGGTGTTCGTGAGTTTGATAAGTTGATCGTAGGTTCGAAAGAAGAGTACGAAGCTTTACTTGCTTCTAAAGAAGACTAGTTCGTGAAATCGTTTGCTAGTGAGCTCGTAAGAGGAACATATAGTAACTAGAGTAAAACAAAATATAAAAAGCCTTCCTGTTAGTTCAGGGAGGCTTTTTTGTTTCTAATCAGTATCGAATTAAGGTTCGGAAAACACCTATCCTATGTTAAGTCAATGTTAAGTTTCAGTTATCAATTGGTTAATGTATTGTCAAGCTATTATGTATTCTTAATTTTGCCTTAACCTTATAATAATATGAAAAAAACTCTATTAGCATTGTTAACTATATTTAGTGCGACAATTGCGTTTGCCCAAGAAAACGAAACTGACCCAGTTCGTGATTACGTAGATTCTGTAAGATTTACTAGACAACAAGTAGAATTAATTCAAAACTTGAAGTTTAGCGGGTACTATCAATTTCAATATCAACTTTCAGATACTGCGGGCGTAGGATCTTATGAAGGTGGTAATTTCTCAACCGATGTAAACAATAGATTTACAATTCGTCGTGGTCGTTTAAAAATGACTTATAGTGACAAAATTTCAACGTATGTATTGCAATTCGACGCAACTGAAAGAGGTGTCGCTATTAGAGATGCATATATTAAAATGATGGAACAAAAGTTCAAGAAAGTTGAATTAACAGCAGGTGTTTTCGACCGTCCTTTTGGTTATGAAATTAGTTACTCTTCTCGTTTAAGAGAATCTCCAGAACGTGGTAGAATGTCACAAATTTTATTTCCGAACGAAAGAGATTTAGGAGCAATGTTGAGCTATACTAAAAATTGGAAAGCTAAAAAACAAGTCCTAAGAGTTGATGCAGGTTTATTCAATGGAACAGGATTCTTAACTACAGAATTCGATTCTAAAAAGGATATCATTTCTCGTATTACTTACGAAAACAACAAAGGTAAATTTGTAAAATATGGATTCGGTGCATCTATGTATCAAGGTAAATTGATCAATCAAACAAAATATGTTTATTCGATGAACGATACCAAATTCCAAGTAGATTCAACTGCCGATAATTTGAAAAACTATGCAAGAAGACAATACTATGGTGTGAACGCACAACTGAATTTCTTCTCGAGAATTGGTTTTACAATTATTCGTGCTGAATATATTACAGGTACTCAACCTGGTACTCATAGCAGTAGTTCTAGCCCAACTGCTGTTCCTACAACTACAAATACTTATATCAGAAACTTTAATGGTGCTTACGTATATTTCATTCAAAATATATTAAAATCTCGTCACCAAGTTTTAGTAAAATACGATTGGTATGATCCAAACACAGATGTTGCTGGAACAGAAATTGGAGCTGCAGGATCAGCTACAAATGCTACTGATATAAAATATTCTACTTTAGGATTTGGTTATATTTATCGTGCTACAGATCATATTCGTTGGATGACGTATTACGATATTGTTAAAAATGAAAATACAAGTTTAACTGGTGCAAACAGTACTAACAATTATTCAAAAGACTTAAAGGATAATGTGTTTACTGTGAGAATGCAATACAGGTTCTAGTATTTTACATATATTTGTTATTCTAGAAAAAAATAATTTTATGGAAGATCAAATAGAAAACAACCAAATAAATATTGAGCTAACAGAAGATGTTGCCGAAGGTGTATATTCAAACTTAGCAATCATCACTCATTCTAATGCAGAGTTTATTATCGATTTTATTAGAATGATGCCTGGAGTTCCGAAAGCTAAAGTGAAGTCGAGAATTATTTTAACGCCTCAACATGCTAAACGTTTGATGGCTGCTTTATCAGACAATATTCGTAAATACGAAGATGTTCATGGTAAAGTAAAACTCGACGAACAAACTGCTTTCCCAATGAATTTTGGCGGCCCAACTGCACAAGCGTAGATCGTGTGCTCGTGTGCTCGTGTGCTCATCAATTTTCACGAGCAAACGAACACACGAGCATACGAGCAAACGATCTTACTCTTCGCTCTTATTCTTCATCGCCATAAGAATCTTGTAAGCTCCGTTATTTACAATTTTGCTTTGAAGCAATTTTGCACTTGGATTCACAATTTCAATATATGGCTTTTCTAAAATACCTAAAGTAACTGGGTATAATTCAAAAGTAGAATCACTTAGTGCAATCACAACATAGTTGTTGTTTTCATATCTCATAATTGCACTCTCATTAATTACCATCGATTTCTTCACGCTAGATTCAATCTCAACGTTCATAAACATTCCCGGTAATAAATCGTGGTCCGCTTTTTCGAAATGACAATGCACATCTACTGCTTTACTTTCGTTCAGTCCTCTTCCTGTTAATATAATTTCAGCATTATGTTTAATCTCCGGATGCTCATTAGTATAAGCTATTACTTTTTGTCCGACAGATACATATGGAATATCTTTTTGGAAGATTTGAATATTTAAATGAATATCATCAGGATTAATTAATTCAAATAGAATATCGTTTGGTGATAAATATTTACCTACGTTAACATTTACTTTAGATACATACCCATCAATAGGAGAGTGGATCTCTACTTTCGAAGTAATCTTATCAGCAGATAATTTAGAAGGATCTATTCCGATTATTTTTAGCTTTTCTGAAAGTGATTGTACTTGGATATTTTGAATCTCTAATGCACTTTTTGCTTCTAAATATGCTTTCTCCGAAATAGCTTTCGCTGAGTATAATTCCTTCTGTTTCTGAAAATCTATTTTGCCTAACTCATACTTGTTTTTAGAACTTAAATAATCTTGAGATAATTGAATGAACTGTTGATCTTCAATTATAGCTAAAACCTGACCTTTGCTGATCTTCATACCTGGCAATAGTTTGGTGTATTTTAAATAACCTCCCATTGGGGCAGAAATCGTAATCATACTTTCAGGTGGTACATCAATCATTCCATTCGCTTTGATGATATTCCCAATGCTTTTCTCTGTTAATTGTTCTGTAGTTAAAGCAATATTATCTAACTGTGCTTTCTGTAAAGTTATACTGCTACTCGCTGTTGTGTCTACAGTTTCTGTTACTGTAGCTTTCTCTTGCCCACAACTCTGAAGTACTAAGGCAAGTCCTATGATATATAAATATGATGATTTCATGGTGTTTAAATTAAAGTTCATTGTTTAATACTTTTAACTCTGTTAAATGTTGTAAGCTTTGTAAATATAAATTTTGATATACTTCGTATGTGCTTAATGATTGATTAATATAGATAGACCAATCAGCATAAGAAATTGTTCCTTTATCGAGCTGAATGATTGAAGTGTTGATCGCAGTAATCAATTCAGGAATAATTTCGTTTTTATAATTTATAAGCAATGCTTGTTCTTGTTTATATAAATTACTAAGTCTGTTCTTTTCAATTTCAATTCTTTCTTTTTCAGCATCAACAGTTACTTTACTTTTCTCCCAATTCATTTTAGCAATTTTATTTTTTGCATGTTGAGAGGTATAGAAAATAGGAATGCTAATCCCTGCTGAAATAAATTCAAATCTATCTGCTGTAGTTGCAATTTTACTATTGTAAATAGTTCCGCTTAAGCTTTGATTCGTATAGCCCAAACGTATATCTGGTAAGCTTTTCGAGCGTTCCGATTTCCAGTTGAACTCATTCATTTTTTGTTCAGCAATTAATCGTTGAACGAAATAAGACGTTGATTCGTTTTTCTGAATATTGATGTCGGTGAAAAATACTTCACTAGCGTTCGGACTATAAACATTTTTAGCAGAAAGTAACCAATTGAACTTTTCAATTTGCGATTCAATTTGAGCTCTAGTTAGCTGAACTTCTCTTAATATATTCATATAAGCATTATCTAACATCGATTTTTCCATCGTATTAATTAATCCTTTTTCATATTGTAAACGAACACTTTCTTTCGTATTCTGAAGCTGAGTATTTAAGCTGTTTAAGAATTTCTCTTTTTCTTTTAATTGTGAAATTGAATAAAACTGATAATGCAATTCAGAAAGCAATGTCAGTTTTTTTAATTCAGTTTCTGCCGATATCAATTCTTTTTGAGAATTAAATAATTTAGAATTGTTGAAATAATAACTTGGGAAATGGAAGCTTTGTGCAACAGTATACGACTGATCCGCATCTCCACTATTGTATTGCCCGCGTTGAATACTAAACTCTGTTTTCGGAATATCTATCCCTAAGCCTTTTGATTTCTGAACTGTTTGTTGATAGTTCTCTTCAGCCTTCACCTGTATATTCTGAGATAATAATTTAGCTTTAGCTTCTTGCCATGTAATTTGTTCTTGAGCAAAAACTGGAGCACTAAATAATATTCCTAATAAGAATATAAACATCATTGCACTATGATTCTTTTTGCTGTGCTTGTTGATGGATCTTTTTGCAAACCCAGCATACAGTACTGGTAGAATAAATAATGTCAATACTGTTGCAGAAACTAACCCTCCGATTACTACTGTTGCTAATGGTCGTTGAACTTCTGCTCCAGCTCCACTGCTTAGTGCCATTGGAATAAATCCTAATGATGCAACTGCCGCTGTCATTAAAACTGGTCTTAATCTGATTTTAGTTCCTTGCAAAACAATCTTTCGAGCATCTGTCCAACCTTCGTTTTTCAATCTATTAAATTCCGCAATTAATACGATACCATTTAATACTGCAACCCCGAAGAGTGCAATAAAACCAATACCTGCAGAGATACTGAATGGCATTCCTCTAGTACTTAAAGCGAAGATACCACCAATTGCTGATAATGGAATTGCTGAGAATATTAACACACTTTGTTTAAGCGAACCAAATGCGAAATACAACATCAGTAATATTAATAATAACGAAAGAGGAACTGCTACTGCTAATCTGTTCTTAGCTTGAATTAAGTTTTCAAAAGCGCCTCCATAACTAACATAATACCCGGTTGGCAATTTTATTTTTTTATCAACTTTAGTTTGAAGTTCATTTACAATTGTTTGAACATCTCTACCACGAACGTTAAATCCTACAATGATTCTACGTTTTGCATCTTCTCTTTGAATTTGATTTGGTCCATCAATAATTTCAATATTAGCAAGTAATCTTAATGGGATTGAAGATCCGTACGACGATGGAATTAATAAATTTTCCAAACTGCTGATATCATTTTTAATAGAAGCATCCATTCGAACAACTAAATCGAATTGTTTTTCTCCTTCATAAATTTTACCACTGATATCGCCTGCATATGCTGCTCTTACTATTCTATTTAATTCATTTACATTGACACCATATTGTGCCAAAGCTTCACGTTTATATTGAATAACAATTTGAGGCATACCTCCAATTGGCTCTATATACAAGTCTTTCGCACCTTCTACACCATTAATTACTTCACCTAATTTATGAGCGTAATCTGCAAGTGTATCTAAATCTTCACCATATATTTTACACACAACATCTTGTCGTGCACCAGTCATTAATTCGTTGAATCTCATTTGAACTGGGAACTGGAATCCTACGGTAATACCAGGAATACTCGAAAGCTCTGCACTCATTTTTTCAGCAAGCTCATCATATGTTTTCGCGGATGTCCATTCTTTTTTATCTTTCAGAATAACCATCATATCACTTGCTTCGATAGGCATAGGGTCGGTTGGAATTTCTCCACTACCAATTTTCGTTACAACCTTTTCTACTTCAGGGAATTTTTCTAATAATATTTTCGCTGAGGATTGTGTTGCATGTATAGTTGTTTTTAAATTACTTCCTGTTAGAACCCTTGTATCTACAGCAAAATCGCCCTCTTCAAGATCAGGAATAAATTCACCACCCATATTCATCAAAATAAATACTGAAATAATAAATGCTGATAAAACGATTCCTAAACTCAACTTCGATTTGTTTAGCACTTTCTCAAGCATGTGCTGATAAGTTCGTTCAATTTTGATAAATACTTTTTCAGAGATATTAGGTTCATGACTAATTTTCTTACTGATGAATAAAGAGCTCATCATAGGAACATATGTTAATGACATGATGAATGCACCAAGCAATGCGAATGCTACTGTTGCAGCCATTGGTCCGAACATTTTTCCTTCAATACCTTGTAAAGAGAAAATCGGTAGATAAACAACTAAAATGATAATTTGTCCGAACACTGCAGAGTTCATCATCTTCGAAGCCGATTGATTTACTTCGGTATTCATATCTTCCTGACTAAGTCGATTAATACCACTGAACTTCTTGGAATGACTGAGTTGATGCATGATGGCCTCCACAATAATGACGGCCCCATCGACTATCAATCCGAAGTCGATTGCTCCTAAACTCATTAAATTTCCACTCACACCAAACATGTTCATCATAATAATAGCGAACAACATCGATAGTGGAATTACAGATGCTACAATTAATCCAGCTCGTAAATTTCCTAGGAATAATACCAGAACAAAGATTACAATTAAAGCACCTTCAATTAAATTTTTCTCTACAGTACCAATGGCATTATTCACCATTTTACTACGATCGAGGAATGCTTCAATTTCTATACCTTCCGGTAAAGTTTTACGAATCTCTTCAATTCTATTTTTAACGTTTTTAATTACTTCTGATGAATTAGCCCCTTTCAACATCATCACTACAGCGCCCTCAACTTCACCTTCATTATTGTAAGTCATAGCGCCATAACGAATCGCTTCTGAAAATTGCACCTTCGCGACATCACGAATTCTTAATGGGTTTCCACCTTGATAAGTTTTGATAACGATATTTTCGATATCCTTGAAATTCTTCAACAATCCTTCTGAACGAATGTATAGAATGCCTTCGCCTTTTTCGATGTAGGCACCACCAGTATTTGCATTGTTCTTATCAATAGCATCAAATACATCGGTAATACTTACACCGTTCGCTTGAAGCTGTGCTGGATTAATACTTACTTCGTATTGCTTCAATGAACCTCCGAAACTCGAAACATCTGCAACACCTTTTACACCTAATAATTGGCGACGAATTACCCAATCCTGAATGGTTCTTAATTCCGCTAAGCTGAAATTATTTTCGTAACCTTTCTTAGGTTTTACTACATATTGATAGATCTCTCCCAATCCAGTAGTAACAGGAGCAAGCTCCGGATTCCCTACACCATTGGGTAAATCATTTTGAACTTTTAATAAACGCTCAGCAATTTGCTGGCGTGCCCAGTAGATATCAACGTTATCTTCGAATACGATTGTTACTAATGATAAACCGAATCGAGAAAAACTTCTGATTTTTTTAATTCCTGGGATATTACTATTTGCCTGTTCAATAGGGAAAGTAATTAAACGTTCCACATCCGGTGCTCCAAGGGCAGGACTAATAGTTATAATTTGAGCCTGATTGTCTGTAATGTCCGGTACAGCATCAATTGGCAAACGAGTCGCTTCGTAAATCCCCCATAGCACAATGCTAAAGGTGAATAGTGCGATTATCAATTTCTGACGTACAGAAAATGAAATAATTGCGTTTAACATATTTTAAAGATGTTAGATATTAACTTGTACAATGTACTAGGTACTATGTACGATGAAATTTAGATTATGAATTATGAATTATGTACGATGTAAAATGTACATAGAATTATGTAAGATGTACTAAATACATAGTACATAGTACAATTTACATAGTACAGTTCTTCGGTGGTTGGAATATTTCCTCTAAGAATTGATCACCTAAGAGTGGTGAATGATATTGAGAAAAGCCATTGTTTCTAGTAATGTATGGCGTTTCGATGCAGTATTCTGCTTTTTGAAATTTATCGATTTGTGTGATTTGAACTTTGCAATCGTTGTGGCATTTGAATGGTAATTTTTGATCTTCAGAGTAATCATCATCCACAATGGTAACTTTAACATAATGAATGTCGATAAACTCTAGTAAACCAATATTACTTGCATTGTTGTGTTCTATAAAATGTTCAACAAAATAGCCTAGCTTCAGTAATTCTGAGGCTTCTGTTGTTCCTAATAGATAGAAACTGATGGCTATATAGGTGATAATTTTCTTCACTAACACAAAAATACACAAATTCGAGTAATTATTAATTCATCAGCCCTAGCTTATTTACCCAATGGGCAAATATTCATGCTCAATAAGAACATCAATATTCTACATTTCAATAATTCAGCAATACGAATTTTCTTATCTTCGTGGCAAATGAAGCATTTTCTAAAAAATCCAATCTTTAACATCATTTCTGAAGTAGCTAAAGAGCATAAAATTCCTGCCTATGTAATTGGTGGATTTGTGCGCGATCTACTCTTAAATCGACCTTCCAAAGATGTGGACTTCCTTATTATTGGTAATGGGATTGAATTTGCTGAGTTGGTAGCTAGAAAGATTGGTAGAGGCACCAAAGTCAATGTTTTCAAGAATTTCGGTACTGCACAGCTTGTTTTTCAGGATTGGGATATAGAATTTGTTGGAGCTCGTAAAGAATCTTATAGAAGCGATTCCCGCAAGCCTATTGTAGAAAATGGTAGTCTTCAAGATGACCAAAATCGCAGGGATTTTACGATTAATGCTATGGCGATTAGCCTAAATCCATTGGACTACGGGCATTTAATTGATCCATTTGACGGGCAAGGTGATTTAAAGCTGAAAACAATTCGTACGCCTTTAGACCCTGATATCACTTATTCTGATGATCCATTAAGAATGATGAGAGCAATTCGCTTTGCTTCTCAATTAGGCTTTTCTATCGATGCAGAATCTTTTGAATCCATTAAGAAAAATGCTCATCGAATTGAAATAGTTTCGAAAGAACGAGTTACGGATGAGTTGAATAAAATTATACTTTCTAAGAAACCTTCCGTAGGGTTTGAACTATTGTTCGATTCAGGTTTATTGAAAATCATTTTCCCGCTGATGGCGCAATTACATGGTGTAGATACCATCAAGGGTAAATCGCATAAAGATAATTTCTACCATACACTACAAGTACTTGATAATATTTGCGAATCCACCGACGACCTTTGGTTGCGTTGGGCAGCTATTTTACATGATATCGCTAAGCCTGCTACTAAAAAGTTTGAAGAAGGTATTGGCTGGACTTTTCATGGGCATGAAGATAAAGGAGCACGAATGGTGCCTAAAATCTTTAGAGAATTACGTTTGCCTCAGAATGAAAAAATGAAATTGGTACAAAAATTGGTTCAATTGCATTTACGTCCGATAGTGCTTGCTCAAAGTGTTGTTACAGATTCTGCAGTTCGCAGATTGTTGTTCGAAGCAGGGGAGGATATCGATGATTTAATGTTATTGTGCAATGCCGATATCACTACGAAAAACGAGTATAAAGTAAAGAAATACAAAAATAATTTTGAGCTTGTAAAGCAGAAATTAATTGATGTAGAAGAGAAAGATAAACTTAGAAATTGGCAACCACCTGTGGATGGGAATGATATTATGGAATACTTCGGTATTTCGGCAGGCAGGGAAGTGGGAATTATTAAAAATGCAATTCGAGAAGCAATTTTAGAAGGTATTATACCCAACGAACGACTTGTAGCCTTGGACTTTATGTTTAAACAAGGAGAAGAATTGGGCTTAAAACGAAAAAAATAAGTAAATAAATAATTAGATTTCTTTATTTTGTATAAAGATTATTAAAACTATGGCCGTTTATAAATTTAGAGTAAGTTTCGAAGATTATGATGATATCAGCAGAGATATCGAAATAAAATCGAACCAAACTTTTGCCGATTTTCATAATGTAATTCAGAAGTCAATTTCTTTTGATGGAAATTCCTCGGCATCTTTTTATATGAGTAATGATTATTGGCATAAAGGCAAAGAGATTACTCTTTTAGAAAAAGATAAAAAAACTGATCAAATAAGTTTGATGGATTCAGCACAATTGAAAAATTTCATTGTAGATCCTCATCAAAAAATATATTACATTTTCAATTTTGAAAAACCTTGGACATTCCATATCGAGCTAATTAAAATTGTTATTAATGAAGATGCAAAAGTAACTTATCCAATTTGTATTAAAAGTTTAGGAGAAGCCCCAAAGCAATATGGAAATGTTCCATTGATTTCTTCTACTGAAGAGAATGATGACTTAGATTTCTTAAATGTAATGGAGTATGCTGAAGACGATGAAGACCGTGATGAAATGGGCTTCGACGATGGAGGTGAAGAAGAAGAAGACGCAGAAAAAGACGAATTCGGCGGTGGTGAGTTTGAGGAGGAAATATAATTTACAATGTACCTTGTGAAAATTATGAATTATGAATTTTGAATTATGAATTATGAGTTATGAATTACATAATACATAGTACATAATACATAGTACAATTTACATAATACATAATACATAATTCAAAATTCATAATACATAAATCACAATTCATTTGAAAAATCTAATCCTAGTCATTGGTCCTACTGCGGTAGGTAAAACAGCACTAGCGATTAAGTTGGGTAAGCATTATCATACAGAAATAGTATCTGCTGATTCTCGTCAGTTTTATAGAGAACTAGAAATCGGTACCGCTAAACCTAGTAAGCAAGAATTATCAGAAGTAAAACATCATCTTATTAATTCTCATTCTTTTAGAGAGCTTGTAGATGCTGGTACTTACGAACGTTTAGCTTTAGAAATACTTCAAGAATTATTTCAATCACATCAACAAGTAATAGCTGTTGGTGGTTCTGGTTTATTTGTACAAGCTTTATGCGAAGGTTTAGATCCTGTTGAATTAAGAGATGATGAACTAAGAGAAGAATTGGCTAAGCTTTCTTTAACAGAACTTCAAAACCAAGTTAAATTATTAGATCCTGAATATTTTGAAGAAGTAGATGTTCAGAATCCTCAACGATTAATGAGAGCAATTGAAATTGTTAAACTAACCGGACAAAAATATTCTGCACAGAGAACTGGTCAGAAAAAGAAACGCGATTTCAATATTATAAAAATAGGTTTAACGGACGATCGTGAAAAATTATACCAAAGAATAAACGATAGGGTTGACCAAATGATTGCTGATGGCTTAGAAACAGAAGCTAAAAGCTTATACGAATTTAAAAACGAATACACCCTTCAAACGGTTGGTTATTCTGAGTTTTTCGATTATTTTGATGGAAAGCATTCGAGAGAAACGGCTATCGAATTAATCAAACGAAACTCTAGAAGATATGCTAAGCGTCAACTTACTTGGTTCCGTAGAGATACTAGTATTGAATGGTTTAACTACACAGAGTTTGAAAAAATAATAGCATACATCAATAGCAAACAAGAATGATTCGTAGAATCTTGCGCCCTTATCAGAAAATAGAAAAATCAGTAATCAATATGATTATTGCAGAGTTTTTTATTCAGATGGTAAATGCTTCGATGATGATGGTGCTAAATATTTACTTAGCCAAAAAAGGATATACCGATCCAGAAATTGCAGATTTTATTTCATGGAGATTTTTAAGTGTTATGCTTTTGGCATTTCCCTTAGGTTTATTTATTAAAGGCAGAAAAATTATTCCTTTCTTTTACATCTCATCCATCGGAGTTTCAGTTTTCAGTTTAGGTATTCTATTCTCAGTGGAATTTGTACAACCTCTACTTGTCCATATTTCATTAGCATTTTGGGGTATTTGCTATGCTTTTATGCAAGTGCTTGCATTGCCTTTTATATTGAGAAACACAAAAGAAGAAAACCAAAGTGCAGCAATATCTTTGAGTTATTCTACTTATAGCTTCGCGATGATAGCTTCAGGAACATTAATATTTCTGTTGAATTATTTTAATCCTGATTTATTTCATGAATACGAATCTCTATTACTGATTTCAATTTTGTCGATTTTTAGTTTATTCTTTGTTTGGAATATTGGTAAATACGAAGTAATTCCTAAAGTTGAAGGTAGTAGAAAAGACTTGACAGGTTTCGATTGGAAAGTTATTGCCATGGCCATGACACCCTCGTTGATATTAGCAATTGGGGCAGGATTAACAATACCATTCATTAATTTATTTTTCTATAAAGTGTTTGATATGAGTGCTGAAAAGTTCTCAATTGTTAATGCTTTTTCTTCAGTTACGGTTGCATTTGCAGCTTTACTCGTGCCACATATAAAAAATAGATATGGCTATAAAGTGGCAATTACTCGTACTCAAAGTATAGCCGTTGCTTCATTAGCATTATTAGCTTGTACAGAATTTTATAGTGATGCAGGATGGGCATATTTTGCCGCTGTATTCTTTTTCTTGTTGCGTCAACCCCTTATGAATATGGCTGCTCCAGCAGCTTCGGAGTTGGTGATGAATTATGTTGGTCCGAAAAATCAAGAAATAATTTCAGCCCTTACGGCTTCCATTTGGTCGGGGAGTTGGTTCTTGAGTGCCATCATATTTAGAATTCTTAGAAACTCTGGAATGATGTACGCGAATGTATTTTTAATTACGGCAGGTTTATACGCCTTCGGTGTATTCTGGTATTATTTGTTAATTATGAAATACGAAAAGAATAAGTCGAGTATTTAATTTCTTATTACTTCCACTCTTCCGTTTGCTTCTAATCTTATTAATCCAGAATCTTCAAATGCATCTTGATGTTCTATTGTTATTACAAGTTCCGATGGAATAGATGCCCTGTCTTCATCAGAAATCGGACTTAATACTAATGGCAATCTGTATTTACGTATGAGTTGTTGTAAGCTTCCTTCGCGTACTACTCTAAGTTGAACATTCTCATTCGGAAGCATAGCTTTTTCAGAAATATTCTTTGCCCCAGAACATACCAAAACAATAGGTTTTTCAGAATAATCAATAATATCGTATGCTAAAGGATTTAATTCCTTTACATAACTTTCTATTCTATTCGATGTATCTAATATTAATTCAAAACTACTATTGTAATCTTTAAATTTCTCAAGTGCTTCTGATGAGTTTGCATCAATTAATACATAACTTTTTTCGTTTGTATCTAATACTACAAAGGCCTTTGATTTTAATCTTTCGAATGCTTGCATGTTAGGATAATAATTCTTGATAGACGTTCATTAAATCTGAAGCGATTTTCTGATGTTTGAATTTTGTTGCGTAAGAAATTCCAGCTGCAATTCTTTCGCTATTGTTTCCAGCTAAAGTTTTATTGATGGCATTTGTCATGCCCGCTACATCGTCTGGATCTATGTACATAGAACTTGGTCCGCCCGCTTCTTCTAAACATGAGCCAGTAGCTGCAATTACAGGAACACCACATTGTAAGGCTTCGATAATAGGGATACCAAAGCCCTCAAACCTCGATGGATAAATGAATGCAGAGGATAGGTGATATATTATTGGTAATTCTTCGAATGATATTGAATGGTGAAAAAGTACTCTATGTTCCAAATCGTGTTTAATTAGAAACTGCTTTATTTCATCAACGTAAGGAGTCTTTTTGCCAATAATTACTAAAGGAATATTTTCATCAGTATTTTTTAATGCTTTAATGATTAACAATGCATTTTTTCTTTTTTCTATCGTTCCTACATTTAATAAAAAACGCTCTGGAAGTTGATATTTCACACGTACTTTCATCAACATCATGTGATCAATATCTTGATGAAAAATAGAAGAACATGATTGATATACTACTCTTATTTTCTTTTCGTCAATATTAAAATATTGAATGATGTCTTTTTTAGTTTGTTCGGATATAGCAATTACTAAATTAGCCACCTCACAAGCTTCTTTAAATTTACGTTCGTAGATAGCTCGATCTGTGGATTTATAATATTCAGGGAAACGTTTGAAAATTAAATCGTGAATAGTTACTACACTCGGAATGCCAGTTTTTTCAATGCCTGCAGGCAATTCATGACTTAAGCCATGATAGATATCGATCTTATCTTTTTTTAAATCCTTAGTAATTCCTATTCTTCTCCAAAGCGAAGGAAAAAGTTCGTAGAAAAAACTTTTAGGAATACGAATATGAACATCAGCATGCTTCGGAAGATTTAGAAATTCAATTTGATTTTCGTCCGGCACACGGGGATTATAAAGAAAATAGGAGTGCTGAGGATAATCGTCGGCTAAAATCTTAAGGGTTGTACGGCTATAATTGCCTAACCCTGTAAAATTTGTAAACGCACGCTTAGCATCGAAACCTATCCTCATTTTAATAATATATATTATTTTCTAATTGCTATTAACTACCTGATATTCGATTCTCGATTCTCGATACCAGATACTAAGTTAAACTGCTACATTATACTCCCTCAAGGTATCATTCAAAGAAGTTTTCAAATCTGTTGATTCTTTACGCTTACCGATAATTAAAGCGCAAGGAACTTGATATTCTCCGGCAGGATATTTTTTAGTGTATGAACCAGGGATAACTACAGATCTAGAAGGAACTATTCCTTTATGTTCTACTGGTTCGTCGCCAGTAACATCAATGATTTTTGTAGAACCAGTTAATACAACATTAGCACCAAGCACTGCTTCTTTTTCAACACGAACACCTTCTACCACTATACAACGAGAACCAATGAAACAACCATCTTCAATAATAACTGGAGCAGCTTGTACTGGTTCTAATACACCACCAATACCTACACCACCACTTAAATGAACATGCTTTCCAATTTGTGCACATGAACCAACTGTTGCCCATGTATCTACCATTGTACCTTCATCTACATAAGCACCAATGTTCACATATGAAGGCATCATTATTACACCTTTTGCTAAGTAAGCACCATAACGAGCAACACCATGCGGTACCACACGTACACCTGCTGCTTTATAGTCTTTTTTCAATTTCATTTTATCATGAAAAACAAAAGGGCCAACTTTTATTTCTTCCATGCTTGAAATTGGAAAATAAAGAATAACTGCTTTTTTAATCCAATCGTTTACATGCCATCTGTTAAGTACCATTTCGGCTACTCTTAGCTCTCCTTTATCAAGTTTTTCTATTACAAATTCAATAGCTTGAATAACATCCGGATAGCTTAGCATATTTCTGTCTTCCCAAGCTTTTTCTATTAATTCTTTATATTTACTAATCATATTTGGTGTTTTTGAATTACTATTTTACAAAAGTATATTAATTATTCAACAACAAATGTATTAATTTGTGATATGTCTGAAGAGATAAAAGAGAAATTAAGAATAGATAAATACCTCTGGGCTATTCGTATATTTAAAACGAGAAGCCTAGCAACTGATGCATGCAAAGCCGGACGAGTAAAGCTAGATCAACAAAGTTTGAAGCCTTCTTATGTTGTGAAAGTAGGAGATACCTTTCATATTCAAAAAGATCAACAGAAAAAAATTGTTAAAGTGGTTGAACTCTTAGAAAAAAGACTAGACGCCAGTTCAGTTCAAAAATATTTCGAAGATTTAAGTCCAAAAGACGATACCCCTCGTCATTATTCAGTGTTTACAAGCCCTGTTTTAAAGCGAGATAGAGGTACAGGCCGCCCAACTAAAAAGGAGCGAAGAGAGATAGATGACATCCAATCGAGCTGGGAAGATTAAATTATTATTCTGATAATCAGTAGTTTATCTAAATTATTTGAATTCAGGTAAATAATTTATATTTTTAAAAGCAGCTACTACTGAAACACCTATTCATTTACTAATATTCATACTTAGATCACAATGAGTGAAGGAAAGAAGATACTATCTATAACCTTTTTATATTTTTTGTTGATTTTTACGTCGATACAATTCGTATCTGCGCAATCATTTTTATATCAACCGAAATCAGGTCAAAATGCAGAGCCTTTAAATCAAGCGAACAATTTCGAGATCGTTATTCGTCAGGAATTATCTAAATTTTTTGCGCCTAGTACATTTCTTGTCGACATAAACATGTTGCAAGGAAATGTGGAAGTAATAAAGCCTGTAAACAATACAAAGAAAAAGAAAACGCTACAACGATTGCCAGGTATGCCTGTTTTACCAAAGGGATATCAGGATAACGATAATACAGATACTTCTAAAAATTACACGTACAGTATTGAAGAAGTTGAATATTTATATGTTAATGTAATTGTCGATACTACTTATTCAAACTCAGATATTGATTTCATTAATTCCTTAATTCGTTCAATTATTCCTATTGATGAAACGAAAGGTGATGTAGTAAAGATTAAACGATCAGTATTTCCGAAAGGACAAGAATCTATAGCCGATAAAAATAATGTTCAAGCGGCAGTGCCTGCACCAACTTATTTACCTGCACCAAGAGAACCAGAGCGTGAACCTGCTCCTGCACCTGTTGTAAAGGAGGAGAAGGCAGCTGATAATACATTGTTGTATGTATTTGTGATATTATTAATCCTATGTTTCATCATTATAGTATTTGTCACATATCTACTTTACCGTAAGAGTAAAGACGCTGATAAGAAACCTAAGTCGGATGACGATCAGAAATTAATACCTAATGCCAACGGACAAGAGCTCAGTGTTATTTACCCATCGGGCAATGGTGGCGATGGTTCGAATTATCAAACGGAAGATATCATCAATTACGAATTTAACAGACAGCATGTTATTACGAGTGTTATCAGTAACCCGAAAGAGGTGGCTTCAATGTTCGAAACATGGATTCTTACAAATCCGGAAGAAGGTAAGGTTAGAGCTTCAAATGCTTTAAGTGCAGTGAATCCGAAATTGTTGAATTTCCTTCGTCCATTTATGTCGGAGCAAGTTTATTCAGATTTGAATCAAGCTGTTTCGAACCATCAATTAAAATCGCATAACGATAAATACCAAGAAGCAAGAGATTTCAGTAAAGAGTTATTATCCTTAAATGCTGAACCAGATCGTAACGAAGATTTATTCGAGTTCTTAAATCAAATTACAGATTCTCAAATTATACATATGCTTAAAGAAGAAGATGATAATTTATCAGCTATTCTTTTAGCTCAACTAGATAGTAAACGTAGTAGAAACGTTTTAGGAATGATTGAAATTAACAGACGCTCATCAATATTAATGAAGATGAGTAAAATTGATTTCATTTCATCATCAATCTATAGAGAAGTGGCTACTTATTTCTCTAAGAAAGCTATCGATGTAAAAGGAATGAAGAATGTTGCTTTCGATGGTTTGCAATCAATCCTTGATATTTTAGATCAAATGCAAGACGAGGATCAAGATCAATTGATCAGCACAATTGCTTCTCAAGATTTAGATTTAGCGAATAACATAAAACAACAATTTGTTGGATTCAAAAATGTTGTTTACTTAACCGATTTGCAATTAGAAACAGCCTTGAGAGATATCGATACGAATACTATCGTTTCAGCATTAACTGGAACGAGTTCTAGTGTTCAAAATAAAATTATTTCACAACGACCTCCTCGTGAGCAATCGTTAATCAAGTCGGAATTAGAAAGCGGAAATGCAGTAAGTCCAGAAGAACGCGACTTATCTAGAAAAGCGATTATTGATTCAATTCGTAAAACATTAAAACTTGTAGCTTAATGAAAAGATTATTACTAATTATATTTCTATCAATATTATTTTTCAATTCATCGCAAGCTCAAGTGGATAGGAATAACCCTATTATTCGTAAGCAATTGGAATTAGTTGATTTGATGGATGAAATTTCTGATCATGTAAAGTTGAACGATTTACTTTACAAACGAGTTGCTTTAGCATCGTTCGATTACCCTGATTATATTATCAACGAAAGTGAAGCTATTCAAATTAGAAGTAGGTTAGAAGGTGCATTTGCAATTTCAGGATTTACAGTTATCTCAGCTCCTGAATTCAAGCAAAAGCCATTAACCATTGTCAATGGAACAGATTCGAACCTCACGATTACTCGTCAGAATACCTTAGAGCGATTAATTTTGAATGAAGATATGATGAATTCTGTGATTGATAAGTATGCCTTACAATCCTTATTATACGTACAATTGACGTATGATCATATCACTGGATTTCAAGTTAACTTACAATTAGTAAAATCTAGATCGAAGGAATTAATATACAGTACGGTTATCAATTCTAATCCAGATATGTATAACCCTCGCAAAGCTGAATTTCAGTTAGCAGCTGGTATTTCATTTTATAAAACTCAATTTTATTTATTGAATGGAGTTGATCAAGGAAGCGAAAACTTAGCTACAATTTCCGATGTGCAATTAACATGGCGTCAGCCATTCAACAGAAACCATACAGGTTATTATGGATTTAAAACTGGTATGGCGTATTTACAATTGATGCCAGCAGATGTAGATACAAACTTTGTAAAGTTCAATAAATTAATGCCACACGCAGGTTTGTATTATTCAATTTGTTTCTTGAAGAAAAACGATCAACCACGCAAATATTGGATGGAAGCATTCCAAGCTGCGAGTGTTTTAATTTCTAGTGAAGTTGTGCCTTACATGCGTCAAGGATTAATTGTAAACATGACACAAAATTTAAGTTTAGAATTAGACTTCAGATATTATTTAGTGAATTCAATTTTTAATAAGACAACTGAAAACACTACCAATACATTACAATTACAAAATTTCGGATATGGATTCAACTTTATATACAGGCCTTAAATATACCTTGTTTGTCTCTTTACTTGGAATGATGTCGTGCGAAACACGATATACTGTACAAGATTTGGCTGAGCAACAACGTATAGCTGAAAACACACGCAGGGCATATGCTATAAAAGATCCTGTGAATGTGAAATATAAAAACAATGCTGCTTCAATAGAATATGCAGTAGGGAAGGGGAATGAGGAATTTGTACTTTCTATGACTACTGATCCTAAATCTAAAAATGATGTGATTGATGGAGCATTAAATGTAAGTAAGGAAGCAAAAGAAGCAGTAAACTTAGCATTGAAATATTACAGAAGAGCTCAGGAATTTCTTTATGTAGATGATTATGATAATGCTTTGGATTATGTTGATGAATCTTTAAAAATTGTAGAAACTGCAGAGGCTTTGTCTCTTAAAGGAAGTGTTTTATATGTGATGGGAAATGAAGAGAAAGCAAAAGAATTATGGATACAAGCAGCTAAGTTAGACCCAGAAATTCGAGTGCCATCTGCCAAAGAATTAAAAGATATTACTTCAAAAAAATAAGTATGAAATTTTCGATAGGTACATTTTTAGGATTCGTAATCTGTACAACATTTGTTGTGTTAGGGATTATGGACACTGCTGGTGCATTACGTTTGGAGCATTATCTTCCAACGTTTATGAAAAACCCATTCATTCACTTAGCGGGCTTTTTCATTGTATTCGGAGGAGTACTATCTGCAATGTTTGTAATGTATCCTATCAATATTGTTTTTAATGCATTAAAACATTTCGGTTTATTATTCAGTCAAACTCGTCATAAAACTGTTTCTATTAATGAAGATGTGGAGATGGTTGTAAATTGGGCAGAGCGAATTAAAAAAGACAAAAAAGAATTCATGAATTACATCTCACAAAATGAAAAAGATTCATTTGTGAGATTACTTTTCGATTTATACAATACAAACTACTCTACTGCAGATATTCGCACGATGGGCGAAACTAGTATCGATAAAGATTACAACAGCTCATTACAAATGTCGGATGTTTTTCATTCTATGGCGAACTCTGCACCAGCATTTGGTATGTTGGGAACAGTATTGGGTATGATTGTAATGTTGAATAACTTGAACGATCCATCGAATATTGGTCCAGGTATTTCTACAGGTTTAATTGGAACACTATACGGGGTATCATCAGCAAACTTATTTTTCATTCCATTAGCAAAGAAAATTAAATTCAATGCTGCACATACGCAACGTAGAGAAATCATCATTTTAGAAGGTTTATTATTGATTAAAGAAAATAAACCAGCTCTAGTTATCCGCGACCAATTAATGTCGTTTGTAAGTAGAGAAGGCGATAACGATTCTAAGCAAAACGCTAGTAAATAATGGCATCAACAGGCAATAAAAGAAAAGTTCAGAGATCACTCTTCAACGATGAGCCGGGTGAACTATGGCTTATTACCTATGCCGATTTGATTACTTTGTTATTATGTTTCTTTATTCTATTATTTGCTTCTGCCAATGTGGATCAGAACGTTTGGGATCGAGTAAAAGCGAGTTATAGTTCTAAAGTGAAAAACAAAACTATTACTACTCCATTAAGTGAAATTAAACATCAACTAGATTCTATGTTGATGAAAGAAGTAAAAGATAAAAATTTAGAAATCGAAAATAAAGACAACGCTATTAATATGCGTTTCTTGAGCAACTCTTTTTATAATAGTGGTGATGCAAAATTATTACCAGAAGGAAAAGAGATTGTAGATAAGATTTTTGAAATCATCAATGCTGTAAATAAAGAGAAGAAAGCTAATTTCAGCTTAGACGTAGAAGGGCATACGGATGATAACCCTATTGCAACCAAAGAGTTCCCATCTAACTGGGAATTGTCTGTAGCTCGAGCTTCCAATGTAGTTCGATACTTAATTGATAGAGGCATGGAACCACAACGCTTAAAAGCTTCTGGCTATGCCGATACTCAACCCGTTGTTTCTAACCGAAACGGCAAAGGCGAACCCATCCCAACCAACCAGTCGATTAATAGGAGAGTGGTTTTGAGAATCCACTACTAGCTTGATACTTGACTGCTGGACACTGGACTGCTGGACACTGGACTGCTGGACACTGGACTGTTGGACCTCTGGACTTTCTGATATTTGATTTTTTTTGAAATAATTCATAATTCATAATTCATAATTCATAATTCATAATTATTTCCAATGATCAATTAGTCCAACAATCCAGTGTCCTCTAGTCCAGCAGTCCAATAGTCCAGTGTCCACTAGTCCAGCAGTCCAGTGTCCAGCAGTCGAGTGTCCACTAGTCCAGTGTCCTCTAGTCCAGCAGTCCAATAGTCCAGTGTCCAGTGTCCTCTAGTCCAGTGTCCAGTGTCCTCTAGTCCAGTGTCCAGCAGTCCAGCAGTCCAGTGTCCACTAGTCCACTAGTCCAGTGTCCAGTAGTCCAATGTCAATAAGTCAAGAATCAAGCAATCAAATATTAACATATTAATGTTATTTTTGCACCATGAAAACAATAGATACCATAAGCTTTCAAGGTAAGCGTGCTTTAATTCGAGTTGATTTTAATGTGCCATTAAATGCAGAGTTTCAGATTACGGATGATACTCGTATGCAGGCTGCAGTTCCTACGATTAAGAAAATTTTAAACGATGGTGGATCGGTAGTATTAATGTCGCACTTAGGTCGACCAAAAGAAGGAGCAGTTGATAAGTATTCATTGAAGCATATTGTAAAACATTTGGCTGATATTACTGGAGCAAATGTTGTTTTTGCAAACGATTGTATTTCGGATGATGCATTCTCAAAATCATCAGCATTAAAAGCAGGTGAAATTTTATTGTTAGAGAATCTTAGATTTTATAAAGAAGAAGAAAAAGGTGATGAGGCATTTGCTGAGAAATTAGCGAAGCATGGAGATGTGTATGTAAACGATGCTTTCGGAACAGCGCATAGAGCTCACGCATCGACCACTATTGTTGCTAAATTTTTCCCAGAGGCAAAAGTGTTTGGGTATGTAATGGCGAACGAATTGAAGAATGCCGAGAAGGTAATGAACAATGCCGATCGTCCGTTTACAGCAATTATGGGAGGAGCAAAAGTTTCTGATAAGATTTTATTGATTGAAAAATTATTAGAGAATGTAAACTCTATTATTATTGGTGGAGGAATGGCTTATACATTTGCAAAAGCATTAGGTGGAAATATTGGAAGCTCATTAGTTGAGGAAGATAAATTAGAACTTGCTTTGCAATTAATTGAGAAAGCAAAAGCAAAAGGTGTAAACTTGGCATTGCCAATGGATTCAATTATTGCAGACGCTTTTAAAAATGAAGCAAATATTTCTGTAGCCAACAACGATTCAATTCCTGACGGATGGATGGGCTTAGATATCGGAGAAAAATCGATAGTACAATTCAAAGAAATTATAGCGAATTCGAAAACCATTTTATGGAACGGCCCGATGGGTGTTTTTGAAATGAGCAATTTCGAAAATGGTACAAAGCAAATTGCATTAGCTGTTGTAGAAGCAACTAAAAATGGAGCATTCTCATTAATCGGCGGTGGCGACTCTGCTGCTGCAGTAGCGAAATTCAATTTCACTAATGATGTGTCTTACGTATCAACAGGCGGTGGAGCATTGTTGGAGTATATGGAGGGGAAAGTTCTTCCGGGAGTTGCAGCTATCGCTTAATGTGATAATGTGCCAATGAGACAATGTGCCAATGAGATAATTTGACAATGAGTCAATTTGGACAATTTGAACAATGATAATATTTCAAAGCCTCGGGAATACTCGGGGATTTTTTAATTCAAGCAGTCCAGCCTCCAACAGTCCAGTATCCTTTAGTCCAGTAGTCCAGTCTCCAACAGTCCAGTATCCTTTAGTCCAGTAGTCCAGTGTCCAGTAGTCCATAAGTCCAGTAGTCCAGTAGTCCAGTAGTCCAGCAGTCCAGTAGTCCAGTAGTCCAGCAGTCCAGTAGTCCAGTAGTCAAATCTAACGACTATGGACTAACGACTAACTACTAATTCAAGGAGTCGATTCGAATACCCCCACTCATTATCGTACCAGCCTACAACTTTTACGAGTCTGCCTACGATAGAAGTAAGTTGGGCATCGAATATGCATGAATGTGGATTTTCTTGGATATCGATAGAAACGATTGGGTCTTCGGTATATTCAAGAATTCCTTTGAGTTCATTTTGGGCAGCGTGTTTAAAAGCTGCATTGATTTCTTCTACACTTACATCTTTTTTCAGTAAACAAGTGAAATCGGTTAAAGAACCATTCGGTACTGGAACACGAATTCCGGCACCACCAAGTTTACCATCGAGATGAGGGAAAATACTAGTGATAGCTTTAGCTGCACCAGTAGAAGTAGGAATCATAGAAACGGCAGCGGCACGAGCTCTGCGTAAATCGCGGTGAGGAGCATCGTGTAAGTTCTGATCGCCAGTGTAAGAATGAACAGTGGTAATGTATCCATCTTCAATTCCTCCTAAGTCGTCTAGTACTTTCACCATTGGAGCCACATTGTTTGTAGTACAAGAGGCATTAGAAATTATACTATGATTTTCTTTCAGAATATAATCGTTTACTCCAAGTACAACAGTAGGGATATCCTTATCGTTTGGAGGAGCAGAAAGAATCACACGCTTTGCACCAGCTTTTAAGTGTAAATTAGCCTTCTCACGACTCAAAAACTTGCCAGTCGACTCAATGACTACATCGATGCCTAAATCAGCCCAGGGTAAAGCACTAGGGTCTTTTTCAGCATAACAAAGAATTTGTTTATTATCGATGAGTAAACCCCTCTCATTGGGAACAACAGTCCCTTTAAAACCACGATGAATAGAATCGTATTTAAAGAGATGGGCGAGGGTAGCATTATCAGTTATATCGTTAATGGCAACAATTTCGATGGCATCGTTTTGTAGAGCATTTCGAAGAAAAACCCTTCCAATACGACCAAAACCATTAATTGCGACTTTTATTCTAGACATAGGATGTTGATTTATGGTACTAAATTACGGTTTATTGATATATGTGATATTAAGTAAACACATAAAAAGGTAAACGGTTGAAAATGAGTAATTATTTGTTTGGGACTAGCATAAATATGATTTTTTTGTAAAAAACATTTGCAAAGAAACATATAAATATTACTTTTGCAGTCCCAAAGCGCTACCACGTATATGGAAAACGCAATGGCCCGTTCGTCTAGGGGTTAGGACAGGAGATTTTCATTCTTCAAACAGGGGTTCGATTCCCCTACGGGCTACTACATACATCTTACGAATGCCCTTTCTGATATCAGGAAGGGCATTTTTGTTTTCGGTTGTGCCAACTTAGTAAAGCCTTAGTAAAGAAAATAGGAGAAAGAGAAATTTTGGGAATGTTGCTCAACATTCTGTGGAAAAACGAACTATAGACCAGGGAGTTAAATTCGTAAATTGCGATTATATTCTTCACCTATGTTAAAAAAACCATTTAAAATCCTTGGACGCGAACTCACTTTAACTAGTTCCATAGCAGTTATAGTATTTTTGATTTTAACAGGTGTATTTAATTCATTAGGAGCTGATTTATACAATTATATAAAAGATTTAAATCCAAGTAAAGTTAATAATGTTATAATAAAATTATCGAGCATACTATTTTATTCAATTCGAATAAACATCTTAACAATATTTCTCTTCATTATATTTCTTGTTCCACTAATCCGTTATTTAGATAGAAAAATATTTAGTAAGCTAATTACTGAGAACATATTTCTAGAGGATTTTAAAAATCATATACACACTTGGGGCTTGAACTATTGGGGAAGTACTAACCCAAAAAAAACTAACAGAATTGAAAATGGGATGATGATTTTTGAGGCTTCTAGTAATGAATGGAGGCAAAATTTAGAAGGGGGCGCATGTTATGATTTACACAACAATATTATAAATGGTAGAAGTTATGAAATATCATGTAAAGTTAAAGCTAGCAGTGATTGTACTATGGGCTTTAAATTATGGGTACATGATGTCATAGGTGAAAAATCTTTGAATATTCCTAATGATTTTGAAGTACCCCCAAGTAATTCATTTAAAGAATACAAATTAAGTTTTACTGCAACAAATTCGAATGCTATAAGAATTCATTTACACTGCAAAGCTGGTAACGGTCGAATAATGATTAATGAGGTTAAAGTTATAAGAAAGAAATTTTTTTAAATCATTTATGAAAGACATTTATAGTGAAAAGAATATAGTTAGTGCTTTGGGGAGTCTTAATCAAGATACGGACAGGGTATTAAAATTGATAACTCCATTTAATTCAAATGATTTAGTAGAAAAGAAGAAAATTGAACTATGGCATGTTGGATTATTCGTATCTCTATTAAACAATGAGGCAGAAATTTTATTTCATGATGATGTTCCCGATTTTATTGTTTCTTATAAAGGGAGGAAAATTGGATTGGAGCATCAACGTATTTTAGTAGAGCCTTCAATTGGTTTTTCAAATTCATTTAAGACTTTGGTTTCCATGGCAGCGAATGTTTTTAGAATTAAATATCCCAATATAAATTTTTTGGCAACTGTATATTGGAGTAGTGAAGATTTTAAATTTAAAAAAGCGGACCACAATAAAATCGCAAATGATATAGCAGATTATATTTATGAAGTTTATGTAAATATTGGTGTATGGAATGCTGAAATTGGGTCATCGATTTTTGATTTATATGAGCAGTTTAATAGCAGTAAACCTAATTATATTGAAAGGGTAAGCTTAACCCCACACGATAGATTAGATTTTGATTATAACCCAGGTGGGTATGTAATTTCAGATATTAATGAAAATATTTTAGAGAATGAAATATTAAGGAAAGAAGAATTAGTAAATTCATACAGAGAAAAATCTTTATTGGAAGAGCAATGGCTATTGCTAGTATTAGCTACTTGCTCACCAGATTCATATCATTACCCTAAAAGCGGTTTTCAATTGAATCTCATATCCTCATTCGATAAAATTTTTGTTTTGGAAGATTTTGATAGAAAAATTTATGAGCTTAAGTAATGACACAAAAAGAGTATCTTGAAGTACATATACCTCATAGGATAAATTTACTCACCACTTTTTTTATTAGGTATGGACCATCATCAACTTTGGATCCAGAGAAATATAGAGATTTCTATAGATGTTCTAAAGACAGTTCTATTTTCATGGTAAGAATATTATTGGGTGAAATGGGTATAAATTTTAAAAGGCAAAAGGAAAATCTAAACGATGATATCTCATCTTGTTGGAAACCCAAATTCAATGTTAAACAATTAACAGTAGATGAAGTTAAAATTGATGTTCGATATTCAAATGTCAAAATAGTATTGAAAGCTGCAAATAGAGCTATTGCTCATCTTGAAGCAAACGATATTAACCACCCAATTAAATTGGATGAGGATAATAATATGTTATTTGATGCGATTTCATTTACGAAAGAAATGATAGTAGAAAAAATATACTTAGGTGACAAAAAGGAGTTTGAAAGGATTATGAAAATGCCTGAAAATGAAATGAATAATAGTAAATAATTCCTAAATAGATACAAGCCTAGATTAGGCTACAATTATATTTTTAATGGAATATCAAAAGTGCAGAAAAAGCGATTCAAAAAAGTAACTTAGTAAAAAGTTAGTAAAGAAAGGATATGAGAGATACAATATTTATAAGTCATGCAACACCAGAAGATAATGAATTTTCAATCTGGCTTGCATCACGTTTAGAGTTACTTGGATTTAAAGTATGGATTGATAAAAATGAATTATTAGGTGGAGAGAAATTTTGGGAGGATATTGATTTAGTTATTCGTAATCAAACTATCAAATTCATACTTGTATATAGCACGAATATTCTTCAAAATGGTCAGCCTGGGAAATTGAGAGATGGAGTATCCAAAGAATATAGTTTGGCTGAGAGTATAGCAAAGGAAAATCCAGAACTAAAAGATTTCATTACTCTCGCAAAAATCGATACGTCACCATATAATTTATTCATTGGCTCCGATAGACTAAATCAGATTTCCTTTACAGATAATTGGGGGCAAGGGCTTGAACTCTTGGTAGGAAAGTTTCAAAAAGATAAAATACAAACAGAACATAAGCAGACAGAATTTTCAGACTGGTATTTAAATAATCTTTCCATTAAAAATCCAGTTGTAGATAAAAAAGAATTATACTATACTAATTGGTGGAGTGTTGAGTCCATCCCAACAGAATTTTATATCATCAAATTCAATAATGAAAAACAGGCTAAGGCAATTTTTAATCAAAATAAATCATACCCAATTTCAATTATCGCAAATTGTATATCCAGCTTTGATAAAAAACTTAATTTGAAAATAATTCAGGAAAACAATGAAACTTATGAAATTTCCCCTTCTGAACTACATATTTTAAAGTTATCTGATCTATTATTGGGATTTGATTCTAATCAGTTCCCTTCACACAGAGACGCTACTAATCATTTTAAAAAATTGTTTACAAGAGCACTCCATTTATTTTTCAAACAAAAAAATCTTTATTGGTCCGAACTGGCTAACAAATCTCATGCGTACTATCATACTTTGAAAAGTCTCCCGAGTTCAAAAGTTGCTTTCTTCTACCCTTTTTCTGCAGCCTTAAAACCGAAGAAGAAGAATTTATATGGGAAATATTTAACTTTAGGTAGATGGCATTTTGCATTGTCCGTAAAATCAACTCTTAATCCATTTCTTGGATTTTCTCTCAAAAGTCATATAATGTTTACAACTGATGGTTTTTCATCATGGGAAGATAAAAATATTATTCACTCTCACAGAAGAAAGAAAGGGAAGAGGATGTTTAATGAAGAATGGAGAGATTTGTTACTTGGTTTTATTGCAAGTTTAAAGAATGATGATGGAAATATTATTATTCCCATTGGAGAAAATCTTGTAATTAGAATGAAAGATAACGTAGAGTTGTTTTGGTCTGATTTTGGTTATATCGATCCTTCGGATATTTCAAGGTTAGAAATATTTATTGAAGAAGATAGAGAGGATGAAAACGAAGAAGAGATAGAAGAGGCAGAAAATCTAAATGGATAAAAAATGATTGAACCAGAATTAGTTTACTTAGAAGAGCCAAATTTGACATTTGCATATGGACAGAAGGCTATTGATCCTAGAGATGGGCTTACTCTATTTGGGCCATTCTTTAAAGATAAGATACAAGGGCAGATTAATATTGGAATTATCGGGCCACAAAAACAAAGAGAGTATTTAATTGAGTACTTAAAGAAAATTCATAAACCAATATTTAGTAAAAAAAATGATATAGCACGGCCATTTTTTCCTGGTTTAGAGTCTATATTCGGAATCCATATTAATTTCAATAATATCAATGAAGTTGAGGTGCCCGAGGCTGAAATTATTGGCTATCTACATTATGAAGATGGTCATCAGAGAGTTCATAATCTTACTAATCTTTATTTTGATCGACTTTCAAAATATCATAAAGAAGAGGATAGTCCAGTATCACTATGGTTTGTGGTTATACCTGATGAAATTTATAAATTCGGTAGAAAAAAATCAAAAATTCCTAAATCTAATTTCAATGTTAAAGTTGGATTAAAAAAGAAAGATCGCAATAATATAACACAAGATTTTTTATTTAATGATATGAATGAAGAAAGAGGTATTCTTCAAGAAGCATATCAGTTTGAAGTTAATTTTCACAATCAATTGAAAGCAAAACTTCTTAGCGATAAAATAGTAACCCAGATTATACGTGAAAGTACAATTGCCTATAGTAAAATATGGACTGATGAGAAAAGAATTGAGAGTGAAAGAATTTTTGATACTGCCAAGGCTTGGAATATTTCAACTACTCTTTATTATAAGGTAGGTGGTTTGCCTTGGTGTTTGGGTGAAGTGAGAGAAGATGTTTGTTATTTAGGATTGGTTTACAAGAAATTAGATAATAATGAAAATAATAAAAATGCTTGTTGTGCAGCGCAAATGTTTTTAGATTCTGGTGATGGTATGGTTTTCAGAGGCAATATAGGACCTTGGTATAACCCAAAAACAAAGGAATATCATATTTCTAGGCAAGATGCATTCAATTTGATTAGCCAATCTTTAGAGACTTTCAAAACAAAATTAGGGAGTGGTAGATATCCGAAACAAATATTTATCCATGCTAAAACATATTTTGATGACGAAGAATGGGAAGGATTTTCAGAAGCCGTATCTGGTAAATCTCAGGTAATAGGTGTTAGAATTCAACCTACAAGTGCATTCAAACTATATAGACAATATAAATTTTGTGTACCAAGGGGGATGACAATGGTTACAAGTAAAAAAAAGGCTTTTCTATGGACAAAAGGTTTTATTCCTAGATTACAAACTCAACTTGGACTTGAAACACCTAATCCAATATCTATTGAAGTTACAAGGGGTAACGAAGATATTTTACAAGTATGCAAAGATGTTTTAGCATTAACGAAATTAAATTATAATGCCTGTATTTTTGCTGATGGGGAACCTGTTACATTACGTTTTGCAGATTCAATTGGAGAAGTTCTTACTGCTGGGAAGAATGTTGTTTCAGATGTTTTACCATTCAAACATTATTTATAGTATTGTTTTTTAATGGATAGAAAAGTATGAGTGCACAAATTACGATAGCAAAAAAATCTGATGGGTTATTGATTCATATTAATGATGTGGATATCAATACAAAAAAAAATCAGATATTTTCCTGTGTAGAATGCAACAGTAAACTTACCACTGTTAAGACAGATGCAAGAAAAAAAGATTGGCATTTTAGACATATAGAAGATGCTGACTTAAGTAAATGTAGAAGTACTGCCTTACATGATTATGCGGTTCAAATATTATGTGAACACAATGAATTATGTGTTTCTAAAACAAGACGAATTAAATATACCGATGCTAAAAAGGAAGTAAGTATTGGTAAGTTTAGGTCAGATGTAATGGTAATTTATAATGGGATAAATGTGCATATTGAAGTATTTGTAACACATGACCTAGCAAAAGATAAAATTGAATTTTACACAAGTAGTAAAATTCACTGTATCAAAATAGATTTATCTGACAAAGCATTATTAATAGCTTCAAAAGAAAAAATAGTTGAAGAAGTTCTAAACCAACACCGAAACAATACAATCATATACTGGGAAGATTTAAAAGGCGAAATTGTTGAAAAGTCTATTGAAGAAAAATTATTTGGAATAGGTGTTGTCGGATTAATTATTTTTGGTTTATATAAGATTGTAACTACAAAACCTAAAAATAGACGTAGAAGTTAATTATTATTAACTCGAACATATGATTTTTTAAAAAAAGTTTTTAAAAATCATTCGCCATCTACCTCTTTCTTTTGAGACTATATGTTGATGATTTTAGTTTAAAAAGCATTAAATTTTGTAGTTACTTATTGATTTCTATAGCACTTTTAATAGTGCTATTTGTCCCTTAAATAAAAAGTTTCGTTTTTCCAATGTTTATATGTGTCATCTATCAATTTGGGGGCGAATCCAATATCATCCCTAAGTTTTTTCCACGAACCCATGCCCAACTCCTCGCATAATTTATAAAAACCATCACCTTGATATAAATCCCCCTTTGTAACTACAAGGCAACTCAATAATGGCCTTCCATTCAAATGTTCAAATCTTGAGATTTCGCCTAGAATTCTGCCCATTTCTGCCCTGGCAAATTCAGATTCGCTCATTACAAGACCCAATTTACACTGGTCTGATAATTCTTGGTATGTGATAATACCGCTAGGTTTTCTAGCAATTTCGATTAGTTTAGCTCTGACAAGTTCATTCATTTTAGTTGGTTTTATTTCCCAATTTATCTATAAAATTGGATAAAATGAAAAATTGCAAGTAAATATTTCCCTGCCACTCGAAAAAGTGAATATTTGAATTTAGTATTTGAATCTATTAAGTATCTATAAATGAAAAATTGAAAAGGGAAAGTTGATTTCTATTGAGAATATTATTTTATACTGATTTTTTCAAGGAAAATTGGTGAGTATTTAATCATTCAATTGTTTATCTAATTTTCTGAAATCCTTTTTCTCAGTTATCACCACAGCACTTTTAGATTCTACAAGTATTTTATTTCCCATGTTATTTTCATGCCATTGCATGTTTTCCGAATAGTAGCATGCCACTGGTCTATTATTTTTCTCACAAAATTTTACTGTGTGTAATGTGCCTCCTTTAATTCCTGTTTCTATAACTATTACTGATTGACTCATTCCAGCTTGAATTCGATCTCGTTCAATAAAATAATTGGGTCTTGGAGAGATGCCATAAAAATATTCACTAATTAGTAACCCACCACTGGCCAGTATTTTTTCTGCCAGTTGTTTGTTTTCTTTTGGGTAGATAGTTTGTAGACCATGCGCTAAAACAGCAATAGTATTTCCCTTTTTATTTAAGCATCCTATATGTGCAGCAGTATCACAACCAAGGGCAAGTCCACTAACAATAGTATACCCTTGTTCTGTGAAAAACTCCGAGATCTCAATTGCTTTCTTATACCCGATTTCCGATGGTTCTCTGGTCCCAACAATTGCAATGCTTTTCTGACTAATCGCATTAGTATTGCCTATACAAGAAAGTAGAAGAGGAGGATCCAAAATCTGTTTTAATAATTCAGGGTATTTCTCGGAAGTAAAATCAATCAGTTCAATATTATTATTGGCTGAGTCATTCAATATTTTTTCTGCAATTGCTAAGCCTGCTTGAATTTTTCCAGCATCAAATTTAACTCTTGGATTTTGTTCCTGAATTTCTAATAAAAACACAATCAATTCCTTATCATTATTGATTGGTGTGGTTATTTTCTCCAGAATTAATCTTGCAGATTTTCTGCCTACTCCAGGAATTGATAACAATTTCAATATTAGTTCGGTCTTCTCCATTAATTCAATTGTTAGGCTACCCAATTTTACAAATCTTATGCCATTGGTTTACTATGTCAGTATTGAATAAATATTGAGGTGTTAAAAAAGGGGGTTCGAGCCTGAGTCAGGCTACTAACATACCCCCAAGAAAGTATCAAAAAGGGTCAAAAAAGTATTTCAAATCCTAACTTAGTAAAGCCTTAGTAAAGAAATCACCTTCTGGAAAATTTCTGTATTTACATTTCATGGATTTTTAATTACCTTTATTGAGTAATAATTATTTTATCTTAAAATGGAAATTTTTGGTAATGAGAATCATAAAATAATATTTGGTGATGCGATTGAAGCCCTGAAGTCATTAAGTGACAATTCTGTTGATCTTATATTTGCTGACCCACCATATAATATCGGTAAGAATTTTAATGGTCATATAGAAAAATGGGATAAAGAGGAGGATTATTTAATTTGGTGTTATAAATGGTTAGATCTTTGTATAGATAAACTAAAACCTACTGGTAGCTTTTATGTAATGACGGCAACTCAATATATGCCTTTTTTTGATTTATATTTAAGAAAAAAATTAAATATACTTTCAAGAATTATATGGTATTACGATAGTTCTGGTGTCCAAGCTAAAAAATATTATGGCTCTATGTACGAACCAATTTTATTTTGTGTTAAAGATAAAAATAATTACGTTTTTAATTCTGATGAAATTTTAGTGGAAGCAAAAACTGGTTCAAAACGCAAATTAATTGATTATCGAAAAGTTGTTCCTACAGTATATAATTCAGAGAAGGTACCAGGTAATGTATGGGAATTTGCAAGAGTTAGATTCAGAATGGATGAATACGAAAATCACCCAACCCAAAAACCAATTTCATTGTTAGAAAGAATTATAAGGGCAAGTTCAAATGTTGGAGATTTAATTCTTGACCCCTTTTCTGGAACATTTACTACTTGTTATGTTGCGAAGGAACTTGGGAGAAATTCTATTGGTTTTGAACTCCAAGATGAATATGTTAAAATTGGATTAAGAAGATTAGGAATTGCTAGTGAATTCAAAGGAGAAATATTAATTAAGGAAGCAAAGACTTTCGGTAAACAAAAAAATAAAAGGGAAAACAAATTAAGTTTATTTTTAGATTCAAATGGAACACATATTCACCCAGAAGATTAAAGAAATTCTTCAAGCAAATTTTGGCAATCTGTCAGAAGATATATTAAGAGATAGTTATTTAATAAGATACATTAATTATAAAACTAAATCGGCAAATAAAGGATCTAAATCCAGAGGTAGTTTTCACCCTTTAGCAGTAATATATGTATTGATTGAGGATTACATAAATAAAGGATACATTGCAAATGATGAATATAAAAACTATGAAGGAGCTACATTTACTGCTATAAAATCACGAGCAACAGAATTACCTTTTTGTAAAAAAATTCAAAACCATTCTTTCAATAATAGAGTAAATTCCGAATTTGAAAAATACTTCAAAGAGGAAATTGACTTCATTCCAATAATTAGGAATCTTGAAACAAAAAGGTATTGGATAAATGAAAATCTGATTAGATTGTCACATCACAATATTGCAAAAACGGTTATTGAGATTATTGATTCTTATTTCGCAACAAAAATGGAATCTTTTAATCTTTTTATTACAACTTGTGAAGAATTACAAAGTTTAGAAAATAATAATTCTAAAAATATAGAAGATTTTATAACGGGATTACTTGCCCCAAATGTTGATGCAAGGTTATTTGAAATTGTTAGTTATTCTATTCTTAAGTATCATTACAGTGACCAATCAATTTATTGGGGTAAGGAAATTGATAGTATAATAAAAGAGGAATTGAGATTATTTAAAACGGGAAGGACAAATGCAAATGATGGTGGAATTGATTTTGTGATGAAACCTTTAGGTCGCTTTTTTCAAGTAACAGAAACTATTGATTTTAAAAAATATTTTCTGGATATTGACAAGATACAAAAATATCCAATTTCGTTTGTAATAAAGTCAGACGATAGTATCGAGATTCTCAAACAAAAAATTAAAGATAACGCTGACAAATCTTATTCAATAAAATCTATTGTTGACAAATACATGGAATGTATTGAGGAAATTATTAATATCTCGATTTTACAAGAGAGATTTATTGAAGCGAGAGATAAAGGCCACCTTAATGGAATTCTTGGTGAAATTATACTACAAAGTAGAGTTGAATTCAATTATGATGAATCAGATACTGAAGAAATTGAAGACTAATAGAATTATACACATAATTCTATTAGTCTCTGGCAACATTCTTTAGCTAAATAAATCCGATCTTTCTTATTTAGCCCTTTTCCTTTTCCCATATATTCCATGTAAGCATCTACCCAAGGATCTGGAAGATTTCCGCTATGAATTCCCATTAGCTTGCCAACTATTTCCATTAAATTAATTTCAAATTTATCTGGAATACCCAGGTTATCGTATATGGTATCCATATGGTAATGATATAACATATCTTCTGCCACAAGTCTCTCAATTATTCCAGTATTCATAATTAGTATTTTAGTTTATTAAATTTTAAAGGCAATCTAATAACTTATTTGTAGCTCTTATAACTTTCTTGAGTCATAATAATATTATCCAAAATATCAATTCCAAGGAGCTCTCCAATTTCTGCTAATCGTGCTGCAAGCAAGAAATCGGATTTGCTTGGATTTAGATCACCAGAAGGGTGGTTGTGTGCTACAATTATTGCAGAGGCATTAGCTTTCAGTGCTACCTGAAAAATAAGCTTAGGGTCACCAGTTACATGGTCAATACCACCAACACCCAACCGATAATAACCTAACACTCTACAAGCTTTATTGAGTAGCACTATTACTATTTCCTCTCGATGTGAGATGGATTCATTGTTCCATATGGCATTAAGTACTGCATAGATGTGTTCTGGTTCAGTTACTTTAGGATAGGAGCTTATAGGCCTTGAATATCTGTAACTGATTTCAATCTCTGGTGGTTTTGGGAATTTTGTTTTCTTCATTTTTTGGACATAAAAAAAGGCTCGGATAATTCCGAGCCCATGTATAACATATATATAGATTATATGGATAGATTATTTCATTTATTGCATTTCCATTTTTGTGTTTTGAGTTAGTGTAATGACCCTAATGCCAATGTCGTTAATTTTATCGATTTGTTCCATAGTTAAAACTAAGTTGCGATCTTTGTCGATTTCCTTTGCTCTTCTTTCGAATGGTGCAAATTCTGATAGCATTAATGATAGTTCTGTTTGAGTTAGCGCTGTTGATGATTCAGCAGTTTTTGTTTCCCACTTTACTACAACCTCCTCATAATCTGCTAAGAATTGGCCAACAGTAGTCGTCTCTGGTATTTTATTAACTTTTATTGTCTCAGTACGGCTTAGTTTGTTTATTTTATCATTTGTGTAAAAAATTAGTTCATTAGATGTTAATTGGATATCCCTCATTACACTTTCCCTTTCATCTATTTTGGTGGTTATTATTTTCCCATCTTCACTCCATTCCCAGGTTCCTGTTCTTTCTTCACCATTATGAGTCATTGTGATTTTATTTCCTTCATCAAATATCACATTTGCATTAATATGTCCACCAGTTAGTTCCATTCCTTCTGCAACTTTTACTTGCCATGTCCCAATAATTAACTTCTTTTTGTCACTACAAGATTGCATTGAAAAAATGAAAGCAAATAGGAGGGTTAATTTTATAAAATTTTTCATACTTCTAAATTTAAGTGTTGATTTATAGGTCTTATTCTGGACATGTAGAACCTTCAAATTCTACACATTTAAGGCTTTTGTCGATGTAAAAGAATTCGTCATTGAAGAAACTCACTTTTGCAAGTTTTCTTTCATTGAAATCGAAATCTGAAATTGATTTGAAATTTGGTTTTAAGACCTCTACGCCATCAAAATTAATAATACCGTATTGCCAATTTTGTTTAGCAATTGTGTTGAGAATATAATCGTCATTAATCGATAATGTATATTCATTTTCGTATGGTATAAGAACTTTACCACCCGCGTTCAAAATTTTATGAAATGACCTGTTATTCCCTGCAAAATATTTTTCGCAAACAGCAATTTTATCGCCAGGAGGGAATTTGATTTTTTCCCCTGCTGTTCCTTTGTAAATCAACTTGCCTTTTTTATTATAAAGTGCTGGCATTTTTCCCGATATTCCAACTTTTTCTCTTTTTATTTCATTTCCAAAGATATCATTGGTCACCACATCAAATCCTAGATTTGTCCAAGTTGTACCATAAATTAAAATAAAGTCACCGTAGCAATCAAAACCTTCTTCAAAAGTGCATGGTAAAATAACACCACCCAGCTTATTTATATAACCGATTTTGTTGTTGTTTACAATTCGAACTACTCCCTCACTATAACCTAAAATATCATCATATAAGAATTGAGTAATTGCTTTTCCTTTATGATCCATTATAGCCCATTTTTTCCCATTGTAAACAAATATTCTATCTACACCTTGGAGTAATGTTTTATAAATAATCGGAATAATTATTTTGTTACTTGTGTCAACAATACCAACCTTGCCATCATTTACTACTGAAAATTGAAAAAAATCAAGTTCTTTAATTTCATCATAAGTTGCAGGTATAATTTGTTTTTTTGTTTCGGTATCGAGTATACCCTTCTTCGTACCATTCATTGTATTTTTCTGTACAACTTCATACCGATTAGTTTGGGAATAACTAGAATTAATTGTGAATGTCAATAAGAAAATAATTAGTAGTTTTTTCATATGTAAATTGGTTTAGATGATTTTCACAAGCGACGTGCCAGCGTCAAAATATGCCTTTTGATATATCTCTTGGGCATGTCAATGACAGTTTTGAATCTAAAACAATAATAACAAAATATTTATAAATACACAATATACTGGGTCACACAGTATGCTGTATAAGCAGAAATTTGCTATGTGGCAAACAAACCTAAGAAGAAGGATAAATTTCTAATTGCATTTGGCGAAAATTTGAGAAAAATTCGTAATGAGAAAGGTATGTCCCAGCTTAACTTATCAATTAGAGCAAAAATAAGCCAGAATTATATTGGTAATATTGAAAGAGCTGAATTCAATGCTACTTTAAAAATGGTAAAGGCAATTGCCGATGCACTTAAAGTAGAGGTAACTGATTTATTTAATTTTTAAAATGAATATTCAGCAAAAGCAAGGCGTAACAGGTTACTATTACAAACCAATCAAAGATAGTAATGAAATAATGCTGATGTCAGATTCTGAAATCAATTATTATGAAACTGTTTGTGAGGGTATTGAACGATATGAAATAATTCAAACCAAAGACCCCGAAGAAGTCGCTTTAGATCTTTATTTGCCACAGAAGCCAAGTAAGGAAGACATGAGATGTCTTTTGGCTTTTAAGTATTTCGAGGTATTTGCAATTAATCCAATTGATTTTTTTAAAAGGGAAAGACACGAAGATTTAGATGAAGATATTGAAGACATATCTGATTATTCAAATGAAGAAAATTCTCAACCAGAAAAAGTTAAAAACTCGATTAATTTAGATGAATTGGAAAGGTTTTATTATGGAAGTAATTTTTATAATCAAACACATAAATCTAAGTTTTTACTTTCAGATTCTAATAAGGAAAGAGTTAAACAATTATTATACTCATATTTAATTAAAGAAAAACATATAAATAAGATTGTCATAGAAAATGACACCGCCATCTATATCCTTATAAATAAGATATCGAATCGAAAAATTATTAATATTATGAAATTTTTAATGTTTTATAATATCATCCCAAAACAACACTTTGAAAAGAAAGATAAAATTGTTTTTAGAGAACAGTTTTATAATATTTTCAATCAAAGTTATAATAACAGGAATTCAACTTTTGAAAAGGCAATGAGAAAAAAATCTTTGAAGGAAGTTGATCCCTATGGATTATTTGATAACGAACATTACTCTAAGATATTTTTTAAAATATTTAGAGATGAATGGTTAAATAACCCAAATATTAAATTTATTGAACATCGCATTAGTTGTAATTAACCACACTCTTCTTATATCATTTTTTATACACTAATTGTGGCATCTTCACTTAAAATGATTGTATAATTTATTGTCTCCTCTGTTATAAACCTCCTTGTTTGTTTTTTTTTGTGATTTAGCCATTAATAAATTGCGATTCTAACTTCATTATTTGTGATTATTGATATAAAAACTAGCTCTATTATTAATTGATTAATCACATTTTATAGCTTCGTAAAATGTTATAAATCAATATTTTATGTTGGTTATTTTTAATTGAAATTCATTTTTATTTCCAGAAACTTTATCTCTATTTTTTTCATCGAGTATCCGATTTTCCGTCACTTTACACCGTGCAGAATAGTAGTGATTCATGCTATACATTTTGCCAAAGTAATTAAAAAGAAGGTGTAAAAATGGTTGTTAAAAACATGCTTATAGAATCTTATACAGTTGAGGAATTCAATACCAGATTTGATCAATTTGATTGCAAGCTGGATAAGTTAATCGAAATGATCGGTGGTCGTATTAATAATGACACGCAGAATGTCTACTTGACCGTGAAAGAAACGCACAAATTACTCCGCGTTAGTAGACGCACATTATACAGATGGATTGAAAGAGGTGAGATCAACCCTGTTCAGATGCCAGGATCAAGGTCTTTACTTTTCTCAAAGCAAGAAATCTTAAATAAAATCAAATAACAAATCAATTATGAAAAAAACAATTATCAAACTAAGAAAGGCAATATTAGCTAATCTCAGAATCGGTTTACGCGATGCCAAGTTCAAGAATTTAAAATCAGTAGAATCCTTCGTTTCACAAATAGAAGGAATGAAGAGTTTATTTAAAGTTGAAGATGAGATTATTTCTGCAGAATTTGACTTAAAGAAAACAAATGCAATTACGCGTGAGGATTTAACTGAACTCTCCTATATCGTTTCACTTTTGTCGGAAGAGGAAGAATTGAATTATACGGAGTTGGTTCATTTCGATTACAAAGATGCTGTCTTTTTGCAAATACATTACTATTTCTGGTTTAACGATTACTCAGCCTTGATAGGCGAAGAAAAATGTCTATTAATGATGGTCATTTATGAACGCTTGTTTGGCTATGATATGCAAGAAGTATATGATACTCTAAAGAGCTTGTATCCCGAGGAAGACGATATTGACGATTACTCTAATTCTACAATGGAAGTATACGATTCGAGTGAGTTCTCAGACTGCGATGGAGAGTTCCATGCCTTCCTATACGAAATGATTTTCTGCTTTGAAAGGAATGGCTATGTAAATACGAACACACAAGAAAATTATTAAACAAGTTAAAATAGAAAGCATGCAAATATCAAAGCTCTTAGAGCTAACTCAAGGTGGGAGGGCCATCTTCGAATCGTATGATTTACCGATCGAAGTAAACATCCTCAGTCCGTTAAACTCGGCTGATACGAAACCAAGCTTCCGCATTTATTGGAGCAAGCGCGATAACAAATTTAAGTATCATGATTTCGGTGATAATGTACACGGTGACGCTATAGATTTCGTTGCAGCGATTGAGAACGTAACTATCAAAGAAGCAATAAAATTAATTATTAAAATAATGAAAAGTCAAGCAAAGGTGACTACAAATGTAGAGCCGAAAAACCAACACGTTGGTTCAGAAAAAAAAGTAAGTACAAAAATTAAGGAAGGTATTCAAGCAGAAGTGATGAAGCCGATTCTGAATTCGGATGATGAAGAGTTTGGTTTCATTTTTGAATTGTGCAAGGAGGTAAGTAATAGCCCGAAAAAAGAAGAGCAGGAATTACCAGATGGGGTAGAAGTGTTGATCGATAACCCAAAATACTGTAGCGAGGATCACATTAATTATAAAAAGCTGTTTGTAATGGGCGATGTAAAGTCGTTGCTACAGCGATTTAATGTGCTCTGCGTAGATATAATTCTATACTGGGGTACTAGATTTGATAGGGCGGTGGTTAAAAAAGTATTTTCTTCTAATGGACAACCCGTGTATGCATATGAGGTTGGAGAGAACAAATATAAAATCTACAAACCAACTGCCGATGATCCTAAATTCAAGCATTACTTCATTGGCTCTGGAACGATAAACGAAAACTTCATTTTCGGATTAAAACAGGTTAACGTCAAGAAGAAGTATGTTATCATTACCGCAGGGATGAAGGATACACTTAGTGCAGCCTCATTGGGTCTAAATGTTATTACCTTAAATAGTGAACGAGAGAAATTCGACAGTGGCCATATTAGCCTAATTCGGAAACAGTTTGGGGGTAGTGTAAATATCTTTAGCCTTTACGATAACGATTCTACGGGTAGAGAGATGAGTCGTAAGCTAGAAGAGGATTTTGAAATACCGTCACTAACTCAGTTAGTATTTGACCGTGACCTTACCAATAATACTATTAACAAGAAGGATTTCGCAGACGTGATGGAGTACTTTATTAAGTACAACCAGGGAGAACAGATCAAGCAGCTATTTCTGGATATAATGGATTTTATTAAAGAACATTCTAAACCTGAAGGAAACACTACAGAGGTGGCAGAGGATACATTTGTGTTGAGAACAAGTTTTGCTAAACCAATCAAACCGAGAAGAAAATAATTACTCGTTTTAAGTGCCAGGGAAGTACCTGGCACTACTTACCTTAAAATAAGAAAACAATGCAGAATAAGAATAAATCAAATCAGAATAAAGAGAAAACTATACTTCAACAGAGGGAAGTATATACACAGGTGTTAGGTCAATTTAAAATTGGAGAGCCTAAGAATCTTGTTGAAGAAAATAGTGTAGTTAAGCTAAGCTATGCTGGATATAGGTTCAATTTGTTTGAGTACTTTCTAATCGTACTTAAATATACAACCTTAGATACGATAAAATATTTTGATGAAAATTTCAAAGAACTATTACCGTACTTTGATGAGAAGGAAATTACCTCAAAACTTATTGAAGGCGAATACCCAGAAATTAAAACAGAGGTAGAACATACCACTGCGAGATTGCTGGTTAAAGATGTTAAACGTTTGCGGACAGCTCGAGAGCGTATAGCAGATGCTGAAAATCAGCCGAAATTTGAACCATTGTTAGGTGACCTAATTCAAACTGGATGTCTAACTATTCTGTTTAGCGACACTGGTGTGGGAAAATCAATATTAGTTGCACAGCTCGCAGATTCATTAAGTAAAGGTAACACGGAACTATTGGGACAGAAATCTATTGCCAGGCCACTAAGAGTGTTACTATATGATAATGAAATATCAGACGTAGAATTTCACAACCGATATAATAAGTCTAACCCGAGCGATTTCTTTTACGTAGCAACAAATTTAGTATTGGACAAGGATGGAATTGACTTAGATAAATTTTACACTGATGTACACAAAACTAATGCAGATGTCGTAATAGTAGATAATATCACTGCGGTCTCATTAGAATCGACTCACGATACTGAAGCTTCCTTAAACATCATGCGCAATTTAGTGGAGATAAAAAACCACTTAGGTATAGCACTCATCATTGTGGCACATGTTCCTAAAATTGAACCCTACTCAGTTTTGACTCCTAATTCTTTGGGTGGAAGTAAGCAACTATCCAATTTTTCAGATGCAGTAATTGCAATCGGACGAACTCGAGAGAATATTAATATGAGGTATTTGAAAGCGATCAAGCAACGAAATTCAGCAGAAACTGATGATGTTATTACTATCGAACTAGTAAATGAACCTGGCAATTTGCGTTTCCGAAATATAGGTAGAGCAAAAGAGTGGGATCTTATAAAGAAGAAAAAAGAAAGTGACGATAGTGTTCTAGCTCTGGCAATAGAGTTTAAAAAGCAAGGACTATCTTATAAAGAAATTGGAGAAAGAATCGGTAAATCTAAAACAAGTGTATCGAGATTATTATCAAATAATAATGAAGCAGCATAGCGTTCCGTCCCTCGAAGAGCTCCCCCCACCGTTCCATCCACTCTTAAAAAGAGATGGAATGGAACGGTGGGGGGAGTACTATGAGTGCCCGCAAAAGCAAGAGAAGAACATGAAGAGCGAATATGAAAATTAAGCGAATACTGACAGCGAAAATGTTCGAGAATAATTGTGACATGACAAGGCTGACATCCCTGCATTTACAGGTATTTTCAGATTACTAAGGCACGAGCTTTGTTATCGTGTTTTTAGCATCGTGTTAACATAATCGAATGACAATTAAATTTTAATAACCCAACATAAAAAGTAAAACATGATTATCAATTTGGGATTCTATATCGACCGAGCATACAACGAGGGGGCAAGCCAGCTAGAAATTAATTATGCAAAAAAGCATAATCAACCCTTGGATAAATTCTTAGTTAACAAAGAGCGATCGGTAATTGCAATCTTAAATTTTGGAGGAAAGCTATTTAAGCAGAATGTAGGAATTAAAGTCCTACCAAAATACTTTGATATTGCGAATTCTAAATTCAAGAGAACAGCACCTGGTTCGTTCATTCATAATAACATGCTCGATAAAATAAAATCTGAAGTGTTAACTGCAATTAATAAAGCACGAACGGAAGGGAAAATTTCTACACATGATGATGTAAAGAAAATAATGCACCAAGCTATGTTCGGTGGATTGCCAGTTAAGAGTCAAAAAAACTTACTTCAATATTACGATGAATGGACCGCGGAGAAATCGTTGCTTTTAAAATCATTAACGATAAAGAAGTATGCATCATTGAGAGGTTGGCTAGTGAATTACGAAAAGCAAAATAAAAGGAAATTATACTTCGATGATATTAATAGAGAGTTTGACATTGAATTTAGATTGATGCTACTTGGTGAGGGTCTATTAAATGGGACTATCCAGAAGTATTACGCTACGTTAAAGGTATTCATGAATTGGGGTAGAGACAAAGAGTATCACAACACTTCAGATTACATAAAATTTAAACTCGAGAAAACAACTTCCGACGTGGTCTACCTTACAGAAGAAGAATTAGATGCTATTTATAGTTTAGATTTAACTGGTAAACCAGGGCAAGAAAAAGTTCGGGATATATTTTGTTTCGGCTGTTATACTGGGCAACGAATGAGTGATCTTCGTAATTTGAAATACACAGATATCAAAAAAACTAATGATGGCTATGAATGGCATCTTTACCAGATAAAAGGAAACAAAGACCGAAAGGTAGTCATACCCCTATCTAATTTTGCAGAAGAGATTTTTCTAAGAATTGGAAAAAAAGAAGGATACTTATTCGATTGCAATAGCGACCCAGTAACGAACAGAATGCTTAAAGAAATTGCCAAAGCAGCAGGTATAGTAGATCCTATTTCCCAAGTGAAATATTCTGGAGTAAAAAGAATTGAACGACTACAATTTAAATATATGTTTATCACTACGCATACTGCGAGACGTACATACACAACGTTAAGTTTACAGAAGGGTATGAGGGCTGAATTAGTGATGGCTGTAACGGGACATACAAGCTACAAAATAATGCAAGGTTATATGAAGCTAGTTGATTCACAAATAAGGAAGGAGATGAAAGAAGCTTGGGACTAAAACTCAATTACAATAATTACAGAGCAAACTAAAATTAAATATTATGGATAAAACATTCACTACTCAACCTGATGCAGAAGGTACAGCTTATTTAAAATGGAAAACAGAGAGCAATACAATACCGAATTTACTTTTATTGGCGGATAGCTTCCTTTCATCTTCAATTCAATTAGGGCAAGACTGTATTAGAGGAGATAATAAGTATATAGCAGACACTTTAATATTTGCAATGCTCGCCAATGCAAACCATGGCATCGAATTGTATTTACATGCATGCAACTGGGAGTTAAATATTAGTCTAAAAAAGGGCGAACAATTTGAAGGAGGCTTGGATATCAAAAAGAGTTATGAATTGATTCTTGAAAAAATTGAAGAGTTGGATGGAGTAGATGCGTTAAACGAATTTAAATCAAATACTGAAAGTTTGAAAGGGTATATCGATGAATTGTATCCGTTAATTACGACCACTACTGCAACTCAAAAAGCTCATTTTAGCAGATATCCGTTTTCATTAAACTTCGAGAAATTCTTTTATTTATATTACCCAGGTGAAGTAGGAGTGGATATAGAAAAGTTTGTTGAGAATATGAGAGCAATGCAAAAAGAGTTGGAAAAATTATCAACTTTATAGGTTGATTCACCCCTTCTTTTTAAATTCTTGTTATTGCCAAATTTGATAGGTGTATAATTTTACACATATTAATTGATTAATTCTACATAAATTACGTTTTGATTTACATGTAGACTTTCAATTCAACAACCAAATACAGTATATTTTTAGGCTTCAAATGTGGCTAATTTGGTCTGGTTCGAAGTGATTAATTTAACCGGTATTTGCAGATATATGAAGCTTATAGATTCTCAAGTTAAAAAGGAGATGTTAGAAGCTTGGGATTAGATGCTTAGTCGGTATTTAAATCACTTAGAATTGATTATATTTATACTATTCGACACAAAAACTAAACCATGAACCTCTTGCACACCTATTCAATTGAGGAAAAGATAAAATCTCTTAGCGAGAGATTAAGGATATTGGCCCTTGATCGGAACTCCTATTCGATGCATGTAAATCAGGAAATAAAATCACAAAATCTTCAATACAATCTATCTTTAATTATTTCAAAAATTGTCGAAAATTTACAGTCTATAGAAAGAGATGAGGCTGCTTTTAAGCAAACAATAAATGAATACAATATAAACAATGGAACTACCCTTTCGATTATTGACTTTGAAGAAATTGGATGGATAAGACATGTTCATGGAGAAGTAGTAATTCCTAATGTAATAAGCAACTTCATTTGGAAGATTGGGTATGACGAAAGTGAAGGTAAGCCAATTGAAATACCGCAAGGGAAGAATGATTTAATACTCTGTTTACAGAAGTATTATAAAAAATACTTTGAAAATACTAAACTAACTATATCCCGATATAAATTAGATTCTATTTTAAAGGAGTATTCTAATGCAAAAGAAATAATAGAATCTATACTTGAAAAAGGAATTCTATCCACTCAAGGAAGTGGCGACTTACTTTGTTGGAAAGATAATAATGATTATTCGCGGCATTTAAGAAATGAAATTGCTTCAACACTTTGGTTGTTAATCTGTGGAGACAATGCAACTGAGGACGACTTTAAAAGGTATTTCAAATTAATTAACTCTGCAGATATCTGGATAGATGACTTAAAAGGCTTCTTGACTCTTGAAAATACTAATAAGATTTCTGATTTAGCAATATCATATTTAAACGCCGAAACTGACCTATTAGAGTCAAGTAATGACTTTAGAAAGTTTTGGTTAGATGCCGAAAGTTTCAATCATATTCATATTGAAGATGAAATTCCATATGCTAAGTTCAATTACGAAAATACATTCGAGTTCATTGAAAGTGTTACATATCATAAATGGCGATTCAGAGATCTATTCTCACGCCAGCGGACTCGGAGCTACAGCTTATCTCTGCTAAGAATTTCTATTTTATCTAGTGCAAAGCCAGAAGATCAGATTATCAAAATTTTAAAGGATGTTAAACGGCCTTGGCTATTATGGATGTTGTATACAATGATACCAAGAGAGTTTCCTTGGGCAATTCCACATTTGCTTCGGGAACCAATACTAATATCTATTTCATTTAAGTTACTTCGGAAAATAGAGGTAGATAAACTTCTATTGCCATACCAAGAAAGCTATGACACACCAGCTAATTATGGGTTAGAAATACGAAATAATCTTTACCTTGAAATGTACGACTTAGTACTTGAGGAACTTAAACCTCTTTATACTGACTCAGTAGAAAAAGCGCAAATACTAATAGATGTTTTACTAGATTTAGCAGAAGAGACTTTTACTTATAATTCAAATGATCGAAATGGTCAATTAACCCACGAGCTTCTGACTCAAAGATATGAAGAATCTATAAGAAGACTTGCTGAGCAAAAGGATATATTTTTTGCACTTCCTGACATTCTTGTTTCATTAGAAAAGCATTTTGAATCAAAATTTCCAAATCATACAGAATTCCTAAATTTAAAAATTCCTTTACTAGATTTATCAATTAGAATTATAAAATTAAATAAACATCGATCCATAGGACTTGATTTTCCAGAGACTAGACAGGAACGAATAAACTCTTCGGTTAAAAGTATAGTCAAGGTACTTTATCAACACTTAATTAATTATTATTCGCAAACTGAAATAAAGGTTCAAAGTTATGTTAATCCTGGTGTAGAAAATAGAAGGGCTAAACGTGGTATTCGCACTTTTGGTTATGAAGTGATTGAATGGGATTTATTATTTATGCTTTTCGAAGAGAATCACATCTTGCAAAATTTTCATAATGAATTCACTTCTACGTTAAATTTCAATGTTGGTGCTACCGAATATGATGAAGAAAATAGTGATCAAAGAGAAAAGATCAAATTATACATTACCGCATTACTTCTGGGATTTATTTCCATTCACAAAAATAAACTGTCGCTTGAAATAAGTGAATATGAAATAAAAGCTACTTTATCAAAACTAGAAATGTGGATTAAAGAGTTATCACTCACTTATAATTTAGATGATGTATCGAACGAACGGGTAGATATTTTCAGAGAACGGTACAGCATAATGGGTTTCGACTTCTACTATAAGGATTTAATGAGTTTACTCCTAAATGCAATCAACTATTTTAACTTTCTTCATGCCGAAAAATTTATTACTGAATATTTCGATACTAACTCTGATATGGGTAGGATGTTAAAAGCTATAAATACATTGGAATCTAGAGAAATACAACAAATGATTTCTAAGCGTATTTCTAGACTTGATATTAATACGTTTATAAAACATAGCTCCACTACTACAGAACTTCAAGATACTTTGATAGATGCAATTAATTCTGAAATGCATTGGGAGCTAAGTAAGCCTTTATTAGAGAAGATTCAGAAACATTTCAAAAGAGTTAATCATAACGATGAGAATACGAATCATCTACTATTTCAAGTCGAGCTTCTTCTAGCATTTAAAGAGAAAGATTTCGAAAGACTTACGAATATACAAGTACCTGAGTATAATTATCCTACAAAGGATAAAATGGCAGTTAGAGTGAAAGATTTTTATATTGGTGTTTTTAAACTCTATAACGATAAAAATTTTGATGAATCGATAAGAATATTCGAATCGATTCTTTTGGAAGACAAAAAGAATGTGCGTGCTGCATTTCAATTATATCGCGCTGAAACCCTTAAAGCTTTGGAAGACAGATGAACAAAAGACTATTACATGAAGCAAATTTAAAATGGGAAGAATTTGTGAAAAGCTTATCAGATAAAGAGTCCGAAGCTCTTGCTGAAATGATGGAACCCGTTACTAGTAACAACTTACATTATCTAGTGGCGACAAATGATGTTATAAGATTTGACCAAGCGATAAATCGACTGTCCAAAATATATCTATATGACGAGGAGATAATACCAACTGTCTATAGGTTTTATGTCGGTCGAAATTTACATGACTTGGCTTTCAATTATATAAAAGAAGCTGAGAGATATATTAAGAATGCAGGAAAAACAGTTAACTCAACTATTCAATACATTCTTGACAATTCTGAATCTGCACATTTACTGCAGTGTCTTAAATTGAGTCTCTCTAATATTCGCGACCTCAGACCTAAAGACATTCCACACGTAACTCCCGACATTGTTAATGACAAAAGAAATTTAAGCGAATTCGTCTTGTGCGAGATTGTTCATGCCACAAAAGTGTTAGTTGACAAAATACATGGAATTAAAAAAATCCCTCATGAAGATAGATTTAACGATCTATTATTGGCAATATTGAGATTACGTATTCATATCTGGTCATGGAGCATTCATGACCAACCGAGGATAGGAAATTCGCCTACTAATCGCGACGCTGGGAAGGTGGACTTTACAATTAATGCCGGGAACCCATTTGCATTGTTAGAAGCCTTGATACTTAAGAATGCAAATAAAAGAGTAATACAGGCACATATCAAAAAGGCTTTTCGATACTCAAATTATTTAGATAGATATTATATGATAATTTATTATAAAGGGATTGATCTGAGCATTGATAAGTATTGGTTATCCTACAAGCAAATTGTAAGAGATTGTGATTTTACTTCAGATTTCGTTTTCAATTCATCAATAGATTTTGAAGACTTAGCACCGAAATTTGACGATGTAAATCATCTTAAAATCGCAAAATCAATTCATGGTAAGACTGTCGAGGTATTTCATTTAATGATTAATCTTTCAGAGATACACGTCAAATCAAAGTCATCTAAAGTTAAAATAAATGCAACAAGAAAAAGTACCAGACAAAAAAAAACCATCTAAAACGGAATTAGCATTTAGAGAGATATTTCATACTTTACGCAGGCGAGTTATATACGCCTATTATCGTACAGCATATATTATCAAATATGAATGGCGGCTTAAAGAATTCGCTTTTATTAATTATTGGCTTTTGGGGTCATTATTCATTTTCATTGCTTCACTTTATCTTTTTTTAAACGATGGTGAATTTTATGTATCTATCCCGGACGTGACCATAGAACTCTATATTTCAGAAAATATATTAAGGACTGTCAGTATCTTCGTTGGGATAGTATTTTCGTTTATTGTACTTTCCTTTAATATATTCTATAGGTACTTTGGCCGATTTGCCTTCTTACAATTCTTTACAAGCAAATACATCAAATTCATATTTACCTTATTCATAAGTGATATAATAATTCTTCTCTATACATGTGGATATTTAAAAGAATGTACTGTCAAAGATGTATATGGGGACTGCCTCTTTATTATTTCAACAATTGTTTCCACAATATTAGTTCTATCAATTATTCCAACACTAATCTTGTTACTACGTTCATCTCAAAACAGAGATAATATATTGCAGCTAATACGAAAATTTAATAAAGAATGGCATATTAGTTATCATGTAAATGTATTGTGGCAAGAAGGTAATGAAAATACTCATTTGCAGAGAGACCCGATAAATCTTCTTATTGAAATCGGCACTGCTGCAATAAAGGACTTTGATCGAACAAGTATATTAACTATAAAAAAGGGTTGTATAGACCACTTGAAGAAATTACACTCGGATTATCAAACTAACTCTGAATTCCATCCTGATGAGTTTTATGATAAATTAAGTGAGTTAACTAGAAATCTTTATCCGGTGGCGATTAAAGAGCGTAACGAAACAGCAGCTTTAATCATTGTGAATCTACAATTTGAAATTGAAGAATTCTATATAAAATATTTTAAAGACTTCAATTCATATGGAAGTCAAGAGCATCACTATGACGGAATTCGATTTATGGTTGTAATGAAGGAATTCTTTCTAAAATCATTACAATTTAATGAAGATGGAATTAGCGACCATATTATTGCTTGTCTTCGAAAATGGTGGTCATCCGTTATTACAGTTTACTTGCCAGGCATATCTTATGATTACCCAGAAAAAGAACGATTCCATTCAGATCAAACAAGTTTTTTTATTACGTCAACTTATTATGAATTTTATAACGTATTTGAACTGTTGTTTACATATAAGAAGTTATACCAGTATAAAGAAGTGGCAACATTTTTTGGCGTTCTTAATGCTGAAATAGTTGCTTCGAAAAACACTCGAAATACCTCTGTCTATTTACTTCAATGGAACGGAATATATTCACAACAGCTTTTTGAGAGATTTATTGACTTAACTGAGAGTTCAATTACATCGAAGGTTTATCCGTTTGCTCATGGTACCTCACAGGAAATGATTCATATTAGAAGTCATATCCCTTTACAATACGAACTAAGCGCGTTTGAATATTTGTTAAGGAAAGATAAATTGAACGCATTTGTTATTAACGAAATTAAAGCTCTTGCTATTCATGCAATGCTACATTTTTCAGAAGATGGAAGTTTCAAAAAGGCATTATTACTTATTATAAGGAAATTTGATCATTTACGAAGTCTAATAAGCGGCACAGCAGCAATCAATCAAAAAGAAACATATCTGTTATTAGAACGCTATTTACATTATATACTAGAATGGACACCAAAGTATAGCATAACTGATGAGGAGGTTTTAAGTGAGCTAAATTCAGCATTGGGAAGGTTTGAGTTTAAGAAAAGATTTGCAGATGAGTTGAATGGAATAGGATATCTGATTAGAGACATAAGATAACGAATGCAAATGGAGCAGAATGAGTTAGTATATAGAGAAGTTGCAGTGCATTTTGCCAATTGTTATAATATCGACATACAATGGCAAGATATTGCTAATGCTATGGATATTCATACAAGTTTACTTGAACACCCCGTAGAAATATGGGATATCAAAGTAAATGTTGAGGAGCTTAAAAAGCTGCTTGCAGATTACAATTTTGTTAACCCTATAGTTGCCGTTGATATAGATATTCCGTTGCCTAAAGAAATAATGTTTCAAACAAAGGTACGGATTAAAGTAAAAGGTAAAATCTATATCGTCCATAAGAATGATTCCGATCCCTTTCCTTCAAACCCTCATGCACATATTGACGGACAGTGTATAAAGTTGGATTTGTCTAATGGTAATTTGTATAGAAAGAGAGAGTTAAAAGGTAAAATTGAGAAAAAAGAACTCTTACTAATCAGAGAAAAACTGTTTCAACTTTACAAAGGAGAATTGCCAATAGTCACAATTTAGATATTAGAAAAGTAAATTCAATCTGCTATGAAATCTACTTACAGAAATATTATTTGTATTGGTCATTGAATATATTAGGCTTATACCCTATGGGTGCGAGTATGATTTTCACAATCTGATCACTTTCGAGTTCCGCCTTAGTATTTGTCTTTAAATTCAAATCAAATACGTCAGCATTTTTGATAGATTCCGGATTCATTTGAAACGATAACATACCCTTCTGATAAGATAATTCCTTGGACGATAAATTTAATAAATTAGCCTGAACAGTATTGTATGATACCTTAGGTTCTGAAAAAAATAACGGTGGACACATTGTTAGGTCTACCGGACCGAGCATCTTGTCATTTTCATTAAACGGTACGGGAAACTCAAATACCGTATTTTGGAAGTAGAACTTAAATATATGGGTTGGTAAAGGATTATCTGACGAAACCTTTTTGAATAAAAAGCAAACTGGCTTTGAATATGACAACTCTATTGGAACTTGATAGATGACAATTTTGGCAAAATCTATCTTCTTATCGTCATATTCACCGCTTACAAATTTTATTGCTCGAGAATACAAAGTAATATCATCTTTATGAACTATAGAAAGAGCTATCTTTAGCAATGCCTTATATACATTGATAGGCTTGTAAGGCTGCTTATCGTATACAACTTGAAATATTCCTGTCTCTTTATCCAGAGAGAATGATTCATCAGAAACATCCTTTCTACTAATTTCAATGCCTTCCGAATCAAATAAATCTGATTGCTTGGCAATTACAGCCTCTTTACTCGACCTGATCTCTGGTATTTTACTTTTATTTACTGGTATAACAGTTCGTTGAAGACCTAAGAATTTTGAAAGATCAGTTTCGTAAACTGAAAACTTCTGGTTACAATTATCACATTCAAAATCTGAGATATAATGAACATTCCCTAACATTTTAGGTATTAAGTGCGCGATTGATTTGAACGTTGTTTCAGGAGAAGTCTTTCCGCAAAATCTACAAACACGGTTTTTTACTTTAATAAGGTTATTTAATCTATTTTCAGGACATGTAGCAATTATATCAAGATTGTAGTTGCTTAGAAACATGTCTAGATTATTTAGCTGTTCAGAGAAGGTAAAAAATGTCAGCTCATTCTGTTCCATATTCAAATCTTGTTTGCCATTCCAAATGCGTTTGAGAAGGTGTTAAAATCTCTTCCAGTAATTCATCACTTAAAATTAATAAAAAATAGGAGATTCTTATTATATACAGATTGAGGCTAGGTTAGTAAATCCTTAGTAATGGAAAAGGTTACACCATGGCACATCATGGCACACTTTTAACTATTTCCGAATTGTTCAATCCCCTTTTCTTGTGTCAGGAAATGACATAATGTGCCATTGGATACCTATTATTGCGGCCCCCTACGGGCTACAGATGATCAAAGCGTTTTTGAGAAACAAAGCGCAAGAAACGAATGAAGCGAGCTAAATAAAATTAGCTCGCTTTTTTTATTTAGCTCGCGAATGAGTGTTGGACGCTGAATGCGGACAACGCGCTTTGATTCCTTGCTGAGCTTAAGGGGAACTTAGCCGAAGGATAAAATCCCCTACGGGCTACGACCAATATGTTAATAGGGTAATCTGTTAATATGTTAATGAAGGCTTCAACTATGTTGAAGCCTTTTTTAGTATCGGGTATCGGGTAGTGAGTATCGGGTAAAAAATGTTAATGAAGGCTTCAACGAATGTTGTGGCCTATTTTGTTTGGCGTTCGTCGGAGCGGTTGCTGAGCGGAGCCGAAGCACACTCCGACATTTATATAAATTTTGACATTTTTGATATGAGGAAGGGCATCCCAATTCAAGCAGCCAAGTGTCTCATCGGATTTTTTTCAGTTGTGCCAAAAGCTGTGATTCGTTTGTGTTATTCCAAATCTAATTAAGATCATATTCTTTCTTCAATAACTCAATTAATTGTATAGCTTCTTCTTTCAGTTTTATTTCTTTTTTCTGCATAAGCTCTACAGCTACATATTTAAAATCACGAATCGTGTTATTAAAATTTCCAAGGGAAGGTTTATCTGTTTTTAGTAGATAAGTTTTGTGTGTGTTCTCCATTTCTGAGATACCCAACACGCGTTTATCATTTACTAAGGACTCAACATCTACCAATTCATTCCAGGCGTGAATATAACTTTCAAAGACAAGCGTTAAGCTGAGTTGGTCGACGGATATTATATCTTTTACCTTTAAATCATAATTCATAATTCCGTCTGCTGCAGCCTTACATCGAATCAGCCTCATATTGCCGGAGTTTTTTAACTGCTGCATGGTTCTATCCGTATATACGAAATCAGGGAAGCCCCGCATTAAAAACAAATTTCTGTATAAGGTATCGTTGTATTCTTTTGCAATTTTTGGGTACATTGCTAAAACTGTATCTGAATAACGCTCAAAATAATTAAATTGCGATATCGTTTCAGAAAGGTTGCTAGTGTCAGCTTCTAAATCTTCGATCATAGATTGGATGTATACCCTTTCCCTGTCCTCTTCAATCATATGCTCTAATTTATATTCTGCTAAAAAACCGCAGAAAACTGCCAGAAATAGCATTAAAAATTCCCAGATATAAGATTTCCAGTTTTTCTTAGGATGAGGTGAGGTTGGGTCATGTGCATGATGATGTACTTCCATGTTTTCGGATGGGTTGGATATTGGATTATCTAAATGTTCTTCGTCTGTATTGTCTGCCATTTTTATTCTGGTTTTTATGTTTTACACCCACAAAACCTTATGGTTCACACATTTCCTATTTAGCTAATTTATTGTATTTTTATTCAAATGCAAAATATTGCAGTAGTTTATGGGTATTCGTGCAGAGGGTTGCTATGTTAATTAAAAATGACATTTTACTTTAGAAATATAAATGATGAACTCTAAACTACTTAAGACCATAAATTATGTTTCTATCACTATTACTCTGGGGTTAACAATTCTTTTTCTTGTGAACTGGCTAGGTAATCCAATACACAGAAATGATCCTCGTTTTTTTGTTTCTATTCCATATCTCATCACACAACCCATATTGCTTTTATTTTCCTTCATTATTACAATAAAAACAAATCCACAAAAAGGCGTTATGCTGTTTGCTTTGTTCTTGTCAATGGTTTCTCAGGATTTTGTAATGCAGTATTTGCGCATGATAGATAAAGGATGGATTCCCATAGAATTGCTAGCAGTAAACTATGGGTTAACAGGTTTAATTTATATAAAATCATTACAGTTTTTTCCTCGACAACTTTCAAAACAAGACATCCCTTCAGTTTTTCTTAAAAGCAAAATGATATCTCGATACATAAGCTGGACACTAAACGATTATACCTGGTTTGTCTTTCCCATATTAATTGCTGGTGCTGGTTATTTAAATATAAACAATACACTTATTGATGTTTTCATTCTGCTTACAGCCTTGCTAAACCTTTCTGTTAATTTTAAAAAATCAAATGCCACAGAAAGGAATAAAATTTTGTGGCTCTTTTGGGGATTAACGGCCTATACCTTATTAACAATACTTCGCTCAATCATATATTTCCAACCCATGGAAAATGTACAAGTTGTGAGACTAGTATTTAGTACCTTAATGACGTCTGTGCTCGTATTATCACTTTCAATGAGTTTATTCTTTTCAAACACCTTTGATACAGGTATTCTGATTAAGCGAACAATTGTAAATGGTTTCTTATTCATTTTAATTGTCCTTACTTACAATACAATTGAACATTATTTTTTACACTGGCTTTCACATGAACTCGGATTGTCTGATGTCTTTTTATCCTCTTTGTTATCTGGAATATTTATTTTAGCATTTAGCCCGCTTCATCATAAGTTTATGAATTATTTAGATAATACTTTTGATCTGAAAAAAAGATAAATTTAAACTTATGCTTATTGCTTGGCTTACCTTGTGCAATTACCTGCTAAATTGAACACCCATTTCACTGGCAAGATTTTATTTTTCTGCTGTAATCTTGTTGATCAAATTTACTAATTGTTCAAATTTATTTATTGTTACATTGTGGGCAAAAAAAACTGATAACCATCTTTACCTCACCTCTCAGGTCCAAAATCCTAAGAGAAACAAGGATATTCAATAAATCATTCTCAATTCAGCTATTATTGGAAAATAAATTTCAGGCTTTTGGGAAATTGATAGTTGAGAAATAATTTCATTCAATTCCAATTTAGTAAAGCCTTAGTAAAGGAAAAGGTTACACCATGGCACATCATGGCACACTTTCAATATAATTTTACATTATTCAAACCCCTTTTCTTGTGTCAGGAAGCGCCATTATGTGCCATTAGATACCTATTATTACGGCCCCCTACGGGCTACAAAAAAAAGGCTTCAACATTGTTGAAGCCTTTTTTTTGTTGTAGTGGGTAATGAGTAAAAAAATATATTAGGCTTCTAATTGGTGGGGGTCTTTTTTGATTTGGCGTTCGTCGGTTATCCTCAACAGACAATTCTATTAATCTTATCCATTCTGAAATCAAATTTGATTTTTTTAATTATAATTACATAGAGAAAACAGATCAATCGCTATTCATGAAAAACATCTTTAAGAACATTTTATTCGTTATTTTATTCTTTTCGACAGCGTCTACAAATGCACAGTCGAGCTGGAATTATGTCAATGCTTTTGGTGGAAATACAGACGATGTAGTTCGTAAGGTCAGAAAAGACAGCAATGATAATATTTACCTATATGGATTGTTTCATAGCGATTCATTTTATTTTCATGGAATTAAAATTAAGAAAGATATTCTTGAACCAGAGGAGCAACTATTCTTAATTAAAATTAATTCTAATGATTCATTGCTTTGGTATAAAGTATTTGGCGCAAGTGGACAAGAGGACGGATGTGATATAACTATAGACTCCTTGGATAATGTTTATGTTAGTTACTTTTCCAATACCAATAGTAATACTAACTTAATTAAATATAGTAGTTCTGGAAACGTGTTATGGACAAAATACTACCCAAATTCTAAAGGTAAGTCCTTATTATGCTCGTTTAGCAATAAGGTAATCTTTGCAAACAAAGATTCAATTTATTCGTATTTTCTTACAGGGCAAAAAATTAATGCAAGGAGAGCGCCTTTAGTTTCTGCTTTTTATTACGACGCCAATTCTGGCTTTTTTTATGCAGATGGTAATAATATTGTAAAAAGTGATGAACAATTATATTCAATGGGACTTACAATAGTTGCATATGAAAGCGATATTAGAATTACATCTTTTGTTGTAGATAGTATATATGTATACACAACTGGATACTTAGGCTCATCGTTTACGAATGGCAATTTCAACGTAATAGGTGCTAATAAAATGTTTGTATTTAAACAGCAACTATTCGGAGATGGGTATTGGTTAAGAAGCGCATTCGGACAAAGTCTTGTAATTCCACATAAAATTATACAACATAAAGATAGAACGCTCGTATGTGGACAGTATAGAAACTTCGCTACTTTTGATACCTTAAGTGTAGGAGCATGGGGCTTATTTGAAGAAGCCTTTGTTGTTGGCTATAACTCAAACACAGGCAAACTTGCAGATTTTATTTATGGTGGAGGTGGAGGAGATTACGATATTGCATATGATATGATTGCAAATTCGTCTAATGAAGTGCTTGTTGTGGGGATGGTTCAAAATCCACCGAATGGCTCACCCTATTTTGGGAACATCAAAGTAAACAGTAAGCCTGGCGCAAGCGATGGTTTTTATGCATCATTTTCTGTAATTAAACCCCTCTCTAAAATTAGTGGTCTCATTCAAAAGAACGCAATACCATTGGTAACAAAAGTTCGGTTATATAAATATGTTTCAAACAATGCTCTTCAAGTTATCTCTGAAACCAATACCGATAATTTTGGGAAGTACTCTTTTAGTTTTTCTGATACGGGTACATATTTTGTAAAAGCATTTGATCCATCTGATAATTTTATTGATACATACGAACCGAGTAATTTTAGATGGGAGCATGCTACTAAACATAAATTTAGCACTATTAGTTCTTTGTCTAATGTTAATATCTCAATCCTAGAACCACTTACCACTATTGGTGTTGATACTATTTCCGGAAACGTATTAAAATCTAATAATGAACCGCTACGTTTCATTAGAGTAATTCTATGCGATACAAATAATGTGTTTATCAATTTCACCAAAACAGATACTTTTGGTTACTATAGTTTTCGCAATGTACCATTTGGCACTTTTAATATTTTGTTAGATACCACCGGAATTTTTATAGATAGTTTTTATACCATAAGCATAGATAGTAATTACATAAATTTCACTTATGATTATGTACTTGATAATAATTATTTAAAAGTTGTACATAAACTTACTTCTGGCACCTCTTTAGGTTCAATTATCTCACATGTAATTTTTCCAAATCCAACTAAACGAACATTATTCATTTCTAACAATAAAAGTTCGACAGTATTTGAGATTAGAAATTTAGAAGGCAAATTGTTGTTAAAGGATAATTATTCTGCTAATGGTATTAATTTGGATGTATTACCATATGGAACATATACAATTACAATATGGGACAAAAATAACAAGAGCTCTTTTATGAAATTTATTAAACAATAGTTTTTCTGGTTTATTACAACATTATTTTTTCTTTAAACACATCTTTCATCGTGCAAGGACTGTTGAAATTGACCAACCCTTTACGATTTTACTAACTACTTATTACTGGTCAAAATTGAACACTAAAGACCGGAGCAATTTAAGCAGTTGTGGAACCCAAAAAATTTTGAAATGAGAATTAGTGTCTTTCGAATAAAATCTAATTTTCAACTTGTATTTGCAGTCATATAAATTAAAAGTATTATGAAAAAAATAGCAGCTTATGTAATTATAGTTTTGTTAAATATTTTAATTTACTTTTTATTGAATTTTTTGGTGCAATATTCAATGTTGTTATATTATGGATCTGGAGCAGGTGGTTTGGGCTTAGGTTTAACATTTTTTAGGCCTTTTATTGATATAATTAATTTAATCATATTATATATAATTTATAAAAAACAATCCCTTGTTAAAAATAGATTGTTTTTTATATCAATAGCATTAGTGTTACAGTATGCGTACTTTGAATTTTATTTTAGTTACATTTTTAGGTAAATATTTAAATAATAAGATTACAGCAGTAAAAATAATTCTTAGCCTTGATATCAATGGTCAATTTATACTGGTCTGAGGTAATCAACTAAACTGTTATTTGCAATAGACTTTTTATTATTATGCTAATTACGATTTTACTTACATTTATTAATATCTGGAGTTATTTCTTAAGTCCATATAATTTTATTAATTCTACTGAAATTGCAAGTAAATCTGTAAGCATAGAAAAGTTTTGCGATAGAAAAAAAATAAATAGTCCATTATATTATACTGATTCAAAGGGCTTCCCTTTTGTTTCAGAGGATGAAAAACTAAAGCTTGTGGGTTTAGCAAGAAAAACTCAATCTAATAGTAACGAAACGATTAACAAGAATATTAATGCAATTAGTGTATTATACTTATTGCCTAGATTGAGAGGAATTGTTGATACTGTAAAATATGACTATTTGTTGAATAACAAACAAGAGAATCTGGATTGGCACATACAATATGTTTCAACATATTATGATGCTGTAATTATAGGAACTGTAATAGATATTAATTATAAGGAGGCTTATAATAAATGCTTGTATTTTAAAACAACATATATTATAAAAATAGAAAAGATATTAAATAAGCATTCAGAAATTAATATAAATGATACTGTTGAATTAAAACACTTTGCTGGTTATACAGGGAATTGTGATCTTAAAAATATTGATTTAATTTCTATTATGCCCGGAATAAAGGAGTATAAAATTGGAGATAGAAATATATTTTTATTATCACACAATGATTACTACACTCAATTTATTAAAAATAAATATGATTTGAGTAAAAATTATGAAGATGTATACTGCCCGAATGCATTTCTTTTATCATTAGAAAATGAGTTTTTCGATATTTCAAATTTAAATGTCTTAGAGAAATTCCTTAAAAACTAAAAAATATAATCGAAAAAGATTGAAAGAATCCCCCTAATTCGGACAGTTTTAACTTAGTAAAGCCTCAGTAAAGTAATAGGTTACATCATAGAACACTTTCCTATTATTTTGATGTATTAGTTAATAGTAGCTTTTACTGGTAACTGGTAGTTGGTAACTGGTAGTTGGTAACTGGTAGCTGGTATTAGAATTTAGGATTTAGAATTTAGGATTTAGAATTTATCCCCGATATCCGTCGGGATTAAGAATCAAGTAGTCAAATAATCAAGTATCAATTAGTCAAGCAATCAAATAGTCAAGGATAAAGTGTTGAAACGATGCTTCATTGATGAAGTCGTGTAGAAGGTGTGGCGTAGATATGAGGAATAATTGAGTTGAGCACGGTATAAGCACGGTACAAGAGCAGTAAATGCACGGTAGAAGAGCGGTACAACCTCGGTATTGCATCCGTGTGAAATTGGGTTGGAGTTTTGGTAAAATTATTCATGCTTTATTCTTAAGGCATCGTAAATAGAAGGGTTAAATTTACCTACTCAATCATGATCAAAATAACCAATGATTTCAAGGCTAAGATTTTATTTCTCGCAGTCATCATTTTTTGAAATAGTGTAAAGCTATTTCAGGAAGAGACCGGATTTTGAAATATATTAATAACACTCATACAAAGTCTACTAACTAATACTACTCGTGTCAAAATGTCATTTGTTAAGCCCGAACAATGATGAGTGAATTATTGGTTATGTACATAAATTTGAGCATAAAAAAGCCTTCATTAGATATAAAAAAGCACTTTATGTTTTTTTATATCTAAAACCCCAAATTTTAATACGAAAAATAAATGACATTAAAAATACTACATTTCTCGTATTGACAAGTATTAATTATTGCCAGACCTTTACGACAAAACAATACTTATTGTAGTAATATTTAGTGTTAACATTTTCAAAATAACTTCAGACGAATATTCTATCGCTTTATATAAAACTAACACTAATGTAAATTACTTACTATATTCTTAAAGACACGTGTAATCTTAAATAAATAATAAATCAAACCTAAAAATTAAAAAATGAGAAAAACAAATCTAATGTTACTGGTAATTGCTATTGTAATTACATTAAGTAGTTGTAAAAAAGAACTTCCAAATCCTAGTATTAATTCTACAAAAAATGCAATCGAAAATATATCGGCTGATTTAACAACAACTGAAAATGGGGTTTATGGAAATTGGTTGACTTTCGATTCAAGGGATGAATATGTAGAAAAAGTAGGAGATATCTCTAGTATATTTTCAACATCTAATAATCCAGATTCTGTATTAAACGAATTTGATTCGATGATGGGATTCACTTCTTTAAGACAATACCATAATGATACTACAGAAATTTCTTCAGAGAAAGATACAGTTTGCTACATCTCATCACCTGTTTTTAGTTCAGTTCTAAATAGGTATGGTATTTATGAAATAGATGACACAATATATGTAGAAACACCCAATAATACATATAAAATTACTGATGGAGATGACGAAAAGTTAGATGCAATAATGACATATTTTAATGATGTTGAAGTAGAAAGTAGTTCGTTACCAGAAGGAGTGGAGGTCACAAGAATATATAAATCAGGCAGCGGAATTTCAAAAGAAGAAGCAATTGAATTAAATAGCGGGTATGACTATAGTTTTACTAGAGCTGATCACCATACGATTAATGGTAAACGATATAAAACCGTAGCAGTTGTCAATGATTTTTCTAGAGGAAATTATACTATCTATGGTTTAGAGACTAAATATGAAATTGGGAAAAAAAGTTTTGGAAAATGGTATTATACTCCAACTAATGCTCATTGGTTATACTTATATGCTCAATCCGATTATTATGCACAATTTAGATACTTTTCAATTCCTAAATATTTTGGAATTAATGTGACTAGATATGATTTAACTAGGATTTATGTCGAGGCTTACAGTTATTATCATGATATTAGAAGTGCACATCCTACTATTTATGTAGAATATTTAATGAGTACACATAAATCACATATTCATAGTACTACTAAGACTATCGAAATATTTGAAAGTGGATTTTAAATTTAGTTAATTACCCTTAAAAGGAACAATTAATTGTTTTTTATTATTTGTTCCTTTTAATACTTATATTTCATTATGAAACAGTGGAGAATTTTAATTCTAATAATTTGTTTTATTTCTTGTTCTAAATATAACTACTCGCAAGAAATTAAATTTAATAAATTTTCAGCAGCGTATAATTATTTAACAGATGCTGACAAAATTACCAAAACCATTAGATGGAGAGATGACCAATCTTTTTCATCACCACTTCCATTTGTATTTAGGTTTGGAGAATTAGAAAGTGAATTTTTGAATATTCATTCAAATGGCTATTGTTCTTATTATGATTCCACTTTGGATAAAAATCTAACAATATTTGCTTTTTGGTTAGAAAATTTAATTGATAGGTCATATAAGATAGGGTCAACAATTCCTCAATCATTGATTTCTTACAAAACTATAACAATCAACAATGAACAAATAGGTGTATTAGAATATAAAAACGCAGGATTTGAATCCGGTGGGATAAACGATTCATTGAATTTTCAAATCTGGGCATTTGAACATGGAAATAAAGTGCAAATAAGGTTTGGGAAAAGTTATGTTCAAAATTGGCAAGTAATTTTGAATGTGGATTCACCAGCTACTTGTATTTTACTAGAAAATATCAATGAAGATATTGGTGGATGTTTAAATGGTACAACATCGAATCCAACATTTGATTCTGTTAGCGGTAGATTTACAAATGTTCCAGTAGAGGGCACTGTATATGAATTTAATTATATAACAACAGGAGTTAAATCAAATAAAAAAGAAGAAGGCTTTACTTATAAAATAATAGACAATAATATTTATATAAGTTCCAGCCAGGAAAATCTATTAAAAGAAATAGAACTCATCGATTTAGTTGGCAGAAAATTAATATATAGTAAAAATGATTTTATTGATATTAACTGCATTCACGACGGTGTGTACCTTTTAAGAGTAACAACAGAAAATGGCATATCAATTAAACGTATTAAAATATAAGTACTCGAACAAGGTGTGTTATTTATAATAAAAAAGTAATTTTTAAATGCCGACTAAATAAAGTCGGCTTTTTTCATTTCAAAACAATCTAAATTAGCACCTTCAATCTGTTCAATTTTTACAAATGAATTCTTTTGTAAATGCCTAAGGGTAGAGTTTTCTTACTCGATAATTAAACGCACCCCTAATGGGTATAATGAGAATTAGTAACTTCCTCTAAAATCATCTGGATTCAGTGCATCTGCACACATTACTTTTCCTTTGATTATTCCGTTTAGGAACAGGTTAATAGTAGACATCTTTACGCACATCATATCAACATCAATGCCGTAATACTTATGCTTGTTCCCCATTTCAAAAGCTGAAGCAAGAAGCATTCTGCCACTGCCACAAGAAGCTGCAATAACGGTTATATTAACTACCTCATTCATCCTCAAAATCAATTCTGATTTCTATGCGAAGTTTTTTTTCTGTCGATAAAGTTTTTTTGAAATAGTGCAAAACTATTGTCCGTAATGGGTAATGAGAAGTAGGAAGAGGTTTAAATATTAGCAGCTGAATTACATTTACTCAAATAGTTAAATGTTTTTCACGACTTAACTACATACTTTCTTCATTGATTCTATGATGTAATTTACACGATCTCATTCTTTGTATTCTATATGTGAACTTATCCATTCCTCAATATACTTGTTCTTAAGGAAAGTGTTGAAATTATTAATAATATACTCTTTTACCTTAGATTCTGACTTTTCAATATCTTCCCAAACTGTAGTTCGATTATTTAAGAAATAAACGATATCTTCAAAATCTGTACTACTTCTTCCATCATTATTTCCTCTATTTTTAAATGCTTCAATTTTTGTAGCTAAAAAATATTCAGATTTAAAAATTTTAACAACACATTTTCCGCCAACTTCATATTCTATAGATTTTTCAAATCCTTCTGAATACCAAATATTAGTAAACCCTAATATTTTCTCAGATGTAGGCATCACATCAACTATGATTCCATTGATTTTATATCGACATATTATTCCAGATTCCTTGTCATTTTCAAATCCCTTTGCCCTTAATTTTTCTTCAAGAGCATTAAATTCATTGTAATTTATTAGTTCAACTAAAATGTCTACATCATCAGTTGGCCTAACTTCATCAGCTTCTCTATCGGTATATAATGAAACGGTTGCGCCTCCAACAAATACAACATTATCTCCAAGTTCTTCTAAAGCATTGTAAACAGCTCTTATTCGAATGATATTTATATGCTTACTTATAATATATACTTTTTAAGTTCCTCCAATGCCGTTTTTTTTTCTCTTGTTTTACCTACTCTTAGAATATCAATACTTGCTAATAGTATATATAAAACTTCATCCTTTTCAATTGCATTTACTACTCCTTTGTGAAGTGGTTCGATTGATTGTCCTCTGATTTTACCATTTGCAGATGGCCACACATAAGGCATTTCACTTGAGAATTTTGATTTATAATACTTATGCGAATGAGCTGTTTCTACTCCATTTACTAATGCTCCTGGAATTTGAGGAAATACATAATGTACTCCAAATTGGATAAATTCAAATAATGAGTTTCGCATTATTTTTTTATTGTTTTTGTCAAACAATCCTGCAATCGTACTCCTGTTTATAGATTCAGAAATCTCTGAAATACTAATGTATAAGTTGGATGAAAGATCTCTGTATTGCCATGGATCTTCATTTAACGCAACTATTTTCATTAATACAACTATATCTAGGGGACGCATCCCGTTATGGCTTCTCATAATTCAAACATAACATATTTGTTCTTTGTTTGCAAATTGCGAACTAAAAATATTAATATTGACTATTAAATAAAAAAAAGCCCCTCAATTTCTCGAGGAGCCTTTCTTGATTTAGGTTGTAGTTAAAACCTAATATTATTGAGTTTTTACAACTCGTAATACTTTATGAACATCAGCTTGTGTTGCTTCGATCATGTAAGTACCCGGACTTAACATCTCTCCGATATTGTACACTTCGTTAGGATTTCCTTCTTTATTCTCATAAACAATTCTTCCTGCGATGTCGAATATTCTGAAAGTTATTTTGTCTTCACTCATTGTTTCTACTTTGAAGTTGAAGTTTTGAGAAGCTGGATTTGGATATGCTAATAATGCCATCTCTAATGTCTCTGCAACTGCTGGTTCAGATACTTCGAAGATGTCTCTGCTACTTGTAGCTGAGCAACTGAAGCTGTTCCAGAAGATATTACTTCCTTCACTCTTCAAATTATTCGCAACATATAATCCTGTCATGTAGATTGATGTTCCTCCGTTGTTGTTGCCATGGCAATCATCATCATCGTCACCTTCATTTTCAACCTTAATTTTACCTCCAGGAATAATTACGTTTGCTGTAACTGAAGTGTTTCCTCCTTTAACAGAGAACTTGTCCTCATCTCCTTCATTACATCCACTCGATGCAGCGTAATAGAACGTTACGATGTAATTATCTTGGTTGATAATACAGTTACCTTCTATCTTCACTCTATCTTTGATACGGATGCTTGTATTGCCAGAGAATCTTACTCTAGTAGTTGTTCCCTTACCATTACCAATACTTAAGTCTTCAATATTGATAACTGGAGAAGTGAATCTTACAGTAGAGCCTTCTTCGATAGTTACTTTTCTGAATAAACTTCCATTCACTGTTACATTTGCACCTTTCTTCACTGATAAATCTTTGTAGTTAGCATTTAATGTAACCGTTGTGTTTTTATTCACTGTGTAACTTGGTAAGTTGTTCGCATTGCCTGTATATGCTTGCATAGTAGGCAATCCAACTGTTGCAATACCTGTTAGTTTATTAGTAATAGAAACAGTGTTTTTTAATTTATACTTCGGCGATTTTGTAAACGTTCCCGCAGCAACAATTGAAACTCCTTTTTCAAATTCAGCCTCTCCATTTGCTTTCATTACACCTACACTTCCCGACTGAACTGTATTCGTTCCTTTCATTTCCACTTCGTTGTTCACCAAAATTGTATAGCTATTCACTAAGTTTTGTTTTTGATAGTTATAGCTTGCTGGTTGTGCACTGTTACATCCGTTCTCAGAAATAACATATACTGTATAGATACCATCTGCAGATAATGCATCTAACGAAATGCTCTGCGTTGTTTCTCCAGTACTCCACATATAAGTGTTGTTACCCGGCAACGATGAGTTCGCCGTTAAGGTTACTTCATTACAGAATGTATTGTTATCTGAACTTATTAAACTTGCTACAGGTAATGGATATACAGTAAATGTAGCAGAACTTGTAGTTGTATTATTGCTTGGATCTGAAACGCTCCATGTAATAGTACTTGTTCCAATATTAAATGCTCCACTAGCATCTAATCCTGTACCAAATCTGTTTGTAGCTCCTGTAATTACATACGATGAACTTGCAATAGAACAATTGTCGCTAGCTGTTACGTTCTCAATAGTATAGCTACCTGAATTAACAAAGCATTGTGATTGATCAACTACTGCATTGATTTCTGGAGCAATATTATCGCTCACATGTACTGTTGCATTTGCAGTTGAAGAATTTCCATGAATGTCGGTTACTGTTAACACTACTGTATTATCTCCAACATTAGAACAATCGAAGTTTGCTTTATTAATACTGATGCTTGCAATACCACATGCATCTGAAGAATTATTATTGATATCAGCCGCAGTGATGCTTGCCATACCACTTGCATTTAATGCAATTGATACGTTTTGTGCAATTGCAGTTGGAGCTGTATTATCGCTTACCACTACATCAAATGTTACTTGTGATGTACCAACCGGATTCGTTGCTGTAGCAGTTACTTGTGTAGTACCTACATTGAACACGCTTCCTGGAGCTATTGAATAAGTAATAGTTGAAGATGGAATCGCTGTAGTTTCTGTTGCTGCATACGTTACAGTTGCTGAACATGCATTCGCATCTGAATTAGCAGTGATAGTACCTGGCGAAACAATTACTGGTGGTAAACCTGTAATTACAACATCGAATGAACAAGTTGCTTTATTCCCTGAAGCATCTACAATTTCATATGTATTTGTTGTTGTACCAATAGGGAAGGTAGAACCGCTTGCTAAACCTGCAGTTTGAGAAATTGTATAAGTACAATTATCCGATCCTGTTGGAGCTGTGTAATTAACTAATGCACCCGATGCGCTAGTTGCAAATTGATTAATATTAGCTATACAATTAATCGTTGGCATTACATTATCTGTAACCACTACATTAAACGTTACTTGTGATGTGCCTACTGCATTGCTTGCTGTAGCTGTAACTGCTGTAGTACCTACATTAAATGTAGATCCTGGAGCAATTGAATACGTAATTGTTGAAGCAGGAATACCTGTTGTTTCAGTAGCTGTATATGTTGCTGCTGCATCGCATGATGTAGCATTGCTAAATACATTGATTGTACCTGGTGAAACAATTGATGGAGCAATACCTACAACGTTTACATCGAATGAACAAGTTGCTTTATTTCCTGATCCGTCTACCACTTCAAATGTATTTGTAGTAGTACCTATTGGGAATGTTGAGCCACTTGTTAAACCTGCAGTTTGTGTAATTGTAAATGAACAATTATCTGTTGCTGATGGAGTAGGGAATGTTGCTACTGCACCACTAGCACCTGTTGCTGTTAATTGAATATTTCCTGCACAAGTAATTTGTGGAAGCATGTTATCAATTACTGTTACGGTTGCTGTTCCTGTTGATGAATTATTATTGACGTCTTTAACAGTAAGTGTTACTGTATTGTCGCCTAAATTCGAACAGTTAAATGTTGTTTTAGATAATGTTAATGTTGATATACCACAATTGTCTGATGAGCCATCATTCACTTGTGCTGCTGTTACTGTAGCTTGCCCTAAACTGTTCAATGCTACTGTTATATTTTTAGTTACAACAGTTGGTAAAGTTTTGTCGATAGTTGGCTGACAGAAACAATTTGCAATAAAGCTTTGGCTTGTACCATTTCCTTGCCCAGCACCAGCTAACAATGGAACACCTTGTGCATTTACTGCACCAATTAATCTTCCATTTGAAGTTTGATTTACAGCGAAGCTTAAACTTCCTTCAATAGCATCGCTACATCCGTCGTTATCACTATCTGTATCTACATAATCAGGAATACCATCATTGTCCGTATCTCCACAAGTTGTAAAGTCGGCGCCAAATACGAAGTTAACCCACGATTCATTTGCTAAATATTTAAAGCCAATGCTCGAGAATGTTCCGTTTAATCTGATGATTGCATATCCTTCGTTACCTGTAATTTTAGTCGCGCTATTTTGAACTACTGCTGTCGACCATAAGATTTGAATTGGTTGATCAAATTCAATTGGTACATATAATCCGCCATTTCCGATTGATGAAAATACTAATACAGGATTTTTCATCGGGCTAGCAAAGGTTAATGTATTGGTTGAAATATAATCATTTCTGATAGTTGGGTTATTATTCGGAACCCCATAAGATGTAGGATAAATACCATGATTATATACACTTGTAGTTGTTGCTACTGGTAATGAAGATGTATAAGTATATGCTATTCCATTAATAGTTCCAGATGCTACATTTCCATTTACCGATGGAGGATTACTCCAATAGAAATTAGATTTATTACATTCTGTAACGTCTAAAATTCCATCGTTATCATCATCTAAATCGCAAGCATCAGCTACACCATCGCCATCTGTATCTGCACCAGCAACAGTAACAATAGCTGTTCCTGTATTGCTATTTCCATTTGCATCAGTAGCAGTTAATGTAACAGTATTCGCACCAACATTCGTGCAATCGAAATTAGTTTTTGATAAACTGTAAGAAACTATAGAGCAATTGTCTGTAGAGCCATTATTTATTTGAGCAGGTGTAACAGTTGCATTTCCTGATGCATCTAAATTCACAGTGATGTTTTTTGTAATAACTGTAGGAAGTATTGCATCTACAACAGTAATAACAGCTGTTCCTGTGTTACTATTTCCACTTGCATCTACTACTGTTAATGTAACTGTATTAGCTCCTAAGTTCGAACAGTTGAAACTGTTTTTTGATAAAAACATAGTAGATAATGAACAATTATCTCTAGAAGCATTATTAATTTGAGATGCTAATACAGTTGCATTTCCTGAAGCATCCAAATTAACTGTGATATTTTGTGTGTTAACAATCGGTGGAATAGCATCTACAACAGTAACTACTGCAGTAGCTGTTCCGATATTTCCGTTGTTATCTTTTACACTTAGTACAACATTGTTTGCTCCGATATTACTACAATTGAAAGTAGATTTACTTAATGTCATTTCTGCAATACCACAAGCATCTGAAGATCCATTATTTATTTGAGCTACAGAGATACTTGCTGAGCCAACAGCAGATATATTAACAGTGACATTATTTACTCCTACTGAAGGAGGAATTCTATCAATGTTAGCTTGACAAGAACAACTTGCAGATGAAGTTTTACTTGTTCCGATAGCTTGCCCTGCACCAGCAATTAATGGAATACCTGAAGCATTTACTCCTCCAGATAATCTATTATTTACAGTTTGAGTTAACAAGAAACCAGCAGCACCTTCAACAGCATCGCTACATCCATCATTATCACTATCAATATCTACGTAATCAGGAATTCCATCGTTATCCGTATCTCCACATGTTGTAAAGTCGGCACCGAATGCGAAATTACACCAGTTTTCAGCTTGTAAATAGTTGAAACTAATGCTTGAAAATGTTCCATTTAATCTAATAATTGCATAGCCTTCTGTTCCGGTAATTTGCGTTGGACTATTTTGTACAACAGCTGTAGACCATAATATTTCTATTGGACTGCTAAATGTAATTGGAACTGAGTTGAATCCTCCAATTGATGAAAATACCAATACAGGATTTTTCATTGGAGATGCAAAAGTTAATGTGTTGTTTGTTACCTGAGTATTCTTAATTGTCGGGTTCACATTTGGAACCGCATAAGAAGCTGGAAATACTTGATGTGCAAAAACAGAAGAAGTTACTTCTATCGGTGATGATGAAGAATAAGTGTAACCAATTCCATTGATTGTACCAGTTGCATTATTTCCATTTACAGTTGGAGGATTACTCCAATAAAAGTTTGAAACATTACATTCAGTAGCATCTAAAATACCATCGTTATCATCATCTAAATCGCACACATCTGCTACACCATCGCCGTCTGTATCTGTAGTATATACTACTACTGTAGTCGGACTAGAAAGACCGCTACATCCTAAATTTGTAATTAATACAGTGTAATCTCCAGCAGTATTAGCAGTATAAGTTGAGCCAGTAGCTCCTGGGATATTTACACCATTTTTCTTCCATTGATATGTGAAGTTTGGATTGGTGTTAGCACTTAATACAACTGATCCACCCATACAAAAATTTGTTGGTCCGCCTGCAGTAATTGTTGCAGATGGATATGCAAAAGGAGCACAGTTTGTACCGTTAATAATTCCACCAGGAGTTACCCAGTTAGAATTACTTCCAGTAAGACCCATATTTACTAATGTACCATGACGACCATTACCACTAGCATCTAATAAAGTAGTCTCTGTTGAATTATTTCCTCCAGCTACACCTTGGTTGAAGTGGTAATTACCTTCTAAGTTTGGTGCTGCACCGGGGATTTCACAGAACTTATTGTTTTGTAATTCGCCTTGGCAAATTGCTCTACTCCAAATTCTAATTTCATCCATAATACCTGGCATAAAACGACCAGCATTGAATCGAACGTCTTTTCCAAAATGAATTTTCGCATTAGCATTACTCCAAATACCAGTAGAAATACCAGCACCCGAGGCAGCTAAGGAACCGTCGATAAATAATCTAGTTCCGCTTGGATCTGCAACACCCGCAAGGTGATGCCAACCACTTGGGATACTTACTTCTGGATGTGTTCTCCAGGTACCATTGTCGTTTACATAAAATTGCAATTTAGATCCACTACCATTGAAGTGCATCAACCATACGTTGTTCGACATATTATCGACACCCACTGTACTTTGTCCTATACCAGAACCTAAAGTATAAGTTTGGTTTGGAACAATGTAAACCCACCATTCTACTGTAATTTCTTTTTGAAATGCAGTAAATGGATTGTTGACGGCAACGTAATCGTCGGTACCATCAAAGCTTAATGCGCTTCCTACTTGTGCTTCAGATTTCGTGGAGAAACCGAGCATAAATAAGATAAAGAGTGCTAAAAAGCTGATTCTTTTCAGAATAGGGAAACGGGAAACGGAGCTTCTCTCGACCCGCGTCGGAAGTTGTAGAATTTTGAGCATAAGAGGTTAGTTAAGATACATTCCCCCTTATTTTTTGCGTAAGTAAGGAGCGTATTGAACCAAATTTAAATGCATTAGTTCATATTATATGCTCCAATACGACTAAATTATGATAGTAAACTTTAGGTTAACTTTCTACTTCTTGGGTGTTAACTTTCGAGGGTAAGCTGTGGATATGTGCCTTAAACATAGCACTAAACTTGCTTACATTGGTGTATCCAAAATGGTTCGCAACCTCTGTTACCTTCATTGCATTTTCGGTTAACATCTTATAAGCTGCCTTCATTTTCTCCTCTTGGTAATAATCTAGTAGAGTTTTTTGATGTAGTTGTTTGAATAGATATTTGAGTTTGGTTTCAGAAAAGCCTACTTCATGAGCAATGGTTCCGATACCCGGAAATTTTGTAGTTAAGCTGTCTAAAAGTATTTTTTCAACTTCCATAAGTTTTAATCGATCGTTATTGCTGATGAAGTAATACTGACTGCTTGTCGATTTATTGAAACTATTTTCTAAAAAATAATTTAAAAACTTAAGCGAATTCTCATGCAGGAATATGGGATCTCGATCTGTGAAATTTAATTCTAAATGAGTTTTGATGTCATTTATAAATTTCGGCATGAAATCATTTTCTTCTAGAGAGCTTATAAAACTATCGTTTTTAGAATGCACAAATTCTAAAAGATTTTCATTTTCTAAATCTGTATTTTCTAAAAAATTGATCAACCAATTTTCTTTAAAATACAATTGGAAGGTTTCAAAATGTGCGTTTTTAAAATGATAGGTTTTGATTTTAACTGTAGGTTTTAATAATTGGAATGATGAGTTTTCTAGGGGTTCACCATTTATAATTCGTTTGGAAGAGTTATTGAATTCTAAATTTGTAGAGTAGGTTAAACAGTAATATCCATTAGGGATTTCTTTCTTAAAAGTACTCCTGAAACAAACATTCGACTTAATGTAAAGGGTACTGTATATGATAATTAAATCTTCCTCTAATTCTTGGTACTTTACATTTGCGTCTACAAAAGGAGATTTGGAAATAATCATTTTCAGTTTCTCATTATGCTTGATGAAAGGCATTCTTCGGAAACTTTCAATCATTAATAGGGGGGTATTCCCTAAGTATGGTAACTCAAAAAAACCATCCTTGTATTTAAAAAGGTAAGGACGTAATTTTTCATACCATTTATCAATAAATGATATCATTTTGTTGTTATGGTTGTTGTTGTAATTGAAATTAAAGGTACTAAAAATTTCAATTAATCGACTAAGCCATTTTGCATAGCATATTTTACTAAGCCAGCAATATTCCTAACATTTAGTTTGCTAATAAGATTTTTACGATGAGTTTCTACGGTATGGGTGCTGATGAATAATTTCTCAGCGATTTCTGAAGTGGTTAATTCCTGTACTATTAATTTCAACACATCAATTTCTCGTTCGGTAAGTTCCACCATGTATGAATTTCTTTCTGCGGATTTCTTTTTTTGTAAGCCTTCCATTATTCTCTCTGTAACCTCAGCACTGAAATAAGATTCCCCATGATGAACTGTTTCGATAGCTTTCTGCAATTCTTCTATACCCGTATTTTTTAGAATATAGCCATCGGCTCCAACACGTAAAAGCTTCTCGATATAATCTCTACTACTGTACATGGTAAGCATAATAATTTTGATGCTGGGATAAAGTTTTTTAACCTCCTTAGTAGCTTCAATACCATCCATATCGGGCATATTGATATCCATCAAAATTACATCACATCCTTGTTTACTTAAGTGTTCCAATAACTGCTTTCCGTTATTTACCTCCGCACAGATCTCCAAATTTTTTATGGATTTAATTATTGATTTGATTCCATCGATAAATAATTGATGATCATCAGCGATAATAATTTTTATCATATCTTTTAAATTAATGGGATGTCGATGATTGATATACTTCCTCTTCCTATGCTTGAATCTATGGTATAAGTTCCTGATAATTTTTTAGCTCTAGCTTCTATACTTGCTAATCCTAATCCTCCAGAGCTTTTCTTTTCTTCAACATTAAATCCTACACCATTATCTTCAATAGTAATGTTAATGGAATCTTCATTTTTATTTATTTGAATAACGATATTTTTCGCTTGAGCATGTTTTAAAATATTATTCACAATTTCCTGAACCATTCTGTATATACCAACTTCCACGGCTAAGTCTAATCGACCTTCTAGTCCATAAACTAATAGTTTGCACGAAATGATTTTACTTTCATTTATACTATCGCTTAATTCTTCGAGCGCGGGATTTAGTCCGAAGTTACTAACCATACCCGTACTTAAGTTATGCGAAATTCGGCGTACTTCTATGCAAGCTTCGTCGAGTAGATTTGTAGCTTTATTGTATTGTTGTTTATTTTCATCAACAGCTTTATCTATTTTATTGTCTAATGCACTGAATAATAATTTCACAGTAGATAGCATACTTCCTAAACGATCATGCAAGTCATTTGCAATTCTTTTTCGTTCTTCTTCTTGTCCTTCAAGCATTGCATTGTATGTGTTTATCTCTTGTTCGTTTAGTATATTTTCAATTTTTTGTTGAGCAATGGTTTCGTTTTTCTTTGCAATTCTATTACGTTGAATAAGTATGTATGCTAAAATGAAAAAAGAAATAATTAATGTGATGATTCCAGAAACCAATAAATTATTGCGAGCTGTTTTGGTTTTATTTTGTGCATCTAATAATTCAATTTGTTGAGATTTCTTTTCGGTATCGTAAAGCACATTCATTTCGGCAATCTGCTTTACTTTTTCTTCATTCAAAATAGAATCCGAAAGGGCATTGTATTTTAGATAGCATTGATATGCCCTGTAATAATCACCTTTGATAGCATAGGCATCAGAAAGAATTTCGAAACATCTAGAGATTCTATAAGTATCCTTTATTTCTTCCCCAATTTTTTTTGCTATTTCTAAATGATGAATTCCTAAATCTGCTTGTTTAATATTCACATACAAATTTCCTAAGTTGAAATGTAGCATTGCTAATTCATTAGGCATTTCTAATTCGGTATATGCTGTAATAGATTTCTTAAAATAGAGTATGGCATTTTGTTTATCACCCATTTCATCATAACATAAACCAACAGCGTTATCGATTAATGCAGAGTATGTAGGATTTTCAATGATTTCATTTATTTTTTTAGCCTTTAAATAATAGAATAAAGCCTTCTTGTTTTCACTTTGTTTAAAATAAAGATTCCCGTATTCAAAATATGTTTGAGAAAGTAATTCGGCATTATTACTTTTTACAAAAATTGGTAAGGCCTTATTTAAGTTTTTAAGAGAGATGGCATAGTTTCCATAAGTAGTGTATAGGTTTGCTAATTCAACATAAACACTAGCGATCTGTACAGAATCATTTGTTTTATCGAAGTAACGTTGAGCTTCATACATGTAATAAAATGCTGAATCTTTAGTGCCTTTATTACGAAATACTTTACTCATTTGAAAACACAGGCCGGCAGTACTGGCATTGTTGCCAAGAGATTTACGAATAGCTAAAGCTGAACGAAAATACATTAAGGCAGAATCCGTTTCGCCTTTGATATTCATTAATGCTCCGAAGCGCATAAATGCCATACCAATTCCAGCCTTATAGTTTACTTTTTTAGATAAGTTAAAACCTTTTTGAGCAAGCAACAAGGCAGAATCGTTATTATAATCCTGATATTCCATTGCCTGGATAAAAATTGCTTTTATGGCATTGGTATCCGTTTGAGCAAAAGTAGGGTGAGTGAAAAATGTACTTATTAGAATTAAACAACTAGTAAGTACATGTTTTTTGAGAATCGTAAGCATAAGCTTTTATTATTTATACAGCGCTAACATTTAAACCATAGTCGGGTTGCATTGCATTTGCATATAAATCTATACCTAGACTACTATCGCACAATATACCTTTGTGCTCTGCATCATTATATCCTTCAACAAAAATGGCAGTGATACTTGCCCCTTGATTAGATGAAGAATAGAATGCTTGATTTTGAGTATAGGCTAAGAAAGTAACTCCAGGATTTTGAGTATTAGCATTTATGCCCATTTTATATTCACTTGTACCAGCTATTTGCAATGGTAATTTAATAGTAGCATTGCTTGGGTAATCTACTAATCCTCCAACAAAATAGGTGTCTGTGTTGGTATCCGATTGAAGAACAAATACTCTATTATTTAGTACATAGGGAGGAGGGCCACCACCATCTAATTGTTTTGTTGAGATTCCACCTGTATCACCTTTTTTCTTAGTAGCTTTTGCATTGAAAGAAATTGTTTTAATATCAGGGATACCTTCAGTACTAATTACACTATAAGGTTGCAATAAGTAAGTTATTGTTGTTCCCTCATAATTTTCAGGTAATTCAAATGCTGTTGTTTTATATTCTAGATCTGTACCATTCATACGAGGCACGATGTTTCTTGCGGCAGAATATGCAATTTCAGGAGTGTCTGGCGGAAGATCCATTAATACTAAATAAAAGTACTGAGAAGTGTTTGTAGCCGATTGCAGAATTACAAATCGAGGAGCTATAAGTGTGTTCATGGTTTTTGGTTTTGGTTTATATTTAAATTTAATCTTAATTTTTTATTTAATCGTTTTTGCGATAACATTTTCATTTATAGTGGTATCGATTGGGTATTTTGGAATAGATGTTGAAACAATCCTTTCTCCGCCCATAAGAACAAGTACTACTCTATAATAGGTGATGCTTTCGGGCTTTTTGCACAGATTAGAGTACATATAGCTTGTTTTGAAGATTGAATTTCCAATTGCTTTAACATTAGCAATGACACTGAAATTCATATTATCATAAGAATACTCAATATTGTAATAGCTAGTATTAACTTCTCTTTTGTTGGTCCAAGTGAAAATCGGACATTCATCAGTCCCATTAACATTGAATTCAATACTATTATTAACACTCGATTGAGCATTAGCATTAAATGAAATAACCATATTCCAAATAATTGCGAGAGGTAGTAAAATCGTTTTCATAATTTTTTTTGTTTGGTTGACAAGTCAAAAGTAGTACGAAGATTTACCCTGCACATCACTGTAAATATTGAAAAATGGATATCCCTGAAAACAGGGAGGTCAGGTGTAGACAGACACTGCACTCAGACTTTCAATATATTTTGGGAACTCCGCAAAGTTTTGGCTTGGGCTTCAAGACGATTATGATATTGAAGAGGAAAGAAATGAAAAGAAGGCTGAACTGAATGCAATAAAAAAGTACAGTATTAAAGCTGCTTAATATTGCCCCTATGTATTAATACTTCACCCATTCGTGTCGCCTTTACCCATCATAAAGCTAAAAATATTCTATTAATGATGGATAAAACCATCAAAATGTTTATGTTTTATTGAAATTATTTACTTATATTTGTTGTATAAAACCATCATAAAGCTTTAAATATTCAATTTATGTCGGATAAAAACATCATATATAGGAATAATATGAGTGATGATGCCATCATTCAAACAATAGGAGATTTTGTAAAGCATCATCGTTTGCAACAAAATATCACTCAAAAGAGTCTTGCTGAAAAAGCAGGGATAAATAGAACAACCCTTTCGGATTTAGAATTAGGGAAAAGAACGCAATTGATAACTTTAATTCAAGTGCTTAGAATTCTTAATAAACTTCAGGTGTTTGAATCGTTTGAAGTGAAACAACAAATCAGCCCGATTCTGTTGGCCGAAATGGAGATGAAGATGCGCCAAAAAGCTTCAAGAAAAGTTAAAAGCCCTACAACAAAAAAATCTGATTGGTAATGATCAATAATGCTTTCGTAAATATATGGAACACTAGAGTGGGTGCCATTGCTTGGAATCCAGATTCAGGATTAGGGACATTCCAGTATGATCAGAATTTTATAAAATCAGGAATTAACTTATCTCCAATTTTAATGCCTTTAGAAAATGGAGATGTTTTATATCAATTCCCAGAAAATAGAAATAATTCAACATTCAAAGGATTGCCTGGTTTACTGGCGGATATTCTTCCAGATAAATATGGGAATGCATTAATCAATACTTGGTTAACGAGTCAAGGTAGACCTACGAATAGTTTGAATCCTGTAGAAACTCTTTGTTTTATAGGTAAACGAGGAATGGGTGCTTTAGAGTTCGAACCTGTTCAACCCAATTCGAAAAACATCTCCACTAAAATAGAACTAGGAAGTCTAATCGATATTGCTGAAGAAATTTTAACAGGTAAGAAAGACTTTACTTCGAATTTAACTGAAGGAGAAGAGAAAGCGCTTTTTGAAATTCTGAAAATTGGCTCTTCTGCAGGTGGAGCAAGAGCTAAAGCATTAATAGCGTACAATCCAGCAACACGAGAAATTAGAAGCGGACAAGCAAGCGCACCTAAAGGGTTTGAACATTGGTTGATCAAATTCGATGGTGTATCTGACTCTCAGTTTGGTGCATCAATGGGTTACGGACGAGTTGAGATGGCATATTATAAGATGGCAATTGATGCAGGAATACAAATGATGGAATCGAGTTTACTTGAAGAGAATGGAAGAGCACACTTCATGACAAAAAGATTCGATAGAGAAAACGGTAAGGAGAAAATTCACGTTCAAACTTTTTGTGCAATTAGACATTTTGATTTTAATGAGGTAAATTTATATAGCTATGAGGAACTCTTTGAAACCATGCGTATGCTTAGTTTGAGTTATCCAGAAGCTCAAGAACTTTTCCGAAGAATGGTTTTCAATGTTATGTCTAGAAATTGTGATGACCACACAAAAAACTTTGCCTTTATAATGAATAAACCTAGTGGATGGAAATTAGCTCCTGCATATGATATTTGCCATGCTTACAGACCGGATAGCAGTTGGGTTAGTCAACATGCTCTAAGTATTAACGGTAAAAGAAAAAATATTGATCGAAAGGATTTGCTTGTTGTTGGAAAAAGCATGAATATAAAAAATGCAGAAGAAATAATTGATAAAGTATCATCGATAGTTTCAAACTGGAATAATTATGCAATAACTTATAATGTAGATAATACCCTAATGAACTCAATAGGGAAAACCCACATCATATTGTAATTAATAATTAATAATTAATAATTCCCAGTCTGACAACAGGCAGGATAATTCATAATTTATAATTCCCTGTCTGCCGACAGGCAGGATAATTCATAATTTATAATTTATAATTTATATTTCAACCCCTCTTATTCGCCTTCTTCACAATATCCTTCACAATCTCATCAAGATCGAAGGTTAGTTTTTGGATTTGTCTTAAGATTTTCCTTTGTTCATCAGTGCCTTGGAAATTATCGATATCGAATACATCTAATAAGCCAATGATATTACATATAGGAGCTCGCACCACATGCGATTGAATGAAGGCAATGTTTGATAGTTCTACTTCAGAAGTTAGATCTTTAAAAAATGCGGCTACATAGCTAACACCATCTTCTTCGAAATTATTAGATGATGAAATTCGAACTTTAATTCTTCGTCCGCTTCGGTGCAATACATGGGTGTCCACTTCTTTATAGCCCGGCGTACTTACAAACTCTTTGAATTTTGCTACGATAAATTCTAATTCCTCGGGTGGATGTATAGTAGATTGATGTCGACCAATAAGTTCCTCTTTTGTAAATCCTAATAGGTGACAAGCAAACTGGTTGACGTATACCAAGTTCCCTGAATGCGACTCAGCAATGAATAAGGCATCAGTACTACCTTTTAATAATGAACCTAAAATTCCCATGTTACAAAGGAAGTTATACTCTAGAAATCATTCCTTACTAGTATTAGTACATTTAGTTTTATTCTCTTCAGACCTCTACTTATTACCCTACTTTAGGCTATTCAATACATAATATGAAGTTCCGATTAACTCTTCTTTTTCTATTCTTATTTGTTTCCTCTCAAGCTAAAATTCAAGCAGTAAATAGAATGTTTCAGTTGTTATCTAAAGCAAATGAAGACAAAGCTAAAATTGAAATATATGCTAAGATTGTTCAATCCTATAGTATATCAGACATCGACTCCGCAAAATATTATTTGAATATCGCAAGAGAATTAGCTTACAAATTAAATTCTCAAAATTATATCGCCTTACTTGATTTAACAGAAGCTGAATTATTACAGAGTCATAGTGAATTATTACCCGCCAGAAAAATTACACTTCAAGCTTTAGAAATCTATTATACCATAAACAGCGATATTGGTTTGTCTAATTCATACCATTTGTTAGGCATACTTGAAGGAAAGCTTGGAAATTATCCTATTGCTACAAGTTATTTATTAAGGTCGTTGAGATTTAACGAAAAGCTAAAAAATAAACAAGGCATTGCTTCGAACTACATGGCACTTGGCTTAGTCAATATGTATATCAATGATATTAAGAAAGCAGAAAATTATTTATTGAACTGCATCAAAATATCTAAAGAAATTGGCAGTAAAACCTATGTAGATGCTTGTAATAATTTAGGCTCATTAATGGGCATGATCGAGGATGATCAGAAGGCACTTTATTATTTCGAGCTTGCACTTGGCTCTCTAGATGAGAATTCAAATTTAACTACTCGAATAAATGTGATTATGAATATTGCTATTTCATTTTCAAATCTTGATAAACCTGAAAAAGCAAAGCAATTTTATGAAGAAGCTTTGAAGCTTAGTATTAAATATCAGATTCCAGAAACGGAAGCTAGAATTCTTTATAATATTGGTGTTACTTATGAAACTGCTAATCCTAAATTAGCTTTAAAGTATTTTGATGATGCATTAAACATCACAAAGAAAATAAATAACAAAATGTTATTCGTTGATATTTACGAATCGATTTACACTGTAAAGTCGGCCATAAAAGATTATAAGGGAGCTGTATCGGCCTTTGAAATGTATCATATATACAGCGATTCAGTATTGAATTCTCATAATAAAACGGAAATAGAACTGTTGCAGTCTAATTTCGAATTAGATAAATCGAAAGCTGAAATAAATCAATTAGAACTTAGTACTCAGAAACAAAATTTATTAAGAACGCTTGCCGGACTAACAATGTTTGCAATACTTTCTATACTTGGTATAGTATCATTCACATCCAATAAAAGGAAAAAAATTAATAAGCAATTACAAGAATCTGTTTTAGTGCGTGATAAATTGTTATCTGTAATATCACACGATTTAAAATCACCAATTAATAGCATTCTATTATTGCTAGATGAGTTAGGCAAAGAACATCTTTCTGCTGAAGAGAAAACGAAATTACTCGACGATTTGAAAAAACAAACTCAGCTGTCGATGGTAACTCTAGATAATATTTTAAAATGGGGGCAATTACAAATTAGAGGTATAAATGCGAATCCTCAAGAGTTTTTATTGATGGAAATAGTTCAAAGGAATTTGGACTTATTTGATATAAAATCTAAAAAGAAAAATATTCATTTTGAATTAAATTTTGATAGAAATATAAAATTATTGGCAGATATAGATTTATTAGATTTTGTAGTCAGGAATTTATTTTCTAATGCTATTAAATATTCTAATTATGGCTCTAAAGTTTTACTCCAAGCGAAATATAATTCTGCTAATACTATCATTTTTAGTATTACAGATGAAGGCTTAGGCATGAATTCAGATACATTAAAGTTGTTATTCGGAGTAAATCCAATATTAACTCCTGGTACTTCTAATGAAAAAGGAAGTGGCTTAGGCTTACTGCTTTGTAAGGATTTTGTGGAAGCAAATGATGGAAGTATCTGGATAGAAAGTGTTTTAAATAGAGGTACGGTTGTTAATTTTACGTGTAAATCGGGCGTAAACTAATTCATTTTGAATAATAATTTTTATTGTTAAATTAGAAGTACATCAAATACCTACTTATGTTGAAGTATATATATACTTTATTATTCATATTTTCTTTCACATTAGTTTTGGCTAAGGAGCAATCTATTGAGCAAACCAAAGCGAAATGGCGTACAAAAAGCAATACTGATTCTAACAAATTAAACCTGTATGAAGAAATCATAGATTATTACAACACAATCGATATTGATTCTGCAAATTATTTTTTAAAGCTTGGGTTTGAATATGCTGAAGAAACAAAATCCGACAGAGCTAAAGCTACATTTTATTTAAGTGAAGGGAAAATTTATGAAACGCATGGGCAATTAGTTGAAGCTCGAACTTCCTTATTAAAAGCCTTAGAACTCTTTTATCATGTAGATAACAAAACTGGAATTGCAAATACATATAATGGTTTAGGTGTAGTTGAAGCTAAACAAGCGAATTATAAGCAAGCAACATCTTATTTTTTAAGAGCTTTAAATATTAACGAAAAAATAAAAGATACTGCTGGAATTATTCAAACTTATACTTCACTAGGAGTAGTAAATACTCATTTAGAGAATTTCGATAAATCTGCGAAGTATCTATATAAAGCACTTTCTCTTTTAAAAGATACCAATACACTTAGCTATTGCAACGTAGTAAATAACATTGCGACATTGTATGCAATGCAAGGTGATTTTAACAAAGCGCTTACATTTTTTAATAAATGTTATGTTGTATCGATGAAGTTAAATAAGCCTTCTTTATCAACAACGGTAGCTACAAATATTGCGAATTGTTATTCAAACTTAGGCGAGATAAATAAAGCTTTAAAATTCTATAATGAATCTTTAGCTATATGTATTAAACATGATATTCCAGAAGAACAAGCGAGAGTAATTTATAATATTGCTTTACTTTATGAAAATACAAATCCTAAGCTTTGCATTAATTATATGCAACAAGCTATAGATATTGCTACAAAAATTAACAACAGATATCTTTTACTTGAGATATATCAATCATTATATTTAGTTAAAAAAGCGAGTGCCGATTATCAGGGTGCTTGTAAGGCTTTAGAAAAATATCACAGTTTAAATGATTCTGTTTTAAGCATAGAGAATAAAGGTCAGATCGAATTACTTCAATCTAATTTCGAATTAGAAAAATCTAAATCAGAAATTAAAGAACTCGAATTGAATTCTCAAAAGCAAGGACTTCAAACTACCATTGCTATTTTATTGATAATAGCCATTCTATCTATCTTAGCTGTTGTTGGGTATGCATCGTATAAACGGAATAAACTAAATAAAGCATTAAGGCATTCGTTGTTAGTAAGAGATAAACTGTTATCTATTATAGCACACGATTTAAAATCGCCTATCAACAATGTTCTTTCTTTACTCTTCGAATTAGAGAATAATGAATTAAGCCAACACGACAAGCAGATGCTCTTAGATATTCTTAAGAAGCAAACTCAGCTATCTTTGGTAACCCTCGACAATATTCTAACTTGGGGTCAAGCTCAAATTAGAGAAGTGAAATCTAATCCAGAACATTTCGAAGTATACGACATCGTAAAAAATAATATTGATTTATTTAATGTTAACCTAACTCAGAAAAACATAAAGGTTAATGTTGATTTTGATAAAACGATAAAGGCAAATACTGATAAAGATCAATTTGATTTTGTGATTCGAAATTTGCTTTCCAATGCAATTAAATTTTCGAAACACGATTCTGAAATTCATATTAAGTTATCTGTATTAGATAATAAGTTACTTCGTATATGTATTGCTGATGAAGGCCTAGGAATGAATGCTGATACGCTTCAATCGCTCTTTGGAGTAAATCCTAGAGTAAATTATGGAACTGATAAAGAAAAGGGTAGTGGCTTGGGTTTAATCTTATGCAAAGAGTTTGTAGAAGCTAACCAAGGAACTATTTGGGCGGAGAGTATTGTGAACGAAGGAACAGTGATGTGTTTTACTTGTAAAGCAGTATAAAACAAAAAGCCACCGAGTGGTGGCTTTAATAGATCCTTATATTTATTGAAATATATTATCTTACTACTTCAACACGAACAGCGTTCATGCCTTTTTTACCTCTTTCAACTTCGAAAGATACTTCATCATTTTCACGAATTTCATCGATTAAACCTGAAACGTGAACGAAGATATCTTCGCTTGAATCTGATGGTGTAATAAACCCAAAACCTTTTGAGTTATTAAAAAATTTAACTTTTCCTTGCATTGTATTATTTATAATTTATTTAAAAATTCTATTTTAATAGCTTTCGCTATGTTTTCACAAATTCTTAAGATTTCTGATTGGGAAAAACTCGTAGCCTTTGTTAATTAAGGTTTTTAGAAGCAACAATACGAGTTGTGAAACGCAAATAGTTGATATAAATCACTTAACAGTTCACAAAAGTAAACCTTATTATCCGATAAACCTAATATTTTGTTGTAAACAGCCTTTAAGATAGGTTAAAGCAAATATTTAAGCATATATTCACCGCATATTTCAGTATATTAACCTATAAATATCTTATTAATAGTTATTTAATCGTTCTTGTTACAACAATTATTTACTTTTATATTAATGTATTCTTCACCCACAATTCGAATAATAATAATTGCCTTCTTTAGTATTTGTATGAGTTTAAGTGCTCATGCATCACATATCGTGGGTGGCGACTTTAGTTATAACCATATTTCAGGTGATACTTACCAATTAAAACTTAAAATGTATCGTGATTGCGTAAGTAGAACCGACTTCAATAATACGATTGATGTAGGAATATACGATAAAGCGACGAATGAGTATAAAAAAACAGTAAGGATTTCGCTGAAATCTGTAACGCCAATCCAATACAATACAAGTTGTATTAATCCAACGTTAAGATGTGTTGAAACAGGAATTTATACTGCCAATTTTACCATGCCTCAGTCGGTATTCAATAACTCTGCAGGATATTATTTCCAATGGGAAGGTTGTTGTAGGAATAATATCATCAAGAATATTGTAAACCCAGGTAATGAATCGATGGCATTTTATATGGAAATACCATCTCCATACCCTTCTAATACTTCTTTTGTTGAGAATAATTCCCCAGAATTCCTTCGCGACCCTTTGAGTTACTTATGTGTTGGCGAAGCCTTTAAATATGATTTTAGAATATACGATGCTGATGGCGATGAAGTTAGAATGAGAATGGGAGTGCCTATGGCAGGTGGTGGTTATACAGGTCCGGGGGGAGCTCCCAAATCTGCCACTGGCCCCGCACCATATTCTGACATTATTTGGCAAACTGGATATAGTAGTTCTAATATGATGGATGGTAATCCGGATATTACAGTTGATAACGATAGTGCTACTATTTATATCGTGCCTACTCAAATTGGTGTTTATGTGATATCTGTAATTGCAGATGAATATAGGAATGGAGTAAAAATCGGTGAAGTTAGAAGAGAACTTCAATTGGAAGTTTTAATTTGCCCTCCTCGTTTTAAACCTATCATTACAACAAATATTGCAGGTGGTACAAATACAATTAATGTATATCTAGATCAACAAATTTGTTTTGATTTACATGCTATTGATCAAAATGCAACCGAACTTTTAAAATTCAGAATCGACACAAGTGGAATGTATAAACTATTTGCTTCAGGTTCTGCTAGTTTAGATCCAGCGAATATTTCTGCTCCTTTGGAAATTAACTCTAGGTTTTGTTGGACTCCTACATGCCCTGTAGATACTGGTGCTGGGGCCTATTTAGATTTTATAGCTTATGATGATTCTTGTCCTTTTTCTCAAGATGATACTGTGCGAGTGAAATTTATTCTTAATGAAGAACCAAATGTTGCTCCCAAATTAAAATCGAATTTGAATAATAATACAATTAATATTCATCGAAATGAGAACTTATGTTTTCAAATTCAAGGAACTGATTTGAATGTTCATGATGTAATTAAAGTTGAATATATCCCTCAATCATACGATATTTTTGAAAACGGAGCATCAATGTCGCCTGAAGCAATGGTGGGATCTTCTATGATTAATGGAGTAGTATGTTGGACACCCGATTGTACACAAGCAATTGATACACCTGTAAACGTCAAATTTATAATCTACGATAACGCATGTCCTGCTAATGCTTATGACACTATAGATATCAAAATAAATATTCTACCTGTTTTAAATTCTAAACCTAGCATAGTTGCTGAAGGTTTAAATGTTGGTGCAGATAATGTTGTTGAAATGTTATTTGATACAGAGAATTGTTTTTCAATACTCGCAGAAGATACTGATCCGGATGACATAGATGTGTACATAGAAAATACTTCCTATGATTTTTATGCTCATGGTGCTACGTTTAAAACGGTAACAGATTTACAAAATGCTATAAGAAGTAATTTCTGTTGGACTCCAACCTGTTCTGACTTCAATAGTAATGATTCATTGTATGTCGATTTTCTAGTTAGAGACCATAAATGTGAAAACGAAAAATTTGATTCTATACGTGTTTATTTCAAATTTAATTTTCCTCCAAATGCTTATCCTATATTATTAAAACCAGATTCAAGCACTTATCAGTTAAGTGCAGGTTATAGTAGACAAATTGATGTAAGTGCTACAGATGCTGATATTTCAGACTTAATGCTATTAAGTGCAAAGCCTTTGTACAATTCTAATTTGAATTTAAGAATTGAAATGAATACTGTACAAGGAAATAGTTCTATTGCTACAGTACTAAATGTATATCCTGATTGTGGACTAGCAGGAAATATAGATTATCCAGTAGAACTTACACTATTGAGTTCTAAATATTGTGATCAATATGATACAATAAAACGTGTGGTAGATTTTAGAGTAGTACCGATGTTAGATATCGAAAAACCTTTAGTCCCGGATGTGTTTTCTCCAAATGCTGATGGGGTAAATGACGAATACAAAATATACTTGGCACAAAGAACTATTTGCCCGAACGATTTTGAATTTATTGTATTTGACCGTTGGGGGCAAAAGATATTCGTAACGAAAGACCCTGAATTTATTTGGTATGGTGAAGGCTGCCCTGCAGGTGCATATATCTATTTTATGAAAATTGGCGAAACTAAATATTCTGGTTTTATAGCTCTTGTAAAATAATTTACCGCAAAAAGTCAAAGAATCATCTCATTTTCTTAACATTAATTAAACATTGGCTTAGTTTTAGCATCAAAGTTTATATTAAAACTAAATTGTAGCTTATGTTATTCACCCGACTAAAGTACACATTGCTTTTTTTAGTAATGTTAAATTTCTCTTACGCTCAAAAATGGGGCGATTACACCTTCTATAGTGTACAAAATTCGAGTGCTGCGTATTTAATCGATACTAATAATGCAGTATTTAAAACATGGACATTCAGTTCTGCTCCTACAGGATATTCTTCTTATTTAATGCCTGGAGGTGATATGTATCGTACTGTAAAGTATACTCCGAATTCATTTCAAGGTGGAGGTCAAACGGGTAAATTGCAAAAAGTAGCATATAATGGTACAGTACTATGGGATTATGTTTATTCTACATCTACCTATAGTATGCATCATGATATTTGCCCGATGCCAAATGGAAATGTTCTTCTCATTTCTTATGAAAGTAAAACTGCAACAGAAGTAACTGCAGCAGGAGGGAATTCAGCAATTGCAATGTGGCCAGAGAAAATTGTTGAAGTTAAACAAACTGGTCCGACTACAGGCGATGTAGTTTGGGAATGGCATGTTTGGGATCATTTAGTTCAAAATGTAAATTCTTCTAAATCGAATTATCAAACAAGTATTTCTGATCATCCGGAGTTATTAAATATAAATTATAAGCAAACTAAAGATTGGATTCATATGAATGGAATAGATTATAATCCAATTTTAGATCAAATAGTATTTAGTTCACATAATTTGAATGAATGGTATGTTATCGACCATAGTACTACTACCGCAGAAGCGGCTAGTCATTCAGGTGGAAATGCAGGTAAAGGTGGCGACTTTCTTTACAGATGGGGGAATCCAGCTGCATACGGTGCAACTGGTACTGCAATTTTAAACGTAACACACGATGCTCATTGGATTCCAGAAGGTTCACCCAATGCTGGTCGTTTAGTTGGTTATAATAACAAAGGTGTTTCTTCATCCCAATCTTCAGTTGATCAAATTATACCTCCTAGAGTTGATTATAATTATACTAAAGAACAAGGCGCACCTTATGCACCTTCAACTTACTTACAACGTCTAGCTTGCAGTGGCTATAGTAGTAATATGAGTAACTCTTTACAATTACCTAATGGAAACACATTCGTTTGTATGGCCACATTAGGGTATATGTATGAAGTAAACTCAGCAGGTACTTTACTTTGGTCGAAAACAGCTACAGGTACTGTAGCACAAGCTCAACGTCTGGATAAATGTTATTTGAATAATCCCGCTCCTGCAATTCCTACTATTACATTAAATGGTAATTCATTGGAGGCTTCCAAAGCTTCAACATATCAATGGTATAAGAATGGGAATTTACTCTCGAATGAGAATAATAAAACAATCACCCCGACTAGTTCTGGAATATATGTAGTTCGAATTACTGATTCTGTGGGTTGTGTATATCAATATTCGGCTGGATTTAAACATACAGTTTCAAATGCATTTTTTGCAAGTGTGAGTTCTGCGAAAACTTCAATTTGTTCTGGCGACTCTACTGAAATAAATTCTACTTTAGTTAATGCTAGTGATACTACTTCTTATTCTTGGTCGTCTAATCCAGCTGGATTTACCGCGAGTACGAAAGATATTTCAGTTCAGCCATTAACAACAACTACTTATATTCTTACAGCTTCAGATAGTAATAGAATTTCTATAGACTCGGTTACAATTGTAGTAAATCCTATACCATCAACCCCAATTATTTCTTTGTTAAATGATTCTACTTTAAGTGCAAGTGCAAACACTTCATATCAGTGGTTTTTAGAAACGAATCCAATCTCAAATGCAACTCAACAAAATTATAAGCCATTAGTCTCTGGGAATTATTCAGTGGTAGTTTACAATTCAACAAATTGTGCTTCAGAAATGTCTGCTTCCTTTGAATTTACGAAAGTTGCTCAAGGAATAAGTAAGGAAGATGCGAGTCGTTTAATTCAAGTATATCCAAATCCTTCTAATGGAATATTTAAAATTAACGGAGAAGTTTTACAACAACAGAATTACGAAATCCAAGTATTTGATTCATATGGTAAGCAAATTGCAATTTTAAATAATCCAACTGAAATCGACTTGTCAAATCATCCTTCAGGAATTTATTTCATTCAATTAAAATCAATTGATGGATCAGTGCTCAGAAAAAAAATCTCTCTAATAAAGTAATACCATGAAAAAAATATTATTCGCATTTTCCTTTGTTCTATTAAGTATTTCAGCATTCTCTATTAATGTTACTTTTAGTGTTGATATGAGATATCAATCTGTATCTGTTAATGGGGTGCATGTTTCAGGTGATTTTCAAATGTCGGCTGGTTATCCTGGAAACTGGGAGCCAGGTACTACAACATTAACGAATGTGCCCGGTACAAGTATCTATTCTATTACTGTAAATATTCCTGCAAATACAAAATATGAATATCGTTTTATAAATGGCGACCAAGAGTATGAATCGGAATTTATTCCAGAAAAATCAAGAGTTGGATTTAATTTTAATGATAATCGTTGGGTATACATCGATTCTGTTTCAGCAAATACGGTAGAATTGCCTAGTGTTATTTTTGGAGGTAATGCACCCTATCAGAAAAAATTAATTCGACTTTCTGTAGATATGCAAAAACAAACAATTGCCAATACTTTTGATATAAGTGTTAATAGTTCTAAAATGTACAGCTTTTATGATCATGTATACGAAGCAGTATTATTTGTAGATTCCAATGAAACATTAACGTATAGTTTTTCGAATGCTACTCAAATAGAAACTGTACCAGAAGCTTGTAATACCAATGGTTTTAGAACATTTATGGTTTCAGAAGATACCGTAGCATCTATGGTATGCTTTTCATCATGCACAGATTGTGCAAGTACCGGAGTTAATTCAATATATGAGTCTAAGTTCGGAATAAATATATTTCCAAACCCGTCTTCTGATATTGCCAATGTTTCATTTAGCAATTCTACTGATAGAAATATCTATTTATTTGACATGAATGGTAGAAAGTTAAATCAATATTTAAATTCCACAGAAAAAGTAGTAAGAATAAATACAGAAGTTCTAAACGCTGGAATATATGTATTGAGAGTTGAGCAAGATGGAAATGTTGAAAATCTTAAGTTAATTGTTCGATGAGAAAATTATTATTAATATTATTAATTTTTAGTACTTCTATTATAGCAAAAGCTCAAACTTCGCTATATGATATTGGTACTGTTCAAGAAATAAAATTATATATCAGTCAGCCTAATTGGGATTATCAATTAGACACCATGAAAATTGGTTCGGATGGCTATCTTATGATTGATTCTGCGCATATTAATGGAATTCCTTTTTATCATCCTGGCTTAAAATATAAAGGGAATAGTTCTTACGATTCAACTTATATTAAAAACCCTATACATATTGCCTTAGATGAGTTTGAGAATTTTGATTATGATGGAATTACTGATTTGAAGTTAAGTAATGCCTATTCAGATCCTTCAATGGTTAGAGAGGTATTATCTTATAATATTTTAAGTCGATATATGGATTGCCCTCGATCAAATTTCGCTCGCTTATACATTAATAATGTTTATATCGGTTTATATTCGAATGATGAAGATATAAGCAAAACCTTCTGCTCAAATAAGTTTTTATCAAGTAAATCGAATCCATTTTTCAAATGCAATCCAATAGTTACTCCAAGTACAAATACTAAAAGTAACTTAAAATACATCAGCGCTGATAGTACCTCTTACTTCAATTTTTATGAGATGAAATCTAAAAAAGGTTGGAGCGATTTTATAAAATTATGTGACTATGTAACTAATAACAATTCAGATTTAGAGAATTATTTAGATATGGATAGAGTGCTTTGGATGCTAGCATTTAATTCAGTTTTGGTTAATTTGGATAGCTACTCTGGTGCATTTTCTCAGAATTATTATTTGTTTAAAGATAATACCGGAAGGTTTAACCCAATTGTATGGGATTTAAACATGGCTTTTGGTGGATTCCCGTTTGTTGGAGTTTCAAATTCAAGCTTAGGAACACTAAGTATCGCAAATATGCAAAGCTTGAATCCTACTTTTCATTCAGGTGATGTTCATTGGCCATTGATCAATGTGGTAATGAATAATCCAACGTATCGTAAAAAATATTTCGCGCACATTTGGACTATAGTGAATGATTATTTTATTAATGAAAATTATTTATCAACTGCTAATTATTTCAGATCGATCATAGACCCTTATGTTCAAACTGATAACAATAAATTTTTCACATACAATCAGTTTTTAAATTCAAATACTGAAAATGTATCGATTGGGAACTATAGTGTTCCGGGTTTATATAATTTGATGAAATCAAGAACAGATTATATTGCAACTACTGAAGCGAATGTGGCTCGACCGAAATTTGTTAACACAACTCAATCTAGTTTTAATTCTACTGATAGTTTAGTAAGAATTACTACTGAGCTACCTATATCTCAAACAGTGTATTTATATTATAGAAATTCACACTCAGCAAAATTTACAAAAGTTGAGATGTCAGATAACAATGATGGAATTTATAGTGCATCAGTAAAAGTAATTCCGAATGCTACAGAGTACTACTTATATGCTGAGAATTCTGTTGGAGGAACATTTGAGCCAGAGCGTGCAGAAAAAGAATTCTATACCATTAATTCAACTATCAATACGGGTGTTACTGATAATACTATAAATAATATAAAATTATATCCTAATCCTACTGAGCGTTACTTCAATATTGAAACATCAGTTCAAACAAATTATTCTATTAAGAATATTCTTGGAGAGGTTATGATAGAAGGAGAGCTGTCGAAGAGTATTCGAATCGACACTGAAGAATGGAATGCAGGAATATATTTTATCACAACAGATTTTGGTTCTAAAAAATTAATCATCAATAAATAATGAAAAGAATATTAGTTGTATTAATACTTTTTGTAGCAGTAACAATTAGTGCTTGCAAAAAAGAAGTTGGTACGGGCGGAACATCTACCATTCGTGGAAAAGTTTTTGGTTACGATATAAATAGCTCAGGAGTAGTATTAGATAGTTCATATGTAGGAGATGTAAGGGTTTATTTATCTTATGGAGATAATTCTTGGGCCGACGAAGATGAACGTACTTCTTATTCTGGCGACTACGCTTTCCAAGGATTGCAAAAGGGCAAGTACAAGGTTTTTGTATTTACAAAATGTATTACTTGTGCATTCGATCAGGCTTCAATTGTACAAGAAGTTGAGATTACTAAAAATGGTGAGACAGTTGTGTTGCCAGATTTCAAAATCAAAGACTAAAAATGAGTAGTGAGTATTGGGTATTGAGACTAAAATTGACAATAAAATAATGAGTATTCAAGGGCAACTAGAACAATCAATGAGTTCTTTAAACACAATTAGTTTAAAGGAACTTGATTCGTTGAAGTTGTTGAATAGAGTAGATACTAAATTCGTATTTAATATCGATGTATTACCTAGCATATTAGCAGAAATTGAAAATGATTATGAAGTACTAATGATTGGGGAACGTAAAATTTTTCAATATGAATCTTTGTATTTCGATACAAAAAATTTCGATCATTATTTGGCTCATCATAATGGAAAACCTAATAGAATTAAAGTAAGATTTAGGAAGTATACAGATTCAGGAGATGTTTATTTCGAAATAAAAAAAAGAGTAAAAGATTCAAGAACAGATAAACATAGAATAAAGCTTGATGAAATACATTCAAGTTTAAATGGAGCTGAAACAAGTTTAATGAAATCTTTAAAGCTTTCATCTGAAAATCTGGAAAATAAAATTTGGATTAATTACAATAGAATAACCTTAGCTTCAAGAAGTACGAAAGAAAGAGTAACTATAGATTTGAATTTGACATTCGATACAAATATCAAAAAAAAGATATTCCCAAACATTATAGTAGCTGAAATTAAACAAGACAAATTTTCTAGAGTAAGCAAGTTTGTATCAGTTTTAAGAAAATATAATATACCTGAATTCAGAATAAGCAAATACGCAATTGCTATTGCTATGATGGAAGAAGGCATTAAGAGCAATGCCTTTAAAGAAAAGATAAATAGACTAAACAAAATTTCTAAATAATGGAAACAACAGAGCAAATAAGCAATATTGCACAATTATCAAACCCAGACAATATGATAGAATTCGCAATTAGATTTTTAATCAATTTCGCTTCGATATTTATTATTGTAAGGATGATTTACTACCCATTACATAAGAACAAAGATTTCCTTTTCACCTTCTTTTTGTTCAATGTTATCAACTTTTTAATCTGCTTTCTATTAAGTGCTGCTAAACTGAAGATTGGATTTGCATTTGGCTTATTTGCGATTTTTTCAATATTAAGGTATAGAACTGTAACTATACCAGTTCGAGAGATGGGCTATTTTTTCATTAGTGTAACTATTGGTATTATTAACTCTCTTGCTTCAAGCGACAATAACTGGTTGTCGATTATTTCTGCAAATTTAATCATCATTGTGCTTGCATATATATTAGATACTCGTGTTCATTTGAAACATGAAAATTTCAAAATGATAGTTTATGAAAGAATCGATTTAATTACTCCGGAGAAGAGAGAAGAGATGTTGTCTGATTTAAGAAATAGAACAGGTTTGAATGTACATAGAGTAGAATTTATGAAAATCGATTTTCTGAAAGATATCGCAAATATTCATGCATTTTATTATTCAGATAAAAATGAGACATCTAGTTTAGGATTATCAGAAGACGGAGATGATTAATAAAAATATTGTTTTTTTAGTTGTGTTTTTATTACTGACTGCGCAAACTATACTTGCGCAGTCTGATGATTTTGCCCTACGATCTGGAATTGAATTGAAAAAAGATTTCAGGAAAGGGTTTGGGCTTTCTATGGAGTATCAATATCGTAGGAACCAGAATTTATCAAGGTTTCAGGCATCCTATTTTTCAATTTCCCCATCGTATAAAATCAATAAATATTTCAATACTTCTGCAGAATTTAGATATGGAACATCTCATGTTTGGGATAGATACAGATATGCAGTTTATTTAACAGCAAAAAATAATGTAAAAAAGTTCGGGTTTTCTACTCGAATTGGATACTTATATGAAACCTTTGCACAAGAATTATCGGATATAGATCAGTTCCCGAGTACAAATAACATTCGATTTAGACTTCAATTTGATTATAAAATATCAAAAAAATTAAAAGCATCTATTAGTTCGGAGCCAATCATTTCATTGCAAAATGGAATGGATATGCGACAAATGAGAAATATTATGGAGCTTGACTGGGAGTTTATTAAAAACAATGAAATAAGTATTTCTTACTTACAAATGCCACAATTTTCGAATGCACTATATTTATCAAGCAACCATATTTTGCAACTGAACTACATAATAAGTATTGCTAAAAGAAGCAAACTTTAGTAGACATTCAGATTGAAGTTATTCTCATTCAAGAGCTAAAGTGCCCATTTTAGCTACCAAAACAGCCTTTTCGTGATTTGTAACCTTAGAACATGATAAAAATCATATTCCACCTTGAGTAATATCATATTTGTGGCTTTCAGTTTAAGATAATTTTGAATATGCAAAAAGAGATAAGAGGTCTCGCTTAAACATTAATTCAAAATTTAAACTATAATAATTATGAAAACTAAGTCACTAAAAACACTCTTAATAGCTTCAACTGCTATAGTAGGTTTGTCAATTGCTTTTATGAGCAGTTGTAAAAAGGAAAACACATTTGATTTACTATCTGTAAGTGGAAACACAGGAACTGATGTTATTGATGCAAGAATTGGTGGATATCCTCCAACAAACTATACAACACCAGGAGCATGGAAAGTAGATAAAGTACATAGCAATGTAATGTGGGAAACTAAGTACTACGCAAATGGTGCATTATTAACAGGACGTTTTAACACATTCGAAATGAAAGTTAATTTCGATCAAGCTAATCCTGAAAATTCTTCGATTGATGCATGGGTTCAATTATCAACTTTCAACACAGGTGAACCAGGTAGAGATGCTTATGGCAAATGCGGTCCAGGTTACATGGGTATTAAATTCGATACAGTTAGCACTAATCCTGTAGTATTAGCTCCAAGAGCAAGTACAGATACAGCTTGGTTCAAAAGTACTTCAATTAAAAAATATGGTAATGGATACTTAGTAACTGGAGATTTCACTTTCAGAGGTATTACTAGATCTATCGATATGCCAATGAGCTACTCAGGTATTACTACTACTACAAATGCTACTACTGGTAAGAAAACTGATAGAGCAGGATTACAAGGTGAGTTTGGCATCAATGCATTAACAGTATTCGGAGTTACTTCAACTTCAATTGCAGATTTAGTTACAATTCGAGTAGACTGTAACATGGTTACTAACTCATACTAATTGTTAATACTAGAACATTAGGTAAATAAATTTAATAACATTAAAAATTACAATTATGAAAACTCTAAAAATATCGATCATATTACTTTTCGTTTCAGTATTCGCAATAACATCTTGTTCTAAGGATGCTGGATTTGAAGGTACAAATACAATAAAAGGTAGTGTATTATTAAATGGTACAGCAGTACCAGGAGCAGTTGTTCACATTGCTTTTGGAACTAAAGAAGCTACTACAACTTTCGATGCAACTACAATTACTGATGCAAGCGGACAATATTCTTTCCAAGGATTACAAAAAGGTGATTACTTCGTAGATGCCGATTACACTACTAACTTAAATATACTATTAAGCTCAGGTGGAGCAGCAGTTACACTAGGTGGAACTAAGGGTGAAGTTACTGTTGATTTAACAGTACAATAATAATTATAATAGTACTGAGTGGAGTTTTCATAGTTCTCCACTCAGTTTTTTATTGCTTACAATTTGAAAAACGAATATGAAACTCAATTATAATTATAAAGCTTTTATTATAGTTCTAGTTGCAATGCTTTTTGTAGCTTGTGAAGAAGAGTTTTTCCCTGCTCCACCTAAGCCTAAAACAGCTAAAGAAACTACAACTTTAGAAGCATCTTATATTGCAACACCTCCGATTACATTGAGTGATGCTTATTGGAAAACAGCAAACTATTTGAAAGTTCCTGTAATAGATTTGAATAAAAATCTACTTTATCCGAATGGCTATTTAAACATGACAGGTACCTATGGTGGTTTAACATCATTTAATGCTGGCGTTAATCCAAACGTGATTATGAAAGCAGCTTATGATAACACTAAAATGTACGTCTATATTGAATGGACAGATAACGATTTAAGTCCGGCTAGCTTCGCATCAATTTTGAATGGACCTGAAGACCCATTGAAAACTGATACCGCTGGTGGATGGACTACACAAGGGAATAGTGATAAAGTTGCCTTAGCATTCGACATAAATAATGCTACTAGCACAGCTGGATCTTTCTCAACAGTTGGTTGTGCTGCTTCTTGTCATAGCAATTCAATGCAAACACTTTCAGGTTCTGCAGATATTTGGAATTGGGATTTAGCAACTTCTGAAGCATTAGGGTATGCACATGATTTGAATACTAATAATGCTACAGGCTTAACAAACGACTTGGGTAATATCATGGCGATATTAAATAAGTCAACTAACACTGCAAGATCTGCACCTTCTTTTGAATGGGATGGAACTGAGCAAACTGTTACTCGCCCAGATGGTAAAACCACTTCAATAGATCCAGGATATTATTTAGTAAATAAAACACCATTTATTGGTGATGTCGAATCTGGAAAATCTGTTTATCATAACGCTGTGTATGGATGTAATCACTGCCATGGAGATTTTGGTAAAGGTAATGGTCCGTTTGGCGATGGTACAGCTTTCGCTTCAGTTGGCTTTGCAAGTAAATATTCTAGAGCAAGTATTAAAACATATTCATCAAGTGATTTACATACTGGTAAGCCTTATTGGTCTCAAGTACCAGTAAATAAACAAGACGATTTAATTGCATTTATAAAAGGTATGGGAAGTTTACCTGGATATTATTTAACTACTCCTAATGGAAGTTCTGCTGATGTTTGGTCAGTTTCAAACGTAACTAGAAGTAGATTGAATACTATCTCTCCTCATACCACCTATAAAATTATTTTAGTGAGAGATCTAGTAACTAATAATGCAGATGATGCACAATTTAATTTAACTACATCTAAAACTTACCCATTTGGTATAGCATTAATGGATAATGATGGAAAAAATCATATTGGCTCATTAAAACAAACACTCACCTTTAAAGACAAATAACCATGAGATTACTAAAAATCGTAGTTGTTGTATTCGTATTTATGGGAGCACTCTCATCGTGTGAGAAAGCTTACTTTGTTGCTCCAACATTCGACCCGAATGCAACAGTAAGTTTTGCGAATGATTTGCAACCAATTTTCACAGCAAAATGTGTAGCAAGTGGTTGTCATAATGGTTCAATTTCTCCAAACTTAACAGCCGGACAATCATACTCAAACCTAATAGATAAAGGATTAGTAGACACTTTAAATCCAGCGCAAAGTATATTGATGGTGAAATTAAATACCAATATGCCTCCAGGAAAATTACCTGCTGCAGATATCAACAAATTTCTTGTTTGGATAACTAAAGGTGCCCAAGAAAATTAAGTATTAGATGAATAATTTTTTCAAAAAAAATATGAAAGCAACCCATTCTGTAAAAGTATTAATGATATTAATGCTTACAATATTTAGTTCGTATAATTCATTTTCTCAAGAAAGTGATAGCACTGAAGTAGCAGTTGTAAAACCTACGAACAAAAACAAACCCGTAAAAGATATGTTCGAAAGCGGTTGTTTGTTAAATACTCAAACAGTTGAAATTCCTACTGCTCATACTTTGGAGTTTATGATCCAACATCGCTTTGGAAAATTAAATTCAGAAGACTTTGATTTGTTAGGTTTATATGCCCCTTCAAATATTAGAATTGGTTTAAGTTTCTCGCTAACAAACAAATTGTTAGTAGGAGCTGGAACTACTAAAAACAATAAGCTTCAGGACTTGAACTGGAAATATGCTATCGTTAAACAAACCAAATCTGGTTCGATGCCATTAAGTATTTCTTACTATGGTAACGCTACTGTTGATTTGAGAAAAGATATGTATCCTAAGTTTACAAATCGTTTATCTTATTATCATCAAATAATTTTTGCTAGAAAATTCTCAAATAGAATATCTGCTCAAATTGCTCCTAGTTACTCCTATTTCAATACTGTTGATTCATTATTCAAAAGATCCGGTTTTGGTGTGACTGCAAGTGGTCGTGTGAAAGTAAGAGAAGCATTATCAGTAATGTTTGAATACAATCAAAATTTTGCTGGTCAGGATGAAAAAGTACTTGCTGTAAAACCTAATTTAAGTTTAGGTATTGAAGCAGCTACAAGTTCGCATATCTTCCAAATATTTGTTGGAACCGCTGATGCAATTATGTATCAATATAATGAAATGTATAATGTGAACGACTTTACTAAAAAGGATTTATTAATAGGTTTTAATATCACACGTTTGTGGAATTTGTAAGTTTTTTTGAAATGGTTTAATGTAGAAAAAGGCTACCCTCGGGTAGCCTTTTTTTGTGTCCTATAAACATGACAAAAATCATATTTGGCTCTGAGTATAGTCATAATAATTTCATGTTTCATCATATAAATTTGATTGCATTAAGAAATAAAAATAGAGCGTATTTAACACTAAAATATATGTCAAACACTCCAGACAACAAAAAAGACCAAGAGGACAACGATTCAGGTAGAAGAGATTTTCTACGAATGGGTGTTCTTGCAGCTGGCTTAACATTAGCTGGTGGCGGGTTAAGAAAAGTATTTTCAGAAGATCATTCTGATACTGGTGAAAAAGTAAAAGTACTTACAGCCGATGGGAAGCTTGTAGAAGTTAGTTCTTTGAGCATGTCTGAACACAGCTGTTGTGCAGCTCCTTCTTCAGAAGCTCGTGAAGGTATTCCGGGTAAAAAGTATGTGATGGTAATCGATTTGGCTCGTTGTAAAAATGCAATGAAGTGCCAAAAAGCTTGTCAGAAAGAACATTTACTTCCTACTCAAGATAAATACCTAAAAGTATTTAAAATGCAAGATTCTCCAGAAGCATCTCCTTATTGGATGCCCAAGCCATGCTTGCATTGCGACAAACCTCCTTGCGTTAAAGTTTGCCCTGTAGATGCAACATTTAAACGTAGCGATGGACTTGTATTAATTGATAATGAAAGATGTATCGGTTGCCGTTTCTGTATGGCTGCTTGCCCATATTCTACTCGTTCTTTCAACTGGGATGAGCCTCTTCAACCAGAGAACGCAAGTGAAATGACTTACTCTCCAGAAACTAGTACTCCTCGTAAAAAAGGTACAGTTGAAAAATGTGATTTCTGCCCAGACATGTTACGTCAAGGCTTATTACCACATTGCGTTTCAGCTTGCCCAAATGGTGTGTACTACTTTGGTGATGCAAACGAAGATACTGTTACTAATGGTGATGAAACTTTGAAGTTCCGTCAGTTATTAAAAGATAGAGCTGGATATCGTTATATGGAATCTTTAGGAACTGAACCGAGTGTTTATTACTTGCCTGCAGTGAATCGTTTGTTCCCATTCGAAGAAGAAGCATTAGGTTCTTCAGAAAGTAATGACTAACCCATTAATACTTAAAAAATGAAAGATTTAGAAAAACCACATAACGAACAAGAAGCAATTGATATGCTTCATCGTTATAATGAAGATGTGCTTCCTAAGAAATTCGGAAAAGTAGGTATGGCCTGGGTTGCATTTCTTTGTATCATCATTGTTGTCGGTTTATACAATTATGTTCAACAATTAATTCATGGTTTGTCTGTAACTGCCTTAACGGATACTGTTTCTTGGGGTATTTATATTTCGAACTTCGTGTTCTTTGTTGCGATAAGTTTAGTTGGCTCTTTAATCACAGCCGTTTTACATTTGTTAAACGTGAAATGGAGAGCTCCTTTAACTCGTATCTCTGAAGTAATAGCAGTTTCTGCAATCGTTTTCGCAGGACTGATTATTATCGTTGATATGGGTCGACCTGATCGATTGTTGAATATGTTTATTTATGGCAGAATTCAATCGCCAATTGTATGGGATGTAATTGTTGTAATGACATACATGACTATCAGTTTGCTTTTGCTTTACTTCCCTTTAATTCCAAGTATTGCATACTGTAGAGATCACATGAAAGATGTTCCAAAATGGCAACATAAAATGTATAAAATTTTGGCACTAAACTGGAATGATAGTTCAACTCAATACGATATCGTAAGCAAAGCAATTAAAATTTTATCAATTATGATAATCCCTGTGGCTTTAAGTATCCATACTGTTACTTCATGGTTGTTTGCTACTACTTACAGACCAGGATGGGATAGTACAAACTTTGGTGCTTATTTCGTAGCTGGTGCATTTATGGTAGGTGCTGCAGCAGTTATTGCAGCAATGTATATACTTCGTAGAAATTATAAAAACTTCGATCATTATTTCACTGATAAACATTTCGATAGAATGGGAAAATTATTAGTACTACTTTCTTTTGTGTACTTATATTTTTCAGTAAATGAATACTTCATCCCTGGATATAAAATGAAAGGTGAAGAAGCAGAGCATTTAAAAGAATTATTTGTTGGTGGTTATGCTCCTTTATTTTGGGCAGTTCAAATTATTGGGATGATTATTCCAATTATTGTATTGCTTTTCAAAAAAGGTAGAAAGCCATTTCCAATTTTCATCATGGCTGTATTTGTAATTATCGGTGCATGGTTTAAACGTTACTTAATCGTTGTGCCTACAATGTTGCATCCACTTACTCCTATGAGTCGTTTGCCTGAAGCTGCTAAACATTATTTACCAACTTTTGCTGAATGGTCGATTACTTCAGCTTCGCTAGCAGGAGCATTATTATTAATCACACTTTTTGTTCGTTATTTCCCAATCATTTCAATCTGGGAACTTGCAGAAGAAAGAGATGTTTCACACGATACTATTTACAAGCATTTAAATAAATAGCCATGAGAAAAAATAACTTATTAAACGGAAGTTTTGTAGCTGTTTGTTTGTTCTTCATCAGTTTTATGATGATAAACTTTACTGCAAAAGCACAAGATGAAAACTCATCAGAGAAAAAAAGTATCTCGATGAACATGAGCTATAAAGTAGTAAATGGAATTAAAACCATTAAAGTTTCTGTAGATACTAAGGTTGATGGTAAACGTGAACCTGTAAGTAATCTTATCGTTAATCTTTATTTAAATGAGATTAAAAAATACGATACAACAACTACTACTGGTTGGATGGGAAACGTAGTAACTAATAGTGATGGAGTAGGAGAGTTCAAGTTTTCTGAATTATTCAATGAACGTACAAAAAACATTCACGAGTTTCATTTCATCGCAACTTCTCACGAAGATTTAAGATATGAAGATGCAGAAGCTGAAACTTATATTTACGACATCTTTTTGAAATTAAATGTAAGTACTGAAGATTCAGTTTCTACTGCAACTGCAACTCTTGTGAAATTAGTTGATGGAAAAGAAGTTCCTATACCAGATGCTGAAGTAAAGCTTTTTGCAGCTAGAACTTTTGGTGCATTTCCTTTTGGAGAAGAAGGAATGACTACAGATTCATTCGGTGTAATAACAGCAGAAGTACCAAATGATATCATCGGTACTGCTGATAAAAAACTTACTATCATCGCTAGATATGATGATCCTGAAAATGATGGTAAATTTGAATCAACTCAAACTATTCCATGGACAGTTTTGCCTTATGAAAATGAGGCTATGACTAGAAGTTTATGGTCAACAGCACATAATGCACCAATTCCATTAGTCATTGCATCGGTGTCGATTATTGCACTTATTTGGGGAATAATTGTGTATCTTGTATTACTCCTTCCAAAAATTAAAAAAGCTGGAAAAAACAGCAAGTAATTCATTATTCGTAAAAGATTTAAATCAAATTAATATGAAAAAAGTAGCAAGTAACAAATTCTTATTCCTAGCCCTAACAGCATTATGTTTAGGTTGGGTGAACTTAGCTTTTAATGTAGCAACAGTAGATGGTGGTAAACCATGGAATGTACCTGATGCAGCTAAGAAAGTAAAAAGCCCTGTTGCAAAAGGCGATGCCGAAGCAGTAGCAGCTGGTAAAGTATTATGGATGAAGCATTGCAAATCATGCCACGGTGCTAAAGGTTTGGGCGATGGTCCTAAATCAAAAGAATTAGACACTGATTGTGGAGATTTCAGTACAAAAGCTGTACAATCTTTGCCTGATGGTGAATTATTCTATAAAATTAAAGAAGGTCGTGATGATATGCCATCATTCAAAAAGAAAATTACTGATGATGAGGAAATTTGGCAAATCGTTTCTTTCATGAGAACTTTCGCTAAATAGTAAATTAAAATTTTGTTGGTTGAAATCCGAGTATTTTATACTCGGATTTTTTTGTTATCTTGAATTTAATTATGAGTAGAAGCAAACATACCCTGCAATTACCCACGCTCACAAAGGAAAATTCTCTGAAAACACTTGTAGAGAATAGAACAATTTACAATTTAGATAATTGTGAACTAAATCTATTTGAAACCTATCAGAAATCAGAATTAGTTCCTCTTAAATTCAACGACCTTGTAGTAACGTCTATGTTGCGTGGCAAAAAGGTTATGCATCTCTTTGAAGATCCAGCTTTTGAATATATTCCTGGTGAATCTGTAATCGTACCTGCAAACATTGAAATGGTAATTGATTTCCCAGAAGCCACATTTAACAAGCCTACTCAATGTTTAGCTCTGGCTATAGACAACGAAAAAATTGTAAGTACGCTGAATTTTCTAAATGAAAAATATCCTAAAGTTGGAGAAAGTAATTACTGGAAATTAAACGAACAAAATTACTTCTTCGATAATAATGAGGAACTAGCGACTACCATCAATAAATTAATAAACATTTGCCAAAGCACAAATGTGGCTAAAGATGTTTTAGCAGATCTTACTCTTCAAGAATTATTAGTTCGAATTATTCAAACTCAAACTTTCAATAGTATAAGTACCAATGAAGTTAAAATTGAAAATTCACAACTTAAGCATGTTATTCAAACTATCAGAAAAAATATTTCAGACAAGCTTAGTCTGAAAAACATAGCTAATACTGCAGGATTAAGTATGGCAACTATGTATAGAATGTTTAAGCGTGAATTAGGTATTAGTCCTGTAGAATTTGTAATTATTGAGCGAATAAAACACGCTAAGAATTTATTGAAAGATCAGAATTTATATATTAAAAATGTTTCGTATGAATCCGGATTTGTGGATACAAATTATTTCATACGCACATTTAAACATTACGAGGGCATAACGCCTAAGCAATATCAACAAATTCAAAATAAATCGAATGAGGATTAGTTTTCGTTAAACTTTAGTTCGTTTAATGTTTCTAATTCTGCTTCTGTAAATAATCTCGATTGAGTTATAAACCTTAATCCCATTGGGATTTCAATAGAAAAGCTAGAGCCTCTTCCTTTGGTAATATGAATAATTAATTGAGTGTATTTCCAATATTCAAACTGATCTTTGTTCATCCAAAACTCACATCCTTCAATTTCTCCCAGGCATACATCACTACTGCCTAATTTGAAATCGCCTTTTTCAAAGCACATGGGTTGTGATCCATCGCAACATCCTCCACTTTGATGAAACATTAATTCACCAAATCGTATTTGTAATTCTTTTATTACTACTGAAGCTTCAGGAGTAACTAATACTCTAGATGTTACCATTTTTCATAAATAAAAAAGTACCGATAAAATTTACCGGTACTTTAAATTATAGTTCAACCCTAAAAGAAACCTAATTTTTGTTTGTTGTAAGAAATCAACATGTTTTTAGTTTGACGATAGTGACTTAACATCATTGCGTGATTTTCTCTACCGAAACCTGATTTCTTGTATCCACCAAATGGAGCATGAGCAGGGTAGTGGTGATAGCAGTTCACCCAAACTCTACCTGCTTGTATAGCTCTTGGTACTTGATATAATTCATGTGCATCGCGAGTCCAAACTCCTGCACCTAAACCATACATAGTGTCGTTAGCAATTTCAATAGCTTCTTCAGTAGTTTTGAAGGTAGCTACACATACCACTGGTCCGAAAATTTCCTCTTGAAAAATTCTCATCTTGTTATGTCCTTTAAATAATGTAGGTTGAATATAATATCCACCTGCTAATTCACCATCTAATTTCTGAACATCTCCACCACATAATAATTCTGCACCTTCTTCTTTTCCTAATTTTAAATACGTTTGAATTTTTTCATACTGATCGTTAGAAGCTTGAGCACCCATCATCGTATCAGATTCTAATGGATTTCCCATTTTAATAGCTTTTGTTCTCTCTACTACTTTCGACATGAATTTATCGTAAATACTTTCGTGAACTAAAATTCTAGATGGACAAGTACAAACTTCACCTTGGTTTACAGCGAACAATACTGCACCTTCAACCGCTTTATCAAAGAAATCATCATCATGATCAGCAACTGATGGGAAGAAAATATTTGGAGATTTACCACCTAACTCCATGGTTACAGGAACTAAGTTTTCAGATGCATATTGCATAATTAATCTACCTGTTGTTGTTTCTCCAGTAAATGATACTTTAGATACTCTTGGCGACTGTGCTAATGGTTTACCAGCTTCAGGTCCAAATCCAGTAACAATATTGATTACACCAGCTGGAACTACATCTTGCAATAATTCCATTAAGCATAAAATTGAAGTTGGAGTTTGCTCAGCAGGCTTAACTACTGTACAACATCCAGCAGCTAATGCAGGAGCAATTTTCCAAGTAGCCATTAATAATGGAAAATTCCAAGGAATAATTTGTGCAACTACACCTAGTGGTTCATGTAAGCAAATGCTTACTGTTGTTTCATCATGCTCAGAAATAGAACCTTCTTCAGCACGAATTACACCAGCGAAATATCTGAAATGATCTATACATAAAGGTAAATCCACATTCATCGTTTCTCTGATTGGTTTACCATTATCTATAGTTTCAATTGTTGCTAATAATTCTAAATTAGCTTCCATAACATCAGCAATTTTATTCAATATGCTTGAGCGATATGTTGGAGAAGTTTTACTCCAAGTTTCAAATGCTTTATGAGCAGCATCTAATGCAGATTCTACATCTTCTTTGCCTGATCTTGCAGCTGTAGTAAATACTTTACCATCGATTGGACTGATGTTTTCAAAATACTCTCCATTCACTGGAGCTACAAATTTACCGCCTATGAAATTCTCATAGCGTGGCTTAAAGTTGGGTTTCGTTTTTGCCATTTTTATTATTTGTTTATTAATGATTTAACAAATATTCCAATAAGCAATCCCGATTTGTAGCAGAATTAATTCAAAATATAGCATTATTATTTCACCGAATTCCGACGTATTACTAGTAATAGCATTATTTTAACTATATTTAATAAATCACTACTTAAATATTACAATCATGGCAAAAGAAAAAAGCGTGAAAAAAGAAGCTAAAAAAGCTCCTGCGCTAACTCCTAAAGAAAAAAAATTAGCTAAAGCTGAAAAGAAAGCTAAAAAAGACTACTAGAGTAGTGGGTAATGAGTAGTGGGTAATGAGAAATAGTAATTAGAATTGTACTCACTACCCACTTCTCATTACTCACTACTCATTACTCATCAGTAAGGGTTTTTAGAAATGCAATAACAGCTTTCTTGTCTAATTCACTTAAGTCTACTCTCATTTTTGAATTCGTCGAATAGTGAAATAATACCATTTGTAAATTCTGGAATCGTCCATCGTGCATATAAGGCGGTGTAATGGCGATGTTTCTAAGTGTGGGCACTTTGAATAATAAAGAGTCTTTCTTGTCGTGTGTGACCTTCATACGGCCCATATCGTTTAACGTGGGGTCTAACTCTAGTCCGTTCGTTTGAAAGGTATTATTAGTGAATAATGGCTCGGTATGACAAGCATTACATTTTGATTTAAAAATTTCGTAGCCTTTTTCCTCCAAGTCCGTAAATGTTATTCCAGTTTTATTTGATTTAACTTTATCGTATTTGGAATTACAGTTTACCAAGCTTAAACAATACTGAGCTAAGGTTTTTAAAACTTTAGCACCTGTAATAATACTATCTTGATATACCTCTACAAATCTTTTTTTATATCGATCAGATTTCTGTAATGTAGAAACTACATTTTGAATTGTATTATCCATTTCGTTCGGATTCTCAATAGGAGCAAGAGCTTGCACGTCTATATGATGAATAGATCCATCCCACATAAATGACTTTGACCAAGCCAAATTGATAAGTGCTAAGGAGTTTCTAGTTCCAATTTTTCCATCAATGCCATGACTTAAATCGTGGTCGATATGTGTGAATCCGGTTTGTTGTAAATGGCAACTTGAGCAGGATATTGTCCCATCTCTTGAGAGAATTGGGTCGTGAAATAAGATTTTCCCTAGCTGAACAGCAGAACTGTCTAATGGATTTTTTTTGAAGTCGTATATTGGTTTAGGCCATGAATTTGGGTAAACCAATACATACTCTGTTCCTTTTTTGAAAGAAAATATCATCAATATAAATACAAAAAGGAAACAATATTTTAACATGATTTATTTGCTCTGCTTAAATGAATCTTGAAATAGGTTTGAAATCTCTATCGCTCGTTTCCCAGGAATCATCACACTTGGTTCTTCTTTTAAATTTATTTGATTAATAAAGTTTATAAGATTTACATCAATTTTAGTATTTGGTCTAATAGGGTTGTTTATATTGATGGTTTGAATAGCATACTGATTTGGTAAAAATCCTCCAATATGAAATTGAAACCTGTTCTTACGTGTATTGCATTTAGGTGATGTGCCTTCTAATTTGAAATTAATGTATCCACTTTGCCAAGCCCAATACATTCCTTTTGTAGGATCTAATTCGCCTTCCTGTACACCAAGTTTGCTTATTGTACTATCAATGCCAATATCAAAGGTAAGCTTATCGTATAATAAATTTGAAGGTATTTGATATGTAAAATTTGCTATACTATCTTCTGATAAATCAATTAATTTGAAGAGAGTAGTGTTCTTATAAATAATTGAATTTTGATAATAATATGTCAAATTTGAAATGTAAAATTTACAAGTTGTAATTTGAATACTATCTTTTTTAAGTAGCTCTTCTTTACCTATTAGTCTAAATGTTAAATCTGATGGAACTAATTTTTGTGCATAGGAATAGTTCGTTGAATATAAGTATGTAATAAACGTAAATACAAATATTTTGAAATTAAGCATTATGGTCGTTTAGGTTTGAACAATGAACTTAATTCTAAACTTAAGGATTTAAATTTATCTTTTTGTTCAGCTGTGCAAATCTTTTCAATGTCTCTAAAATGTTGAACATGGATTTTCTCTATATCATAATGAATACTATTAATAGCTTTTATAATAGAGTCTACAGATTCATTATTTTTATCAATAGAAGAGTACAATAATGATTTCAATGAGAATAGCTGTTCCTCAGCATTTCTTACAGAACTTCTATGCCATTTAATTAAAGAATCGTATTGATGAACTTGCTCATTATTAAAATCGAGTTTTTCGATGATATATTCACGAGGGCCTTCATTTTTACGCATTCCATTTCTTGAATTGGAAAATAATAGGAATGCAGAAATAGCATTACTGATAAGTAAGATGACAATAATTAAAATATAATATTTTTTACGTTCCATAACCAATTAGTAGAGCGAATAAATTTCGGTTAAGTGTAGTTCAGTAGCTAAATTTCTAGGTGCTTTTCTATCAATTTTATTGAATAGTAGGGTAATTGTAAATACTAAAGCTAAACATGATGGAATTGCCCAAACAATCATTTCAGTTTTGCTAATAGTATATTTCTGTAGTTCAATTTTATTCAATATTCTATTGTACAAAAACGGACTAGGATTTTGTTTCTTAATGTGATCTAGTAGTTCTAATTTATTGTTCAACATATTCATTTAGACGATCTGAAATGTCTTATCCTTCGTTTTCTTTAAGTAAATTTAACAATTTAGACTTCGCCCTTTGTACCAAAGATTCTACTGCTTTCTGGCTAATGCCCATAATTTCAGCAATTTGAGCTTGTGATAATTTTTCAATTTTATGCAAAATAATAGCAGTTTTCTGATTTTCTTTTAAGGAATTTATTGCTTCGAATACGATTTTTAGTTCTTCCTTATGTTCTAAAAGTACACCAGGATGATTCATTTCTATACCCTCATACTTTAATTCATTGCTCTCAGAATGGAATATAGATTGAACATAAGCGAATCGCTTTTTCCTTTGTTTACTTTTAATTAAATCTAAACTTTTATTTATGGTTATCATGTAAATCCAAGTAGAGTAGGATGATTGTTGTTTAAAGGATTGTAGATTGTTGTATACAGATAAAAAAACATCCTGCACAACTTCCTCTGCATCTTCATTATTTTGAAGATACTGTAGAGCGATGTTGAACGATAATTTAGAATACTCTTTATATAGTTCGTTAAAGGTCAATTTTTGGTTTAGGGTTTATTGTTGGACAATATTTATTTATAAAGGTTTAGTTAGATAAAAATAAAAAACGGCACCCCCAATTGGAGTGCCGCCACAAAAAAATAGACCTTACATACCTATGTTACTGTCTTTTTGTGAATTTTATTCTATTTGTCTTGTGTTCTGAAATGATTTCTAGGATATAGAAACCATCAGAAATATTTGAAATGTCAATTGAAGTATTTAAATCGCTAATTGTTGTATTGCTATAAATTATTATTCTTCCTGATTGATCAATAATCGAATATTTTATTTCTTTACCTAGCCAATCTTCAGAAGTAGTTAAATATAAATCACCTTTACTAGGATTTGGATATATTTTCAAATCGCTGTTATTATAATTATCAGGCATTCCAATATTAACATCACCTATCAGAATTATAAACCTCTCCTTACCATACGAATTTATATCTGAAGTAATCATAAACTCGTATCGATTTGTTACTTTAAGGTTGGTATAGGTATTTAAAAATTTATCCCATAATACTATATCAATATTATTAGGAATAGAGCTCAATCCATCTATTTTAATAGTATGAGATGTTGTCATTATATCAGAACCATTATAACTAAATACAGCTAATTTTATTGAATCGATATGCGATGGCGAATTTCTCGCATCAATATTTAGGTTTACATTATCACTAGAAAGTGTATATATATTTAGTGCGTCGTTGAACCATTTGTTGGCATCATGATCATCATTAGCTAATGCTGTTGCATTTTCATCAAATACAATGAGCGTTTCATCTGAATATGTGCTATCGTTTGAAATACCAACTTTAATTATTGGGTACAAACTTTGGTTTTCATTGGGCCTAAAATAATTATTGCCAGAGTTTGTGCATTTTACATTTTCTGTAAATGTGATTGAAGATCCAGTTGATTTTGTTTTAACGAAAAAACCTTGTCCGGGAGCAATATATTGAGTGATAGAATTCGTACTAGTATTTAAATCTGCATCGTAAACACCATATAAGCCTGTATTGGGATTATATCCCCAGAACTTATTCTGAATATTAGTTTTAGTCCAACCCGTAGTATCAAAATTTATTGGACTTGCATACGGGTTACCTACTAAATTAAACCCATCGGCACTGGTATTGCCAGAGTTTGTATATGATAATCCAATATTATATGTGCCAATATTTAATGTTCCGCTATAATCAATGGTTACATCATCAGGAACTGTCCAATTTAAGTATGGATTAGCTAAGCTTCTAGAACCTCGTACGAATACTTCTATTCCTGTTCCAGTGCTAATTGTATTACTAATATTCGTAGGGTTTGTCCAACCTAAATTCACTGCCCCTGTTGTAGCTTCGTTATACGTTCTGATGGATGCATTATTTTGTGGACTATTATCAAATCCACCTCCTGTACCTGCGGGAGCAGTTACAAATATATCATCAATAAATTGTGATAAAGCGGTAGTTCCAGAAGAATTTATCGGAGAAGATAGTAATCTCCATTTTCTTTTATTGGAACCTCCAGGAATAAAACGATCAACAGTAACTGTACCAGTAACAGTCGATGTTCCAGTAACAGGAGATACACGGGCAGTTTTAGTGGAAGTAGAAAGTAATCGTAAACTTCCTGTAGAAACATCGAGAGTGCCAGAAACTAAATTTAGAGATTCAGAAACATTAATCGTATTAGTACCTAAGCTTACACCATTAGATCTATTAATGGTAAAATCAACAAGTGTTGGGGCAGTTAAAAAAGTACTTGTTGGAATTGTAAAATTTGATCCATTAGAATTACATCCACCAAAAACAATAGAACTAGTGCTACTCATATTTAATTTACCCGAAGATCTTGTGATGGGTGTATTGGAGGTATTAAAGTAAATAGTGTTGTTTACTGTAATCACACCATCGTTGAGGCTCAAATAATCAAAAATTTGAAAATCGTTATTTATAGTTATCGAACTATTATTTTGAACAAAAATTCTTCCAAATGCATTATTTGTTAAATCAATATAGATTGTTCCCATGTTAGTAGAAGTCAAATAGAAATATAAATATCGACTTGTTAAATCACTGCAATTTGTTCCTGCAATTTTTCCAGTGCCAGAAATAGTACAATTGAAATATAATTTCGCATCAGCACCCGCAACTAAGGTTGCACTATTGTCAATTGTTAATGAGCCAGAGAAATAAATGTTGTTTGTAAATGTTTTTTGACCTCCTGTTAATGTTATATTATTGCCAAATGCTATTGGGTATAATGTTGTATTTGAGATGGTTTGATTAGTCCCATTTAGAGTAATATTATTATTAAAGTCTGATTCAAAAGTTGAACCAAGTTCAACACTAATATTTCCTGCAAATTGATATGTATATCCTTTAAGTGCAAAAGTAGAACTAACAGAAGTAGTGATGTCACCTAGAATTACTAAATTGTCTGTTGAGTTTAAAGTAGCACTTCCACTCAGAGTTAAATTTCCGTAAATCGAATCCATTGTGTTTGTCATGGTTTTGATACCTGCACCCGACAATGATAAATTGTAATAATTGATACCTATGATTGTCTGGTTGCCTCCATTATAATGAACTGTGTTTGGGTAGCTTTTGGCATTTATTTGACTAAAGCTAATAGAAGAGTTTGTGGAAATGTATAAGGTTCCTTTATTTATTAATTTACCAGAACCAGTTAATGTTCCACCAATATTTAAAGAACTTTCGCTACTTAATGTAATGATGCCGTTTATCGTTAAATTGATTAATGAAATTGAATATACTCCTGAAATAGTTTTATTAGTACCTGTGTATGTATAAGTACCAGTTCCTGCATAAAAAACTCCATTTACGATTGTGTTTTCTGCAAATGTTACATTAGTATTTGAGTTGTTGAATATTGCATTTGTATTAATTGTGAAATCTCCATTGAAAGTTTTTGAACCGCTGTTGTTCTGTATACTCATATAACCACTTGATCCAGTCCCAATTGTAGTAGTACCACTAATTGTTAAACTTGCATTGTCGAATAATAGACTATCATTGTTATTCACAACAACATTTCCTAAAATAGAAGCTACTGTAACAGTTTTTAATCCATTTCCACCAACAGTTAAATTATTTAATGCATACTTGGAGGTATTGAGATCTGAATATGTTTGTTTACCTCCAGTTAAATAAAGTGTAGAGCCAGTCCAACTTACTATTCCACCAGAAGCAATATTAATGTTTCCTTTAATAGTCTGTGTGAAACTACCTGCTGTTAAACTTGCTCCGCTTGCAACACTTAGGTTTCCGTTAATAGTAATCCCCTTAGCTAATGTAGTGCTTGCTGTTCCGCTTATTGTAAAATCTCCTAATATGCTGCTAGTGCTCGTTTGAAAAGTTTTTATACCACTTCCAAGCAGTTCTAAATTATAATAATTGGTAGCAATTATGACTTGAGCACCAGAATAATTATATTTTACAGTATTTACATTAGTCGAAGCATCTAGATTAGTTAAGAAAAGTATATTATTAGTAAGGTTTAAGGTTGAATTTACACCATTAGTTAATGTGCCAGTACCTGAAATGCTTGATGAAATTGTTAAATTGGTATTATTTGTATAACTCCCAGATAAAGTTATTGAAGGAATTTCAATAGGTGCATTTGAGCTAATTGTTTTTGCTGTTCCACTTAAGATATACACTCCAGTTCCAAAAGTAGATGTACCTTGAATATCTAAGTTTCCCGAAAATGTTATGCCTTCATTAGCAGAATTATTGAATATTGCATTAGTACTAATTATGAAATTTCCTGAAATTGTTTTTGTTCCTGAAGTACCTGTGAGGTTTAAAGTTGCAGTGCTTCCATTTCCAATTGTTAGATTTCCATTTATAGTTACTGACACCCCACCAAAAGATAATGTACTTGTTCCCTCTGTATTTACATTCCCAGTAACACTCAAAGTATTTGTAGCATTATAAGTTGTATTATCTTTTACTGTTAAATCGTTATTTATTGTAATTGAACTAGCTGATAATGTTTTGGTATTTGAACCACTAAATATTAAATTGTAGTACGAATTAATATTAGATGACTGTGCAGAAGAACTACTTAAGTTTAAAGTAGAAGTTGAAGAGGTGAAAACACCAGGAGAAGTTACACTTATATTTCCTGAAACATTAGAGTAGCTTGAACTTGCATTGAATGTTCCATTATTTATTGTTATTGTTCCAAAATTATGGGTATAACTGCCTAAATTTAATGTTCCACCTGTTGTTGTTGAAGTTAAAGTACCAGCTGTAATGCTTCCTGTTAATTGAGCTGTGCCAGCAGATTTACTAACTGTAATTGTTCCAGTTGTAGATATTGGCCCTATACTTTGTGTCGTTTTTGTGTTAGTAATATTGAATGCAGAACTACCCGCAACTAAGTTCCCAGAATTTACAAAATCTCCATTAAATGTAAGTGCGAAATTACCAGTATTCAATGTTGCACCTGACAAAATTGTTAAGTTTGTAGAAGTATTATCACTTAATGTTTTTGCATTGTTTAAAGTTATCACACCTGTATTTATGATCTTAACACCAGCAGTTCCTGCAAATGAAGTTGGCCATTCAAAATCACTGACAGTTCGGTCAATTGAAGTATTGTAAATGATTCCAGATGAAGCTCCCATTGTAGCGGTAACTGACATGCTCGCTGATCCTGCAATTGTTAAATTACCATTTATTGTTACGGTACTTGTCGTTTTAGTACCGGATCCTCCTAATGTTAAATTTTGATAAGTAATAGGACGAACAGTTTGTGCTCCAGCCATGTCGTATGTAATAGTACTACTACTTCCAGGTGTAAGAGTAAATAATGTAGATACTGCTCCTCCAAAATTTACACTACCTGTACTAGTTACTGTAATTTTACCACCATTAACATTGGATGATGTATAAGTCCCATTGATATCCAATAAACCTGTTGTAATATTTATAGAAGTAAATTGAGTAGCAGAAATACCACTTGTGGTTAAGGAGCCACAAGTCAGCGTGCCAGCATTTACATTTATTATACAGCTTTTCCCAGCATTAGGGTTTGCCATATTAACCAAGCCTGATATCGTTAATGCATATGTACCAGAAATTGTTAGGGCAGTATTTGTAACTGCTGAAGCAAATGTTAAGGTATTACATGAAAAATTATTATCTACTGTAATTGTATGTCCAGTTGAAATTGTCACATCATCTCCAGTCCCGACTCCTCTAGAATTCCAACCAGCATTAGTCATAGCTGTTGTAGCATTTGCTACTAAGGTTAAACTGGTAGCACTTTCAATAGATGCTACTACTCCAATTACTACATTTGAGGTATTGAGAACTTGAGAACCTACACTTAATGTAGTTAAGAAACTTGCAAGTGATGTACCTGTAACAGTTTTTGAGCTAGTTGTAGCAGTGATTGTACCTGGCCTAGATGTTACGATATTCCAAGTTGTCGGAGAACTCCAATTTCCTGTAGCAGCACTTGTTATTGCGGCAGCTTCTGTATTATTCAATCTTATTAATGTAAAGTATATTAGTGCGAATACTATAATCAGATACTTAGAATTAAATTTCATATCATATGTTTTGGTACTTCATTCGTACAAAACCTATGCTTATTTTCATTAAAATAATATAGTATTCCAGTTGGAGTTTCTATATTCTAGGTAAGAATATTAAAGTATGATATTCCACAATTTTCCATAGATATCTCTGATTTTGAAGATGATTTTGGAGCTTATCAAAATGAAAAAATTCCCAAAATAAAATATGAATGCTATAAAAAGGAAAATTTTTAAAGTATTTATTGAATACAATATTCAGATTATTTTCACAAAATATTGTTTTTGAGAATAATAACATATATTAGAAGAATAATTTACTATTTCAAGCCCCTTATGAAAAATAATTACCCGAAATTACTTTTTATAACATTACTTTTTATATCTCTCTCCAATAGCATTTTCGCCGTATCGGAAATAGATTCTTTGCACCAAAGTTTAAAGTCGGAATCGGATAAGAACAAAATTGCTTCAACTTATTATAAAATAGCAACGTATTATACAAACCATGCTGAGTATAAAAAAGCTGAAGAGAGTCTAAACAAATCATTTGAAATTTATAACTCTTTGAATGAAGAGGTCAAGCTGATGGAATGTTATCTTCAATACGGAATATTAGAATCTTTCCGTGGAAATTACCCCCGATCAGCTAATTATTTCTTAAGAGCCTTGATTTATGCTGATAAGAAAAGTGATACAACTATATTCTATTCTGTATATATTAATCTTGCATCTGTTTACTCAGCCCTAGAAGATTATAAGAAGGCTAAATATTATCTAAATAAAATTAAGAAAGAAGATTTAGGAAGGGATTTTAATCTACTCATTAATTACCTCGGTAATATGGGGCAAATTGAATACGAATTAGGAAATTACAAATCAGCTTTAGGTTATCTGGAAAAAGGCACAAGTTATTTTGACTTGAATACTCCTGATATTTCATTGATACAATTATTAATTCTAACAGGAGATTGTGCATCTAAATTAAACCAAACAGATAAAGCTTTAATGTATTATAATAATGCTTTTAAATTATCTAAACAAGGTGATTTCCCTGTACAAGAAGCACATTTGTATTATGGATATGCACTTGTTCAGAAAAATATTAATTCATCTAAAGCATTAATTTATGCAGATAGTTCTTTATACCTAGCTAAGAAATTTGAGGTATTAGATATTATTGCAAATGTATATAAATTGAAGAGTGAAATTTATAATATTCAGGGAAATGATAAGCTTGCTCTAGAAAACTACAAACTATTCGACATCTCTAGAGATAGTGTATTTAGTGCAGAATCTAAACAGAATATCGAATTACTTGATGCTAATTACGAAGTAGAAAAGTCTAAAAATTACATCGAAAAACTAACTCTATTAAATCAAAAAGATAATCTTCAAAAAACCATATATATACTTAGTATAATTGCTACGGTTATAGTGGTTATCATTTTAATTTACTTTTTAAGAAGAAGGAATTTACTAAATAGGAAATTAAATAATTCGAATAAAGTAAAGGATAAATTATTGTCAATTATTGCGCACGATTTAAAAACTCCACTTCATAATATTTCTGGAGTGTTGGCCGAAATTGAAAATAATACTTTTTCAAAAGAGGAGCAAACTAAAATTATTCAAAGCTTAACTTCACAAACAGATATAACTGTTGAAACGCTAGAGAACTTATTAAAATGGGGACAGTCGCAATTGAAGGGTATTCATGTAAGTGCTACCTCTATTGAATTACAAAAAGAAGTACAGAAAAATATTTCCTTGTTTCAGGCTCAATTAATTAATAAAAATATTAATATCAAAAACGATATATCAGCAGATTTAAGAGTTATTTATGATAAAGATCACTTCGATTTCATTATTAGAAACTTAATTGGAAATGCTATTAAATTCAGTTTTACAAATTCTGAAATTCATGTTTATATCGAGATAGTAGATAGCCAAAAAATTAAACTAGTCGTTCAAGATTATGGTACAGGAATTCTAAAGTCGGATATTAATACTATTTTCCACGCTTCTCCAAATATTAGATTAGGAACACAGAATGAAAAGGGCAGTGGACTGGGTTTAGCTTTATGTAGAGAATTTGCTGAGGTAAATGCTTCAACAATTGGCTTCGAATCAATCGAAAATAAAGGAACTAGTTTTTATCTAATTATAAAATCGTCAATCGAATTGGACTCAACAAATAAGTTGGTGATTAAAGTTGTTGCCTAAATTATAAAAAATATTATCAGTTGATTTCTACTTATCTTTTTGTAAAGAATAGATAATACAGGCATAAACAAATATATACCTATAATTAAATACATAAACCACAGATTATATGCAGTGCCATGTATAATAGATTCCTTAAGAAAATATGTATAAGAATTTACTGTATAATGTACACCACGATAAATATTTAAGAACGTATAAAATACTAGGTACATCAACGACCATAACATAAATGAGCTAAATAATCTTTTCACTCTTTTTTTTATGTTGTGTTAAATCAGAATAATCTTTTTGAATTAACAATGCTCCACTTATCATTAGAAAAGTGGGCGTACACAATTTTGGGACTTGAGTATTCAGAGTACATATACACTAATACAAATTTTCTATTTTACAAATCGTATAATACTTGTATTTGTATCAGAAATTATATTTACAAAATATTGCCCGCTAGGTATAGTTTCGATGTTAATTCTAGCATGTTGATTTTGTGTTTCAAATGAGCCTTCGGAAATAATTCTTCCATAAATATCAATAATTTGATACTTGAGTAGTTCATTTGAGTTTCTACTGCTGAATTTTAAATTTATTTCTGAACTAGCAGGATTAGGATATAATTCGATTTTCTCATACGATTTTGTAGAGCTTATTCCCAATGCATTAGTTGAGAATAGTAAACTAAATCTATTTTTACCCCAGCTAGTGTTATCAGAAGTAATGTTGAATGTGTATGAATTTGTTTGGGTTAAATTTGTAATACTATTTGTGAAATTGTCTAGTAAATAAATATGTTTATTGGGGTCGAAATTTTCTATTCCAGTAAAATTAAAACGATGTTCTGTAGTCATGATGTTTGAACCATTATAACTATACACAGCAAGCTTAATCGTATCAATATTTTTGATAAATGGAAGAGCGTTAATAGTAAGGTTTACATTATCATCCGAAATTGTATAAACATTAATAGCATCATTAAATAATTTGCCTGCATCATGCGTATCGCCTGAATAACAACTAGCAGTTTCATCTGAAACTAGTAAAGCTTCATCAGCGTATGTACTATCATTACTCACACTAATATGTAATACTGCATGAGTTGCTTTCGATTGGTTTCCTTTAAAATAATTATTGCCTGGAGCTGCGCATTTAATAGCTTCAGTAAAACTTATTACAGGATTTTCAGCATTTGCTCTTACGAAAAATGCTTGTCCGGATGCAATATACCTTGTGATAAAATTTGTACTATCATTCAAGTCCATATCGTACACACCATATGATCCTGTATTAGGATTGTAACACCAAAATTTATTATCAATATTAGTTTTGGTTAATCCATTATGAGTAAAATTAATTGTACTTGCATATGGATTACCTACTAAATTAAATCCATCTGACGATATCCCTCCACTTATAGATGGAGTATATGAAATAGTAGGACTTATAGTTCCTGAGTTTAATGTACCTGCAAAATCAATTGTTACATCGTCTGGGGTAGTCCAGTTTAAATAAGGGTTTGCTAAATTTCTAGTTCCTCTTACGAAAACTTCAGTGCCGATTCCAGTAGCAATTTTGTTTGTGATATTTGTTGGATCAGTCCAGCCATTATTTGAAATACCACTAATTGTTTCATCATAAGTTCTGAATGAAGCAACATTCGTTGAGCTTAGTGGATTTACGTCGAAACCAGCTGCAGAACCTGCAGGCGCTGTTACTAAAATGTCATCTATATATTGAGATATCTCTGTAGTTCCATTTACATTTACAGGTGATGATAAAAATCTCCATTTACGTTTATTCGATCCACCAGGAATAAATCTCTCTACATTTACATTACCTGTAATTGTTCCTAAATTTGTTCCAACTCTAGCTGTTCGTGTAGCCGTTGATTTTAAAGTTAAAAATCCAGTAGTAATTAATGTTCCAGCATTAATGTTTAATTCATTTATAATATTTGTTGTAGATATAATTGTTTTTGTTCCAGTATTACTTAAGGTTAAATTGTAATAATCTACAGGAACAATATTTTGAGCATTTGTAGAATTATAAATAATTGTAGAATTATTTGGAGTAAATGTACCATTGTTTGTAAATGGTCCATTTAATGTAAGCGTAAAATTATTTGTAGTTAATGTTGCTCCTGAATTAATTGTTAAGGGGTCATCAACACCTAATGATTCGTCAGCTCCAAGAGTAACTGTACCACTTTGCACTGTGATACCTCCCGAACCATTAAAAGGTAATGGCCATTCAGAGCCAGTTGAATGGGATGATTTATTATAGACAATACTTGCATTTGAACCATAACTCAATGAACCATCAAACACTAATGAAGAAGTACCTTCCAATCTTAAAACTCCGTTAACTGTAGTTGTGGTACCAAGTGGAAAAGTCTTAGCACCAGAGTTAGATAAAGTAAGATTATTATAAGTAATAGGCATAATTGATTGCGCTGTACCATTATAATTTATAGTAGAGGTATTTGTATTTATTGTACCACTTGTTCCAGAGTAAGAACTTGAAAGATTTAATGTTGATGAATTACAATTTAAAATGCCAGAAGAATTTGTAAAAGTTCCTGCAAATGTATGAGTGAATCCTGCACCTAAATCCAATATTGAAGATGCTGAACCAGATAAGTAAAATCTTCCACATGTTACATTGCCAGTGAAAGTAGCAGTTCCACCAGTTTTAGATTGGTAAAATCTAGCACCAGATACTTGACTTAAAGAACAAATATTTTGATTTGCATTTCCACTTAGTGTAACCCTGAATGAACCCAGGTTCACTGTTAATGGAGAAGTAATATCACCATATAATGTAAAGATTGAAGAAGTGTTAGAGGCTGTAATAACATTTTCACCTTCAACATCACCATTAAAAGTTATGTTTCCATTTACTCTAACTGTATTAGCACTACCAGTTGTACTAATTGATGTTACAGCACCAGCTGTTGTATTTGGCATTACAATAGAACCGCATATAATGCTTAATAAACTTCCACATGGAATACTCTTTACGATGCCATTCCCACTAGCACCTGCAAATGTAATAGCTCCAGTAACAGTCAATACTCTTGCTGTTGTTCCTGTTAATGATAATGAGCTATTGGCAATACCATTACTAAAAGTTAAACTATTGCATGTAGTTGCTGCGGAAAAGGTAATGGCGTGACCATCTGAAATCACAACATCATCTCCTGATGCAGGTACGCCAGACGGACTCCAAACAGCCGCAGTTGTCCAAGTCCCACTTGATACAGAAGTTTTCGTAACAGCAAAGGACTTTGCAAATGTGAATAATAAAATCATTAGGATAAATAAGATAAATCTTATATCCTTAGCGGTAAGTCTAAAGTTCATTTTATGTTTAGTTTATTTAATTAATAATCTACTGTTGATGTTAATTATTAATCGGGCTTAAACACTTAAGGGTGGTAGTGTTTTTCAATACACAAAATTAAGAATAATATATGCGGGTGGTACTACTTGAGTAAGTATAAATGCCTAGAAAACAGAAAGTTTACTAGTTTAAGTAACAAAAAAAGGCGCCTTTTGGGCGCCTTTTAAAAATGAGGTGAAATAAAACTATTGTTTTATGAATTTCTTGATGAATTGTTTATCTCCTTGGGTAATTCGAATGATATAATTTCCAGCATTTAACTTGTCGATATTGATCATTCCTAATGTGTTTTGAACATCAACTTCAGACGATTCTAAAGTTCTTCCCATTAAATCCAAAATATCGTATTTAATACTAGAATTATTTTCAGTATTCAATTTAATGTATAAGTTATTTTGAGCTGGATTAGGATATAAAATTATATCAGTATTTTTAGTTCGCTCGTTTATGCCGTTTCCTAAATTATTAAATAATAATTTAAATCTATTATTACCATAAGAGTTAACATCAGTTGTTATCATGAAAGCATATTCTGATGTGTTTCTGATATTAATACTTGTATTTAAAAATTGATCCAATAAATAAATGTCAATCGATGGGTCAATCGTTTCAAATTCAGTGAAACTAATTTTATGTTGCTTTATTGAAATTACAGTTGAATCGTAGCTCCATACAGAAACATTTATTGTATCGTTTATTGAAGGTATATTAATTGCATTAATTGCAAGGTTCGATCCGTCTTTTGTAACTGTGTAAATGTTTAATGCGTCATTGAAAAATTTAGCAGCATCTCTTTCGTCAGTAGCCAACATACTACCATTTGTAGAATCAATCATTACTAGTGCTTCGTCGTACTCTGAACTATCGCTAGAAAGTGTCATACGCAACATTGGGAAAGTTGATATTGCATTGCTTGATTTGAAATAACTATTACCAGCTTGAACGCATTTTACATTTTCAGTAAAAGTAATACTCGGACTGCTTGCAGATGTTGCACGAACAAAAAATGCTTGCCCACTAGCAATATACCTAGTAATGCCATTTGTTCCAGTATGTGCAACGGCATCATAAATTCCATAATTACTAGAAGTTGGATTATAACACCAAAACTTATTTTCAATATTCGTTTTAGTCCAACCAGCAGTTGTATCGAAATTAATCGGACTAGCATAAGGGTTACCTACTAGATTAAAGCCATCTGCAGTGGTTGCTCCTCCAGTGGAAGGAGTATAGGTTAAACTTTTAGTTACATTACCAGTGTTTAATGCTCCGATATAATCAATTGTAACATCGTCTGGAACAGTCCAGTTTAAAAATGGATTAGCTAAATTTCTAGAGCCTCTTACGAATACTTCCAGACCAGTTCCTGTAGTTACGGTGTTAGTAATATTAGTTGGATTTGTCCAGCCTAAATTTGATGCACCGCTAGTTGATTCAGTATATGTTCTGATGGATGCATTATTATTCGGACTATTATCAAATCCACCACCAGTGCTTGCTGGTGCTGTTACAAAAATATCATCTTTAAATTGAGACAATGCAATGCTACCTGATACGTTTACTGGAGAAGAAAGTAATCTCCATTTACGTTTATTTGATCCACCAGGGATAAATCTATTTACAATAACATCACCGCTTATTACCGAACCATTTGTTATAGGTGCTACTCGAGCTGTTTTAGTTGAAGTTGATAATAATGTAAGATTATTATTAGTAGCTAAATTTCCAGAGCTCATGGTAAGCACATCAGAAACACTTATCATTTGGTTGCCAAGAGTTACTCCATTTGCTCTATTAATCGTTAAGTTTTTAATAGTAGGTACTGATGAAAAAACGTCGTTTGGAATAGTTAAGGCTGTTCCTGTAGTAACACAATTTCCTAACTTTAATGAACCGGTACTTGAAATAAATAATTTCCCAGCAGTTACTGTAAAAGGACTAGCACCATCTAAAGAAAGTTCAGCATCAAAGCTTGCTATGCCTGAAACTAGATTCAATATGTTTGATACAATAACATCACTTTGAATATTTACTGTTTTACCACTTCCTGGGTTAATAATTAATTGAGCAATTTGATTAAATGAAGGTTCAAAATTTACTATTGTCGTATTGCTTGGTACGAGTGAAATTGAAAAATTAGCAGCACTCGGTGATGCACAACTTCCAAATTTGAATTTACCTGTACCAGTAATTACACCCGTAAATGTATTTACACTAACACTTGCTCCATTGTAAAAGGCCCCTGAAGCAATACTTAAAGTATCACCTACTACAATTTGATTAACAATAAAAATCTTTTCTGAATTTGATATAAATAATTTTTTAGGTCTGAAACCAGAAGTTCTTGCTATATTAAAAGTTTGAGTAGAAGAACCATCGAGAATAAATTTTGCTAAACTTATAGTTAAACCAGATGTACCTCCACTTGTAGTTAGATCTCCTTTTAATGTAATATTAAATGTTGAAGCATCTAAATCTGCAGTCGAACTTAAATTCAAATTTCCAGCGATACTAGTATTTCCTGTAAATGTTTTTACTCCAGAAGTAGTTAGTGTTAAATGATGATAGCTTTTTGCTAAAATACTTTGTGCTCCTGCTAAATTATAATGAACTGTATTTCCTGAAGTACTTGCATCAAAATTGGTTATGCTTGGATTAGTAGCAGAATTTATTTTAAGTTCTCCTGTAGAACCCATGGTAAGCGTTCCTGATACTCCTGTTAACGTGCCTGTGTATTCTAGGATTGAGTTTAATGTATAACTTCCAGTAATGTTTAGATTTGAAAAATTGATTTGACTAGAACCATCAATAACTTTATTGGCTCCTGAAAAAGTAATAGTATTTGTTCCAGAAGTATAATTTCCATTATTTGTTAAATCCCCTGAAATAGTATAAGAAAGATTGGCATCATTTGTAATGGTACCGCCTGCATTAACTATTAAGTTTCCGAAGGAAACACTAGTTGTACTAGCATTAATATCTAATGAACCTCCAGTGCCTGTACCAATTGTAGTGGTTCCAGTAACTGACAGACTAAATGCCGCAGTGTTATAAATATTGCCATCACCAATAGTGAAATTGCCACCTACTGATAAGTTTGCAGACGCAGTAGTTGAAGCCGTTCCACTCATCAAAAAATTATTGTTAATTGTAGTGAAGGTATAAGTTGTTTTTACACTTGAACCTCCGAATTCTACATTGTAATAAGTTACACTTGAAATATCTTGAGCAGCTTCATTACTAATCCATCTAACTGTACTTGTTTCTGCAGTAAAAGAGCCTGTACTTAAAAATGCACTATCAGTAATGTTAATGATACTAGAACCTCCTAATAATGTTCCTGGTCCACGAGTAAATTTTGTAAAGGTGTGAGTTCTTCCAACCCCACAAGATAAACTTCCACCAGTACCATTAAGAGTTAATGGCCCAGATGTTACATTCCCAGTAAACGTAGCAGTTCCTGAAGTTTTTGTAAGAGTTACAGTACCTGTGGTTGTAAAACCAGCAATTGATTGTGTGGCAGAAGTACCCGCAATATTAATATTCGAAGAACCAGCGTTGAGCGTTCCTCCATTATTTATATAATCTCCACCTAAATCAATAGAGAAATTTCCTGTATTCAAAGTTGCTCCAGAATTAATTACTAATTCAGAACCTGCACTAAATACTTTAGCGCCATTCATTGTTATAGCTCCGGTATTCGAAATGGTCATTCCACCTGTTCCAGAAAATGTTGAAGGCCATTCTGTATTTGTAACTGATCTAGCAGTAGAAGTGTTAAATACAATACCAGACGAAGTACCCATAGTAGCTGCAACACTCATGGTAGCCGTCCCTTCTATTGTCAATGTTCCATTAACAGCAACTGATGCAGTTGTTTTTAATGAAGTGCCTCCTAATTTAAGGTTGTTATACGTTGCTGGCTTTACCGTTTGAGCACCTGCAGCGTCATACACAATTGTACTCGTTGTTCCGGGGTTTAAAGTGAAACCACCAACAGTAGTTCCACCCATTTCTAAAGTACCTGTACTGCTAATAGTTACAACACAGCCAGTAGTTCCAGTGGTGAAGTTGCCTGCACAATTTAATGTTCCTGTTGTAATGTTGATATTATCATTTCTGGTTGATGTGGTCGCACTCATCGTTAAACTTCCACAATTCAATGTTCCAGCATTTACATTTAATGTTGTCAAGAAACCACTACCTGGTCTAGCCATCGTAAATGCTCCTGATACATTTAGCGTATTTGTTCCTGAAATTGTAAGTGTATTGTTTGCAGCAGCTGTAGCCATTGCTATAGATGCACAAGAATAGTTCCCATCAACTGTTATTGTATTTCCAGATGCGATGGTCACAGCATCTGAGGCACCTGGTACTCCATTTAATCTGTATGATTGTCCTGATAAGGTTGAAGGGGCATTACTTACCAAAGTTAAACTTGTATTACTACCAATAGACGCTACTACACCTATTAGTACATTCGCTGTAGTTTTCAAGGTATCTCCAATAACAAGTTCTGTTGTGAAAAATGTTGAAGAACCTGTGACATTTTTAAAACCAGAAGTAACAGAAATTGTCCCAGACTTTGTAATAAGCCAAGCCGCTCTATTGCTCCAAACACTATTTATTCTAGATGTATATCCTTGTGCAGATGAATCTTTTATAGATAATATTAATATAATCGTGCAAATAAAAATTACACGCAAAAATGTAATGTGTTTCTTCATTTCTTAAGAAATTTGGGTAATCAGAAAGTTTCCTTTTAGTTTAGTAAGTATCAAGAATTCCTACAGCTTGTTACTTATATTAGTTACGTTCCAAAAATATGCCATTTTTAATGGATTAATCAATAAAAATCCAAAAACTAGGAATATGATATGAATAGGGCCATATTTTCTTTGCATCATAAATAATTATTCCTACTATTGCCTTATTCCTTTCCCATAAAAGGAATACCCAATCCCAATTAATTACCCAACAACAACGACAATTTTATTAATGGAAATTCTTGGCTAATAGCCTTTTTTTCCGATGGTTTTATGATTTAAATTTTTTTCAATATGAAAAATTTATGGCGTCTTGTTGTTGTATTTTTAGTTTGCTTTTTACCCATAGTGGTTCAAGCTAAACAGCCCAGCGATTCTTTATTAATTAAAATTCAACAAGCTAAAAATGAAGATGAACAAATTAGAGCGTATACAAATGTTATACTTTATTATTCTATCAGAGATATAGATTCATCGATCTACTTTTCAAATCAAGCTTTAAAAATCTTTAAAGCAAGTGGTAATAAAGTTTCTGAAGGTAGAGTATATCATACATTAGCGAATATTTATAAAGATCGTTTGAGTTATGATACTTCACTAAATTATATCAAGAAGGCGTTTGTAATTTTCAATTCTATTAATTATGAAAAAGGAATTTCGAAATGTTATCATACACAAGGTATCATTGCTGCTCAGCAAGCTGATTATAAATCCGCAGCCAATTACTTTATGCGTGCCTTAAGAATTTCTGAAAAAATTGGAGATAAGAAAGACGTTATTCAAGGTTATGGAAATTTGGGTAGTGTATATGGTTTTTTAAGAAATAATGATAAAGCTATTTATTACTTACTTAAGGCTCAAGAATTAAATAAGCAATTATACGGAGAAATAAGCTATAAGTTGCTAGGGAATATTGCAACGATTTATTATGGTATGAGAAAATTTAATTTGGCATTGAGTCTATATAAAATTTGCATAAAAAAACACAAAGAATTAAACTTAGATATAGACGATTATATTACCTGCTTAACTCAAACAGGTGATTGCGAACTTGAATTGAAAAACACAGATAATTCTTTAAAATATTATATTGAGGCTTACTCAATAGCTCTGAAATATGGACTTCAATTGCAACAAGCAGAAGCATTGCTTTCACTTTCTGAGTTAAATTTAAAAATTAAAAAATATGATTTAGCAGTAAAATTCGCTTCTAAATCGATAGAAATTTCTAAGAAAAATCAATTGATTTATACATTAGTAGATGCTTTAAAATATAAAAGTGAAGCTTATTCAAAATTAAATAAGCCCAGCCTTGCTTATTCAACTTTTAAGGAGTACAATATTTATAAAGATAGCTTGCAGTATATTGAACAGAAAAAAGATGTTGAATTATTAGAAGCAGATTATAAAGTTGAAAAATCTCAAGCAGAAATTGAAAAATTGGAATTAGTAAATCAAAAAAGTAATTTACTTAAAACAATCTATTTAATACTTTTCACATCTTTTCTTTTCATTGCAATAATGCTATATCTAACATTAAAAAAACGTAATACATTCAATAAGATGTTGGAGCAATCAAATAAAGTGAAAGATAGATTATTGTCGATTATTGCACATGATTTAAAAAGCCCTTTAAGTAATATTGTAAGTGTATTAGAAGCAATAGATCAAGATTTGTTTACTAAAGAAGAGCAGAATGAAATAGTTTCAGCACTTAAAAGTCAAACAAATGTAACCATCGAAACATTGGAAAATCTTTTAAAATGGGGGCAAGCTCAATTAAGAGGTATTCAAGTGAAACCTGAAAAGTTTAAATTGAAGGATCAATTAAACAAAGCGATTTTATTTGTTACAGCACAAGCAAATTCTAAAAAAATAAAAATAAAATTCATTCCTGATAATGATTGGGATGGTCATTTTGATCAAGAACATTTTAATTTCATTGTAAGAAATTATCTTGCAAATGCTATTAAATTTAGTCCAGAAGAAAGCGAAATTATCGTAAAAGCTGAGTTAGATACTAAGCTTAAAAAAGTAGTAATTTCTGTAGTCGACAAAGGTATGGGTATTAAAGAAGAAGATATCCCAACTATTTTTCAAACTTCCCCTAAAGTTAATTTTGGCACAAACAACGAACACGGAAGTGGTTTAGGATTACGCTTATGTAAAGAATTTGCTGAAGCAAATAATGGTATTGTAGGCTTTAAAACCAAAGTAGGTGAGGGCTCGGAATTTTATTTTACTTGTTCAGCAGCATAAATAAAAAAGCCCCGATGTTATTCGGGGCTTCATTCAAAATTTAACACTACTTATTTAATAATCATTATTTTCCCTGTTGATTTAACAGCATGATCTGCATCAAAATATCTATAGAAATAAATTCCATTAGATAAATTTTCAGTCGAAATTGTTTTTGTTGTAGAGTTTAGATTTTCTTCTAACTCGACCTTACCTTGTAAATTGTAAATAGTAATTGTTCCTTCTTTTAAACTTGTTTGAGTAAAGCTAACTGAATTACTAGCTGGGTTAGGATATACTTTTAGATACATGTCATTTTTAACATTTGCAACACCTTGCACTATAACAAGTGTATCTAATGTGATTACATAATCTTCAGTTTCTCCAGAGCCAAATACTGAACAAGCATTTACTTTACCATTTACGCCTGCAATAGCTCTAGTTCTAATTCTCATACCTGTTTTACCTAAAATTGCATTAGCAGGAATGTCTATAAAACTTGTATTTACAACGTTTGCGATAGATGTATCTATAATTAATGTCCATTCTGTAGAATCAAATGTACCACTATGGTCGAAGTCGATCCATACTGAAGCATTTACTATTCCACTAAATTTTGTTTCTACTGCATATGAATTATCAATTAATAATTTTGCTGTAGTATTTGAATTCTCAGGATATGCTGTGTAGAAATTTGGAGCACAACCTACAGCATAATTATCTAATGTAGTACCAAGAATTGCAACTGAGTCTATTGATGTAGCTGAGTTTACACATCCCCCACCAATACCGCTTACACAATAGCAATTGTAAAATGGATTGATGCTGATTGTAGAAATACTTGAAGTATCTAAAAATCCAGAACAATTTAAAACACAAGCATAAGATGTGTTTTCTAAAACTGTATCTTTTAATGAAATTGCATTTTTACCTGGAATATTAACCCATGTTGTGTTGTTTACTTTTTTAATCCATTGGTAAGTTTGACCTGTACCAGTAGTATTACCGATGATATTAAAGTTTACTACTGTTCCAGAACAAACTGAATTCGTAGAACTTACTGTTGTTCCTGCATTCGGAGGTTGACTACATGGCACCGATTGAGAAATGTTAACGATATAATCTTCAGTTTCTCCTGTTCCAAATGTTGCACATGATGATGTAGAATCGTTCGCGCCATTTGCTGAACGTGATCTAATTCTCATTCCTGTTTTTCCGATTAATGCAGTTAATGGAATATTTAAATTCATTGTAACTACAGTATTTGCAGTTGATGATGTACATATTTGTTGCCATTCTGCGTTTTCATATAATCCATTTTGGTTGTAATCAATCCATACGGAAGCTCTAACATTTCCTGTGAATTTTGCTGACAAACCATAGCTTTCACCTTGAGTTAAATTTGCAGTAGTATTACCATTATCAGGATATGATGTGTAATAATTTACTGAACATCCTGATGAACCATTATTTAAACTTGTACCTGCAATACCTATTGAATCGATAGCTGTTGCTTGTTGTGTACAGTTACCGCCAATTCCCGATACGCAATAACAGTTAAAGAATGGTTTTATCTTAATTTTTAAGGAATCTGTGTAAACACTAAAACCACTACATGTAACCTTACATTTAACATATACTGTTCCAGTAATATTTGCTGTGTAAAATTTGTCATTTACACCAGCGACTAAATTCCAAGTTGTACCATTTGTAGAGTTGTACCATTCGTAAGTTTGACCTGTTCCTGTACTATTACCATTTAATCCGAATACAACATTACTGCCTATACATGTTAATGTATCTGTAACTGTTAATACCCCTGCATTTGGAGGTGCCACACATGGTGTTCCAGCTACGATTGTAATTAGGTAATCTTCAGTTTCTCCTGAGTTCCCAAAGTTTGAACAAGAAGAAGTAGAATCATTTGTACTGTTTGTACTTCTTGTTCTTATTCTCATACCAGTTAAACCTGTACTAGCATTTGTAGGAATATAAATATTACTAAATACTGTTGTATTTGCAGTTGATGTTAAAGCGATTTGTCTCCACTCAGAACCTTCATATATTCCATTTCTGTTAAAATCTATCCATACAGATGATTTAGCATTTCCAGAAAACTTACTTGCAAGAATATATGTTTCACCTTGAACTAAGCTAGCAGTACTTTTGCCACTTGCAGGATATGCGGCATATGCACCAGTTGAACATCCTGTAGCACCATTTGCTAATGTAGTACCTGTAAATGAAACCGAGTCGATTGCTGTAGTTGATTGATTACAGTTACCTCCTAAATTTGTAGTGCAATAACAAAGATAAAATGGATTCATGGTCACATTTACTGAAGCTGATAATGCTGATTGTCCACTGCATTTAACATAACATGCATAATATTTATCAGAAGTTTGTAATGTTGAATATGTGTTTTGTATAGCACCTGGAATTGTATCCCAAGTGGAATTGTTAACAGACGACATCCATTGGTACGATAAGCCTAATCCTGTACTTGTTCCTGTTAATGATAAATTTACTGTTCCACCTGTACAAACTGAACTAGCGTTGCTAATTGCAGTTCCTGCTGTTGGAGGTGCAGTACATGCTGCAGCTGCTGTAAGTGATAATTGAATGTTTGGGCGACTAGATGATAATGTACCATTGCCAGTAGGAATGGTAGAACTATTGGTATTACTTTGCCAGTATTGCATGGTATTCAATATACCTCTTGCTGAATATCTAAATCCTTTTGATAAAGATGTTAAATCTGACCCATTCGTTCCTCCTGAGTTTGTTTCAATTATTATTTGAATTGAACTTGAATTCGCATGTAAAAATGGAGTACTAAATGGTATGTTTACCCAAGTGTTTTTTATAAACACAGTTGGATACAAAGTATCTGAATACACTAAACTTGCATTTAGTTCTTCGTTTGCTACGGTTGTTGCAGTTGTAAATGCTGTATCAGAAATTTCTTTAATATAAACCTTTACAGCAGTTTTACCTGGGTTAATTACGGTGTCGCAATAGAATGCAATTCCAGTAATATTTCCTAGCATTCCGATCTCACTTTGTGAGTAACGCATAGCCGTACGTTCGTATGAACGGTTGCTTCCTAAAGGCTTTCGTCTGATTGTTGCTGAAGCACCTGTTCCTGCTGTGTTTGCACTAGGAATTGTGATGGTAGTTTGAGCAAAAACTTCTATACTGAAAAGTATAAAAGTTAAAATAGATAACAGTTTAAATCTCATTATTTTTTTGGGTTAGAATAACAATTACATAGATGCTAATATTTCTCCGTATTCACAGAGTTGTTTACCTCTATTTATTTGTTATTCACCTCAAAACATATTCGTGAGTATTCCTAATTATCTACTGATTATAAATGATTTGTATATCGATTTAGAATTCTTTGTGAGAACATTTAAGATATATGTTCCAGGAATTAATGTACTTACATCTATATTATTCTGATTTAATATATTATTCACATCAATGATTAATACTTCTTTTCCTTCTTGATTAGAAATAATAATTTTTGAGATTTCTGAATTTTCAATTCCCTTTAACTGAATCTTTATGTTTTTAATGGCAGGGTTTGGAAATAATATTATTTGTTGATCAGATTTTTTAACCTCATCAACACTAGTTTTCATACTCGTTCCTATCCCTAAACAATACTCACCTAATACCAAACTATCGATAACTATATTCCCAAGTTTATCTGTTTTAGAACTTAATGTATTCTTTGTGTAATAAGCATACTCTTTCCATTTTTTCGATGGATTTGTACGATAGAGCAGTATTAAGCTATCTTCATTTGTAATAGATAATTGATTATCTAAATACGCATTTCCATTAAATACGCCTACTCTTCCATCATATGAGAATTTCGCATTCGCTTTGAAATTGCTATTTATAATTCCCGAAACTGTCCAATATCGCTGTGGTGAAATTCTATTTACAGAATTATCAAACGAGCCTTTTGGTCCAGTATAATGATGTTCAATTCTTACTAATGAAGAATCAGTATTCGACAAAACGGAAACATTCATTTTCGCTAATGTGAAATTTATATTTCCAGTTGTTTTAATAATTTTTTGTTCTGATGAAATCGCTTGAGAAATTCTATCATACATATTTAAAGCTACCATTTTTGGAACAGATGGTAATATAAATTCAGCTTGAGTATACTCACCATTTAGCATTATTTTCCTAGTATCTGCATCGAATGCAGAGTTTAAGAAACTTATATCCATTGGTACATTTGTATAGAAATTTGGATTGCCATATTTCAATTGCTTTACATAAACAGTTGCTTTATACTGCGTATTAAAGCGTGATATATTTACTGAGTCTATAGAAAAATGTCCCCAACCTGGTTGGTAAATCCAATCGTTAAAGAAATGCGAAAGGTCAACTCCACTAGCTTGACTTAAACTAGCTTCAAACTGTTCATTCGAAATACTTTTAAATGCGTTTGCTTGCAAAGCATTTCTGAGTGTAATTCTAAATAAACTATCTCCTAAATATCCTCTTAAATTATGAGCCATGATAGCTCCTTTTAAATATACATGATCTCCATAAGTATATGCATGTGGAATATTATTCAGGTTTAAATCACCCTCTTTATAACGTACGAAATGTAATAAATTTTCATGCAATGTTTTTATGCCATTGATATATGCTGTTCTTCCATATACTTCTTCTCTAAACAAATATTCTGAAAAACTTGCCCAACCTTCATTAATCCACATTTCTTCTTGACTACTACAAGTGATATAATCGCCAAACCAATGATGTGATAATTCATGCGCCGCAATTTCTTCATATGTTAAAGTGCCAGTGTTTAAAAAGCTAACTGGAAATGCAATATTTGTTGCATGTTCCATCGCACCCTGAGTAAATGGAACTAATGCATACCCTACACGATTCCATGCATATGGTCCATAGAATTTTTCATAAACTCTAATAGCATCTTTCAAATGAATTAAAGATGATTTTACTTTAGTCGTATCTGAAGGTAAGGCAGCAATTAGAATTGGAATATTTCTTTGTTCTCCGGCATAATTCATTTTTAAATCGGTGTAACTACCTACAGCAACAGATGCTAAGTATGTAGGGATTTCTTTATCTAATACCCAAGTTCTCGTTCTGAAATTATTTACATCGATTACATCGTTTGTCAATTCACCATTACAATATGCAAGCTTGCTTGCAATAGTAGTGATGTTGAATTCGTAAGTAGAGCGCTCTATAAAATTATCTAAACAAGGGAACCAAACTCTCCCAAACACATGTGGGTTTGCTCCAAATCCAACACCTAAATTGTATGCATAACCTCCTTGAAAATAGAATCCTCCCCAGGTAGTTACATCTATTTGCGGTGCTCCATGATAAAATATTTTTACGGATAATGTATCTGAGCTAGTATAATTTTGTTGAAGATTAATACTTACTAAAGTATCGTTATAATGGTAAGTAAGACTAGTGTTATTTAGCTTTATAGAGTCAATTATTAATTCTAACAAATCCAATCGTAAATATCTAAATGAATTAACTTTCGATTTGAATTTAACAATGGTATTCCCAGATATTTTTTTATTAGAAAAATCTGTAATGTTTAAATTGATAGTATACTTTAAAATATCAATGGTATCACTCCTTGGATCGTATGTTTTCGCGAAAGACGACATTGTCGGATGATGTCGATACACATTATCTTGAGCAGATAAAATATTTCCAAATACTATAAACAGAATAACTATGCAAATCTTTTTCATATTAAAATATTTTATCATACAAACACACGAGCACACGAGCACACGAACTTACTTCACTCTCTTCCAAGTATCAGTTCTACCAATCATCGAAATACCAATATAACCACGAACCTCTAAAGTATTATCATCTGGCATTTTAATATTGCAACTATATGTCTTTCCATTTTCAGAATCATAGATTGTACCTTCCGACCAAGATTTGTTCCCATCATATTCAAAACCTAACATATTTACATTGCCCAATAAAGGATTATTTCTTTTAGATGGATCTGGATTGTTTTTATCAACTTTAGGTTGTCCTTTTTCATTTAAAGGCTCTTTTAACCATGCAATTTTTCCAGCATATTTATCGCCGTATTTATAAATTAAAATATGAGCTTTTCCACTGCCTACTTGCCATTTACCAACAATTTTATCTGCATCATTCGATGAAGAAATACTTAAAAATGGAATTAGAACTAAGATTGATAATGCTATAAGAATTGATTTTTTCATGATTTTTTGATTTGGTGTACACTAAAATACATAATTCTGCTTAAAATCAATCGATTCAATTCTTATATTTAGGCCAAATTAAACTAGAATGAATGTTTCAATAGGAACACCACTTACATCAACTGCAATAAAAGTGATGATGTTAGGTTCAGGTGAATTAGGCAAGGAAGTAGTAATCGAATTTCAGCGTTATGGGGTCGAAGTAATTGCAGTAGATAAGTATGAAAATGCTCCAGCTATGCAAGTTGCACATCGTTCTTATGTAATATCGATGTTAGATGCAGATGCTTTAAAAGAAATTATTAGAAAAGAAAAGCCAACTTATATTGTTCCAGAAGTCGAAGCCATTGCTACGAATACCTTAAAAGAATTAGAGTTAGAAGGTTTCAATATTATTCCTACTGCCAATGCTACATGGTTAACCATGAATCGTGAGGGAATTAGAAGTTTGGCTGCAGAAGAATTAAAATTAAAAACATCACCTTATAAATTTGCAGGCACAAAAGAAGAATTTGTTGATGCTGTTGCAAGTATAGGTTTTCCATGTGTTGTAAAACCGATAATGAGTTCTTCTGGTAAAGGACAAAGTGTGGTAAAATCTGCTAACGATATTGATTATGCTTGGCAGTATGCACAAGAAGGTGGTAGAAGCGGTGTAGGGAAAGTAATTATTGAAGGTTTTGTTGATTTCGATTTTGAAATTACTTTATTAACAATTTCACATAGAGATGGAATTAGTTTCTGTGCTCCAATCGGACATCGTCAGGAACATGGAGATTATCAAGAATCTTGGCAACCTCAACCCATGACAGATATCGCATTGCGTAAAGCACAAGAAATGGCTGAAGCAGTAGTGAAGGCGTTAGGTGGAAGAGGAATTTTCGGTGTGGAGTTTTTTGTGAAAGATACAGAAGTTTATTTCTCAGAATTATCTCCTCGTCCGCATGATACTGGAATGGTAACGATGATTTCTCAAGACCTTTCAGAATTCGCCCTACATGTTCGAGCAATTCTAAATTTACCTATTCCTCAAATTAAATTAATTAGTCCGGCCGCAAGTAAAGTTCTATTGATAAAAGGAAATTCAACAAATATTGTATTCAATGGAATTGATAAAGCATTAACTCTTACAGATACTCAAATTCGTTTGTTTGGTAAACCTGAAATTCAAGGTGAGCGAAGAATGGGTGTATGTTTAGCACTTGCCGAAAGCATTGAAAAAGCTAGGGAAAAGGCTAATTGGATGTCGGATCAAATTACCACTACTTTATTATAAATTATGCAAAAAAGAAACGAAGACTTTAAAGATAAAGTAGTTTGGATTACTGGAGCAAGTTCAGGAATAGGAGAAGCTTTGGCTTACTCATTTGCTAAGAAAGGAGCAAAGCTAGTTTTGTCAGGAAGAAATGAAGAAGCTTTAATTTCAGTTAAAAATAATTGTTTATTATTTACGGAAGATTGTACAGTGTTAGCATTCGATATGTTGAATATCGATTCATTCACTCAGCAAGTTCAGTTGGCTAAAAATTACTTCGGAAGAATAGATTACTTATGTAATAATGCGGGTATTAGTCAAAGATCTTTAATCACAGATACTCCTTTAGATATAGATCGAAAAGTAATGGAGTTAGATTATTTTTCGCAAGTTGCATTAACGAAAGCAATATTACCAACCTTTAAAGATCAAAAGTTCGGACATATAGTTGTGATCAGCAGTGTAGCTGGAAAGTATGGATTTTATTACCGTTCAGCATACAGCGCCGCTAAACATGCATTAGTTGGTTTCTTCGAAACATTAAGATTAGAATTAAAAGAAATACCTGTACACGTAACTTTAGTTTACCCTGGAAGAATTCATACTAATATTTCCATAAATGCTATTACTGCAGATGGGAATAAACATGGTGTAATGGATGAGGCTCAAGAGAATGGAATTAAAGCAGACTATTGCGCTGAGAAAATTACCAATGCGGTACATAAAAAGAAAGTCGAACTATTAATCGGTAGAGAAGAACTTATTTTAGTTCACTTAAAAAGATTACTCCCATCAATATATTATAAATTCATATTAAAAGTAAAGTCAAATAATTAAGCAAAGTATATGTCGAATAATCAAAAAGTAATTATCAGCGGTATTCAGCAAATGGGCATTGGTGTTAAAAATGCTGAAGAAGCATGGACTTGGTATCGTAAACATTTCAGTATGGATATTCCTGTATTTAAAGATGCAGCAGTTGCAGGTTTAATGCAAAGATATACTGGAAATGAAGCTAGAGAACGATACGCGATTTTAGCTATAAATATTGCTGGTGGAGGTGGATTCGAGATATGGCAATACACAAAACGTGTTCCGGAAGCTCCAGCATTTGATATTAAACTTGGAGATTTTGGTATTTATGCTGCAAAAATAAAATGCAGAGATGTGGCATCGATGTATGCTTACGCGAAGCAGCAAAATTTAACTGTTGTAACTGAATTAGAAGAAAATCCAAATGGAGATCTTCATTTCTTTTTGAAAGACCCTTATGGTAATGTTTTTGATATTGTTCAAGAAAATTCTTGGTATAAAAACAGACAAGATTTAACAGGTGGAATTGCTGGAGCTTGTATTGGAGTTTCAGATATAGAGCGATCAATAAAATTTTATAAAGATGTTTTAGGCTTTGATATTGTTGAATATGATACTACTTCCGCTTTTAGTGATTTAAAAGGATTAGCTGGAGGAGAAGATACATTCAGACGAGTTTTATTGAAACACTCTCAACCTAGAGTAGGTGGTTTCAGTAAATTATTCGGCCCATCTCAAATTGAATTGTTCCAAGTACATAACAGAACTCAACATAAAATATTTGAAAATAGATATTGGGGAGATTTAGGATTTATTCATTTATGTTTTGATGTTAATGGAATGAAAAATCTAGAACAAAAATGTGCTGATTTAAATTACCCTTTCACCGTAAATAGTGCCGATAGTTTTGATATGGGGGAGGCTGCTGGTCATTTCACTTACACAGAAGATCCTGATGGTACTTTGATTGAATTCGTAGAAACTCATCGTGTTCCAATTATGAAAAAGTTTGGTTGGTATTTGAATTTAAAAAATAGAAATCCCGAAAAAAGCTTGCCAAATTGGATGATTAATGCATTATCCCTTTCTAGAGTTAAAGAATAATAGGCATCTGCTTATACCAATTTATCGGTATAGGATATTGAAAACAAATGTGTTATATTGAATTATGAATTTTAGATTTTACAGGACGTTCTCTTTTTTATTATTTCTTATAATTAGTTCTTGTCAGGTTATTCCATTAAAAGAGCTTGAAAAAAAATATACAGTCTCGCATTATGTATCTCCTAGTAGAGAAAAGAACATAAATGTGCACGACTATAATTTTGTTTTTGTAGCGAACATTAGTTCTAAGAAATTTAACATTGTTGATGTAAAATGTAATCGAGAGCCTGCAAAATTATTTTTATTAAATAAGAAAGGCTTAATAATTTCAGAATTCAACAAAAACGATACAGTGCTATTACGTACAAGCATATTACGCAATTCAAATAATCCATCGAAAGATACCATTACCATAAATTACAAATACAAAAATCGTTCAAAGTCATTAAATATTAGTGATTTTATAAAATCAGAAACACCAATCAACCAATAATATGAAAAGAATTTTACTCTTATTCGTAATTCTATTTGGAGCATTATCGATGTATGCTCAAGAGAATTCTTGGGTGCAAATGATGCAAGATCCCAATGCGAATTTCTACGACATTCAAAAAGCATTTAATGCAGAATGGAAAGATAAAGTACCTGGTAAAGGCCAAGGTTACAAGCAATTCAAGCGTTGGGAGAATTTCATGGCTCCTAGAGTATATCCATCGGGTAAACTTCCTCATGATATTATTGCAACTGAGTTGATCAAAGTAGTAAATGATAATAATTTAAAAAGTAGAGGGCAAGCACAAGTTGCAAATTGGGTTCCTCTTGGTCCAACTAACGTTCCAACAAATGGATTGAGTTATGCATCTGCTGGTATAGGTAGAGTAAATTGTGTGCGTTTTGATCCAGCAAATAACAATAACATTTGGATTGGTACACCAGGTGGTGGTTTATGGAAATCTACAAATGGTGGAACTTCATGGACTACTAATACCGATGCTTTTTCGACATTAGGAATTGCAGATATTGCTATTGATCCTACGAATTCAAACATCATGTATATTGCTACTGGTGATGCAGATGGAGGTGACACATATAGTATTGGTATTTTAAAATCAACAGATGGTGGCGCTACATGGAACACTACAGGACTTACATATCTTACTTCAAATTATAGAAAAGTAACTAGAATTTTGATTAATCCTACAGATCCTAATATCATTATTGCGAGTACAAATGTGGGCGTTTATAAAAGTACGAATGCTGGAGCATCATTTACCACAGCGATTTCTAGTGGTACTTTTTTTGATTTAGAATTTAAACCAGGCGATCCAACTGTAGTATATGCTTCAAGTTATAGTAGTAGCGGAACGGGTAAAATATATTACTCAACAAATAGTGGTACAAGTTTTTCAGTAGCAACTGGTATTCCTTCTACAGATGTTCTAAGAATATCTTTAGCTGTATCCGCAGCAAGTCCTACTACAGTTTATGCACTTATCGCAAATGCATCAGACTATGGTTACAAAGGATTATATAAATCAACTAACTCTGGTGCGAGTTATACACTCGTGCATAGCACGCCAAATATTTTATCAGGTGATGAATCTGCTGCTTCTACAGGCGGACAAGGTTGGTATGATTTAACATTAGCGGTATCTCCATTAGATGCAAACCTACTTTATGTTGGTGGTGTAAATGTTTGGAAGTCTACCAATGGAGGTGCTAGCTTTACAATAACTGGTCATTGGTATGCAGGTGCTAGTGGTACTTTACCATTTGTGCATGCTGATCAACATTATTTAGAATTTATGCCAAACTCATCTACAATTATTTCTTGTAATGATGGAGGTATACGCAAGTCGACTAATAATGGATCTTCTTGGACAGATTTAAGTAATGGTTTGCAAATAATGCAGTTTTATAGAATTAGCGGTTCAGTTCAAAATGCAGGGACGATATTCGGAGGTGCACAAGACAATGGTACTAACCGAAAAGTTGGTACATCATGGAACTCTGCATATGGTGGAGATGGAATGAAATGTATTGTAGATCCAACTAACTCGAACATAGTTTATGCATCAACTCAATATGGAGGAATTGTTAGGTCGACAAATGGAGGCACTAGTTTTGGTTCTATTAAACCTGCAGGTTCTCCGAATGGAGATTGGATTACACCATATGCATTGAATCCAAATTTAACAAGTACTATTTACGCAGGTTTTACAGAAATATATAAATCAACAAATAGCGGAACTTCGTGGACTACAGTTACTAGTAATTTAAGTTCAGGAGCATTGTATTCACATTTAGCTGTAGCCCCTAGCAATGGCGATTACGTTTATGCTGCTACATCAACTAAATTATTCAAAACAATAAATGGAGGTACTTCTTGGGCGAATGTAACATTAGGTTTGCCAGTTAGTTCTGCAACTATTTCAAATATTGCAATAGCAACTGATGATCCTAATAAAGTATATGTAACTTTCTCTGGATATAGTTCTGCAAATAAAATTTACATGACAAGCAATGGGGGTACATCATGGACAAACATTTCTTCAGGATTGCCAAACTTACCAGTAAATTGTGTTGCAGTTCAAAACGGTTCTGAAGCTGGAATTTATGTAGGTACAGATGTTGGTGTTTATTATAAAAATAATTCTGTAGCATGGACTTCTTTCATGACTAATTTGCCAAATGTTAGCGTACGTGATTTAGAAATTCATTACGGTTCTAGTAAAATTAGAGCAGCAACTTTCGGTAGAGGTTTATGGGAATCTGATTTATACAATTCAGTTGTTGCTTTGGCTCCAGTAGCTGATTTTAGTGCAAGTAATACAACGATAGTAGCTGGTCAATCAATCACATTTACAGATTTATCTGTGAACACTCCAACGTCTTGGAAATGGACATTTACAGGAGGTTCACCTGCTTCATCAACATTACAAAATCCTACAGTAGTTTATGCAAATCCTGGAGTATATGCAGTAAAACTTAAAGCAACAAACCCAGTTGGTTCAGATTCAACTACCAAAACTTCATATATAACCGTTACAATACCTGGAGCAGTTTCATGTAAATCGTGGGATACTTATGCATCAGCTTTTACAACAGCTTCAAGAGGTATAGAAAGTTTTGAAGTAGTAAATCAAAATGTTGTTTGGGCAATTGCATATGATGGAAGTGGGGGAGGAGCAACAATTCGTGATTACACTAAAACTACAAATGGAGGTTTAACTTGGACGCCTGGAACTATTACAGCATCAGGTTTAACTACAAGTTATGGATTAGCAAATATCAGCTCAATACATCAAGATACAGCTTGGGCTGCAGTATATCCGATAACAGCAACTATTACTGCTCAAGGTATTTATTATACAACGAATGGTGGTACAACTTGGACTCGCCAAGCAACAGCTGCTTTTAGTACATCTACTTCGTTTGCAAACTTTGTTCATTTCTTTAATAAAAATGATGGTGTTGCAATGGGTGATCCTGCAAGTAGCTATTTCGAAATATATACTACTTCGAATGGTGGTACAACATGGACTAGAGTTCCTTCAGGAAATATTCCAGTTCCAATAGCAACTGATGAATATGGTACGGTTGGATATTTTACAGCTGTTGGAAATACCATTTGGTTTATTTCTACTAAAGGAAGAATATTTAAGAGTACTAATAAAGGTTTGAATTGGACTGCTGCGAGTACTCCTCTAGGTACAAATGCAAGTATTTCTAACATCGCATTTAAAGATCAATTGAATGGATTGATAACTGTAAATGATGCAACAACACAGGGAGATTTAGGAATTTATTCTACATCGGATGGAGGTGCTACATGGTCTGCATTAACAACATCTACAGCGGGTATCACGAATAAATCAGGAATTGCATTTGTACCTGGAACTACAGGAACATATTTTATTTCTGGAGCAACTACGAATGGTTCTGGAACGGCATATTCTACTGATAATGGTGCTACTTGGACAGGTATCGATGCAATTCAACATACGGCTATAGATTTCTATAATGAATCGAATGGATGGTCTGGTGGATTTAACACTAGCAATACAGTTGGTGGAATATTTAAAATTGCAACATCGACTATAGTTGCTAATATTAATACTCCAGTTTCAACATCTTTTTGTGCGAACGATTCACTAGTATTAACAGCAAACTCAGGAGGTAATTATACTTATCAATGGTATTTAGGCGGATCACCAATTTCGGGAGCAACGAATGTTAGTTATGCTGCAAAACAAGCTGGAATGTATACTGTTGAAGTTACAGAAGGAACTTGTTCAACACTTTCTAGTGCAGTAACATTAACAGTTAATCCTGCCCCTGCGAAACCAACAGTTACTGGTATAACGAGCTTCTGTTCAGGAGATAGTACAATGTTAGCTTCATCGTTTGCAGTAAGCTATCAATGGTATAAAAACAATGTTGCTATTCCGAACGCCACTAATCAAATGTTAATAGTGAATAGTTCAGGAAATTATTATGTGAAAATTTCTGATTCTTCAAGCTGTACTACAAATTCAGATGCTGTTGCCGTGCAATCAATTGCAATGCCAGCTAAACCGGTAATTACCTTCACTGGTGATAATCAAATTTGTGATGGAGAAAGTTTATTATTGACATCTAGTGCAAGTTCTAATAATGCATGGTTTAAAAATGGAAATTTTATACCTGGTGCAACATTACCATTTATTGAAGTAACGGAAGCAGGTACATATGTAGTTGTTGTGAGTTCTTCTAATGGATTATGTAAAATTTCATCAGATTCAATTACTGTAATTGTAAATCCACTTCCAGCTAAACCAACAATTACTAAAGATTCATTAACCTTAACTTCTAGTTCAGCCAATGCTTACCAATGGTTTAAAAATGAAACCATCATTGTAAATGCAACTACTCAAACGTATACAGTTACAGAAACTGGCGATTACAAGGTTAAGATAAAAGATTTAAGCGACTGTGAAGCTTATTCAGATGTAATGAATGTTCAAGTAACAGGTATTGGTAATACACTTAATAATACCATTCAAGTTTATCCAAATCCTGTGAAAGACATATTAGTGATATCGGGAATCGGGAATCGAGTATCGGGTAAAGTTTATAACTATCTTGGTGAAGTTGTAATGATTGTTAACGATGAAGATGGTAAAATTGATGTAAGAGAATTACCAGAAGGTTTATACATCTTAAGAACAAACGAAGGAATTGCAAGGTTCATAAAGAACTAAGCAATCTTAAAAGTATCACATAAAAAAAAGCTCCTTGGTTTTCTAAGGAGCTTTTTTGTTTATAGATAAAATTGAATTAGTTTTTAACTAATTTCAATGTAGTAGGATATCCATCTACCATTACTTTAACTAAGTATAAACCAGAAGATAAATCTGATAATTGAATTGGTAAATCCATATCACCAGTTAACATTCCGTAATCTTTAGTAGCAATTTTAGCACCGCTCATATTAAAGATTTCAACTTGAACATTTGCTTCTTTTAGTAATGAAATCAATACACTTGAAACTTCTGTTCCTGGGTTTGGTGCAATTCTAATTGCATCTGGTCCAGCTAATTTTTCAATACCAGTAACGTTTCCACCAATTTCAGTTCCGATAACATAACCGTTAGCAACAGCTGTATTGATGTTAGATGTACTTGCATTTACTGTAGCACCGTTTGGATCCATCATCATACCAACAATGTTCATTTTTGATGCGTTCCAAGTTGCTGGTAATATATAAGTGAATGTATAAGTTACTGCTTGTCCGCTGTCAGCACTTGCACCAAATGCATTTGCATAACCAGCAAAACTTGGGCTGATATGACGAGCTACGTGATCGTAAATCATTTTACTTGCAGGAACTGGGTTAGTTAATAATTCAAAACCACCCATAGCACCAGCAGCACCATTTGCATAAGCATTTGCTTGGTTGTAAGCTGATCCTGTACCTCTAACACTGTCTTGAGTTAATACACATGCAATTCTGTAATCACCTGCGATATCTTTAGTCAATGTAGTAGTTAATGAAACTTTTAATTCTCTTGTAACAGCATCGTACGTTGCACCATTTTTAATAGTCGCAGCAGGAGCGATTTGAATTAATTGAATGAAATCTGCTTCCATATCAGATGGATCAATAACATTTGTACGATCTGATAAAATGCTTGGATATCCAGGGATAGCAGCACTTACTGCAGCATCGTAATCAGTTAATGTCATTGGATCTGCATTATGAACCGCAACTCCAGCAAAATAACCTTCGTAGTTTTTAGACATCATGTCCATGTAAACAGCACCTCTTGGGCACCATTGGCACCATGTACCAGTTCCTTCTTCCGCTAAAACTATTTTGCCTTCAGCAGGAACTACCGTAGTGATGTATAACGTTTTTGTATTGTCTAATGAATCATCATCACTAGCTAAACCATTGATATTGCTAATCGTTAAAACTGCAGTATCGTTGTTTGCTGGTAATAAAAAATCTTCATTAATATCGATCTTTAATTCACCTAAAGAAGCAATGTTTACATTTCTAACTGTATCAGAAATACTTGTTCCTTTATGAGTCAATGAATAATCGAATGAAGTAATTGCAGTAGCACCTAAATTTCTAACAGAAATTTTTGGCTTGCGAATTTGTCCAGCTAAACCATTTGGAATATTCAAGTTTCCTGCTGCTGCGTTTAAGCTTGGCAATACATATGGAGTTAAAGAATAAGAAACATCATCTACCCAGAAACTAGCTGAAGCATTTGCAGGATAAATATCCACAGAAGCAATCTTGTTAGTGATGTTAGAGAATGTTCCTACTGATGTACCATTAACAAAAACTTCCCATTGATTAATACTTAAGTTAGCTTTAACTTTCAATTCAAACCATTGGTTTTGTGGGTAAGATGCAGTAATGTATGTTGTAGATACGTTATTGATTTGTAACGAACCATCAGCATTCATATAGCAATCCATTGCCCATGTAGTACCAATTGTGTTTTCAGCTTGGAAATTGAAATAAGCAGTTTTGTTAGTAGGTACATTAAACCATGCTTTAAATTCGAATACTCCTTGTGTGTGTGGACCAGCAAATGGTAACACCACGTCAGATGGTCCGCCTGTTGAGCTTGTAGACGAGAAGTATATAGATTTAGTTCCGCTGTGAGCAGCAGTAGTTACCACGTTAACATCTTCCGTTCCACCATCTCCATTACTCCAAGTCGTCCAGTTTGGCGACTGTGGGCCTAATTTGCTACCAGCAGTGTACGACTCGAAATCATCTGTAAAAGATTGAGATTTTGCCGTTATAGTACCAATCGCAAATAGCATTAAAAGTAAACTTGTTTTTTTCATACTATTCTTTTTAAGTGTTTATAAGTGTTAAATATTCAAATAATTATCATAATTATCAAGTAAATAGGCTGATACAGGCCCTAAATATGATGAATATCATATTTTGTACATCAATATTTGCCTACTATTGTGTATTAATTATTAAAAAACACCAAGAAATTAAAATTATGAAACCAATAAACATTAAAAAGATTTTAATTCCGATAGATTTTTCAGAATTATCAAGCTATGCAATCGACTATGCCTTAGAAATTGCAAAAGTTCATTCCTCAAAAATAATATTTGTACATGTTGTAGAAGACATGTTGAATTTCAGTATTCCAGGAGATTTTGTATTAACTACAGAAGAGTTTATTGAAAAAGAAAAAGCAATTGAACATATTAAAAAAGATCGACTAGATCATTTTACAAAATTGATGAGTGAAAAATATAATTTCAATTTTGAAGATAGAATTGTGTTTGGTAAAAGCCACAGAGCAGTGAATGATTTAGTAAGTAAAGAACAAATCGATTTATTAGTGATGAGTACTCATGGTGTAAGTGGATTCCGTGAATTCATCATCGGTAGTAATGCTGTTAGAATGATTACAGAATGTAGTTGCCCTGTTTTATCAGTACAAAAACCAATGAAATCAACAGGGTTTAAAAAGATATTATTACCATTCAACGATGATCCATTCTCTCGTCAAAAAATTAATGTGGCTATCCAACTTTCAAAATGGTTTAATGCAGAAGTAAATTGCTTAGGTATAGAAACTGAAGGAGAACAAAGTCATTTAGTTAAAATTGAAAGAGAAGCAAAACAAATTTCAGACTACTTAGATGAACATGCTGTGAAAAACACTATGGAGATTGTAAAAAGTAGTAATATTCAAAAAGCAGTTTTGTCGTATGGTAAACAAATCGAATCTGATATTATTATCGTGATGGCTGATATGGAAAAAGAAGATGTTGTTGAATATATCATGGGCCCAGTTGCTCAACAAGTAATCAACCATTCTACTATTCCTGTATTAAGCGTTCAACCTACCAGACATCCTGATACTATTGATTTACATCCGTATGGATGGTAATACTAGACTACTTGATACTAGACTCCTTGATTTATTGATATATCACTTATAATTATTTAATAAGTCAAGCAATCAATAAGTCAAGAATCAAATAATCAAATTTGTACTACAAGCAGAAAGTCCTTTCGTTTACGCGGGAGGGCTTTTTTTCTAGTATTGAGATATTAGATTTGAGATATTAGAATTAGTACATTGTACAAAGTACATTGAACTTTAGAATTTAGATATTAGAATTTAATAATATATCAATAGTCAAGAATCAATTAGACAAGTAATCAATATTTCGGAACTTCGAAAAAAAAATCCCCCATTTGCATGGAGGACTTTTTATATTATTTTTTAATTGTCGAAGTGAGACACTCCGACGAACAAATAATTTTAAAATTACTTGTTAACTACTTTCGCTAAAGCAGCACCTGCTTTGAATTTAGCAACTTTCTTAGCAGCAATTTTAATTGCTTTACCAGTTTTAGGGTTACGACCTACACGAGCTGGTCTTTTAGTTACTGAAAAAGTTCCGAAACCAACTAATGTTAATTTGTCACCTTTTTTTAATGCTTTAGTAGTTGCATCTAAAAATGCATCTAATGCTCTTCCTGAATCAGCTTTAGTAAGCTTTGATCCTGCAGCGATTGCTTCGATTAATTCTGCTTTGTTCATAATTGTACAATAAATAATAGTTAATTAATATTTGATTTTTATGTGTTTCTTCTGAAACGCCTTATTTTGTTATATAAAAGAAGAAGTAAAATCTCATAATTACAAGCATACCTCTCAAAAAAATTATTCACATAATGTTAAAAAACTTTTGAAATACCTGTAAAACCTACATATACTATTCATTCTCAAGCTTTTTCGGTTTTATAAATCCATAAACAATTTTATTTCGTATCTCCTGTAAATCCTTGTTTTATTAATGTTTTAACCGAAAATGATGAAAAAAAGCAAATTAATTACCTGGTTGGTACTAACTGGTGCTAGTATCATACTCCCTTTGATAGTATTGGTTATACACCTTTACATCGTAACTAAAGATAAAAATGATGATAAAAGAGTTCGACAACTTTCTAGAATAGATTTTATTCAAGATGTTGATTCTACTTTTGCCAATTCTTTTAAAAATAAAGTGCTTTCTATCGATGGAGTCGATGCAGGTTACTTTAATGTGAGCGATAAAACTTTTATTTATTCTTACGATCCGAACATTCAAAATGCCGATAGAATTTTTGTAGAACTTATGAAAGATAATAACTACAAAGCTACTCGCTATCGTACCAATGATAAGCTTCTAGCTTCTGGTTGCCCCGTTATCGATAAATCATCTATTACTTATAAAGTAGCTTCACTATTTAAATTTTAAACAACAATATCATTATGAAAAAATCAGTACACCTATTTACTGCAATTTTACTTGTCGGTTCTATTGCATTTACCTCTTGTAAAGAGGATGAAAAAACCGTTACTCCAACTACACCTACTCTTTATGAAAAGCTTGGTGGTACTACTATGGTAGCCGATCCTGCTAATCCTTCGCAAATGATCGAGAAGGGTAGATTGGGTTTACGCTCTGTTGTTGATAGTACAATATTTATTATCGCTGGTGATAATGAATTAAATCCTTATTTCGAAGTTTTACTTTCTGAAGTGGGTTCTGGAAATCTTACTGGATTCACTGCTTTAAGTAAAAATCTAACTGATTTTTTCTGTGTAGCAACAGGTGCTAAAAATTTCACTTATAATGGAATTTCATCGATGGTTGCTGCTCACGACCCTGCTCAAAATAATAGAATGGCTATGAAAGCTGATAATGCTTCTTATGATCGTTTTATTGCTGATGTAGTTGCTGGTGCTGCACAGAATGGGGTTACTGACCAAGCTATTGTTTCTGAACTAGGAACTATTTTAGAAAGCTTAAGGTCTACTATTGTACAACGTTAAAAGAATGGAAAATAGATTCGTAAAATTTAATTACGAATCTATTTTTTTTATGTTGATGTTATACTCTATAACAAATGGCATTAATACTCATGCCCGCTCCAACTGATGCTAGTAAAATAACATCGCCGGGATTCACTTCATGATTTTCTATTGCGCCTCTTAATACCAAATCCAATAGGGTAGGTACTGTTGCTACAGAACTATTACCCAACTCATGTATGCTCATTGGCATAATGTTTTCAGGCAAATCTTTAATATCGTATAATTTATAGAATCGTTCTATAATTGCTTCATCCATTTTTTCATTCGCTTGATGAATGAAAACTTTTTTCAATTCTTTAATATCAACTCCTGCTTTGTCTAAGCAAGTCTTCATTGCTAAAGGAACATTCGTTAAAGCAAACTCGTAAATTTTTCGACCATGCATTTTAATATATCTCGTTCCCTCTGTATAACCTTTTTTATACGATGGTCCGTAGAATAAGAAATAGGCTTCTTCATTCGCGAAAGTCTGACTAGCTACGCTAAGTATTCCATTCTTCTCTTCATTTGAATATGAAATAATACTTGCACCTGCTCCATCAGAATAAATCATTGAATCTCTATCGAATGGATCTACTACTCTCGACAGGGCTTCAGAGCCTATTACGAGCACGTTCTTTGCGTCGCCTGATAAAATGTATTGTCGAGCCAAGATAACGCCTTGTACCCATCCTGGGCAGCCGAAAATAATATCGAAAGCAGCACAGTTTGGATTCTTAATGCCTAAATCATGTTTTACCCTTGTTGCTAAACATGGCAATACATCAGTTTGTACAGTATCTTTAGGAATATTTCCAAAGTTATGCGCAAAAATGATGGCATCAATTTCTTCCTTGTCAACTTTAGCATCTTCAATTGCTTTTTTAGCTGCAATTGTTCCCATCTCTGAGTTTAACATACTATCGTTCGAATATCTTCTTGATTCAATTCCTGTAATATCTTTGAATTTTCTGATGATAATTTCAGTGCCTTGCTTTAAAGGTTCTCCTTCTTCAGAATAAAATTCATGCTGAAAAAAATCCTGATTTGTTACAATATTTTCTGGTATGAATGATCCAACCCCTTTAATGATTATCGACATCTTTTATAGTTTTATGCAAGTTAACATTAATTATAAGAATAAGAAAAGGGGACGAACCACCTGTTCATTCCCCTTACTATACTACAAACACTAAGCATCTTTTGTTCTGTTTAAGCTTCTAGAACTAATTCTTTTTTATCTTGTTCAAGGATATATTGCATAAGGTCTACTAATTTATTTGAGTATCCCCATTCGTTATCATACCATGCGACTAATTTCACAAAAGTCGGACTAATCATTATTCCTGCTTCAGCATCGAATATACTTGTACGTGCATCTCCCATAAAATCGCTTGATACAACAGCATCTTCGGTATATCCAAGTATTCCTTTTAATCCATTTACCGATGCTTCTTTTATAGCAGTTTTAATCTCCTCGTACGTAGTCGGTGTTTTTAGATTACAAGTTAAATCAACTACCGAAACATTTGGAACAGGAACTCTAAAACTCATACCTGTTAATTTTCCTTTTAATTCTGGAATTACTAAGCCTACTGCTTTTGCTGCTCCAGTAGAAGAAGGGATTACATTTTGATATGCTCCTCTGCCTCCTCTCCAATCTTTTGCCGATGGTCCATCTACTGTTTTTTGTGTAGCAGTTACAGCATGAATAGTAGTCATTAATCCTTCTACAATTCCAAACTTGTCGTTAATTACTTTTGCTAATGGAGCCAAGCAATTTGTAGTACATGATGCATTTGAAATAATATCCATGTCTGATGAATATTTTTCATGATTTACTCCCATTACAAATGTTGGTGTGTTATCTTTCGCTGGCGCAGAAATAATAACTTTTTTGGCACCCGCTCTTAAATGTGCTGATGCTTTTTCCTGATCTAAGAATAAGCCTGTAGATTCTACAATATGTGTAGCTCCAATTTCATCCCATTTTAAATTAGCTGGGTCTTTCTCAGAAGTTACCCTGATTCTATTTCCGTTTACAACTAAATCATTTCCTTGAACTTCGATGTTACCATTAAAAATTCCATGTGTAGAATCGTACTTTAACATATAGGCCATGTATTCCGCATCCATCAAGTCGTTGATCCCAACAATTTGAATATCTGTTCTGTTAATTGCAGCTCTAAATACTAATCTGCCTATTCTTCCAAATCCGTTAATTCCTATTTTCATATTATGAGTATTGAGTAATGTGTAATGAGTATTGAGTAGTGTGTAATGAGTTTTTCTAGCTACTAACTACTTTAGTACTATTTCAATGCAATATACAGAAAGTGTACAATATACACTAACTATTTTTCAATTTTTTTTCATTTTTTTTATAAAAGGCCTTTTTTAGTCGTTTAAACACTCATTTGATAACAAAAACAATACAATGTATATTTACTTACTTTAGTACTTTTGCGAGAATGGACCTATCTATAAAAGACGAAATACTTTTTGCTCAACTTCGAACAGACGATTCGAAAGCTTTTGAGCAACTATTCAAACGACATTATAAGTCGTTGTGTAGAAGAGTTAATTCCATGTTGAATGATGAAGAAGCATCGGAGGATGTTGTTCAACAATTATTCATTAAAATATGGGAAAGCAGGGGAACACTTCAAACTCCAGATTCAGTAGCGGCCTATTTATTTACAGCCGCTCGTAATAGAGCATTAAACTATATAAAATCTCAAGCACGCAAATCTTCTAACGAAGTTCCTTTAAATAACTTCCACGACGAGGCTGATAATAGAACTGAGGAGCAAATGGATGCTAACGAGCTTCAGAAGGCTTTATACGCCGCCATAGATGCCTTACCAGAGAAAAGAAGGGAAGTTTTCATCTTAAGTAGATTTGAGGGGAAAAGCTATAAGGAAATTGCAGAAATCATGCAGATATCTGTGAAAACGGTGGAAGCTCAGATGGGCAAAGCCCTTTCAACACTTAGAGAATTCATCAAAACGCATCATCAAGATCAGCTATTAATAGCATTATTCATGATTTGGTTAAGAATGAAGTAGGGGTATAATCAAATATGATTGTCTGATAAATATGAACGTATTTAAAAAGATATTAAGCTTATTCCTTTTAATCGCTTGCTCTTACTTTATAGGGCTAGTAGATTGCTATGCCCAATCGGATACAAAATCCGACTTGAAACAAATAAGCGTAGAAAAGGCTATTGATATCATTACAAATAAATACAAGGTTAATTTCTCCTTCAGTTCGGATTTAATAAATCTCTCTAAAAAAATAACAATCAGCTTTAATCAGAAAAGTATAAATGAAGTTTTAGAGCAATTTTCTGAGCAAGCAAATGTTGATTATCGTTTGCAGAATAATCAAGTTATTCTGTTTCCTAAAAGAAAAAGTTCGAGCCCTAAAAACAGTACGTTTTATATTCATGGTTATGTGAGAGATTTATTTACCAAAGAATTACTTCCTGATATTTTAATTTATTGTTCCATCAACAATTCGTCTACCTATAGTAATAAGTACGGCTATTATTCTATAGAGATTCCAAGTACGACCGATAGTGTGGAACTTCAGGCTCATATTTTAGGTTATAAAATGAATAAAAGAAAACTACCTGTGCACGGGAATACCCTTGTGGATTGGGAGTTGGAGACTAGCATTCAACTGAAAGATATCGATATTAATGATAATCGAATTGAAGAAAAAACATTTCACAAATCTATGATTTCAGATAATGTGGATGATCAAGTGAGAGAGAATACACCACGTTTATTAGGGGAAAAGGATGCTTTAGCTGCTGCTCGTTATTATGCAGGTGTAAATAGAGAAACTGATATAAGTAATGGATATAACATTCGTGGAGGAAGAGCAGATCAAAATTTAATTATTTTAGATGATGCGCCTATTTATCATTCTTTCCATTTATTCGGTTTATATTCTGTCTTTAACGAGGATGCCCTTAAACAAATGAATTTATTGAAGGGTGGATTTCCTGCCAGGTATGGTGGTCGATTATCTTCGGTTGTAGAACTTATTACAAAAGATGGCGATTTACAGAAATATCATACAGAAGTAGGTACAGGATTAATAGCTAGTCATTTCGGAATAGAAGGTCCGATTATAAAAGATCGGCTAGGATTTTTTATCACGGGGAGATCTTCTCACATCACGGAAATAATGAAGATTGCAGGAGCCGACGATGATTTCTCTTATCGATTTTATGATATCAATGCTAAGTTACAATGGAAAGTTACAGACAAAAATCGTCTGTTTTTTTCGTATTACAGCGGTGCTGATCGTTTGAATAATATAGAGAATACAAGTGATGATATGAAGAGCATGTTAGGTTGGGGGAATGTGACAGCAACCTTTAGATGGAATCATTTATTTCATCCAAAATGGTTCGCCAATACATCTATCATTTATACAAACTATCAGATTAAAACAGAGCAAAAAGATTCAACCATGCAGATGAAATATTCATCAGGAGTTGAAGATATCAATTTTAAATATGAACTCGATTATTTTCATTCGGCGAAACACCATTTAAAAGCAGGGGCTTCCGTTATATTTCACAAGTATACACCATCAGAAAATATACAAGTAAACGGTTTATATAATGATCAAACCAATAGTATATTTTTGAATGAGGAATTTGCTTTGTATCTAGAAGATGAAATTCAGATTTCTAATAAATTATCAGCAAATATAGGACTTAGAGAAAGCGGATTTAATTATAGGAACTATACGAAATTTAACACTGAGCCTAGAATAATGACGACTTATTTGCTAAATGATAAAATGGCAATTAAAGCATCTTACGGAAGAATGTTTCAATATGCTCATTACTTGAATTCTTTCATCAGCATTGGTTTGCCAACCGATTTATGGATGCCAAGTACAGAAGCACTTCGTCCTGAAAAATCAGATCAATTTAGTTTAGGATTATATTTCAACAATAAAAAATCATGGAAGTTTAATATAGAAGGATTCTATAAATATCAACAAGATATATTGAGCTATACTCCTAATTCTACTGGCTTAGCGAGGTTTTTCTCCGGAATAACATCTACAGAATCATCTTGGGAAGATAGAACGATGGAAGGCTTAGCAAAGATTTATGGTACAGAATTACAAGCAGAATACAATAGCGGATTTTTAAGATCAGTTTTTGCTTATACACTTTCCTTCAATCAAAATAAATATAATGAAATGGATTATAAGAATTGGTTTTGGTCGTCGGGTGATCGCCGACATAATATCAGTGTATTAAATTTTATACATTTTAATAAAAAATGGGGGATGAATATCAATTGGATTTTCACTACAGGTACACCATTTTCTTTGCCAGAATCAAGCTATACCATTATCGATCACGAACCCGGGAACTTCAATGAAAGCGGTGGATGGGGTGCAAATCAATATTATGCATACGACTATAAGGGTATCAACAATTATAGAATGTCTTCATATCATAGATTAGATATGAGTATTACCTATAAATATCAAAAGAAATCGAGAGCCTTAGAAGTTCAATTTGGAGCGATGAATGTGTACAATAGAAAAAATTCTATGTTTTATACTGTAGCTTATAATAATAATACGAGTAAAAACGAATTGAAAAGAACGGCATTTTTAGGAATTACTCCAACCTTAAGTGTTAATTATAAATTTTAAGATGAAATACATTATATACATATTATCAAGTTTTATTGTATTTCTCACAGCATGCAATGAGTATGATGCTGATATAAATGTTAAAGAGGGAGAATCGAAATTAGTTTTGAACGCATTCTTAACTCCTACTGATACATTAATCAGAATAAGCCTAACTCAAACAATACCTACTCTTGGTCCGAATAAAGATGCAACAGTTTATAATGGAACGATTGTAATAAGCGACGGAACAAATGCCGATACCTTAAGTTTCGATTTTAGTGAAAATGTATACACATCAAGAATGACATTGTTGCCTAATACAACATATACCATTCGCGCTACAACACCAGATGGTAGATGGGCTGAGGCTACTTGCACTACACTGCCAGATGTAGCTTTGGATTTTACTTATCAAATTGATTCTATTGTTAACGGACAGAACATTACCTATAAAGTAAATATGACATGGAAGGATAGTACATCCTTGGCTAAAGCATATTATAAAGCAGATGCTGAGATGATGTATTTATTGATAGATACAGTACATCAGATTTTTAATTTTGTACAAGATGATTTAAGTCCGAATAAGATTGAAACCATGGAAGGTGCAGGATTTAACCAAACAATGACGATACAATACACTAGTAAAGTGGCTCCAAGAAATATAATGAAGTTTTTCGAGTTACATTTGCTAATGGTTGATGAAGAATACTATAAATTTGATTTGAATAAGAAAAGCAGTATTGGTGGAATTCCTTCGTTCGAGTATAGTAATTTATATACGAATGTTAAAAATGGATATGGTATTATTGCAACTTATCACAATCACACAATCAAACCTTTAAACGTTGAATAAGATGAACGCAGAAAATATTGATGAACTCATAGCCCTAAAGTTAACAGGGTCGATAGATGAAGAAGGAGAGAAAGCCTTATCCATCTGGATCAATGAGTTGGAAGCCAATGCAAAGCATTTCGAAGAGATGCAGAAAATTTGGAATGCAGGAAATCTTGATGATCAATTTAATCCTGATGTAGAAGCAGCATGGGAAAATGTTGAAGAAGAATTAGGTTTAAATGAAACAGGTAATGTTATTCCATTACGTAAAAGCAGTAATACTATTTATTATAGAATTGCAGCAGCAATTGTAGTATTACTTGGGGTTACATGGATATATACTAATCAATTATCTACGCCAGAAATGGTTCGTGTGGCAAGTTTAACTGATCAAACTGAAGTTATTCTACCAGATAAAAGTAAAGTGTATTTGAATGCTAATACTTCTATCGAATACCCTGAATATTTTAAAGGCAAAACAAGAGAAATTAAATTAGAAGGGGAAGCATTTTTTGAAATTACAAAAGATAAAGCTCATCCTTTTATTATTCATACTTCTAATGCTTACACGAAAGTATTAGGAACCTCATTCAACATTCTTGCACGAAAAAACACCAAAGACATTGTAGTTAGTGTGAAAACAGGTAAAGTTGAAGTTGGAATCGATAATCAACAAAATGTGAAATTAGAACCTGGTTATACTGCTAAAGTAAATTTAGAAGCGAAATCTGTTGAAAAAATTATCACACCTAATGAGAATTATTTGAGTTGGAAATCGAAAGAAATGATTTTTGAGGATGTGGAGATTTCAGAATTAATTTCAGTGTTAAGTAGCTATTATAATGTTGAAATTACTGCTAATCCTGAGATTTTAGATTGCCACTTTACTGGTAAATTTAATCAGCCTAAAATCACTGATGTGCTCAATGTTTTAGAGCTAAGTAATGGTTTTACGTATGAGATGAAAGGCAATAAAATTTCGATAATAGGTGTTGCTTGCAATTAATTTTTAGATAGAGTAGGGGTAAGTTTATTTTCAATGGTCTATTAAGTAAATTAAAAATACTTAACAAATGAAAAAAATACTTTTACTTATCACAGGACTACTTACTTTAAATGTGGCAGTTCAATCGCAATCAATCGTAACTAAAGGAATTGCTGATCCTAAATCAAAAATTAATACATTAGTTAAAGCTACATTTCAAAGCTATTCAAGATCTAGTTTAGGCATGCAAAACGGAAGTTTTAATGCATGGACTACCGATTCTATTGAATCTATTTCAGGTTCACAAATTTTATTCGATCATCCTGAATATTGGACTCCAGTTAATGGATTAATGTTTAGTTTATTCTTTGGAATTCCTGTTCCAATTACTCCAGAAATTAATTTCATTACATTTAATACTGCGGTAAATATTCACGTTGATACCATGAATATTGGTTCAGATTTGGCTACAGTATTCGGTACTTCTGAGCGTGTTTCTACCTTAAGTGGAGTATTTCAATTTGATGGAACATTAGGTTCGGCAGGATTTGAAATCTATGCAACTAAATACAATCCTCTTGGTGATAGTTCTGAAATTGTAGGTGTAGGTTCATTTACAGCTACAGTAACAAATGGAGAATATCAACCATTCACAGCGAATGTAGAATACATGGATGAATTAGTAATTCCAGATTCCATTTATGTTTTTGCTTCTTATATCCAAGGAGATATTGGTACATCATTAAAATTTGATGATTTAGCTGTAATATACCAATCTACAGGCATCTCGAAGGCATTGACTTCAAAATTATCAGTATTCCCAAACCCATCGAGCGAGCAAGTTTATGTTCGAATGAAAGATGGAAAAGGTGTTGATAATGCTGAAGTAATTATTCGCACAATTGATGGTAAAGAAGTTCTATCAGAATCGAATTATCATTCTGAAAAGGCAATCGATATCAGTAAATTGAATAGCGGATTTTACATCCTAAGTATTAACGATGGCAAAACAATCTATACTCAAAAAATAAATAAGATTTAATAGTTCATAAACGTTCCGCAGATTGAGTGAAAGCTCAACTGCGGTTTTTTATTTACTAATTTTTATTTTACCCTCTTGGATATATCTGTAAATAGTAGATTTTCCGATATCTAATTTATTCGCAACCGTAAGTACATTTCCGTTGTTTTTGTTTAAGAAATATTGAATAATCTTCTGATTATATTCGTCGAGTGTTAATTCTTCTAACAAGAAATCATCAGGCTCCGCACTTCTTAAAAATGTTAAATCATCCGCTTCAATAGTTTCCGATTCCGACATTACGATGGCTAAATCGATAATCGCTTTCAACTCTCTAATGTTTCCAGGGAAAGAGTAAGCTAACAAACGATCTTTTGCTTCAGTACTCAATAGTTTTTGCTTAATGCCGTTCTCTTTACAGAAAGTTTGAATGAAATGCTTTGCAATTAATAACACGTCGTGGTTACGCTCGCGAAGTGGAGATAAGTTAATCGGCAAGCCAATTAGTCGATAATACAAATCCTCTCTAAATCTTCCAGCCTTTACTTCTTCTGCCAAATTCTTATGTGTAGCTGTAATAATTCTTACATCAACATTTACAATACTGTTGCTACCGATTCTTGTTATTTCACGTTCTTGTAATACACGCAATAATTTCGATTGAAGATTCAAGTCGAACTCCCCAATTTCATCTAAAAATAATGTTCCTTTATGAGCTTCTTCGAACTTGCCAATTCTTCTTCCATTTGCTCCTGTAAATGCACCTTTCTCATGTCCGAATAGTTCGCTCTCAATTAAATCTCTTGGAATTGCAGCAACGTTAACTGCCACAAATGGCATCTTATTGCGCTTAGATTGGAAATGTATTGTTTTTGCGACTAGTTCCTTACCTGTACCAGTTTCTCCTGTAATAGATACGTTGATGTTAGTTTCACAAGCCTTCTGAATTAATGAATATGTTTTCTTGATAGAAGGGCTGTTTCCAATAATGTTTTTCTCGAAATCATATTTCTCTATTACTTCTTCACGGAGTTGTTGTAACTCATTCTGAAGCCCTATGTTTTCGCGAATATGCTGAATAATATTAAAGATTCTGTTTTTCGTATTATCATCTTTTGTGATGTAATCGTAAGCACCATCTTTTAATAAATTGATCGCTGTTTGAATGTCTTCCTGACCAGAAATGATAATTACATTCGTTTTAGGAGAAATTGATTTTATTTTCTTCAAAATCTCCGAACCATTCATGTCCGGTAAATTATAATCTAATGTAATGATGTCTGGCATTTCATGCATTGCTGCTAAAAATGATTTGGCATCGTTAAAGATCTTTACTTCGTATTCTGGGTTAAGAGATAGTTGATGGTTTAGGTATTTACTGTACCATAAATCGTCTTCAACTACAAAAATTTTATAAGAGCTATTTAGCATGGGATTAGTTTAGTATTCCCAAAATTATAATATTCCCAGAAACAAGCAAAATAAATTGCAAGAATATAATATTCTTAGTATTAATACTGTTTTTCAAGCTTTTCTTTCAATTCCAATTCGTGGATAGGCTTAGAAATATAATCATTCATGCCTTTATCGAGGTAAGGTTGAAGTTCATTTTCAAGAGGATTTGCAGAAATTCCTATGATGGGAATGCTTTTTAAATGAGGATTTTCGCTTGAGCGAATACGTTTTGTGGTTTCGAAACCATTCAAAATTGGCATTTCGATATCCATTATGATGATATCAAATTTCTCATTTTCTAAAATTGATAATGCTTCCATGCCATTGGATACAATGCTCGACTCATAGCCAAGATCATCAGTCATTTTTTTAATAAGAAATTGCCCAATATCGTCGTCTTCAACGACTAGAATTCGTTTAGTTGTATGCAATGTTTTATAGTTAGACTATATAGTGTACGTATAGAACTTTAAAAAGTTACGTTACATGGCATTTATTTCTTTCCACAGCATGTCTTTCAACGTAAGAATACCTTGTTGAGCAACTGATGAAATAAAGATATGAGGTATTTTAGGTAAGTCTTGTTTTATTTCCTGAATAAGTTCATCATCCAATAAATCGGATTTAGTAATGGCAAGCATTCTAGGTTTCAGAAGTAATTCAGGGTTATATTGTTCAAGCTCACTTAACAATATTTTATATTCGTTATGAATATCTTTACTATCGGCAGGAACCATAAATAGGAGCACAGCATTACGTTCAATATGACGAAGGAAGCGAATTCCTAAACCTTTTCCTTGTGAGGCCCCCTCAATAATTCCAGGGATATCAGCCATTACGAAAGATTTATTATCGCGATAAGAAACGATTCCTAAATTTGGTACGAGGGTAGTAAAAGGATAATCAGCGATTTCGGGTTTTGCAGCACTAACTACTGAAAGTAAAGTCGATTTCCCAGCATTTGGAAATCCAACTAAACCTACGTCAGCTAAAATTTTAAGTTCTAATATTTTCCAAGACTCACGACCTTCTTCACCTGGTTGAGCATAGCGAGGAGTTTGGTTTGTAGATGTTCTAAAATGCCAGTTGCCTAATCCACCACGACCACCGGGTAACAAAATTTTCTCTTGTCCGTCTTCTGTAATTTCAAATTCTACTTCTCCAGTTTCAGCATCGCGGGCAATCGTGCCTAAAGGCACTTCTAAGATCTCATCTTCACCACGCTTTCCAGTTCTTAAACCACCTTGCCCCGAAACACCAGCTTCAGCAATAACATGCTTACGGTATTTCAAGTGTAATAAAGTCCAGAACTGCTTATTCCCACGGAGAATAATATGTCCACCTCTTCCTCCGTCGCCACCATCGGGCCCGCCCATTGCTGTTTTCTTATCGCGATGTAAGTGGTACGAACCACTTCCTCCCGCTCCAGAGCGACAGCAAATTTTTACGTAATCAACGAAGTTGGATCCTGACATTAATTATTATCCTATTTTATTGCAGATTGAATCGAAAATTTCCTCGATAGTACCGATTCCATTGATTGATTCAAACTTGTGTTGTGATTTATAGAAGTCAGCTACAGGAGCTGTTTTATTTAAATATTCTTTTATTCTGTTTTCAATAATTTCAGGGTTTGCATCATCTGCTCTTCCCGAATCTTTACCTCTTAGTAGTAAACGTTTTTTCAATTCGTCGTGCTCTACTTCAAGTGCAATCATTTTAGAAATAGAAGAACCTTTAGATGTTAAAAGTGCATCTAAGGCTTCTGCTTGAGCTACTGTTCTTGGGAATCCGTCGAAAATAAAGCCTTTAGCATCTTTGTTTGCGTCTAGCTTATTGCTAATCATTCCAATCACTACTTCGTCAGGTACTAATACACCTTGGTCCATCAGCTTTTTAGCTTCTAATCCTAAAGTTGTACCGTTTGCGATTTCATTTCTTAAGATATCGCCAGTTGACAAATGTACAAGCTGATATTTTGCAATCAGTTTTTCAGATTGGGTTCCCTTACCTGCTCCAGGAGGGCCGAAAAGTACTAGGTTTAACATATTCCTATAGTTTTGGTTAAACAAAAAAGCCCGAAATTTATTTCGGGCTTTCGTGGACTCGTAGGGATTCGAACCCCAAACCTTCTGATCCGTAGTCAGATGCTCTATCCAATTGAGCTACGGGTCCATCATTATTTCAATTCCTCGGAAAACAATCTCTCGAGGGCTGCAAATATAGCCATAAAAAAAAGATTTGCAAGACAAATGTTTTTTTTATGGTATCAGGTATCATGTATCGAGTATCGGGTAAGTACTGAATTATACTTGATACTTACCCGTTACTCGCTACCCGCTACTCGCTACTCAATTAAGCTACTATCGCTTCGATCTTCGTGAAATCTGGCAAATCACCTGCCGACTCTAATACTTCAGCATAAGTAACAATACCATTTTCGTCGATTACAAAAGCTGCTCTTTTAGAAACACCTTTCATGTTTAGAATCCAATCTTCATAAATAGAACCGTACATACGAGATACTTCTTTATTGAAGTCAGATAATAAATCGAAATTATAGCTTTCAACTTCTTTGAATTTCGCTAAGGTGAAGATTGAATCTACTGAGATACCTAATACTACTGCATTTAGGTTCGTATAGTAATTCAAATTGTCGCGCATAGTACATAATTGCGTAGTGCAAGTTCCTGTAAATGCTTGGGGGAAGAAATGAATAATCACCTTCTTACCACGTAAATCTGATAATTTAACTTCTTTTTTTTCAGTATTATATAAACTGAAATCTGGGGCTTCTTGACCAACTTTGATGCTCATAATTTTTGGATGTTTTATAATGAATAACTTAATTTTATTGTAATTGTTTTTGAACGATTGCTAGTCCTTCTTCGAAACTATGTGGATTATAGCCCAATTCGTTTATCGATTTATCTAAAACAAAACCAGTTTTAGGCGGACGAGGAGCTGCTTGGTTTAAGGTAGTAGAGTCAGTTTCTTCAATAATACTATCGTCGAGTTTGAAAAATTTAGCAATCCTTCTAACCATTTCTATCACACTCATATAATCTTTCCCTGAGATATGGAAAATACCCTGTGCTCTCTTATCTATTGCTAATATACAAGCATTTGCAAGGTCTTCGGCTAGAGTTGGCATTCTGAACTGATCGTTTACAACTTTAATCGGACTGCCTTTTTCTAATGCACCTTTTGCCCAAAGCACGATGTTCGATCTGCTCATAGCAGCTGCTACACCATATACTATTATTGTTCTTAAGATTGAATAATTAGCATTAGAGGATAATAGCAATTGCTCTGCGTCATTCTTAGAATGTCCATATAAACTCAATGGATTAGGGGTATCGGTTTCTTTATATGGCCCCGATGTACCATCAAAAATAAAGTCAGTTGATAAATGAACTAAATAGAATGGGAACTGCTCAGACAGTTTTATTAAATGAGCTACCGAATCCACATTTAATTTCTGGCAAGCTTCCTTTTCCGATTCACACTGATCTACATTAGTCATGGCAGCAGTATGTATTACCGCATAAGGCTGATACTTTGAAATAACTCGGTGTAAATCATTGTAATCAGTTACATCTAATTCTTCATAGATATAACCTTCTGAAACAGGATGTCTGTTTGTACCTTTAGATGTTGCAATTAGTTCGTAATCTGAATGATAACGAATCAAGTCTGTTAATTTTTGTCCTAACAACCCATTACTACCAGTAACTAATATTTTTCTCGACATAAAAAGCACTTAAATTTTGTTCGAAAATAATAAAAGGTTTCATAAACTAATGAATCTTATCTATATTCGCGCATCTAATTTATTATTAATAAAACATTATGAAAATCACTGTCGTAGGTGCTGGTGCAGTAGGTGCAACTTGTGCCGATAATATCGCTCGTAAAGAGCTTTGCCAAGAGTTAGTTTTAGTAGACATCAAAGAAGGTTTTGCAGAAGGTAAGGCCATGGATATGATGCAGACGGCTGCTTTATTAGGCTTCGATACGAAAATCGTTGGAAGTACTAACGATTATTCTAAAACTGCAGGAACTGATGTTGCAGTAATTACATCAGGTATTCCACGTAAACCAGGCATGACACGTGAAGAGTTAATTGGTATTAATGCTGGTATTGTTAAAGGTGTTACTGAAAACATCTTGAAATATTCTCCAAATGCAATCATTGTGGTTATTTCAAACCCAATGGATACAATGACTTACTTAGCATTGAAATCAAGTGGTTTGCCTAAAAACAGAATCATTGGTATGGGTGGTATTCTTGATAGCGCTCGTTTTAAATATTATTTATCTCAACAATTAAATTGCTCATCAAACGATTTACATGGTGTAGTTGTAGGTGGTCATGGTGATACTACTATGATTCCTTTAACTCGTTTAGCTCATGTTAATGGTTTACCTGTTTCTAATTTATTAGATGCTGAAACTTTGAAAAAAGTTGCTGCTGATACAATGGTTGGCGGTGCTACACTTACAGGTTTATTAGGAACATCTGCATGGTACGCTCCCGGAGCTGCTGGTGCTGCTTTAGTAGAAGCAATTGTTCGTGATGAGAAAAAATTATTCCCTTGCTGTGTTGCCTTAGAAGGCGAATACGGTCAATCAGATATCTGCATGGGTGTACCAGTAGTGATAGGTAAAAACGGTTGGGAAAAAATCGTTGATTACAAATTAAATGAAGAAGAACAAGCAATGTTTAACAAAAGTGCTGATGCAGTTCGTAACATGAACAATGTATTAGTTGAAATGAAACTTGTTTAATCATATTTTTTAATAAATTTACAAAAGGCATTGTGTTTACAATGCCTTTTTTGTTTTTATATGAATTCTCAAAAAGCTATTCCTTTCGAAATAATACATTTGAATGATGAAGGTTATCATCTTAAAATTAAATCGATCATAAATAATTTAAGTATTGATTTAATTGTTGATACAGGTGCATCACAATCTGCTTTTGATATTCATTTTATTCAAAATAATTTAAGCGAATTAGAAATTATTAAGGCTGAACAAATTTCATCAGGCTTAGGCACTAATACCATGGAAAGTTATGAATGTGCACTCGATTTTTTTCAAATAGGTAATTTAAAAATTGAAAACTACAAGGCCGCGCTTTTAGATTTATCTCATGTTAACCAAACTTACGAAAAGCTTAATATACAAAGCATTCAGGGAGTTTTGGGTAATGATATTTTGTTAAAGTATAACGCCTTAATTGATTATAAAAATAAACAGCTTTGGTTATCCGACGAAGTTTAGGTTCGTCGAAGCGATGACACTCCGACGAACGAAAAATATAAATATTATGAGAGTTAAAGTATTACTATTTTCAATTTCCTTATTTCTATTTTCATCATGCAAAATAGGACGGTTTTTCATTTATAATTTTGCTGATATAAATGACCACAAAAAATTTCCATCGAGAGCTTTACAAGCTTCATCGAATCCGTTTTATTTTAAGGATGGTAAGAAGGGTTTTGAAGAACCAATTTTTACAACGAAGACTGGTGAGAAAATCTCTTTGAACAAATTAAATGAGGAGCATAATACGGTTGCATTTTTGATCATCAGAAATGATAGTTTGTTATTTGAGAATTATTATGATGGATATAATCATGAGAGTATTGTGCCATCTTTCTCGGTTGCAAAATCATTTACTTCAGCATTAATTGGTTGCGCAATAGATGATGGATACATTAAATCTGTTAACGAACCAATCACAAATTATATTCCTGAATTAAAAGAAAATGGATTCGATAAAGTGAGTATTCGCCATGTTCTACAAATGACTTCAGGCCTTGATTTTAATGAGAGTTACTACAATCCTTTTGGCGATGCAGCAACTTTTTATTACGGTAGAACTTTAAGAAAATCCATCGCGAAAATGAAGTTGGAGGAGGAGCCAGGTACCAGTTTTGAATATCAAAGTGGAAATACTCAATTACTTGGATTAATTCTAGAGCGTGCTTTAAAAACGAAAACCATTACTCAATATTTACAAGAAAAAATGTGGACTCCAATGCAAATGGAAAGTAATGCAAGTTGGAGTATCGACAAGAAGAAAGATGGATTAGAAAAAACATTTTGTTGTTTAAATTCTACAGCAATCGACTTTGCAAAATTTGGTAGATTGTATTTGAATAAAGGCAATTGGGATGGCAAGCAAATTGTATCAAAAGCATGGGTTGAAGAATCAACAAAATTAGATACATTGGAAGGGAGTGTGCCGTATTATCAATATCAGTGGTGGTCTGCACGACCAGGAGAAGATTTCTTTGCAGAAGGAATTTTAGGACAATTTATATATGTCTACCCGAAGAAGAATTTGATCATTGTTAGATTAGGTTCATCTTACGGTAACACAAGCTGGAGATCTGTGTTTGTTAAGCTCGCGGAGAAATTATAAAACAAAGAAAGCCGTTTAAAATAAACGGCTTTCTTCTAAATTCTAAATTCTAATCCCGATAGCTATCGGGACTAAATTCTAAAATAATAAGAACTAGCAACTAACTACTAACTACTGATATCTAAATATTAAAATTATTTGCAAAAAAAAGTTGGAGTGGGGACACTCCGACGAACGGTGCAAAAAAAAGTTGGAGTGGGGACACTCCGACGAACGGTGCAAAAAAAAGTCGGAGTGAGGACACTCCGACGAACAATATAATATTTAATATGAACTAGCTACTAACTACTAACTATTAGCTACTGGTAACTAGTTTTTAGACGTCTATTCTTGCATACTTAGCATTTCTCTCAATAAAGTCTCTACGAGGGGCAACTTCATCACCCATTAGCATAGAGAAAATATGATCGCATTCTGCGGCATTTTCAATAGTAACTTGGCGAAGAGTACGAGTTTCAGGATTCATAGTTGTCTCCCATAATTGTTCAGCGTTCATCTCTCCCAAACCTTTGTAACGTTGGATGTTTACGCTTTCCTCTTTACCTGCACCTTTTAAACGTTGAACTGCAATATCACGTTGGTTATCGTCCCAAGCATACTCTTGTTCCTTACCTTTTTTCACTAAGTAAAGTGGAGGAGTAGCGATATATATATAACCAGATTCGATTAATTCTTTCATATAACGGAAGAAGAACGTTAAGATCAGTGTAGTGATATGTGATCCGTCGATATCAGCATCCGTCATGATGATGATTTTGTGGTATCTTAATTTTACAACGTTCAACGCTTTATGATCATCTATGGTTCCAATACTTACACCCATTGCGGTGAAAATATTTTTGATCTCATCGTTATCATAAATTTTATGCTCCATAGCTTTTTCCACGTTTAGGATTTTACCTTTCAATGGGAGGATAGCTTGGAAAGCTCTGTTTCTACCTTGTTTTGCAGTACCACCCGCAGAGTCCCCTTCGACAAGGTACAACTCACAAACAGCTGGATCAGATTCTGAACAATCAGATAATTTACCTGGTAAGCCAGATCCTGTTAATACATTTTTACGTTGAACAAGTTCTCTTGCTTTACGAGCTGCATTACGAGCTGTAGCTGCAAGAATAACTTTTTGCACAATCATCTTCGCTTCGCGAGGGTTTTCTTCTAAATAGATATTTAAAATTTCACCTACGGCTTGATCTACTGCACCTGTTACTTCGTTGTTTCCTAATTTCGTTTTAGTTTGGCCTTCGAATTGAGGTTCTTGAACTTTAACTGAGATTACTGCAGTAAGTCCTTCTCTAAAGTCGTCTCCAGTAATTTCAACTTTTAAATTTTTCAATAAACCAGATTTCTCAGCATATGCTTTTAACGTACGAGTTAAACCTCTGCGGAAACCAGCAACGTGAGTACCACCTTCAATGGTATTAATATTATTCACGTACGAGTGTACGTTTTCGTTGTAAGTACTGTTGTATTGTAAAGCTAATTCAACCGGGATGCCACCTTTTGTTCCTTCAACATAAATAGGTTCAGGAATTAAAGGTTCACGAGTTCCATCTAAGAATTTAACGAACTCTTTCAATCCACCTTCAGAGTAATACGTTTCAGTAACGAACTCACCAGCTTCGTTTTTCTCACGCTCATCTGTAAGCGTAAGTTTGATGCCCTTGTTAAGGTAAGCTAACTCACGTAAACGAGCTGCAAGAGTGTCGAATTTATATTCTGTAGTTTGAGTAAAGATTGATGCATCAGGTTTGAAAGTGATGATTGTACCACGGTTTTCGGTAGTGCCTACTTCTTTAACATCATATTGAGGTTTACCTTGAACATATTCCTGCATAAAGATTTTACCATCTCTAAAAACCTCAGCTTTTAGGGCGATAGAAAGGGCGTTCACGCAACTTACCCCCACACCGTGCAAACCACCAGATACTTTGTAGGTATCCTTATCGAATTTACCACCCGCGTGTAAAACAGTCATTACAACCTCTAAAGCTGATTTTTTCTCTTTAGGGTGCATATCTGTAGGGATACCACGACCGTTATCCACTACTTTAATAGAATTATCTTCTAAAATGCTAACATTTATATCTGTGCAATGCCCTGCTAATGCCTCATCGATAGAGTTATCAACTACTTCATAAACAAGGTGATGTAATCCTTTAATACCGGTATCACCGATATACATGGCTGGACGTTTACGTACTGCCTCTAAACCTTCTAATACTTGGATATTATCCGCTGAATAATTCGATTTGTCTATTGTTTCCTCTGTCATATACTTATATTTCGCGCTAGCTTCAAAGATACCTTTTTAAGCCCGCAATGCCTCGAAAAAAGAGTGTGAAAAATCATATTTTTTTCAACATTCTGTGAAGTATTTTTATACTTTTGTTCCATTATGAAAGTATCTCAAAACAAAGTAGTTTCCTTAACCTATGAGTTAAGCGTAAATGACGGCGGAGAAGTGTTACTAGTAGAACGCGTAACTCCAGAGCAACCCTTCGTGTACCTACACGGAATGAGCGGTTTGCCAGAAAAATTTGAATTAGCATTAGAAAACTTAGAGCATGGTGCCAATTTTGAATTCATTTTATCAAAAGAAGACAGTGGTTACGGCGAAATCGACGAAGCAGCTGTTGTAGATTTACCGAAATCAGTGTTTATCGTTGATGGAGCTTTTGACGACAATGTAATTTCTAAAGGAGCATTTATTCCAATGAGCGATCAAGATGGAAATAAAATGCAAGGTTTAGTAGTTGATGTAACTGAAGAGTTCGTGAAAATGGACTTCAACCATCCATTAGCTGGTAAAGATTTAACATTTGTAGGTTCTGTACACGCTATTCGTGAGGCTACTGAAGAAGAGCTAGATCACGGACATGTTCACGGCGAAGGCGGACATCACCACTAAGAGTTGTGAGTATTGAGTAGTGGGTAGTGAGTAATAGAATTTAGATATAAGATATTAGCTATTAGAAATACCTATTACTCACTACCCACTACTCACTACCCATTACTCACTACCCACTACCCATTACTCAATACTAAAAAAATGAAACCAACCAACCTCATCTTCAACATCATCATCGTTATTGCAATAGTTGTATTATACATTTTGCATTTTACTACTTCGTCTACAAGTCCTGTGTTTACTGCTGGTTCAGATAGTACTAAGGTTCTTGATGCTAGTGCGCAAACAGTATATGTAAATGGTGATTCTTTGCTAGAGAAATATGATTATTTCAAAAAAGCTAAGAAAGATTTTGAAGCTAAAACAGCAAGAACTGAAGCAGAAATTACAGCGAAGAGAACTGCTTTAGAACGTGAGTTTGCTGCGTATCAACAGCAAGGTGCTAGCTTGTCGCAAGATCAACGTGCAAAAATTGAAGAAAATTTGATGCGTAAGGAGCAAGAATTAAGAGCATTCAGCGAAAATGCAGCTTCTAAACTTCAAGATGAGCAAGTGAAATTCAATGAGAAGCTATTCGATAAGGTTTCTGATTATCTAAAAGAGCATACCAAAGGTAAAAACTATAAGATTGTGATGAATTATACAAAAGGCACAGGCATACTTTATGCCAATGATAGTTTAGACATCACTAATGAAGTATTAGAAGGCCTTAACGCTCAATTCAAAAAAGAGAACTAATTATCTTTTTCCATTTAGAATTCTAATCTTATTTCCTAAATTTATTTCCATAATCATAAAATCGTGGAAGAAGAATTCATGCGCGAAGCCATCAGGCTGTCTATTGAAAATGTAATCACCAAATCTGGTGGTCCATTCGCATGTGTTATTGTGAAGGATAATAAAATCATCGCAAAGGGTACCAATCAAGTTACCTCTACAAATGACCCTACAGCACATGCTGAAATTGTAGCAATTCGTAATGCTTGCAAAGAACTTGGTACTTTTCAGCTCGATGGTTGTGATATCTATACTAGCTGTGAGCCTTGCCCTATGTGCCTTTCGGCTATATACTGGTCTAGAGCAAATAAAATCTACTATGCAAATTCTAAAACTGATGCCGCTAAAATAAATTTCGACGATCAGTTTATCTATGAAGAAATTCCTTTAAATCCAGAAAATCGAAAAATACCCGCTAAACAAGTTTTAAGGGAAGAAGCTCTAGAAGCTTTCGAATTATGGTTTAAGCTAGATGGCAATATTCAGTACTAATATAATATCCTAATTATTAGCGAATTACGACTGATATATTCTTTTTCGTGCTATTTTATACAAAAAATATTTCATAAAAAAAATACGAGAAATGTAGTATTTCATTTCAGAAACATGTTGTCTATTTTTGTATTACACTACTTATTTAAATAACAACGATATGACAATCATCTTCAGTTTACTCATAGTCTTAAACGCTGCTCTCGTTTTTGCACTAAGAAAGTATAAAGGACATCTCTAAAATTTATACTTACGACTCCAAAGCCACACATCCGTGTGGCTTTTTTTTTGCCCGAATGCGAAAAAATACTCGCTATAGGCATGTTGATAACTTTTTGTGGTAGAATGTGGTAAAAAGTGGTAAGATTTGATAATTTTACGTTAGAAATCGAAGCAAAAAGTAGATATGACTCAGTTTTTAGGTGAATATGAATGCAAACTAGATCCCAAAGGAAGGGTAATGCTTCCTGCTGGGCTAAAGAAGCAGCTTTCACCAGATGCTCAGGATCGCTTTGTGATTAATCGTGGCTTCGAGAAGTGTTTAGTGCTTTACCCTTTAAATGAATGGAAAGTAATTTCTGATGAGGTAAATCAATTAAACCTTTATTCTAAAAAGAACAGAGAGTTTGCTCGTTACTTTTTTCGTGGTGCCTCAGAATTAGCTCTTGATGGTACTAGTCGTTTATTATTACCTAAAGCATTATTAGAATACGCAGCGATTGAAAAAGATTTAGTCTTGTTCGCGTACTCAAATAGAATAGAAGTTTGGTCGAAAGCTAATTACGAAAGCATGCTTGGCGATGAACCTGAAGATTTCGCAAGCCTTGCAGAAGAAGTAATGGCGAAAAATAAATCCCAAAACAATGAGTAGCTATCACCAACCTGTGATGTTGCATGAATGTTTAGAGGGATTGAACATTCAAAAAGATGGAATTTATGTTGATGTCACCTTTGGTGGAGGCGGACATTCAAAAGCAATATTAGCGCAATTGGGGCCGAATGGTCGATTGATTGGTTTTGATCAAGATCCTGATGCAAAGAATAATATTCCAAACGATGATCGATTTACATTCCTCGATCAGAACTTTCAGTTCTTGAAAAACCAATTAAGGTTTTTAGGAATAAAAAAGGTTGATGGAATTCTGGCCGACTTAGGTGTTTCTTCGCATCAGTTTGATGCAGCAGACCGTGGGTTCTCGATTCGTTTCGATGCAACATTGGATATGAGGATGGATCAGAGCAGAGAGAAAGATGCTAAATACATTTTGAATAATTATGCTGAAGAAGATTTGCATAAAATTTTTGGGATGTATGGAGAAGTTCATAATGCAAAAAGTTTAGCAGCTCTTATCGCAAAAGCTAGAGTGATCAATCCAATTGAAAACGTTGCTGCTTTTAAAGACTTAATAAAACCAATGGTTAAGCGTGGTAAGGAAAATCAATACTATGCTCAAGTATTTCAAGCACTAAGAATAGAAGTGAACGAAGAATTAGAAGTATTGAAAAATTTCTTGGAGCAAAGTGCAGAAGTATTGAAACCCCAAGGAAGATTAGTTGTGATGTCGTACCATTCTTTAGAAGATCGTTTGGTGAAAAATTTTATTCTTAAAGGGAAATTCTCGGGTGAAGTAGAAAAGGATTTATACGGAAACTCATTTACACCATTAAAAGCGATTACTCGCAAAGCAGTAGTTGCCACAGAAGATGAAGTTAAAATAAATAATAGAGCACGAAGTGCAAAGCTAAGAATAGCAGAAAAAACAGATGAATAAAATTAGAGAACATGTTGATGTGGAAAGCATTCCAGAGCCAATGGAACCGATCGAGCCGATCGAACCAGTGGTGGAAAAGAAAGCTTCAGCTCCAGCAAAACCAAGTGCCTTCAATACTTGGATTGCCCAAAACATGTCGAAGGAATCTGCCATAAACTTCATGCCTTTTTTATTTTTCTTAACGGTTTTAGGGATGCTATACATCGCTAATAAACATTACGCTGAAAAGAACATTCGTCAAATCGAAAAAATAAATAAAGAATTAAAAGAATTGAAATGGGAACATCTAACTGCTAAATCTGAATTAGTATCTAGAAGTAAGCAAAGTGAATTAGCAAAGCTTACCACTTTATTCGGATTGAAAGAAGCAGTTGTTCCTCCAACAAAAATCAATGTAAGTAAAAAATGAGTATTCGTAAGGACATTCTTCTTCGCGTTTATTTTACCTATGTGCTCCTAGCTTTAGTAGCCATAGCCATTTTTGCTCGTGCAGTACATATTCAATTTGTACAAGGTGACCGTTGGAAAAAAATGAGTGATAGCTTAACAACCGATTATATTGACGTTGAAGCTGGTCGCGGTAATATTTATTCTTCGGATGGTAGTTTATTAGCGACTTCTCTTCCTGAATATGAGTTGAGAATGGATTTAATGACAGAAACCTTAACTCAACAAATATTTAATGATAATGTAGATTCACTTGCTATTTGTTTAGCAGAATTATTTAAAGATAAAACTGCAAATGAATACGAACATAAACTTATTCAGGCTAGAAAAAATAAAGAAAGATATTTTTTAATTAAGCGTGTTGTAAACTATCCTCAACTAAAAGCGGTAAAAAAAATGCCAATTTTTAGAATGGGAAAAAACAAAGGTGGTTTACTTGTTATTCAGAAAGACAAACGTATACAACCCTTTAAACAATTAGCTTCTAGAACTATTGGTTATAAAGTAAAAGGTGTACAACCAGTTGGTTTGGAAGGTGCTTTTGATACTGATCTAGGTGGAGTTACTGGTAAGCGTTTAGTGCAAAGAATTTCTGGTGGAATTTGGATGCCATTGAATGACGAAGACGAAATTGCACCAAAAGATGGATATGATATTTACACTACTATCGATGTAAATATTCAAGACGTTGCGCAAAATGCATTGAACGAACAACTCGTAAAACATAACGCAGATCATGGTTGTGTGATTTTGATGGAAGTAGCAACTGGTGAAATTAAAGCCATTGCAAATCTTACTCGCATAGAAGAAGGCGTTTATCAAGAGAAATATAATTATGCAATCGGTGAAGCAATGGAACCTGGTTCTACTTTTAAATTAGCTTCATACATGGCTGCATTAGAAGATGGAGTATTTCGCCCATCTGATACTGTAGATACCGACGGTGGTAAATTCAGATTATACAATAGCACACTTAGCGATTCTCACGAAGGTGGTTACGGAAGAATACCAATGCTAAAGGCTTTCGAGCTTTCTTCAAACGTAGCTATTGCTAAGAAAATTCATAACGGTTATAAAGCGAACCCTGAGAAATTTACAGATCACCTAAAAGATTTTGGAATCGGTGAGCCTATCGGTTTACAAATTCCGGGTACTCCGAAACCTCGTGTGAAAGACCCTAATTCTACAGATTGGAGTGGGTTAAGTTTATCGCGCCTTGCTATTGGTTATGAAATCAGAATGACTCCTCTTCAAACTTTACTTCTATATAATGCTGTAGCAAATAAAGGAAAATTTATTTCTCCAATAATTGTGAAAGAGAAAAGAAGCATGGGTGAAGTGGTTGAAACCTATAAAACGAAAGTTATTCGTAAGAAAATTTGTTCAGATGAAACGCTTGCCATGTTAAGAATGATGATGGAAGGAGTAGTGAAAGATGGTACTGCGAAAAATTTAAGTACTACTGTTTATCCAATCGCTGGTAAAACAGGTACTGCTCAAGTTGCTCAAGGTAGATCAGGTTATAAAAATGGAAAGAAAACTTATTCGGCTTCTTTCTGTGGTTATTTCCCTGCAGACAATCCTAAATACTCTATGATTGTTGTGGTGATTGACCCTTCGCACGCTGGATATTATGGTAACGTAGTTGCTGGTCCGGTGTTTAAAAATATCGCCGACAAAGTTTATTCAACTCGTTTGGATATGCATCAAGATATTGAAACGATATATGCTGCTTCAGCAACAGATATTCCTGTAGCTAAAGCTGGTGCTTCACATAAAACCAAAACAGCTTACGAAAAAATAGGTGTGAATGCAACTATTCCTCAGGATGTGGAATGGGTTGATGTGAAAAAAGAAAATCAATTATTAGCATTTCAATCTAAAGATAAAGTGAATGGGGTAGTGCCAGATGTAACAGGAATGGGCTTGGCAGACGCAGTGTACTTATTGGAAAATGCAGGATTAAGAACTCGTGTTATTGGTAGTGGTAAGGTTGTTCAACAATCTATTTCAGCCGGACAAGCATACAGAAAAGGAACAAGTATTTTATTAGAATTAAAATAAGTGAAAAAGTTAGTAGACATATTGAACGGTGTAAAAGTTAACAATGCAGATTTTAATGCAGATGTTGATGTAAAGTCTGTTTGTTTCGACTCTAGAAAAGTGGAAACAGGTTCTCTATTTGTTGCTACTAGAGGAACTGTTGTAGATGGACATGAATTCATCGAGAGTGCAGTAATTAAAGGCGCAAGCGTTATTGTTTGCGAAGAATTACCAAGTACACAAAATTCAAATGTTAGCTATGTTTTAGTTGATAACAGTAGCAGAGCAATGGGTTTTATCGTTGCTAATTTTTATGATCATCCTTCTAAAAAAATAAAATTAGTTGGTATTACTGGAACAAATGGTAAAACCACTATTGCGACATTACTTTTCAAACTTTTCCGTCAATTAGGTAATAATGTTGGTTTAATTTCTACTGTTGAGAATAAAATTAACGAAGAGATTATTCCTTCTACTCATACAACACCAGATGTAATCACCATCAATGAGTTATTGATGAAAATGATTGAAAAGGGTTGTGATTATTGCTTTATGGAAGTAAGCTCACATGCTACTATTCAAGAAAGAATTGCAGGATTAAGTTTTACAGGAGGTGTTTTTAGTAATATCACACATGATCATTTAGATTTCCATAAAACATTTGATGAATACATCAAAGCGAAAAAATATTTCTTCGATCAATTACCTAAATCTTCGTTTGCATTAACAAATGCTGATGATAAGCGTGGAGAGGTAATGCTTCAAAATACTAATGCTTACAAGAAATCATATGCATTATTAACGCTTGCAGATTTCAAAGGAAAGGTAATTGAAAATCAATTTTCAGGTTTATTATTAAATATCGACAACCTTGATGTTTGGTTTAAAATGATTGGAAGTTTCAATGCCTACAACATTTTGGCAGTATATGGAACTGCAATTTTGTTAGAGCAAGATAAAATGAAAGTGCTTACCATCTTATCATCTTTAGATGGTGCAGAAGGTAGATTCGAATATATCATTGCTGGTAATGGAAGTATTGGTGTAGTTGATTATGCTCATACTCCAGACGCATTAAAAAATGTTTTGCAAACCATTCAGAACATTCGCCAAGGAAACGAGAAGATCATCACGATTGTAGGTTGCGGAGGTGATAGAGATAAAACGAAACGCCCGATTATGGCTGAAGTGGCTTGTAAATTAAGCGATAAAGTTATTCTTACTTCTGATAATCCTCGTTCAGAAGATGCATCAGAAATTATTAAAGAAATGGAAGTTGGTGTTAGTATTACTAACCGAAACAAAACCATTAGCATAGTGGATCGTAAGGAAGCGATTAAAACTGCTTGTCATTTAGCGAGTGCAGGAGATATTATTTTATTAGCAGGTAAAGGACACGAAAAGTATCAAGAGATTGCTGGTGTGAAATACCCATTCGACGATAAAAAAATATTGAAAGAACAATTCGATTTATTAGATAACACCCAAAAATAAAAGATATGTTGTACTACTTGTTTACTTATTTAGACAAACACTTTGACTTCCCAGGAGCTGGTGTATTTCAATACATCACCTTCCGTACAACGATGGCAGTTATTGTGTCATTAGTGATTTCACTATTAATGGGAAAAACACTAATAGCATATTTACACCGTAAACAAGTTGGCGAAACTATTCGCGATTTAGGTTTAGAAGGCCAAAAGGAAAAACAAGGTACACCAACTATGGGTGGACTAATTATTCTTGCGGCGATTTTAATTCCAACTTTGTTATTCGCAAAACTAAATAACATCTATATTATTTTGATGATCGTGACAACGATATGGATGGGAACCATTGGTTTTATTGATGATTACATCAAAGTATTCAGAAAAAATAAAGAAGGATTAGCAGGAAGATTTAAGATTGTTGGTCAGGTTGGTTTAGGTTTAATTGTTGGATATACAATGTTTTTTCATCCATCAATTGTAGTGAAAGAGAAATTACCAGCAAGCAGTATTGGCTTATCAGAATATCAATCATTCGACGAAAGTAATTCGAATAGCAAGTTTCACATGTCGAAAGAAACGAAGTCGACTAAAACGAATGTTCCTTTCTATAAAAACAATGAGTTTGATTACGCCAAAGTATTAAAGTTTATTGGTGATGATTACGAGAAATATGCATTCTGGATTTTCATTCCGATTGTCATCATCATTATTACAGCAGTATCGAATGGAGCAAATATTACGGATGGTATTGATGGATTAGCTACAGGAACTTCCGCCATAATTGGTGCTACCCTAGGAGTATTAGCTTACGTTTCGGGTAACATGGTATTCGCCGATTATTTGAATATTATGTACATACCGAACTCTGGAGAGCTCGTGATTTTTGCCGGAGCATTTATTGGAGCTTGTATCGGATTCTTATGGTACAATGCTTATCCAGCTCAAGTGTTTATGGGCGATACAGGAAGTTTAGCTATTGGAGGCATCATCGCATCATACGCTATTATGATTCGTAAAGAATTGTTGATACCAGTGTTATGCGGAATATTCTTGGTAGAAAATTTATCAGTAATTATTCAAGTTGGATACTTTAAATACACGAAGAAAAAATATGGTGAGGGCAGAAGAATTTTCAAAATGTCGCCATTGCATCATCACTTTCAAAAGTCGGGCTATTCTGAGCCTAAAATCGTAACAAGATTTTGGATCATCGGAATTATACTAGCAGTGGTAACGATAGTAACTCTGAAATTAAGATAGAAGAAATATGAAAAGAATTGTAGTGCTTGGAGGTGGAGAAAGTGGAACGGGAGCGGCGGTGCTCGCAAAGCGTCAAGGCTTTGATGTATTCTTATCTGATGCGGGTAGTTTGAAAGAAGTTTATCAGAAAATGTTAAACGATGAGGGCATTGACTGGGAGCAAGGACAACATTCTGAAGATAAAATTTTAAACGCTACAGAGGTAATTAAAAGTCCAGGTATTCCGGAGAAAGCTCCATTAATCAAAGCATTGAGAAAACAAGGTACTCCGATTATTTCTGAAATTGAATTTGCTGCTCGTTTTACTAATGCGAAGTTGATTTGTATTACAGGAACGAACGGTAAAACAACTACAACTTTGCTTACTTATCATCTACTTAAAAAAGCAGGATTGAATGTAGGCTTGGCAGGAAATATCGGACATAGTTTTGCATACCAGGTAGCAACTGAAAAATTTGATTTTTATGTGTTAGAGTTAAGCAGTTTTATGCTTGATGATATGTATGAGTTTAAAGCAGACATTGCTATTCTAACCAATATTACTCCAGATCATTTAGATCGATACGATTATAAGCTTGAGAATTATGTGGATTCTAAATTCAGAATTTCACAAAATCAATCGAAGAGCGATTACTTCATCTATTGTATTGATGATGAAGAAACAATGATTGGCCTGAAACGCCATAATATACATGCAACGATGGTCCCTTTCAGCATTCAACAAAAGCTAGAAGAAGGAGCATACTTAGAAGATAATACATTTTACATTAATATACTAAACCAAACATTTAATATGACTATTCAAGAACTTGCATTACAAGGTAAACACAACTTGTATAATTCGATGGCATCTGGCATTGCTGCTAAATTATTAGAAATCAGAAGTGAATCGATGAAGGAAAGTTTTTCTGATTTTAAAAATGCAGAGCATCGCTTAGAGCATGTCGCTCGTATTCAGGATATCGAATTTATTAACGATAGCAAAGCTACGAATGTAAATTCAGCATGGTATGCTTTAGAAAGCATCAGCACTCCAATTGTATGGATTGCAGGTGGTGTTGATAAAGGAAACGATTATTCAATTCTGAAAAATCTTGTGAAAGATAAAGTAAGAGCGATCGTTTGTTTAGGTACCGATAATGGTAAGATTCATGAAGCATTTGAAGATTGTGTTGATGTTATTGTGAATACATCTTCAGCAGCAGAAGCAGCAGAAGTAAGTTATCATTTAGCTAAAAAAGGAGATACTGTGTTATTATCTCCAGCATGTGCAAGCTTCGATTTATTTAAGAATTACGAAGATAGAGGCGAACAATTTAAAGCAGCAGTAAAAGAATTGTAATACCATGAAGTGGATATTAAGTAGAACAAAAGGTGATATTTGGATATGGATTATTGTAACAATCCTTACCCTTGTTTCCCTATTGGCCGTTTATAGCTCAACAAAAACTTTGGCTTATAAATTCCAATCAGGAAATACTGAATATTATCTTTTTAAGCACTTATCATTAATCATTGCCGGTTTAGCCTTGATGTGGTTTGCGCATTTACTTGATTATCGCTATTACTCTAGAATTTCACAAATTCTACTTTTCGTTTCGATTCCATTATTACTTTATACACTTCTTTTTGGAAGTGAAATTAACCAAGCTAGTCGTTGGATTACAATTCCATTCACCGGACAAACTTTTCAATCGTCCGATTTGGCGAAGCTTGCATTGATTATGTTCTTAGCACGAGAGCTTTCTCGCCGACAAGAAAATATTAAGGATTTTAAGAAATCATTTTTACCAATTCTGATTTCAGTTTGTTCAATCATTGCATTAATTGCACCTGCCAACTTCTCAACAGCTATTATGCTTTTCGGAACTTGTTGTTTAATTATGTTGATCGGTCGAGTAAGCTTTAAACAAATCTTTTTATCATGTTTGGCAGTAGGTGCAATTTTGTTGATGGTTATCTTTTTTGGTCCAAGAAGAGAAACTTATAAGTCACGTATTGCTACGTTTATGAATAATGAAAAGGTTGATGCTGATAAAAGATATCAATCTGATCAAGCAAAAATTGCAATCGCAACCGGAGGAATTTTTGGTAAGGGTCCTGGAAACAGTACTCAACAAAACTATTTACCACAAGCATCATCCGATTTTATTTATACGATTATTATTGAAGAATACGGATTAGTAGGAGGTGCAATTATTCTTATGTTGTACTTGCTGTTCCTGTATCGATCTATAAAAATTATAACGAAAGCACCAAAAGCATTTGGTGCATTATTGGCCTGTGGATTGAGCTTTAGCTTGGTTATTCAAGCCTTTGCGAACATGGCCGTAGCCGTTAATTTAATGCCTGTAACAGGGGTTCCACTTCCATTAGTGAGTATGGGTGGTACATCTATTTTATTCACCAGTATTGCCTTTGGTATTATCCTAAGTATTAGTAGAGATATCGAAGAGATGCAAAAATCATCTAAAGAAAATGAGCTCGCCTAAAATAGTTATCAGCGGAGGAGGTACTGGTGGACACGTATTCCCAGCAATTGCAATTGCTAATGCTATCAAGGCAAAGCGAGCAGATGCTGAGATTTTATTTGTGGGTGCTTTGGGTAAAATAGAGATGGAAAAAGTTCCTCAAGCAGGGTATAAAATTATTGGATTAGACATTAAGGGATTACAACGAAAATTGACTTTCGATAATTTGAAATTTCCATTTCGATTATTGAAAAGCTTGTGGAAATCTTCAACAATATTAAAAGAATTTAAGGCTGATGTAGCAGTTGGAGTAGGAGGATATGCTTCTGGTCCGCTACTTTACATGGCTTCAAGAAATAATATTCCTTATGTAATTCAGGAGCAAAATTCATATCCTGGGATCACGAATAAATTGCTAGCAAAAAATGCAAGAAAAATTTGTGTGGCTTATGACGATATGAATCAATTTTTTCCATCAGAAAAAATTATGCTTACCGGTAATCCAGTTCGTTCAGAACTATTGGAAATAAAGGGTTTGAGAGAGCAAGGTTTAGCTCATTTTGGATTAGATGGAAGTAAAAAAACAATTTTTATCACAGGAGGAAGCTTAGGAGCAAGAACCTTAAACGAGAGTGTGATGAATTTTGTGGAGGAGATAAATGCCTCAGATGTTCAGATTATATGGCAAACTGGGAGGTTTTACTATTCCACAATTGTTGAAAATGCTGGCTTAAAATTCAATGGTGGAGTCAAGATATTTGAGTTTATTAGTAGTATGGATATGGCATATGCTGTAGCGGACGTAATTGTTGCTAGAGCTGGTGCTGGAACCATCTCCGAATTGTGTTTAGTTGGCAAGCCAGTAATACTCGTTCCTTCGCCCAATGTGGCTGAGGATCACCAAACTAAAAACGCAATGGCTTTGGTAAAACATCAAGCCGCGGTGCTAGTAAAAGATGTCAATGCTGTGAAAGAATTAATCCCAACAGCATTGGATTTATTAAAAAATAATTCGCAAATGGACACACTTGTGACTGCCATAAAAAAATTAGCAATGCCAAATGCAGCTGATGTTATCGCAGAAGAGGTGTTGAAATTAGTAAAAAGATAAAATGAAGTTAGAACATATTCACAGAGTTTACTTAGTTGGAATCGGTGGCATAGGCATGAGTGGCCTTGCTCGCTACTTCAACAAACGTGGATGTGTTGTCGCTGGTTACGATCGTACTCCAACCACGCTTACAAGAGAACTTGAGTCGGAAGGAATTGCAGTTACGTACATCGACGAAGTTTCTGAAATTCATTCAGAGTTTTTAGTTCACGATCCGGGAACATTGGTGATTTATACACCAGCAATTCCGAAGGACAGTGAGATATTCAATTACTTTTCGAATTACGATTTTGTCTTGAGAAAACGTTCTCAAGTGTTGGGCATCATTTCAGAAGGTTCGTTTACCATTGCCGTTGCAGGTACTCATGGTAAAACAACTACTTCTTCGATGATTGCTCATTTGTTGAAAGATTCGGGTTACGATTGCTCTGCATTCCTTGGAGGAATTGCTAGTAATTATCAATCGAATGTACTCTTTGGAGATAACAATGTGATGGTGGTAGAAGCGGATGAGTTTGATCGTTCATTTTTAACGCTTCATCCGGATTTAGCAATTGTGACTTCCATGGATGCTGATCACTTGGATATTTATGGCGATAAAAACCATATCGAAGAATCGTTCAGATTATTCGCATCGCAAGTGAAACGTACTGGTAAATTGATTTACAAATATCAATTACCAATTAAACGAGATGGAATTACCTACGGATTAAATTCTAGTAGCGCTGATTATACAGCACATAATATCCGAATTGAAAATGGAACATTCATTTTCGATTTTAAAAATGGAACGAAAGAAATTAAAAATATTGAATTAGGAATCGCAGGATTTCATAATGTTGAAAATGCAACAGCAGCAATCATAGTTGGAATACAATTAGGAATTGCTGATGAAAAAATAAAAGCAGCACTGAAAAATTTCAGAGGTGTAAAAAGAAGATTTGAGTACATCGTGAAAGATGATACACATGTGTACATCGACGATTATGCACATCACCCTGAAGAATTAAGAGCTTGCTTGAATTCAGTTCGCCAATTATATCCGAATAGAAAATTAACGACGGTTTTTCAACCGCATTTATTTTCTAGAACGCGCGATTTCGCTGCAGGCTTTTCGGAAGTATTATCGAATTGCGATGAACTGATTTTGTTAGACATTTATCCGGCTAGAGAGTTACCCATTGAAGGGGTAAGTGCAGAAATGATTTTGGATAATGTTGAATTAGAAAATAAAATGATGTGTACGAAACAAAATTTAGTTTCAGTACTATCAGAAAAAAATATAGATGTTTTGTTAACCGTTGGAGCTGGAGATATTGATACGTTAGTTGATCCGATCCGACAAATGTTGGCTAAATGAAAAGGTTCAATTGGAAACTAATAGGTTTTGTTTCCTTATGGATTATAGGCTTGGGTGCAGTAGTAACATCTTTAGCCTTTACTGAAATTAGACAACAACACGTTCTTTGTAAAAAAATAGAAATTAATATCAATCGCGAGGATGAAAATTATTTCATCAATAAACAAGATGTATTAAAAATTCTTTATTCAACAGGAGATTCATTAGTAGGTACGCCGATACAACGCATACCAGTGAGTTTGTTGGAGCGTTTAATAAAGTTGAACAAATACGTTGAAGACGCCGATATCTTTATCGATATCAAAGGTAAACTTCAAGTAAATGTTCATCAACGTAAACCAATGTTAAGAATAATGAATTCAGCATCTCAGAGTTTTTATATTGATGAAAAAGGAGGGAAGATGCCATTATCACCTTTGTATACTGCCGATGTGCTTATTGCTAACGGAAGTATCACAGAGTTGTATGATGGAAAAAATGATAGTGTGAATTCTGCAATTTTAAAATCATTATTCTATCTATCGAATGTTATTCGCGCTGATAAATTTTGGTCTGCACAAGTAGAACAAATATTTATAGAACCTAATCAGGATATCGTTTTGATACCAAGAGTAGGTGATCATAAAATTGTATTTGGAGATACGAGCAATGCCACTGAGAAATTTGAAAACTTAATAGTGTTTTATCAGAAAGCATTACCAAAAGTTGGATGGGAAACATATCATACCATCAACGTAAAATTCAAAGGGCAAATAGTTTGTAGTAGAAGAGATAAGGCAGAATTACCGATGATTACCTTAAACGATAGTTTAAGAAACTCAGTAGATTCTGTAGGCATAAAAAGGGATTTAAAAAATTAAAAATAATATGGAAAATTCGGATATCGTAGTTGGATTAGACATCGGAACAACAAAAATTTGTGCTATTGTTGGCTTGCGTAAAGAGCATGGCAAAATAGAAGTGTTAGGCATGGGAAAGGCTGAATCAGCAGGTGTTTCCAGAGGTGTTGTTACCAATATCGAAAAAACAATCAAAGGCATAAAAGCTGCAATTGAAGATGCTTCTATAAAAGCAAATTGTGATATTTCTGAAGTAGTAGTAGGTATCGCAGGGCAACATATTAAAAGTTTACAACACCGCGGAATTATCGTAAGAAATTCTACAGAAGATGAAATTAACAGAGCAGACGTTGATCGTCTAATCGAAGATATGTATCGCTTGGCAATGCCTCCAGGTGAAAAAATTATTCACGTTTTACCTCAAGAATTTACTGTAGATAACGAGCAAGGTATTCTTGATCCAATTGGTATGTCGGGTATTCGTTTGGAAGCAAACTTCCACGTAATTACTGGTCAAATTACTGCTGCAAATAACATCATCAAATGTATTGAGCGTTCGAATTTAATGACTACTGATATGGTATTAGAACCATTAGCTTCGGCAGATGCAGTGTTGAGTGATGAAGAAAAAGAAGCAGGTGTTGTATTGGTAGATATCGGAGGAGGTACTACAGATATCGCTATATTCTACGAAGGCATTATCAGACATACTGCAGTTATTCCTTTCGGTGGAAATAGCATTACAGAAGATATTCGTGAAGGATGTGCGGTAATGAAAAATACTGCGGAAGCATTGAAAGTGAAATTCGGTTCGGCATTAGCTGATGAAAATAAAGATGAAGAAGTTATTTCTATTCAAGGATTAAAAGGACGTGAGCCGAAAGAAGTTTCTGTAAAGAATTTAGCTTACATCATTCAAGCGAGAATGGAAGAAATTTTGGAGCAAGTGAAATATGAAATTCAAGCTTCAGGATTCGAAAAGAAAATTAGAGCAGGCGCTGGTATCGTAGTAACAGGTGGTGGTGCGCAATTGAAACATGTAACGCAATTAGTAGAGTACATTACTGGTATCGATGCACGTATCGGTTACCCTAATGAACATCTTGCTAAAACAAATTTCGAAGATATTAAAAGCCCAATGTATTCAACAGGTATAGGACTTGTAATAAAAGGTTTGCAATACTTAGAAATGCAAAGAGAAAAAGAAAAGAGAGCAGCGAAAGGTCAACCAATTATCGATATTAAAGAAGCAAAAGAATCGAAGGTTGAACGTGAGAAAACACAAGGTCATTCTTTCTTACAAGGATTCCTTAAAAAGAGCGAAAGTTTCTTCTTAAGAGATGTAGAAAATATTGACGACGATAAAAATTTTACTAAGTAACATATAAAACAACATAAGACATGAAATTCGAGATGCTGAAAGACAAATCATCAATTATCAAAGTAATTGGTGTTGGTGGTGGTGGTGGAAACGCTGTCAATCACATGTACAATCAAGGAATCGTAGGAGTAGATTTCATCATCTGTAATACAGATGCTCAAGCATTGGAGTTAAGTCCGATCCCGAACAAAATACAATTAGGAGCTAGCCTTACAGAAGGAAGAGGAGCTGGATCTATGCCAGAAGTTGGAAAGAACTCTGCCATAGAATCTATCGACGATGTAAAAGAATTATTAGGCTCTACTACTAAAATGATATTCATCACTGCTGGTATGGGTGGTGGTACTGGTACAGGTGCTAGTCCGATTATTGCGCAAGCAGCAAAAGAACTTGGTATTTTAACAGTAGGTATCGTTACTACTCCATTCAACTTTGAAGGAAAAAGAAGAAAGCAACAAGCTGATGAAGGTTTAGAAGCATTCAAAAAACACGTAGATACTTTATTAGTAATCTCGAATGATAAACTACGTGAAATGTATGGCAACTTAACCTTATCAAATGCTTTTGCCGAAGCTGATAATATTTTAACAACTGCCGCAAAAGGTATCGCAGAGATCATCACTGTTCCAGGTTATATCAACGTTGACTTTGAAGATGTGAAAACGGTTATGCAAAACAGTGGAGTGGCTATCATGGGTTCTGCTTCTGCAGAAGGTGAAGGCAGAGCATTCAAAGCTGTTCAAAATGCATTAGCTTCTCCATTATTAAATGATAACGATATCGAAGGTGCTCGTTACATTTTATTAAATATTACTTCTGGTGAAGAAGAAGTATTGATGGATGAGGTTTCAGAAATTACAGATTATATTCAGAACCAAGCAGGACTTACTGCCGATATTATTTGGGGAAATTGCTACGATGAAACTTTAGGAGATAAAATCTCTGTAACGCTTATTGCTACAGGGTTTCAGACTAAAGAAGAAAAGTTTTCAAAAGCATCTCCAAACGTAGAGAAAAAAGTAATTCCATTATCAATTGAAAATAATCCAACTGTAGAAGCGGTTATACCAAGCATCAATATTACGATCGAACAAAACAATGAAGTTGTTTCTTCAGTAAATAGAATTGATGATATCGTTTTAAAAGGTGAAGAAGAGAAAATTGATGAAGTGGTAATGGAAGAACCTAAAGTTGAAAAGATCGAACCAGTTGAGGAATCATTAGCAGTTCGTAAAGCTCCACCGATGGTTTTGAAAACGCATATTGTTGAAGAGTCGGAGCAGACTACTTTCATCAAAGAAGATGTAAGAAAAGAAGCACCAGCATCAACAAAACAAGTTAATTTATTTGATTTCATTCCAGCTCCAGAACCAAAGCAAGAGCCAGTGATGGAACAAGAGCCATTCCGTTTATTAGATAAAGAAAATGTAGAGTTTACCATTATCAATAAAACACCAGCACAATCGGAAGAAGCTGATGAGTTGGAAGAGCAAATGAGAAAAAATAAAGAGCGTATTAATAGATTAAAAGAATTGAGTATGCGCTTGAGAACACCGAATGGTGTAAATGATTTAGAGAGTGAGCCAGCTTACTTACGTAAGAAGCAAGCATTGGATAACACACCTCTATCTACAGAATCTCAAGTTTCTCGTTATACCTTAAATGATGATAACGGGCAGCCTCAAATTCGTCCAAATAATCCATTTTTACACGATAATGTAGATTAATTGTACAAAATTAAAGATAGCCGTAAGCGTTATTCGGGAAACCGGGTGGCGCTTTTTTTATCAAGTACAAATTCGTATTTTTGCCAAATAAGTATTTAAACCCCCTTAAAACGTTGGATTTATTTAATAAACTATCAAATCGTGGCCCACTTGGTCAGCACCAAAAGATGGCACACGGATATTTCACATTTCCTAAATTAGAAGGTGAAATCAGCAACCGAATGGTATTTCGTGGAAAAGAGCACCTTGTATGGAGCTTAAATAACTACTTAGGTTTAGCAAATCATCCAGAAGTTCGTAAAGCAGATGCTGAAGGTGCAGCTCAATATGGTTTAGCTTTACCAATGGGAGCTCGTATGATGTCTGGTAACTCAAACCACCATGAAGAATTAGAGCGCCAATTAGCTTCTTTCGTGAAGAGAGAAGATGCATTCTTATTAAACTATGGATACCAAGGAATGGTATCAATTATCGATACGCTTGTAAACCGTCATGATGTTATTGTATACGATGCAGAATCACATGCATGTATTATTGATGGTGTTCGTTTGCATCAAGGTAAACGTTATGTATATACGCATAACGATATGGAAAGCCTTGAAAAGCAATTAGAAAGAGCAACAAAATTAATTGAAGGAACAGAAGGTGGTATTTTAGTAATTACTGAAGGTGTATTCGGAATGTCTGGAGCACAAGGTAATTTAAAAGGTGTAGTTGAATTAAAGAAGAAATTTGATTTCAGATTATTAGTAGATGATGCACATGGTTTTGGAACGATGGGCCCTACTGGAGCTGGAACAGATGAAGAACAAGGTGTACAAGATGGAGTAGATGTTTACTTCGGAACCTTTGCAAAATCGATGGCAGGAATTGGTGCTTTCGTAGCTGCTTCGGAAGATGTTGTGAACTTCTTACGTTACAATATGAGATCACAAACATTCGCAAAAACTATCCCTATGCCGATGGTTATTGGTCTGTTAAAAAGATTAGAGCTTTTACGCTCAAACCCTGAATTGAAGGATAATTTATGGAAAATTGTCCACGCTTTACAGTCGGGTTTAAGAGAAAGAGGCTTCGATATTGGCAAAACAAGCTCACCAGTTACCCCGGTATTTTTGTCAGGAACACTGAATGAGGCTACTAATATCGTAATGGATTTGAGAGAGAATTATAGCATTTTCTGCTCAATTGTAACCTACCCAGTTGTACCTAAAGGCGTGATAATGTTGAGGTTAATACCTTCAGCGATTCATACTTTGGCAGATGTTGAGGAAACGTTAAAGGCTTACTCGGAAGTGGCAGAGAAATTAAAAGCTGGTTACTACGAGAACAAGTCGGCAGTAGAGGTGAATGCTTAAAAATTAATTCATTTAGGTATTGATAAGCTCAAAAATTCATTTTACATTAGCTAAAACAATCAAATTATTGTAAAACCAAAACCTTAAAGGAGTTTTCAAAAATGAAAAAATTTAACGAATTCAAAAACATGCTCGCTGAATTAGAAGCGGATGCAGACAAATTTTACAACAAAGGTAACAGTGCAGCTGGTACGAGAGTAAGAAAAGGAATGCAAGACTTAAAAAACTTAGCTCAAGCAATTCGCTTAGAAGTTCAAGAAATGAAAAATTCTGAGAAATAGTCTTCCTCCACAAAAGATATTTAAAAAACCCCGTTTATCGGGGTTTTTTGATTTTATGACTTTGCTCATTTTATTTCCCTGATTGATACCACAATTTTGTGGTATGAATTTACTGCATCAACTTATCAAAAAATATAATCGTCCGATTCCTAGATATACTAGTTATCCTACGGTACCTTCATGGAGCAATGCTCCAACGCAAGAAGATTGGAAGAAACATGTTTCGGATAGCTTCACTGCCACGAACCAAAAAGAAGGCATTAGTTTATACATTCATTTGCCCTTCTGTGAGAGCTTATGTACCTATTGTGGTTGCAATACTCGTATCACTGTAAATCATGGTGTAGAGCTGCCTTATATTGAGGCATTGGAGAAAGAATTCGGGATGTACTTAGCATTATTCGATGAGAAACCACGAATTGCCGAAATCCATATGGGTGGTGGTACTCCAACTTTTTTCAAACCAGAAAATTTACATCGCTTAATAAGTTTCATTTTCAGTAAATCGATTTTAACTCAAGATGCATTATTAAGCTTCGAGGCTCATCCAGGAAATACCAATTACGAACATTTAAAAGTATTAGCCGGATTAGGCTTTAAAAGATTGAGCTTAGGTATTCAAGATTTTGATCCGCACGTGCAGACCTTAATCAACAGACATCAAACAGTAGATGATGTGGAGAGGGTAATGATAGAAGCACGAGGATTAGGTTACAATTCCATCAACTTCGATTTGATTTATGGTTTGCCTGATCAAACGCTAGAGAGCATTCGCAGTACAGTAAAAGAAGTTATTAAAATGATGCCTGAGCGTATTGCCTTTTATTCTTATGCGCATGTACCGTGGTTAAAACCAGGGCAACGCAAATACGATGAATCGAATTTGCCGAAAGACGAAGAGAAATATGCATTATATGAATTAGGTAGAAGCATGTTGGAAGAAGCGGGATATGTAGAAATAGGAATGGATCATTTTGCCTTACCAAGCGATTCCTTATTTACGGCGATGAATGAACATAAATTGCACCGTAATTTTATGGGCTATACAGAGAAACATACTAGCTTATTAGTTGCCTTAGGCGTTTCCTCTATTGCAGATTCTTGGACAGCCTTTGCGCAGAACGAAAAGAAATTGGAAAACTATTATCACCGATTAGACGATAATGAGTTGCCAATTATGAAAGGACATATTTTAAGTGAAGATGATTTAGAGCGAAGAAAATTAATTCTTGAAATGATGTGTCAGTTGAAAACAGATTTCCGACCGGAACTATTGAACGAAGCATCATGTAATTTATTAAACGATTTAATGGCCGATGGCATCATCAGCATTATTGATAATACCATCGAAGTAAATTTCTTCGGTAAAGCCTTCTTAAGAAACTGCTGCTCTATTTACGATTCGTATTTAAACGACGAAGAAAAAACCGAGCAGAGGTTCAGTATGGCGGTGTAGAGGAATTACTAAGATAAAGATGTTCGTCGGAGTGTCCCTGTCTGACTCCAGGCAGGCCCACTCCGACTTTTTTATTTAAACACATAAAGTATTCCTAAAAATCAAAAGTCTCATTGAATATTCCTTTAAATACATTTCTTGTTTATTTATTTTTATAAATGTTAAAATTTACAAGTAAAGGATTATTACAACCCAATCTGCCGATTCCTTCTAACATTGAAGAATTGAAAAATTATTTTGTTGATCAAATCCCATCTACAATTAGGCAACATCATTTTGAACGCTATATTAAATACTCTGATGATTTAAAAGCATCGTTGGGTGGTAAACCAATTAAACAATGGATAAATGGATCCTTTACTTCTAAAAGAGTGAATAATCCGAAAGATATCGATCTAGTGACATTTATAGGCCATGAAGAAATTCTAGAATTGGGCGAATCTATCAAACCATTCACTCCGAGCCAAAGTTGGGATATCTATGAAGTGGATGCATATATCGTGGAAACTCATAATGAAAATAGTAATTTGTATTACTTCAGCCAATCAGATAAAGCATATTGGTTAGAGCAATTTGGAAAGACTAAAAGCAATCGACGAGGATTTAAAGAGTCGAAAGGTTTTTTAGAAATTATTTATTAAATTTGATAATATGTTAGGCGAATCTAAAAAATATCAACTAAGAGACTTAATCGAAAAGATTGAGAAAGTAGACGAAATGGTAAAATTGCATTCATCTAACCCTTCTTCATTTATGCTTGAACAGTATGAGGCCAAGAAACAAAAACTGCTTGGTTATTTCATTAGTGAACTATTGAGTTCAAAAATTCATATTCAGCGTGCTCAGAGTTTTAGATTAATTTCACTAGCACTGAACAAATTTTCTCACGAAGAAATAAATGTTAAAACTGCTGATGACAGAAATTTTGATAATGAGCTTAAAGATATTGAAGCACTTTTAGTATAACCCACTACCCTCTACTTATAACCCAAAGTAACATGCATACGAGTCCCGCACGTGCGGGAAGCACACGAATTTATGAAAATTGTAAACTTGGGAGAAAATAATTACTCAATATGAGTTTCTCTATTAGAAACTGGAAATACTGAATTAAGTAAACAGGACTTTATAAATGCAGAAAGGTTTGGATATACAAAAAATGTTAATGTTACTTCAAATAACAAGTAATAGTTATGAATATGATCGATTTGATTAAAGTTGTTTATAGGAATTTACACACGAAAGATGGTAGAATACATCTAATTGTATATATTCTCTTAGCGGGGTTGATTGTTTATTTGACTGACATGGAAGTTTTATTAAGGTTGTTAATTTGGGTATTGTCACTTGTTGCATCTAGCGGAATAATAATTGATTCTATAGAATTTATAAAATCAATAAATTTAAAATCATCATTGATGTTTTTATTTTCTATTTTCTTTTTTTTAATAGTTTTATTACTAGATGTTAAATATTTAGACACAAAAAGTATGGCCAGTTCATTTTTACTAGGTTTTATTATTAGTACAATTGTAACTATAAATGTTATTAGGTCAAAAATTAAATAAATTTACTAAGTAAGTAATTTGATATTGTTCGCAATATTATTTTAAATAATTGTAGTAATATTTTTTCGTTACTTTGAATTACAATGAAACAAAAAAAGCGATGACCCCTCATCGCTTTTAATTTTTCATATAATATAATTACTTCACAAAGTTCATTGACTTGTTCTACAAAATCACCTTCCTCGCCTGAAACACCATTCCTTCCGAATAAACATTTACAAAATACATTCCCTTGGAAAGACTTGAAATATCAATCTTTTCGAGGGATTTTTCTTTGTAAACTATTTTGCCGTTTAAATCTGAAATGCTAATGCTTGCCTCGTTAATATTTTCAGGTAAAATAATTTCTAAGCTTGTAGTGGTTTGTTTTATTTTGAATTCCGATTTCTGACGGTTCGAAATACCTGTACTATTTTCATAGGCTTCGATAGAATCATCAATCCATTTTCTGTAAGCAGAAACTCTAGTGTATACTCCTGGGTGTAACGATGTACTGTGTGGTCCGTTACCAAAACTTACAATTCCAATTTGAATTCTGTTTCCTGCGGAATCGGTATCGAATAATGGTCCTCCGCTATCGCCAGCTGCTGCTCCTTTTGCAGAAGTATCGATTCTTCCTGCACAAATCATCGTGGTATCTATCAGTCCAGCATATCGCTCTTGCGCATTCGCTAAGGTGTTTGCAATTACTTTGATGTTTGCAATTTGTAACATATCCGGTTGCGATCCCCAACTTGTAGTATCATAAATTCCGAATCCTATCACATCTACTGTATTATTAGGCATTTCATATCTGCGGTCGTTCGTATCGATTAATCCAATCGGTGTTACATTGGCAGGACTTTTTAAATGTATCAATGCTAAATCTCCAAGTAATGACCTCCCTTGCGTATCAAAGTCGGGGTGACGAATTATATAATCCGATGTTACTCTTTGGTATGTAGGGTTAGGGTTAGAAAGCGAATAAACATTAACCAATACATCAATGCTATCTTCATTCTGCCCAGTACCAAAATTAACCACACAATGCCCCGCTGTTAGCACCCATTGCGATTTTATAAGGGCACCCCCGCAGAAAGGACTGTATGGAGCACCCAATGAGTTAGGTTCTATTAAACTGACAAAAAAAGGATAGTTATTGCTCGCTGTGTATCCACCAACAACATCTTGAGCATGCGATTTCTTCGAGCTAAGTATCACAACTATGCCCAAAAAGAGAGTAAGTAAGGTTCTTTTCATATTGCTTTTTTTAGAAAGACAACTATTGAAACTTGTACCCTTAGTCCAGAATGGAATTTTAATTATGAATTATGAATTATGAATTATGAATTATGAATTATGTACTATGTATAATGTACAATGAGAATAACTACGAAATACGAACTGCATAATTCATAACTAATAATTCATAATTAAAGTAATACTAGTAATTGTCCACAGCCAACTTAATCTTCTTCACAACCGCTTCACTCGGTAACGACAATGGTAATCTCACTGTATCTCCACAGATGCCTTTCATTTTAAGCACTGTTTTAATACCTCCCGGACTGCCATCTGCGAATAATAAGTTGATGATGTCGGTTAGTTTGTAGTGAAGTTTACGTGCTTTGTCGAAATCTCCGGCTAAAGCATAGCGTGTCATTTGTGCAAAATCTTTTGGCCATGCATTTCCAACTACAGATATTACTCCACTTGCTCCTAAAGCAATTAGTGGTAATGTAATTCCATCGTCGCCAGAAATTAACATGAAATTTTTAGGCTTATGTTTTAGGATATACATCATTTGGTCGATGTTGCCCGATGCTTCTTTTACCGCAATTATGTTTTTGAAATCGTTTGCTAATCGCAATGTCGTTTCTGCAGTCATGTTCATTCCTGTTCTTCCCGGAACATTGTATAATATAACGGGTAGGGGAGAATGCTCAGAAATCATTCTGTAATGTTGATACAAACCTTCTTGGTTTGGTTTATTGTAATATGGAGCTACCGATAGAATCGCAGTAAATCCTTTTTTATCAAAATGATTTAAATAATCACATACCTCACGCGTGTTGTTGCCTCCAATACCAGCAACTACAGGTACTCTACCATCAACAGTTTCTAGGGTGATGTCAAAAATAGCCTGCTTTTCATCCTTCGTTAAAGTAACAGATTCTCCTGTAGTACCCATAGGTACTAGGTAATCAACTTTATTGGCAATTAAATTATTGATAAGTTTTTTATAACTTTTGAAATCAATATTGCCATCCGAATGAAATGGAGTAACTAACGCTACGCCTGTGCCGATTAATTTTGAACTCATTTTTTTAATATTTGAAGGTAATGGTTTAACTGATCTATATAAGATTTCATACTGTCGCCCTTATCATCAATCATAAAATCGTATGCGTTAACTGTGCTCACATTGAACTTTCCAATTCGCATTCTTGCTGATGATAATGATGCTATGTAATTTATACTAAATTCGTTTGTATAGTTTAAGCTGATTAATAAATCGAAATTCGATTTGTAAAATCGTTCTATTAATCCTCTTTTTGGTCTATGGAAAAAATCGAAATCGCTTTCAAAAATATAATGCGGATCTTTCTCCTGATTTTTGAATCTCTTCTTATAATCCTTTATCCCAATAAAACCAATATATTCAACTGTTTTGCCTGCTTTCGTTAATCCAGCAATATAATCCAAAGCAGTTGCTATATCTTCATCAGTTAATGCAGTGAATAATACTCCAACAGTTTTTGCTTCGTTAAATGGTACTGTTTCTCTATGTATTCTTCTATTTAGAAGATCTCGCTTCAACTTTCTTCCCGCAAAAAAATGCCCTATTCTTCTAAATAATTTTTTCATTAATACTTGTATTCTCTAGTATTGCAAAGGTATTAATAAATTTAATATTTTAATTCTCTAACATTTTTTCCAAATCTTCTTCGGAAATGATAGGAATATTGAGCTTTTGTGCCTTTTGAAGCTTACTTGGTCCCATATTATCGCCTGCAACTAAGAAATTTAATTTTGCTGAAATACCACTCAGGATTTTACCTCCATTGGCTTCGATTTTTTCTTTCAGCTCTTCTCTCGAATATTTACTGAATACTCCAGAAATCACAAATGTTTTACCATCCAATAATTCACTTTCTTTGATGATTTCTTTTTCCTCTACTTCAAATTGTAAGCCTTGCTCTTTTAAAAATTGAATTAAATATTGATGTTCTTCTTTTGAAAAATAATCCAAAATACTTTGCGCAATGCGCTCTCCAATTTCATCTACTCCAATCAATTCTTCAAAACTTGCACTCATCAATTGGTCTATGTTTTTAAAGGCATAGGCAAGTTTCTTCGCAACAGTTTCTCCTACATATCGAATACCTAATCCGAATAGAACTTTTTCGAATGGATTCTCTTTCGATTTCTCTATTCCTTGAATAAGATTAGTTACCGATTTACTTGCGAATCTATCTAGTTGTAATAATTGAAGTTCCTTATCTTTTAATCTGTAAAAATCTGCAATACCATTTACTAAGCCAGCTTGAAATAATTGATCAATGGTTTCATCGCCCAAACTATCAATATTCATTGCCTTTCTAGAAGTGAAGTGCTGCATTTTACCAATGATCTGCGGTGGGCAAGCATCTTCGTTCGGACAGTAATGTTGAGCTTCTCCTTCTTTACGTACAAGCTTCTCTCCACATACTGGGCAATGGGTGATGTATGAAATAATAGGAGAGAAGAGTTTTCTTTTTTCAAGATTGACTCCTGTAATTTTCGGAATAATCTCTCCGCCTTTCTCTACTTTAACAATATCGTTTTCGTGCAAATCTAATTTTTCAATCTGATCTGCATTATGTAATGATGCTCGCTTAACGGTAGTACCTGCAAGCAATACAGGGGCTAGGTTTGCTACAGGAGTAATAGCACCAGTTCTACCTACCTGATAATCGACCGATAATAATTCTGTTTCTACTTCTGCTGCTTTGAATTTATAAGCAATTGCCCAACGAGGTGATTTAGCAGTGAAGCCTAATTCTTTTTGTTGATCGTATCGATTTACTTTTATAACAATACCATCGATATCGAAACTCAATTCCTCTCTCGCTTTTTCCCAATGAGTAATGTAAGCGAATACTTCTTCAATATTTTTGCAAAGCTTATACGTTGGAGATACGTGGAATCCCCAATCTTTTGCTTTTTGTAAACTCTCGAAATGTGTATTGAATTTTACTTCTTCGCCTAATAAAAAATATAAATAACAATCTAATCCTCTTTTAGCAACCTCTCGAGAGTCCTGCATTTTAAGGGTTCCCGAAGCAAAGTTGCGTGGATTAGCAAAAGTTTGCTCTCCAATTTCTTCTCGTTCTCTATTTAATTCGTCAAAAGTATTTCTATGCATAAATACCTCACCACGAATTTCAAATTCATTCGGGTAATCTCCATTTTGTAATACTAATGGAATGGTATTGATAGTACGAACATTGGCCGTAACATCATCACCTTTCGTTCCATCGCCACGAGTTACAGCATGCTTTAATTTTCCATTCTCATAAGTTAAGCCAATTGCTAAACCATCGAATTTCAATTCACATACATATTCAAACTCTTCTGTAATGATCTTTTTTATTCTTCCATCAAAATCCATTAACTCCTGCTCGGAATAAGTATTCCCAAGCGAAAGCATTGGGTATTTATGAGTAATGTTTTTGAAATTTTTAGTAATGGTACCGCCAACACGTTGACTAGGAGAATCGTCTTTTAATAAAGATGGAAATTCTTTTTCGAGGGCAATCAGTTCTTCCAATAATAAATCGAATTCCCTATCGGAAATCTCTGGAGATGATTGCTGATAATATAAATAATTATGTCGATGTAGTTCCTTCGAAAGCTCTTCAATTCTAGCCTTAGCTGATTCAATATTCATAGCACTAAGGTAATGAAAATGCCGAAATAGCTAAAGATACTAATTCGAAACAACGCTGATTTCTTGATTATAATTTTTGCCGAAATCTATTCTAATAGAGAAGATGTTAGAATACAGGGCATCCGATAAATTTCCAATATTCGTTAAGGCGTAATCGATACTTACATTTTTCAGTTTAACGCCTACACCAAAATTTGGTTGAGTAGAGGTAGTTTTACTGCCATCAAAATCGGTTACTTTCTGAATATTCCCTAATCCTGCACGTAAGAATGCCATTTTGCGGTAATCCAATTCTATTCCCATATGAGGGTCGATACTTAATGGATCTGCGCTAATTAAGGTATTACGTTTACCATCCGTAGTGATATCAAAATTTACTTCAGCTAAAACACCAAATTTTGAAGCAAACCTAGTTTGATAAGCTGTTCCTAAAATAATTTTAGGATTGGTAGTTTCTATAGAGTTTTCAGGAATTTCGTTTCCTGTATTTGTAAAAATCTGTTTAGTGTTTTCGTTTAAGGTATACGACCAAGCATTGAAGGTTGTGCTAATATCACGAGCCATTGCAGCGAAAGTGAAATGCTTCATTCTGTATTGTGCTCCGAAATCTAATCCGAATCCCCACGACTTTGCAAAATCGCCTATTCTACGGTTAATCACTTTTACATTACCACCTATGCTTAGTTTAGGATCCTTCATTCTTCTAGCGTAAGAACCAATAAAAGCATAGTCTACTGCAGAGAAAGAGCTAATTCTATCGTAATTAATATTGCCACCATTATCAATTAATTCAGTTGTATTAGGGATATCATCAACCCCAAAACGAACCACTGAAATTCCGAAATTAGATTGATCATCAATTTTATAGGCAAACGAACCGAAGTCGTATTTCGCAATAGAACCAAAATACTCAGCATGCATTAAACCTACTTGCATATTGCCATTCATTTGTGTTAAACCAGCGGGGTTCCAATATGTAGAATATACATCGTTTGTAGAAGCAACCGTAGCATTCGACATACCAAAGGCCCTAGAGCCAACGCCTAAGGAAAGGAATTCATTACTGTATTTTCTACTCTGAGAAAATCCAGCTAAACTCATAAAACTTAATGTTAAACCTAGGATTAGTTTACTTTTCATTTTCCAAATGGGCATGTATATCATCAAATATAGAAAGATAATCTTTTTCGACAATCTCCATGAGTTCAGCAATATGATGATGCATTAATCTAACATCATTTTCAGAGAAAAACTCCTGGGTTAATCGGTATTGTATTCTGTTTAACGCATAAACGATACTTTCATTACTTTGATAACTTAATAAATATTGAACTTCCGTGAATCTGTTATAAGATGCCTCGAAGGTATGGGCCTCAGGAATACCGCTGATGCTCAGAAAATCAATAATATCGGGCATTTTGCATGATTTCAGATGCTCATAAAATTTCAGACCATCTATATTATTATTTTTAAGAAGTAGGGTATCAAGCATTATTTCTAAGCCAATATGACCAAGCATAAAGGGCTTAACTTTTTTATTATCAAGTGATAAACTTCTGATACGCTCTGTAATAAGCGCTGTTTTTTCTTTGAAAAAAGGGGACTCGTGGAAGAAATGATCCACTACTAAATGACGTTCCCAACCTTTCTGAATGCTAGTAAATACAGGACTTTTGGCATATTCCTCAGTAAATTTATGCAGATGAATATTCCAACGACGGTTATGTGTTTTACTCAAATCCGGCAGGGCGATTCCCAAAATATAGTAAGGGTCGGTATTTTGTTGATCGAAATAATAATGTGATAAGTAATTCATTCCCCTGCGTCTATTTGCTATATTTGAAGCCTAAAATAAGGAATTAACCAATGAACACGAATTTTGTTGAAGAACTAAAGTGGAGAGGCATGTTGCACGATATTATGCCTGGAACAGAGGAGCAATTGAGTAAAGAGATGACTTCAGGGTATATAGGATTCGACCCTACTGCTGATTCTTTACATGTTGGGCATTTAGTTCAAATCATGACTTTAATTCATTTTCAACGTTCAGGACATAAACCTTATGCATTGGTTGGTGGTGCTACAGGAATGGTTGGGGATCCATCTGGAAAGTCGGAAGAAAGAAATTTATTAGACGAAGAAAGTCTAAATCACAATGTGGAATGCATCAAAAATCAATTATCTAAATTTTTAGATTTTGAATCAGGTGCATCGAACTCAGCTGTAATGGTAAATAATTACGATTGGTTTAAAAGCTTTTCATTTTTAAATTTTATTCGTGATGTAGGAAAACACATCACCGTAAATTACATGATGGCGAAAGATTCTGTAAAAAAAAGATTGGAAGGTGATACTGGAATGTCGTTTACAGAATTCTCATACCAATTAGTTCAGGGATACGATTTTTACTACTTATGGAAAAACCACCAATGCCTAGTGCAAATGGGCGGTTCAGACCAATGGGGAAACATAGTTACGGGTACAGAATTTATTCGTAGAAAAGATGCGGGTACTGCATTCGCCATGACTACCCAATTGATTAAAAAAGCTGATGGTACAAAATTTGGTAAAACAGAAAGTGGTAGCGTATGGTTAGATCCGAAACGTACTAGTCCGTACAAGTTCTACCAATTCTGGTTAAACACTACCGACTTAGATGCGAAATCGTACATCAGAATTTTCACTTTACTTTCTAAAACAGAAATTGAAGCATTAGAATTAGAACATGATGCAGCTCCGCATTTAAGAATTTTACAAAAAGCAATCGCAAACGATATCACTACAAGAGTTCACGGTGCGGACGCTTTAGAGATGGCAATTAAAACTTCAGAATTTCTGTTTGGTTCTGGAGATTTAGAATTCTTGAAGAAATTATCTAATGAAGAAGTAATAGATGTGTTCGAAGGTATTCCTCAATTCAATATTTCTAAACAAGAATTATTTACAGGAATAAATATTATCGATTTACTTGCAGAGAAATCTAGAGTGTTCCCATCAAAAGGCGAAGCAAAGAAAATGATTGTAGGCGGTGGAGTTTCTATCAACAAAGAAAAAATCAATAATGTAGATTTACTAGTTGATCAAACTTCATTAATTAACGAGAAATTTATTGTGGCGCAGAAAGGGAAGAAGCAATACTTCTTGCTCGTGTGCTCGTAAGTCCGTGTGCTCGTATGCTCGTTATTGTACGAGTAGGTTGCACCCCCTTACATCTGCATTATCAAATCTGCCAAGCACTTCAAATCGTCCGTCGGGTAAGAGTTTGCCGAGGTCTTGTGTGGCGATGAAGGAACAAGAATTTACGTTGGCTAGGTCGATGATATTGATGCCTCCAGTTCTGTTGATTTTTGTATAACTGAAGGGATCGTTTGTTTCGCGAATCAAAATTTTCATCCAAGGTGGAGTTCTGAAAATTCCATTCCCATTGGAGTAGGCTTGAGATAATAATTCTGTCATTCCGTATTCAGAATGAATTTCTTTTACTTGAAATGCTTTCGTTAATTGTTGATGAACTTCTTCTCTCAACATTTCTTTTCGTTTACCTTTCATTCCACCTGTTTCCAATATGATGCAGTTCTTCATGGCAAATGGAAATTGTTCCGCAAAGTCGAGTAGGGCATAGGTAACGCCGATTAACAATACTTTTTTTTCCCCAGCATTTTCTTCGATGATGTTTTTGATTTTCTCAAATTCATTCAAATAAAATCCACTTTGTTCATCTTCTGATTTTTGGATAAGATGCTCACACATGTAAATCAATGAAGAACCATCTCTTTCTAAATAAGATGGAAGTAATGCTAAAATGATGTATTGAGAAGGCTTTCCATAAAACATTTCGAATGCATTAAGGAAACTTTCTTCATACCAATTCAAATCCGTTACGTAATGTTTGCTTTGTTGCATTCCAGTAGTACCACTCGAACTGAAAACTTCAGCAACAGGATTATTGGATGATATTATTTTTTGAGATTTAAAAAATTCAATAGGTAGAAAAGGGATATCGAATAAGGAGTCGATTTGAAGAGGATCGATACTTAAATAATCGATGAAATTTCTGTAGACTTCATTTTCTTTAGCCTGATGTTGAAATACTGATAGGGCTAAATCTTCAAATTCAAGCTGATTTTGAATGGAAAATATAGCATTTGGAGTAATTTCAATCATCCTTGAACGTTCATTATTTTATCGTAAATTTACAATCTAAATATCAAAATGCCGAAATACTTTAAAAATATCGTTTACCTAATCTTATTTTCTCTTGTATTGCTTTCATGCAATAAATTGGAGACGTATGATGATAGACCAATTATTACAGATAGTAGTTTCGAATTATTGAAAAACAGTATCGGTCAGGATACTAGCTTATTGGTTAAGTTCACTTACACGGATGGGAATGGTGATGTAGGATTAACAGATGCAGATTCTATTGCACCTTATAATGCGAACGTGATGATTGATTATTATGAAAAGATTGATGGAGAATTCACGAAGATCCTAATTCCTGGAACTACCGATACCTTGAATTTCAATTCTAGAATTAAAAAATTCGGATCGAACAATCCAACCAAAGCCGAAGTGCAGGTTAAAGTTGATATTAGTATTCTACTAGCAGACACTGTACGCTTCGATGTATATATTTTAGATAAACAATTGAATCGAAGCAATACCGTGAAGATTGGACCGATTGCATTGACTAATTGATTACTAGATTACTGGACTACTGGACTACTGGACTACTGGACTACTGGACTATTGGATTACTGGACTATTGGATTACTGGACTACTGGACTACTGGATTGCTTGACTACTGGATTACTGGACTACTGGATTACTGGACTATTTAATATGAACTCACTACCCATTAACATATTAACCAATTAACAAATTAACAAATTACTCAAATGCTGTACTGGAAAGCACTTCACATTATCTTCGTAGTTACCTGGTTCGCAGGTTTATTTTACATTGTACGTTTATTTATTTACGATGTTGAAGCCAATACAAAAGAACCACAAGAGAGAGAGATTCTTCAAAAACAATTTCGATTGATGGAGAGTCGTTTGTGGTATGGTATTACATGGCCATCGGCTGTGTTAGCGATTATTACAGGTTCGTATTTAGTTTACATCACTGGGTACTATACTTCATTTTGGATGTACCTGAAATTTGGCTTCGTGATTTTACTTTTTCTTTATCACTTACTTTGCCATAGGATATTTAAGCAATTACAAAATTCAGTAGTGAAATGGACATCCATGAAATTACGACTATGGAATGAGTTGGCTACGTTGTTTCTTGTAAGTATAGTATTTATTGTAGTGTTGAAAGATGCATTAGGATTGCTTTATGGAATGATAGGATTAATAGTAGTTACACTAGTACTCTTATTCGCCATCAATCTTTATAAAAAATCTAGAGCAAAATAATTATTCAGTTTCCGAATCTTCTGGTGTTGAATGTTCAGTATTAATTGCTTGAGCTAAGGCATTTTGAATTTTACTGATAAATTCAGGATGCCAATTTTCTTCTGCAAGTTTTGTTACCAAACCCATGGCTAATTGAGCAATTCCGTATTTCACAAGGATATTCGATTTTCTCAAAATAACTCGTTCTACTAAAAATCCTGCTGCAATACTTAAAGCTGTAGTTACAATAGTTTTATTAGAAGTTTGTTTATGGAAAAAGGACTTCACCCCTGCATTTAATAGGGCTCCAGGTTCTAGGGAATCAGCAAGTTTATCAAATTTAACTTGTAGATTTTGTTCTTTAGATTTAACCTCTAATTGTAATCTATATATTTCTTTCTCGAGTTGCGCTTTAGTCTTAATTGTTTTCATGTTCTTCCTCCTCTTTAAATAAAATACGAATAATTGCATTTGAAAAATAAGTTTTGATTGAATTTTTCATCAGTAGTGCAATTAATAAAAGGATAAAATATATTCCTGTTACAGAAGCGAAACCTATAAATATGCTATTGTATTTTTCAGAAATATAATAGGCAAGGGCGAAGCTTCCGAATAAAAATACTAATGCCGAAAATACTAGTATAATAAGGCTAGAGCCGATGTTTGCTAATAGTTCTGCAGCTATTTTTTTAATCTGAAAACTTAATAAAGTACTACGCGTATTGGCATACTCTTTTAAGTCGTTAATCAGATCCACTACATTTTCTTTGATATTATTCTGTTCCATATTAGCGGTAGTTAATTTGTTCTGGTTTCGATACATCGAAATCCCTAAAATTTAAATTGTTAATTCCGATCGGATTAAACTTGAAATTATTTCCAGTTCCGTCCGGAATATTTGGATATATACCGATTGAAATTTGTACGGTGTTTACAACTAAGTTTTCTTTCCTTAATAAAAATCCAATCCCATAAGCTTGATATATAGTGTTCGGATTAATGTTCGGGAATAAAGGCTTGCTTATCTTTCCGAAACCCGCAAAAGCTACTGTTGCAACTTGTATCCCTGCAAAATTAAAAGGGGTATATATGATTGATTCAAATTTAAGCAAATTCTTATTCTGTCCTAAAACAGCGAAACTATTAAATCCATATAAGCCTTCTTGTCCTCGCCCATTAATTGTAACACCCTCTGAAGGTAGTCTGTTCAATCCATTCGTCGATTGGAAATAAACGAACTGACGCATATTCCATTTGCCTCTGGTCCATAAGTCGGAGAAGTAAGATACATCAATATGGAATACTCCTCTAGAGGCAATAAAGTTGCTGTTGTAAACACCATACTGCATAGATCCAGATACATATCCAAAATTGTCTACATGTCGACCTGAGGAATATTTTATAGCATTATAAATATACTTCGTATTGCCTTCATTATATAACCCAGCGATAATACTGAATGATCTACCTTCGGGAATATCCTCTGTATTTCCGAAACGAAATATTTTTTTGTCTTTGTAATATCTACGACTAGAAAAACCTAAGCTGAATAAGTATAAATTTCGATTTTGATAAGAGTTTAAAGTATCTAATAATAAACTTGGTTTCTCAATGAAATCAGTTCTAACGTATCTAGCTCCAAGCACAAGAGAATTTGTTCTTCCATTTTCTTTCGATTGATTTATTTTGATGCTTCTACCTAACCAAGCATCGCTTAAATTGTAGGATAAGTTTGCGGGAATAATTATGCCATCAGAAACAGGATATTCTAAAGTTTGATTGTATCTACTTATACCTGCAGAACCGGCCCATTTAGTAAGAGGAGAGAAGAAGGTACGTTCAAAATTTACTCCATGCCAACGTAAGGTAGGTGAAATATTATAGAACAGTTTCCCATCGATATAAGTGTTCTGAATGTTATTATCACTTAACTCGCCCTGCCAATTAGAAAACTTATTTCTTGCAAAGTCGTAGCGACCACCTTGAATAACCCTAGCTCCAGTTCCCATTAAATTAGACTCAGAAACTTTAAATTCTGTAGAGGTAGTACTAACGCCAACACTAGCATTAATCGACCAACGATCTTGAACGATGATGATTACATCAACGGAATCGTTTTTTAATTTAGCATTTGCAGGAACAATAATCCTCGCATCGCGAATGTATTCTTGCCTACGTAACAAACGTTCAGATTCTTTTATCCTCAAGGGATCTAAGCGATCTCCTGCTTTAAATAAAATTAAACTGGCAATATTACTTTCCCTGGTATTTACATTTATTTTATTTCCGATATCTTCAATGGTACCTCTGCGAAGAATCAAGGTGTCGTCGACTTCTGTACCAAAGGGATCTAATAATTTATATCGTACACTTTTGATTACTTTTCCTTCGAATTTATTTACACGATCTTGTTTTTGTCGCGATTGCATATTGTCGATGGGTTTTTCATCTACATTAGATTCATCATATAAATTTTTAAAAATCCAGTTCCCAAGTTTCGATTTATTTGAATAGTTCAGAAGTGTACTATCCACTTTATTCAAGTTGTTTTTTTTAATGGAATCAGCAATAACAGGAAACTCCACATTCGAAAATGCAGAGGAAAATAATAGACAAAAGAAGAAAGAGAGACTAAGTGTCTTGATCTGTGTCTTCATTTTTTGTTATGATTATCCTGCTTTTATATAATGATGTGGTAGCGTTTTTACTTTCGTAGATGTTAATCAATAAGATAAAAAATGAGATCAGTAATGGTCCGAATACTAAACCTAAAATTCCAAACATTGGAATTCCTATAATCACACCGATAATAGAAATTAAAGGATGAATGTTTGCCATTTTTTTATTGATGATCAATCGTAAAACATTATCAATATTAGATACTACGATTAATCCCCATAATAATATTCCTATACCGCTGTAATAATTAGAATAACTCAATTCTATTAATCCAGCCGGTATGAATACTAATGCTGCGCCCACCAAGGGAACAAAGCTTAGTAGGGCAGAGAGTACTCCCCAAAACAAAGGATCTTCGATGCCAAAAATTAAAAAACCAATTCCTACACAAAGTCCTTGTGCAAATGCAATAATCCCTTGTCCGATAACATTTGTTTGAGTTATTTTCTGAAGTTCTTCAGCTAACAGTAAAGCGTTCTTTTCTTTAAAGGGTAAATATTTTAATAATGAGTTTTCGAAATTTTCATACTCGGTGAACATGAAATATAGGATGAAATACATCACCGATATCAAGAAAAAGATATTGGCCAATGCACTCACCAAACTAGGGAATGAACCCAGAGCCCATGATTCTATTTTTTCAACAATTTCTATAACCTTAACAGAATGAATGTCTATTCCGAGTACCGATGAAAAATGATTGAGAATTGTATTTATCTCGGTAGGGTTTTCTGTGTAAAAACTGATTTTATTAATCACCATCCAGCTTAAGGTAAAGAAAGGAAGGATGAGAATGATAAATGTTCCGAATATGATGAAGAGTGCTGAAAGAGATTTCTTCCATTTCTTCACTTCTATTAAACGTAAATAGTAAGATCTGAAGAGTGTATAAAACACAATGGCTCCCAAACCCGCGGAAATAATGTCTTTTAATGAATAAGCTAAGAAAGTTCCTAATAGTAATATTAAGATTAGAATAATGATTCTTTGTTGTTTAGTATTATATATCGACATAGGAAAACCAAATGCTTAAATATAAGGAATTCGTACCAAAAGAAAAACCGGGGCGGGCGCCCCGGTTACTTCTGTAAACGGAGTTACCCATTCTCCGTATAAACTAAACTAAACTGTAGGAAGGATCTTTATGATAATCGCTTTCGGTAGAGTATTCCAACCAATAAGCTCATATTAGATAAAATCAATAAAATATGTATTAAGCCTTTTGAGCCCAAAACGAAATAAACGTATCCCCAAACAATGAAGAAAATGAAGGCAATTAAAAAAAGTAAGCTTCTAATTAACATATCTCAACTTGTGGATTGATTTCCCCGTTTTGTGGATTTTATGCCTTGTGGAATTTCATATTTTATTCCCCAACTTTTAAAAAAACCTATCCTATTTACACAGAATAGGCTTTTTATGAGGCAGACATAGAATCTTGATAGTAATATTGCGAAAACTAAGCCAAAGTGCCAATGTGCCAATTAGCTAATGTGCCAATAAGATAATTAGCCAATTAGCCAATGAGTTAATTTGAACAATTTTTGGCGAGGTCCCTGAGAGGAGCTGAAGGACCGAAGCCATAAACAACTCGACCGGCCCTTCGGCTCCGCTCAGGGAACGGTCCAGTTACCAGCTACTAGCTACCAGCTACCAGTTAAGAGGTAAGGAAATAGTAAACGTTGTCCCTTTGCCAACGGTGCTTTTAACATTGATTTTACCGCTGTGATTGAAAATGATGGTTTGGCTGGCTGTTAGCCCGATACCGAAGCCTTTAGATTTGTTTGTATAGAAGGGTTCGAAAAGTTTTTGTTGATTTTCTGGTGAGATACCAATCCCGTTGTCAGTTATTTCGAAATAATAATTTTCAGAAATTTTATAGGCTTCGATACTCAGCGTGGCATCTTGTCCTTGCATTGCTTCGATCGCATTTAACATGATATTAGTTAATGCAATCTTCATTTTTTCAATATCGATTTTTAAAATAACATCATGTTTAAAGTTGATGTTCAACTTTACATCTTGAAGTTTTAAGCGGTCTTCAACTTGTTTTAAGCATTCTTGGATTAATTCTTTAGATTGAATTTCTTGTAAGTTTAACTCTGTCATTTTAGAAGCATTCATTACTTCCGAAATAAGCTCGTTAATTCTTAAAGTGTTTCTTTGTAAGATATCCAAGTAAATTATTGATTCAGTATTATCATGTAATTCACTTTTTAATTGTTCTACAGAAAGTAGAATATTCGTTAGTGGATTTCTGATCTCATGTGTCATTAATCTTGCAAACTTACTTGTAGCTTGAATTCTTTGGTAGTTTAATAAGGCATCTTGACCAAGTTTTTCATTTGTAATATCGATAAAAGTAACTGCTACTTCGTCTGCAAACTTTGCAACTGAAATCTCATAATATTGTTTTCTATGTTCCGAATAAATTTCAAACTTCTCTGGAATACCAGTTAAATAAGCCTTTTTATACTTTTCGAATAAATAATGTCCGTTTGGTAAAATATCATAGAAACGATTTCCCAATAATTGTTCGTATGAGAATTCCATATCTATTTCCGCTTTATTATTAATCATGGTCCATCTAAAATCAACAACCTCATTAAGTTCGTTTTTAATTGGAGCAATCGACATAATTCCATTTAGTGAAGTATCTAGTACTCCTTTAAGTGTATCTTCAATTTTTTGTTTCGATTTTAATTGAATATCTAACTCTTCAGAAATCGCTATTTCTTTTTTATAGGTCTCGATATAATTAATCGATAAACCAATAAATGGAACTAAGTAAGAAATAGATTTTAAAATTTGTGCTGCAAAGAAATCGTAATCATAAATATCTTTCGACCCGAACACCATGTGTAATTGAGCTATAATAGATGGTATTAAACTCAACAATAATGTTTGAGAGAAAATACTTTTATTCAATTGATAGTATTTTGGAAACACATAGATGCCTGCAAATACGTATAATACCAATGGAATTAAATCAAAAGGATGTGCGATTGTTGAATTTGGATATACCATTGTTGGTATCTCCAATGTTTTATCAGTAACAATTAATACGGCATTAATCGAAAGTAAAAAGAAGATAAAGCCAATAAATCCCACAAAGTATTTTTCACTTTTATATTCTTCAATAAACGATTCTTTCCCTTGTAGTAAAAATATACCTACGCCTAAAATCAAAATTAAAGCATGAAATACTCTAGAGAATAACCAAGTGAAGGAGCTGATGTCTATATTATTTAATTCGTAATGAATTATTTGATTCGAACTGATAATATGAACAAAATCAAGCATTCCAGAGCAGAACAATGCTATACCCACAATAGGAGTACTTACATTTTTCTTAATAATATAGTCGATGAAACTAAGAATTGTGATTACAAAAGCTATGGTAATGGAAACACTCACAATAATTGTGTGAATGAATTTTCCTTTTAAGAGCGGACTAAGATTTTCTACTTGCCCAAGTTCATTTATAATATTTACACTTGATAAATCAACTAACTTATTATTCAAGTGTAAATCGAAACCTAATAGGTGAACAAAATACGGAATGCTACATAACAAAAGCGTAGCAAAAAAATAAAGGTAATTTATACCATACTTATTCGTCTGCATCTGCTTCAGTATTATTTAATAAATTGAATGCTTTCATTTTATTGTACAATGTTTTACGATCAATATTTAAAAGCTTCGCAGCTTTTGTTTTATTGTATTGAACTTGTCGTAGAACATTTACTATAGTTTCCATTTCGGCATTAACAGCAGCATCTTTTAAGCTAGTGTTTAATTCCTTTTGTTTTTTCTCAGGTCTCTTATCTTCTGAAAAAGCAAGTTGAATATTATTTGAAATTTCTAAGGGCAAACATTTGCTCTCAATATAATTAGAATCGCAAAGTAAGCAGGCTCTTTTAATAACATTGTTTAATTCCCTTAAGTTTCCTGGCCATGAATAGGTATTGAAACTTCTAATGACATCTTCTTCGAATCCTAAAATATTTTTTTGAAGTTCTTTATTAGCAATGCTTAAAAAGTATTCAGCAAATACTTGAATATCTTTACCTCGTTCTCTTAAGGAAGGTATATTAATTCCGAATTGATTAAATCTATGGTATAAATCTTCTCTAAATTTTCCTTGTTTAACTGCTTCATATAAGTTTTCGTTTGAAGCAACAATTATTCTTACATCAATAGGTATTTCAACATTTCCACCAATTTTTTTGATGGTTTGTTCTTGAATTACTCTAAGTAAAAGTGTTTGAATATCGTATGGAAGATTAGCAACCTCATCCAGAAATAAAGTTCCATTATTCGCTATTTCGAATAAGCCTGTTTTATTGAATAATGCTCCTGTAAAAGATCCTTTCTCATGCCCGAATAATTCTGATCCTGCTAATTCTTTAGGTATAGCACCACAATCTAATGCAACGAATTGTTGCTTACTCCTTTTACTTCTTTCGTGGATTGTGCGAGCCACGGATTCCTTACCTGTTCCAGTTTCTCCATAAATAATTACACTATACGGAGTAGGAGCAACTAAATCGATTTGACTATAAAGATCTTTAGAGATTTTACTAGTTCCTACGATATAGTTAGCATTGTTCTTCTGACTAAAATTCGTTTTAGTATTGGATTCTTCGTTTCGAGTTGAAACAGAATTTTCTGAAGCTAATGCTTTGGATATCGTTACCAATAGTTCTTCAGGAATAATGGGTTTAGTTAAATAATCGAAAGCCCCCATTTTAATAACTTGTACAGCTATCTTTATGTCGGAATAACCAGTAATCATTAATAGTTTAATGTCTTGCTGAAGAGCTTTAATGCTATTAATTAATTCTAATCCATCCATATCGCCCAATCTGAAATCGCAAATGCATAAATCGTATTTGCTTTCTTTCAGGATCTCGATGGCTGTATTTCCTCGATGTGTAAAATTTGTTTCGTACCCATTTTTTTGCAAAAACCGAGTAAGGAGATTGCACATATCTACATCATCGTCTATTATTAGTATTTTTTGTTGAGTGTTGTTGTTCATGTTTATTTATAGGTGATTGTTGTTGATATTTTTCTTTTATCCCTTTCCCAGCATGTACTGCATACATATGCGTAAATTCTGCACCAAAGTATAAGATAATTGCAGAATAGTATACCCAGAGAAGGATAATAACTAATGAAGCCGCAGCTCCGTAGGTACTGCCTAAGCTAATAATACCAAGATAATAAGAAATTCCCCATTTACCAACCATAAAAAGTAGGGTAGTAAAGATTGCTCCGATGAAAACATCCTTGAAATGAATAATTACATCAGGTAAAAATTTAAAAATTACCACGAATAGCATACACAACACGAAAAACATAAAAATACTGTTCGCCCAGCTTGCAAATTCAATGGGGAAGAATGGGAAAAAATTGACAATAGTATTACTAAAGCTATCGATGATACTGTTAATGGCTAAACTTATTAATACCATTAGTCCCATACCTAGTATGATGATAAATGAAATTAATCTGTTGAGTAAATATTTTATAAATCCTCTTTTGTGTTTATGTTTTATACCCCACATAAAATTGAGGGAATCTTGAATTTCTACAAATACTCCCGTTGCTCCAAGCAACATGGTTGCTATACCTACAGTGCTTGCCCAAACACTACTCTTCAATACATCAGCATTACCAATCATACTTTGGATTTGCATTGCAGCAACATCGCCAATATATTTACGTATCTGTTCAAATAATTCTCCTTCAATTGCTTGTTTGCCTAAAAACAAACTACCTAAGGAGATCATCACAATAAGCATTGGCGCTAAAGAGAAAATGGTGTAGTAAGCTAGAGATGCACTTAGTTTAATGGCTTTGTCGTTTACAAATTCTCTCCAAGTTGCTTTCAATACAAGCAAGTACAAGAGAATTTTTTTATTGATCAAAGTATTAAACTTCATTTTTTCTGATGTTTTCTATAACGAATAATATCTGCTCCTGACTAAATGGTTTTCCGAGGAATAGTTTCGCACCTTTCTCCAATGCAAATTCCCTTTCTAATTTCGTATCAAAAGCGCTAATAGCTACTATATTGATTTGAGCATTCTTGTTTTTAATTCGTTCTATTTCTTCAAATCCCGAACCATCAGGTAAATTATTATCAATAAAAATGATTTTATAGTTCGATAAATCTTCCTTATTTAATTCAGCAATAGTGTGTATACTGTGAACGATGTTAAAATGTTTCTTCAGAAATCCGCCTAATAAGAAACAGATGTCTTCTTCATCGTCTAAAATCAATATGGGGAAATGCCTAATCATATTGTATTTAAAAGGAACTCTAAACGAACTGTAGTTCCGTGTGAATCGCCATTTTTAATATATATTTTACCATTATTTTTTTCAGCAAGCTCTTTTGAAATGGTTAAGCCTAATCCATTTCCTTTTTCATTATTTGTACCCAGATGAGTGTTGAATTCTGTCAATTCTTTAAACTCAGTACTATTATAACCTTCGAAACCAATTCCATCATCTTCTAAATCTATCCTGTATTTATTGCCTTCTACAGAAGTAGTAATATAGATATGCCCTTTTACTTTCGTGAATTTAATGGCATTATTCATCAGATTACGAAGTATTATAAGCAAGTGTGTTTTATCGATGAAAATATTATCTGTACCGCAAATACTCATTCCTAAATTGATTTCTTTTGAATTGATAGCATAGTTCAATTCTTTAATCAAGTTCACAATTATTTGGTCGACTTCTGTTTTTTCGGGTTTAACATTTATTTCTGATAGTTGATTTTGCGACCATTCTAGGATGTTTTCAATAGATTCGAATTGAGATACAAACTCTTTTCTCACTTTATCGAATAAAAAATTTATTTCATCAGAAGTTAATGTTTTTTCTTTCTGAAATTCTAATAAATGATTAAGCGAATTAATGGGGTTTCTAATATCGTGTGTTAAAATGGATAACAATTTTGTTTTGTTGATATTGATTTTTTCTAATTCTATTTTTTGTTTGATAATGATAGAATTATAATCTCTATTCATTTTGTGAAAGTAGAGCATGCAAACTATGATACCCGTGAACATCGTAAATACATCTAAAACATATATTACAGGGTCGAATGCTAATACAGATTGAAATTGGGGTTGGACATAACTTATAAGAAAATATAAAACCACACAAAGCAATAATCCTAAAATTCTATTCAATGTTTTGTTATAAACAATGAAAGACAACATTGCAATTCCGAAATAATAATTTAAAGTGAAACTACTTGGGTTATCTAACAAAGAATACACTCCAATTTGAATGCAAAGTCCGAAAAATAGAATACTTCGTGCTAATTGTGTTTTTCTAAAATAGTTAGCTACAAAAACTAACATATAATAGAATGGTGAAACTAATAAAGCATTTGTTAAAACTTTATTCCCTACTTCTAAGCTTTGAAGAAAGAATGATGTTGCAGCTACAATTACAAATAGTGCACCGAAGTTTACCATTTTAACTTGGTTTCTTTCTATTTCATCTAAACTATCGGATATACCAAGATTAATAATTCGGCTAAATGCTTTTAACATATATGGGGTATTTTTGTAAAAATAGCATTAAAGTACTTCTGCCACAACAAAAGTACTGCCACCAACAATAATTAAATCATTTTCACCGGCATTGGCTAAGGCATTTTTATAGGCATCCAGAACACTGCTATAGCTAGAACCCTTTAAATTTAAGGATTCCGCCAATATTCTACACTCTTCTGCATCTAAACCTCTAGGGATATTTGGCTTGCAGAAATAATATGTTGCATCCCTTGGAAGTAATGGAAATACAGCGTTTGGGTCTTTATCGTTTACCATACCCCATACCCAATGAAGTTTTTCGAATTTTTGCAGACTAATCTGTTTCAGTACTTCTTTAATTCCATCTTCATTATGTCCGGTATCAGCAAAAGCTAATGGATGTTGATTTATACAATCCCATCGACCTCTTAAACCCGTTAGAGATTTTACAAGTTCGATTCCATTCTTTATAGATTCTTCGGATATATGGTAAGCTTTTTCCTTTAATAACTCTACGCTAGCTAATACTCCAGCTAAATTTTTCTCTTGGTAGGTTCCAGGTAGTGAACAAATGAATGTTTCGACTTTGTTTTGAGAATGCACTTCAAAAACAGCATTCCCATCATTCATCAAATCTTTTCTAGAAATTTTATATTGATGATCAGCAAATAGGATAGGAGCATTTCTCTCTTTTGCAACTTCTTCGAACACAGCTTTACATTCATCTTGTGTTTGAGAAATGATAACGGGTATATTGTTCTTTATTATTCCAGCTTTTTCTCGAGCAATTAAGGGTAAGGTATTTCCTAAAAACTGAGTATGGTCAAAACTGATATTAGTTATTAAACTTAATTCTGGTTGAATGATATTCGTTGAATCTAAGCGTCCGCCCATGCCCACTTCAATTACTGCAATATCAACTTTTTCATTTGCGAAATATTGAAAAGCCATTACCACACATAATTCAAAAAACGATGGCTTAATCTTTTCAATAATTTCTACATGATCATTTACAAATTTACAAACAGCTCCTTCAGGAATCATTTCTCCACTAATCTTTATACGTTCTCTAAAATCTTTTAAATGAGGAGAAGTATATAATCCTGTTTTATATCCACTGCTTTGTAAAATAGAGGCTAGGAGATGAGAGCTAGAACCTTTCCCATTCGTTCCGGCTATATGAATTGATTTAAACTGAAGATGTGGGTTTCCTAGGGCTTCGGATAATGCATATGTATTATCTAAGCTTGGTTTATAAGCTTGTGCACCAATACGATGAAACATCGGTAATTGTGCATATAGGTAATCAAGTGTTTCTTGGTAATTCAATTTAAATGTTATTCTAAAATGAATGTAAATATAACAGAGCCAGCTTGAATTTCAGGACCAGAACTAATGGCATTTAATTTACATCCTAAAACTGCTCGTTCACATTTATCCCACAAGTTTGCATTAGAAATAGTAGTTCCTCTTCCTCCAGCTTTTGCAGTAACAATAGTACCATTTTTATCAACGCTAATATCTACGGTAATTTTACCAGAAGTTTGACCATCGTCTTGAATTCTTGGTAAGGAAATAAATTTTCTACCATTCAAATTCAAGGCAATACCATTACCTCCAGAACCACCGCCTGTATAAGATTTGCTGTTAGGATCGCCATCCGGAGCTCCTTGATTTCCTGGGGTATTTCCAGTACCATCGCCACCACCTGTACCATTGTTTTTCTTGCCTTTAAATAAAGCTCTTTGGTCAACATTTGGTTTTGCAGGTTCGGTAACTGTTGAAGTATTTGTATTTGTAGTAGTACTTGTATTTGAAGACTTAGGATTTTTATCAACCACAGTTGGGGCATCTTCTAAATCCTGAGTAAGCACATCTTTTGCATCGCTTGAGCTTGAAGTTACTGGTGAATTCGGGCGATTAGGATCTACGATAGGTTCATCAGTTATGTTTTCACCAATGGCTGGTTCTTCCATGCTAGTGTAATCATCTCCCATACCAGTTTCACTAGTTCCGTAATTGATCACAATGCCCCCTGTTTCAATCTCCTCGATCGGAATTTGAACTTTAATGTAAAAGAAATAGCATAATAAGAATAACACTACATGAAGTAATGCTGTACTTACTATTGCTTTTACTCGTTGCGATTGCTCTACGTTATTTGCAGAATTCATTCCTTACTTATTTAGGATCTGTAGCTAAAACTAGTTTTACTTTTAATTTATTCGAAACATCCATTACATCTACAATATCTTGTATATGAACAGTTTTATCTACATACAGAATTACGGTTAGTTCATCTGTGTTTTGAATATAATTTCGAAGTACTTGTTCTATCTGTGAAGAAGGAACTAATTGCTTTTCAACATAGTATTGTAAATCTTTAGTAATAGAAACACTTATTGTTTTTTTAGAAACCGACTGACCGCTAGAAGCCTTTGGTAATAAGAGTTTGATGACATTAGGATTTACAACAGATGAAGCAATTAGGAAGAACAACATTAGGAAAAACATAATGTCATTCATGGAAGCAGTACTTACTTCCGGCGCTATTTTATGTCGTCTGCGTAAGTTCATTATTTGCTTGGTTCTTCCAATAAGTCAATAAAATCTATACTCTCTGTTTCTAATTTTAGGATGATTTTATCAACCATTAAATTTAAAATATGATGACCGATATATGCAAGGATACCAACAATTAAACCGGCAGCAGAAGTAATCATTTTCTCGTATAAACCTCCTGCAATATTTCCCATACTGATATTATCAGATAATGAAATATTGTAGAAAATTTTAATTACTCCTGAAATAGTTCCTACGAAACCGAACATTGGTGCAATACCCGCAACGATACCTAAAATGCTGATGTTCTTTTCAAGTTTAGCAACTTCAAGTTTACCAACGTTTTCAATGGCACCTTCAATTTCTTTAATAGGCTTACCAATTCTAAGTAATCCTTTTTGCAACATTCTACCGATAGGGGTATTGGATTGCTTACATAATGCTAATGCAGAGTTCAGGTTTCCTTGTTTTATCAATTCACGAACTTGCATCATTAAAGAGCTTTCATCTTTAATTGCTTTACGTAATGTAAAGTAGCGCTCGAAGAAAATATAAAATGCCATTAATGATAAAATGAAAATAGGATACATTACCCATCCACCTTTCATTATCAATTGAAGTAAATTCAATTGCTCTGGCGCAGCCTTAACTGCTGGTGCCATTTGCTCTACCACTTGTTGTACTGCTTGTTGAACAGTATCACTTCCTAGGCTTTCTGTAATTTGTAATAAGATCATTTATCGTTTGGTTTTACGGTCGTTAAATAAAATTTATTGTCGATTTTTTTACTAAAGTTTAATTCTTCTCTTGCACTTGCTTCATCAGTAAATTCAGCAATTACAACATGATATTTTTTACCTGTGCTTGTTTCTATTATTTTTGCTTCGAAACCAGTTACATCTAAATTTTTCTCTTCTGTACTAGCTTCTTGCTTAGAATTATAAGCACCTTTTGTTACGTAATAAGTTGTTGTTGCCACATTACCTTTTAAGATAACGCCTTGAGATGCCGATTTGTTACCTTCTGTAGTAGATACTATTACTGTACCAGCATTGTTTCCAGAATTCGCATTCGATACACTACTTGCAGAATCAGCAATACTTTGCTCATTAGACACCGATGAATTATTTATTTCAGTAAGCGTATCTGCTAATTGCTGCATATTCTCCTGCGAAGCCACTTGTGTTGTATCATTCGTAACCACTGGCTTATTCATATTTGCAATTTCATTTCTGAACATATACAAAGTGCAACCCAACACCGCTACTATTACAAATATGATAATCCCTGTCGAATACTTTTTAATATCAAACGTACTCGATGTTTCATTAACCATTGGTTTGGGAGTATCTACTTTCTTCTCTACAACCCTCTCTGCGACCTCTGCCTTCTCTGCTTCTCTGCGCTCTGCGTCTCTACGCTCTTCTACCTCTGGCTCCTCTGCGACCTCTGCCTCCTCTGCGTCTTTGCGTTTTTCGTTCTCCGCGCCCCCCAAAAACGCCGCCGCCGCTTCCTCTAAACTCATCGGCTTCTTCTCCACACTCTCCGAGACATCTGGCTCACCGGTCCCCGAACGTAGTTGAGGGGTCTCTGCGTCTTTGCGTACTGCCTCCTCTGCGCTCTCTGCGCCCTCTGCGTCTTTCAAATACTGCTCCTCATACGCCCTAAACACTATACTATCATTCACTGCTCTGAAATCGCCAATACCTTCAACTTTATAAATTCCTTTGCTATTAATTTCCAGAAAGACTTCTTCTAATGCTGATGAAACAAAATCTTCGATCTCATCTTCATTCATATTCGTTTTCTCGGCGATATATTTTTTCAATACACCATCATCGTGCTGTTGTTGTGCTGTAAAAATGATAGAAATATAATCTCCATCATTTAAAAATGTAGTTGTTTTCTGCACTACAAATGCACCGAAGTCGGGTACAACTAATGTATCTTGTTTCGACAATATTGCATGTACAAAATCAAATAGTTTCTTCGCCATATTTTTTTTAATTAAAATCTGAAACTTGCACCTAACATTGCCTGGAAGCCTAGTCCACTATAGTAGTTGAACTGCTCTCGCTTGTAATTCAGCACATTGTTTAAGTTTAAATATACAGAAATGATTTTAGAATATCGATAATCTATTCCCAAGTTTAAATCAACTCCAGATTTAATGTTGGAGATGCTTCCATTCACATTTTGAGTTTTCATTTTTGAGTAAGAATACAATTGTGCATCAATTAAAAACTTGTTGGCAATATTGTAATTAGTACCTAGTCTGAAAATAGTTGTTGGTCTGTTCCAAGCTTCACGAATAGTATCTGTTTTATAAATGAAATAATCGAAGCTCGAATAAATTTTAAACTTCTCAGAACTTTGGTGTGAATAGTTAATATTGATGTTCGTTTCAGAAGCAGATGGTCCGTCGTATATCACTTTATAGGTTCTTAAAACATCGTTATTCGCAATGAAATAAGCCTCTCTAGAGAGTGATTTATAATTTACATTTAGGTGATAAGTGTTTTTTAAATCGATTTTTCCTCTTAAGCCTGCATATAAATTAATCTTCTCGTTCGTATTTAAAATTCTGATGTCTGTGCCTAGAAATGGATTTTGTGCGTAGAAATCTCTGAAACTATTTTTCTTAATCTTTCCATTTAAACCTGCATAAGCCACGGCATCAATCTCTGCAACTTTGTAATTCGCTTCTACTTTTGGGTAGATGTGGAATAAACTGTTGTCTCCAAATTCTTGGTAAGCTGAGAATCCTAATTGGAAATTAATATTCGCTTGTTTTAAATGTATGCTCGGTTCTATATAAAACAAATTGTTTTTACTCGTTAATGAATCACTGAAATTGCCAACATCAATACCAACTTTAGCTTGATACTCTTTGTATTTAGCCATTCCAGAGATTCCAAACCTGTTCTCCTTAGCATCAAATCTATCCTTAGCTGCATAGAATTCTAAATTGCCAATATAAGAAAGTGAATTGAAATCTTGAGCATTCGATTTTAATTCTGTTTGTAATCCGAATAAATTGAAATTCTGACGAACATCTTTTGCTTTGAATTTAGAAATGCTATGATCGTATCCATAGAAATGATTTACATCTCGATCATACAATACACTGATGCCTACACTTTGCTTCGCATATAATCTTTTTGCATACAGATCAATCGTGTTATCGCTATAAGCCATGTTCTCTATAGAACCCACTTGTGCTTGATGTCTGTAGTGTGCACCTAAAATCCATTCCTTAGAACGTAAATTATTTGCCCAAGCTTCAAAATAACTTGTTCGGTAATTTCCACCACCTACACGGATATAGGTTTTGTATAACTTCGCGATACTCTCATTTTTCATTTTCTCCGTAGCAATAGCATTGATTTTTAAATTGCTATCGATTCGGTGTGATAAAAAATTATAGCTTGGATTTTCTTTTCCAGTTTCTTCAATTTTAATTTCTGGATTAGAATTTATTTTGATGGCTTCCGCTAATATAGGCTTGTACTGACGAACAACGTTCACCTCTTCCGATAGGTTCTTCTGTGCAAAGCTGTTCTGATATATAAATGCTACAGCCAATAGTGTATATAAATATTTTCTGTTCATTTTATTTTGGCTGACTAATTTCAATTAATTTTTTATTTGCTTCATCAATAATACCATCGTCTTTTACAGAGTATTCTTCGATGATTGATTGAAGTGTACTTTTCGCTTGGAAATCGTTGCCTAATTTGGCATAAGTTTCTGCAAGAATAATGAATCCTTTGGCTACCCAATATTCATATGAGGGCACTTGATTACTCAAATCGAAACATGCTTGCTGTGCATCAATGTATTTGCCTTTTAAGAACAAGATACTTGCTAACATGTACTTCGCTTCAGCACCAGCTTCCGTTTTTGTAAGTTTTGAAACTGCTCTGTATGAATTCTCCGCTTCATCAATTTTATTTATGCTGAAATAATATCTACCTAAATATAAATTCGCTAGGTATTGATCTTCGATGCTCGATTTCTCAAAGTTTAATACACGTTGACTGTATTTCAGAATTCCTGTGCTATCGTTCAATGCAGCATACGATTTCAAGGCTCCTGAAATAGCTTCCTGGTAATTGTCTTTAAATTCTGCTTGAGACTCTAGTTGCGTATAATACATTGAAGATTTAGCATAATCTTTATTCTTCAAGTATATTCTCGCTGCTTGTACTAATGAACGTTCTAAGTATTTCGGATTTGAATTAGAAATTAAGTATTCAAAATCGATTAAGGCAGATTTCTCACGTTTTGTTTTCATGAAACACTCTGCTCTGTTAGCATGTGCTTCTATAATGAATACTCCATTTTGAAATCTTTCGATATAATTATTGAACCCATTGATTGCATTCTCACAATCGCCTATCAAGTATCTGTTGTTCGCTGCCTGATAAGTAATAGAATCTTGAGCTCCAGAACTAACACTAGCAAATGGTAATGTTTTCACGTAGTTTAAATAGCCATCTGCATTTCCTGCATCAACATAAATATTCTTAATCGCTAATAAGGCTTCCTTCGCTTCTTCCGTACCTGGATAATCGCCAATAATCGCTTTGTACATTTCTATCGCTTTATCGTCTTGCGATTCGTTGTAGTAAATCAAACCTAAGCTTAATCTAGATTTTGCAACGTATCTGCTATTCGGGTATTTTTTAACTAATGCTAAGAAATAAGTAATCGCATCCGGAATTGTATTCATTACGAAATATCCATTTCCAATTTCAAACGTTGCATCATCTGCGTAAGATGAAGTAGGATAATTTGCTAGTAATGCTTTTAAGGTTACAATCTTATCATTCTGTTTATTCTGTAATCCTAAAATCATGCTTTTTTGAAACAATGAATAATCAGATCCAGTTGCTTTGTCATTTATGATTTTATTGTAAGAGAATAAAGATTTGTCGTAGTCTTTAATTACGAAATAACCATCCGCTAATCTTAATACTGCATCATTTACTTTCTTAGCATTCGCAGGGTTATTAGCTTTTGTTTCTGCTCGTATATATCTATCGAAATAAACAATCGACGATTTATAATCTTCTTTTTTGAAATATGTATAACCTAACTGATAGTTTACTTCAGTATTCATATCCGTGTTCTCCGAAGCATTCGACTGATCGAACATGGAATAGAATTTCAAAGCCTCATCGTAATTATTCAACATATAATTCGATTCGCCTTTCCAATACCATGCTAAGGCTTGAATCTTTTTATCAGATGCAATTGATAAACTTTGATTGAACAACTTAATTGCATCTGCATATTTCGCTTCATTGAATAATTCAACTCCACGGTAATAACTTACTTTTTGAAATGCTAAGTTCGCACGTTTGCTTCTTGGTTCTATTTTTTCTAAAATTTGAATTGCTTGTTTGTAATTTCTAGTATACAATAGCGATTCGCCTAATAACGATTGTGCTTCCTCTGCTTCAGGTGTATCACCATACTCATCCAAATAATCCTGAAAACTTTCTATCGCATTTTGATAGAAGTTTAATTCATACGATAATTTAGCATAGTTTAATAATGATGATGATGTAATGAATTTCTCTTGATTTAATTTCGAAGCTTTTGAAAATGCATTACGTGCCGATTGCTTATCGCCTAATTGATAAAAGCTTTGTGCAATAATGTACAATGAATGTTGAGCATACGCATTCTTTTTATCTGCATTCGTTTTTAAATAATCAATCGCTTTCTGATATAATTGATTTTGAAACAATGCATATCCTAATTCGTACGATGCTAAATCGCTTAAAGTACTTTTCTTTGCAGATAGTTCGTAATACTCTATCGTTTTTGCCCAATCTTTCAGATTATAAGCACTACCACCTCCAACTAAATAAATATCATTCAAGTTTTTAACTTGAGGAATTTGAATAGCTTCAGCAACTGCAGTTAATGCTTTCGCATAATTTTGTTGATCGTAGTAAATCTTACAGATGTATACAGGTGCACTTTCTGCATACGTTTTAGAAGTTTTGATAAACTCAAATCGTTCTAAAGCAGTTGAATAGTTTTTCGATTTGTATTGAATAATACCATCGTAATATGCTGCAGAGTAGGAGTATTTCGAATTTTTAGAAATAAGTTTTTCGAAATGATCAGTTGCTTCCTCAAATTTATCTTCTTCGAACAATGCATAACCATATCTGAAATGAAATTCATTCTGCATAGCTGTGCTTAATAAATTCACTTCTGTTTTAGCAAACCAATCAATCGCTTTCTTGAAATCTCTTTGTCGGTAATAGAAACTCCCCAATTCAAAACTCGCTGTTTTTGATAATGGGTTTTCCGGATAGCGTTCTACAAAAGCCATCAATTTGTTTTCAGCACCTTGGTGATAAAGTTCTAAATCGCATATAGCCATGTAGTAGCTCGACTGAATTAACATCTGAGATGCATTTTCTGTTAAACTTAATTCAGCCTGATTGATAAGGTTTTTATTGACCAACTCAAATGAGCGATAAGCCGCATTAAACTGTTGGCGATCGTATAAATGTAATCCCGTTCGAAAGTCTTTTTCTATCTCATAGAATTTCGCAGTTTCCTGAGAAAAACTCGGAATAGAAAGTAAAACAAAGGGTATATATAATAGTAGTTTCTTTAATCGAAGCATCTTTTATGGCAAATTCTTGATATAACGTTCAAATCTATGGGTTTTTATATAATCAACCCTGTTTAAAACTCATCAAAATATCCACAAATGCTCGAAAAATTGCGCTTATTCGGCCCTAACTTCGTATAAATAGGGCGAACGAGAAATTAATCCTGGGTTGATTCCCATTAATCCCTCTGGAATAAACGACTTCAATGATTTATAATAATCTACCCAAGCAGGGAAAAAATTCGCTGTTTTAGGGTCTTTGTATGTCATTGGTTGTAAATCGAAAATATGATACGCATTGAATACTAATTCTGAACAATACAAGGAATCGTTATTCATGATAAATCTATCGTCGTATGCTTTACCAATAGTAGAAATGGCATATTTACTCGCCTCAGGTATAAGGTGTTTGTACTCATTATGCAATCGCATTACTAAATATTTATCTGGACTTGGGCATCGCATAAATAAACTATCAATGGATGTACTTCTTACATGCGAACCAATGGCTTCCACTGCTCTATAATCATTCCCGATTCTTACAATTAAAGCAACATGCGAAAAATCTCTGCCTTGGAAACCTTCTGTAACAGCCTCTATAGCATCGCATAATGGACCGCAGTCTAAATCCTGAAACACTAAATCCCCTTCTCTAAGCTTTGGAAGTTTCTGTTGAGCAATACTTTCTGTAGAAAAAACACTGAAAATGATAAGTAAATAGATGTAACGCATACGCAAATGTGCCTATTTATTGGCATATAAGCAATATTATTAATAATTAGACTAGTTTATTAATAATTTTTAGACTTATCTAAAAATTCATACTTTTGAATGATGAAAAACACCTTACTTATTCTCTTATTATTCCATAGTATCGCTAGTTTCGCTCAAAAAGATTCCTTGCGGAAAAATAATATTTCGGAAGTAGTCATTTCTGGGAAGATGAAAGAGATGTATAAAAACGATTCTCCGATTCCTATTGAAAATTATCAGGCTTTATATTTTAAGAAATCTGCAGTTAGTAATATACTCGATGCTACGCAACAGATAACCGGGCTCCGCCCGCAGTTGAATTGCTCTGTATGCAATACTGGAGATATTCATATGAACGGGATGGAAGGTGCTTATACTTCTATTCTTATTGATGGAATGCCCATCGTTAGTAGTCTTTCGAGTATTTATGGATTAAGCGGAATTCCTTTGAGTATGGTAGAACGTATTGAAGTAATTAAAGGCCCTGCTGCAGCACAATTTGGTTCGGAAGCAATGGCTGGCATCATCAATATTATTACTAAAAATCCTGAAAAATTAGATTTGCTAAACATTGAAACAAATAGTAGCAACCTCGGGGAAATAAATGCAGATGCTATGTTCAGCTGGTTGAAAAAGAAATCATGGTCGGCATTTAGCAGTGTAAATCTTTTTCATTATCAACATAAATTAGATGTAAATGATGATCATTTTACCGACATCGCTTTACAAAAAAGAATATCGGTATTTACGAAAATTAAGGGAGGAAAGGCAGAGTTCCCATTTCAGGTTGGAATTAGATTATTTAATGAGAACCGTTGGGGTGGAGAAATGAATTTTGAAGATAAGTTTAAAGGAGGAGATTCTGTTTATGGTGAATTAATTAATACGAAGAGAGTGGAACTTATTCAATCCTGGACGATCCCAGTGAAATTTAAGCCAGAGTTTCAGAATTCGTATGTATATCATCAACAAGAATCATTTTACGGTAAATTACAATTTGATGCATATCAGCATACCTTATTTTCACAATTAATAATTAAAAACACGAAGCCTAAAAATGAATTTATTATAGGATTTTCGAATAGAATTCAGCATTATAATGATAATACGGTAACTACTCCAAAGCCTAATGTAGATGTGCTTCCTGGCATGTTTATTCAACTAGAAAATAAGTGGAATGGTAAATGGAATTCGTTGTTTGCTTTTAGAGCCGATTATCATCAGAAACATGGAATAATTTTATCACCACGATTATCTATAAAATATAAATCATCGGAAGTTATACAATACAGATTAGGAATAGGGCGAGGATTTAGAGTAGTGAATGTATTTACAGAAGATCATGCAGCATTAACAGGAGATCGTAAAATCAATATTCTAGAAACGCTAAATCCAGAAACTTCCATCAATACATTTTTCGCGGTAGATCATTTTTCGTTATTAGAAAGAGCAACATTAAAAACGGAAATGCATTTTTTCTACACTCATTTTTTCAATAGAATACAAGCGAATTATGCTATAAATCCGAACGAGATAGTATATCAAAACCTTAATGGATACAGTGTAAGCAGAGGAGTTAATTTAAAAATGGATTTACAAACGGAGCGTAATTGGAATGCACAATTAGGGTTAACATTATTAGATGCATATGAATTAAATAAAGATAGTGTGGTTCAGAAAAGCCCGATAATGTTTAGCTCATTATTGAATATCAATTTTAATTTCAGTTATACCTTATCGAAATTAAAATCGAAAATAGACTATCAAGTATTTGCATACAGTCCGATGCGATTGCCTATATTACCGAATGATTATAGGCCTGAATATTCTGATTGGTATACGATTCATCAGGTGCAGTATACGTATGAGCCTACACAGCAATGGGAGTTTTATATTTCGATGAAAAACATTTTTAATTTTTTACCGAAGGACCCAATAATGCGAGCATTTGATCCATTTGATAAACGAGTTAATATTGATAATCCGAATGCTTATACCTTCGACACTACGTATGGATATGCGCCGATGCAGGGAAGAAGAATGTTAGTTGGCTTGAGATATAAAATTGTTCGAAACCATAGGGTGAACAAAGTTTAGTGGATAAACACCTCCGTTGATGTATTTCACGAATGAATAAGGAGCATCTGCTAATTCTGGATTAGATTCATCAGTATTTACATATTGTACTACTAATGCTAATGGGTTTTTCATTACGTGTACTTGTAAGAATCCATTTTTACTACCCCAACGAGCATTGTTAACTGAACCTGCATTTACCATTAATGGTCCTGAATTTTCTAAACCTTGAGGTACTCTGCGTTCGAAGAAGTGAGTAGTTCCAGATAATAATAAATCACATTTGCTATTTACTAAAAGTTGTTGAACTGGATTTAAGTAATCGATCCAAGAACCGTACATAGAATGAGCACTTACAATGATGATATCGTTATCACTTTTATGAATTCTATTTAAAGTATTAATTAAAAATTGTTTTGAACTTTCTGGGAAAGCAATTTTAGCATCTCCAGGATTATCAGGGAAGTGTAAAACAATGTAGTGAACAAGCACTCCGTTTACTGGAATTTGTGCGTAATATTCAGCACCAGTATTGTTCATTTGGATATTATCACGGTTTTGGAAACCTAATACATTTAATAATTTTCCTCCTGCTCCCCAATCGCCTTGTCCGTTTCCGAAATAATCGTTCTCTGCATCTGCGATAGTAGGGTAGAAGTTGTTTTTCCACCATGAATTACGAATTAAGAAAGTTAAGAAATCGTTGTTCTCGTTTTTTCTTAAATGATCACCAACTCCTAAAACAAAAGCATCGTTACCTTGAGAAACCCATTTGCTCATTCTTGCCATTTCGATGTTATCGATAGGGCTAGAACCATGGTTATCTGAAATAATTGAAAAAGAAAAAGATTCAGCATCTTTCAAATCATCATAGCTTTCGATGTTTTGAAATCCTTGTTGAACTTTAACTGAGTTGGAAGGTTTGAAAGCAAACATACCAAGTGCTGAAGTAGCGAGTAAAATTGATATGTAGTTTAAAGCTTTCACGGTGTTGGTTTTGGCTATATTTACGAGCCTCCGTGAAATTGGTTACATAGTTTAGTAATAATTTTTTAAAACTACTTAAGTGAGTTATACTCGTTTTCATCATATCCGAGTATAATTGTTTCGTTTGCTTCTAGTATTGGTCGTTTTATAACGCTAGTATTTGCTATCATTACAGGTATTGCAGTCGAAATTTTTTCTAAATTATTTTTATCCTCATCAGATAATTTACGATAAGTTGGTCCTTTTTTATTGATAAGCTTCTCAAGTGGGAATTTTTTTGCCCATTCTTTGATCTTCGAAGTCTCTATTCCAAGCTTTTTATAATCGTGAAATTCGTATTCCAAACCACTCGACTCTAAATGAGTTAATGCCTTTTTTACTGTATCGCAGTTTTTAATGCCAAATACTTTCATGGTGCCAAATATATGGATTAGTATCGGGAATCGGGTATCGAGTATCGGGATGTAGACGAGCACACGAGCACACGAGTCCCGCACGTGCGGGAAGCATACGAACTACGAGGTAGGCCCTCCGCTCTTCCCTTTCACATCATCATTACTAATGCCTCGTTGGTTCTTTTTAACGCCTCCGTCGAGTTTACCGAAGCGGTATGATATGTTGATTCCATATGATCTATAGAAGTTCTGGTAATTGCTAGATTGTATAAATTGTGGTGAGCTGAAGTTCTGCTCCCAATCTCTATACTTTTTCCATGGGTTCGTTAAATTGGCGTTAATCGTAAGTTTCTTATCGAAGAAATCTTTAGATATACTGAATGATGTATAGATATAATTATTCGATTGCCCTTGTAATTGTATCCATGGACTAGAATATCCGGCATTTAGACGTAAACGATAATCTTTAGGAAGCGTATAGCTTGCAAAGGCATAAGCATTGCCTTGTACTCCGCTGTTCTTGTATAATTGAGAATTAAGCGTGCCTTCAATCCAGATATAAGAAATCATGGCATTAAGATTTACATTTAATTTCTTTGTAATAGGGTAACTGATGTTTGCATTAAATCCTACACGTTTGTCTTTGCCAATGTTTTCATAAGTATCTCTACTAATGGTATCGGCATCTAATCTTGTTACGTTCTGTATGGTATTATTCGCGAATGAATAGTTCGCTCCAACATTTATTGAACCTTTTTTAAAAGTGCTAAATCCTAACTCGAAATTATTTGTAAGTACTGCGTTCAAATTCGGATTACCGTAGCTTAGAAACCTTGGGTTACTTTGGTTTACAAATGGATTAAGTTCCCAAATACTTGGTCGTTCTATACGTTGTGTATATCCTAAATTCAAACTATTCATGTTTTTGAATTTACGTTGAATAGAAACAGATGGAATAATGTTAATGTAATCTTGTTTTACTGTTGTAGCAGTAGTTTTGAAATCGGCATCAACATTCGTTTTTTCTAAACGTGCACCAATTCGTACGCCCCAATTTTCAAACTTAATATTATACGAATTATAGAAACTCATAACATTTTGTTGATAATTGAAATTATTACTTCTACTCGAATCATATACAAATGCATTAACATTAGGGTCGAAATTATGCTGAGTATAATCGCTATAATTATTTCTAGTGATGATTTTAAATCCGCCTTCTATATCTACCTTCTTCACAGGATGAACATAATCTAATTGATAGGTTTGCTCTTTCGTTCCCGATGAATTTTTTTGTTCAAAAGGATTGAATGTATAATTGAAATTATCGCTAGAAGATACTTTATTTTCGTTTGAATTCGAACTAGGAGAATACTTATAAGATAGTGTTAAAAGTTGATCTTTATTTTTCTTAAAACCATGCTGGAAATTTAGCCCGATATCCGTTCCATTCCAATCGTTTTTTCCTTCATTCTTTAATATATAATACTGATCTAAAGATCCTGTGGCATTATATAGAGAACTGTATTGAGAACTGTTTTGATTTCCGAAACCCGGATTAGTTCCGATAGTTGCTGTTAATAAATTCAAGGTATCGAATTCGTAACTCATTTCCGTTTCTAAATACTGCCAAGCCCAAAGGTTTTTACTACTTCCATTTTGAATCAATTTAGTTTCTTGTAATAAACCGATTCTCGAAGAATTAAAAGAAGTAGAAGGAATATCTTGATAACCGAATCCATAATAAGAACTCAATGCAAATTTGTTTTTCTTCAAGGTTAAAGATGCATTCATTCCTGGTCCCCATGGGAAATTATAACGAGTACCAATTGTACCATTATATCCAGATTCCAGTTTCTGAGTTGTAATAATATTGATGATGCCGGCAAGTCCTTCCGCATCATATTTTGCAGGTGGATTGGTAATGACTTCTATCTTTACGATACTACTTGCAGGCATTGCTTTAAATACATCTTTCGGACTGCGCGCCACTAGTGAAGAAGCTCGTCCGTTTATCAATACTTTGAAATTTCCACTTCCTTTTACTTGAATATTATCATCAGCATCCACACTAATCAAAGGAACTTTACGTAGCATGTCTAATGCATTCTGAAATTTACTTTCTGGATCCGATTGTACATCATAAGAAATACGATCGACCTCTTGTTTTACTAAAGGTTTATCGGTTGTTACTTGAACTTCTTGAAGTACTTTGTCTTGCGAAGAAAGGAAAATATTGCCAAGAGAATAAGTAGAGTTATCATTTGTTATTTCGATTTCTTTGCTGAACTTTTTATATCCAACATTTAATACTGAAATGTTGTGTTTGCCAATAGGTAATTTTTCTATGACGAATGAACCATCTTCCTTGCTTAGTGCCGAACGCATCTGAGAATTATTCTCTAGCTTAATGGTAATAGTAGCAAATGCAATTTTCTGATTACTCAGTGAATCTATGATTGTACCTCGTACTGTTCCTTTTAAATCAGGTAGTTGAGCAAATCCACTGGCTATAACAAGTAAGAAGAGTAAAGTCGTTCCGATTTTTTTCATGATAAATTTTTAATGCGTAAACAATGATAGATAAAAACTTAATACGGAATTGTAACTAACGTGGGACTAACAGAAATGTTGCAAAGTTCGTATGCTTCCCGCACTTGCGGGACTCGTATGCTTCCCGCACTTGCGGGACTCGTGTGCTCGTGTGCTCGTGTGCTCGTCGGAGTGTCCCTGTCTGCCGACAGGCAGGCTCGCTCCGACATCCCATGTCCGATGTCCCACATCCCACATCCCTCTGTTAATCAAAAATAGTTTAACTTTACAATCGTATGAGTACTAGAGTAACTGTTAGTGAATTTTTAGAATTAGCGAAACACAACCCTGTGTTTGATGTACGTAGTCCTTCGGAGTACGAACATGCTCATATTCCTGGAGCTTTTTCATTGCCAATTTTTACGGATGCGCAACGTGCTGAAATCGGCACGATGTATAAACAGGAGAGTACGAGTAAAGCCATCAAAATCGGACTCGGGCATTTTGGTCCGAAGATGAATGATTACATCAGTACCGTTGAGAAAATTGTAAGTGTTACCAGTACTAAAAAAGTTTTAGTGCATTGCTGGAGAGGTGGAATGAGAAGTGGAGCTATGGCGTGGTTGCTTGATTTCTTTGGATTTGAAGTGATTCTTTTGGATGGTGGTTATAAAGCCTATCGAAATTATGTTCTTCAACAATTTACCTTACCCTTGGAGTTTCAACGCTTAGGCGGACCTACGGGTAGTGGTAAAACAGAAATATTATTACAACTCAAAAAGAAAGGTGAAACAGTAATCGATTTAGAAGGCTTGGCATCTCACAAAGGCTCTAGTTTCGGGGCTTTGGGCATGGCCGAACAACCTAGTCAGGAACAATTTGAAAATAATTTACATGCTGAATTATCTAAGTATTTCAGTATAAATGATAAAAATGAATTCTTTCAAGATCGAAAAATTTGGGTCGAAAATGAAAGCCAACGTATTGGTTTAGTTAATATTCCTAAAGCCTTATATCAGAATTTAGAAAAATCTACGCTTATTAGTATCGATATTCCTTTTGAAGAACGATTAGCATTTATAACGCAGTATTATGGGAAATTTTCTCAAGATAAACTTATCGCTGGAGTTGTTCGTATTCAAAAAAGATTAGGAGGATTGGAAACTAAAAACGCTATCAATTTTTTATTAGAAGATAATATCGAAGAGAGTTTTAGAATTTTATTGAACTATTACGATCGTCAATATTTATTAGCATCTGATAGGACGGAGAAAACCGTACAAACAATTTCTTTTGATAAAATTAATGCTCAGCTAAACGCTGAAATACTATTGAAATCTATATAGATGGAAGAACAAATAAGATTGACTCAATTTGCAAAAGGTGCAGGATGTGGATGTAAAATTGCTCCAGCAGTTTTAGAAGAAATACTTAATAAAAGCAGAACAATTCAAAGTTCATCGATTCTGGTAGGTAATAATACCAACGACGATTCTGCGGTTTACGATTTGAATAATGGTACAGCCTTATTGGTTACGGCAGATTTTTTTATGCCTATTGTAGATGATGCTTTTGCATTCGGACAAGTAGCTGCTGCGAATTCGATTAGCGATGTTTACGCAATGGGTGGTAAACCCATTACGGCGATTGCTTTATTAGGTTGGCCGATTGATAAGCTTCCAGCAAGCTTAGCTTCTGAAGTAATGGCGGGCGCAAAGAAGGTTTGTGAGAAAGCAGGGATTGTTATTTCGGGCGGACATACGATTGATTCTGCGGAACCATTTTTTGGATTATCTGTAAATGGAATTATACCCACAGAAAATGTGAAACGCAATAGCACTGCTAAGGCTGGGAATAAAATTCTTATGACTAAAAAACTTGGAGTTGGGATTTTAGCAACGGCACAAAAGAGAGGTGTATTGTTGGCAGAGCATGCAGATATATTGTTAGAAAATCTTACGAAGTTGAATTCAATTGGTGAAGAATTTGGGAAAGAGAATTCGGTACTAGCCATGACAGACATCACTGGATTCGGGGTTCTTGGGCATTTAACTGAAATGTGTGAAGGCGCAGGATTAAGTGCTACAATCGATTTTGATAAACTTCCTATCATCCCAGAAACAAAGGAATATATTGAGAAAAACATTTTGCCAGATGCTACTTACCGCAACTGGAATGCCTATAATTCAAAACTGAAAATAGAATCAACTGTCGATCAGAAAATGTCGTTCATGATATTACCCGATCCACAAACCAATGGAGGACTACTATTGGCCGTAGATGCCGACAAAGCAGAGGAACTCATTCTTAAAGCGAAAGCACTAGGAGAGGACTTGGTGGAGGTTGGGGAGTTTGCGGAGAGAGGTGATGCGTTGATTACAGTGAAGTGATTCCCGCCATCCCGAATCCCGGGGTTGAAACCCCGGGTTACTTTTTATTCGTCAGAGCGTCCCTGTCTGCCGACAGGCAGGCTCGCTCCGACATCCCCGGGTTACGAAGTTCCGATTTTTTCGTATTTTCGGACAAATTAACTTACACTAAACATGAAATTTACAGGAATGGAAGATCACTCGATTACTTTGAGTGAGGCCGCAGAACTTACGGCAAATTACAGAGAAACATTAACAAGTAATGTTGAAACGATAGCTGAGTATTTTGGGAAAGACGCATTGTTGGGTTTATTAAATCAAACAACTTGTGTTGGAGTACGTATTTATTACGGATTGGATTCTGCAGGTGAGAAAAAACTGGTATTAGTGGGTGTTGATGCTAATGGTAACGATTTATACGAAGGCGCATTGATGGAAAGAGGTTATGGTTGTCCAAGCGATTGTTCTGAAGTAAACCCATTAAACTCTTAATAAAATGAACTGGTTGATTTTTAGTAGAATTTGCACATCTGCAGTTTTGATTCCCTTAATTTGGGGAACAGTAAACTATAAGTCGATTAAAAAGGCGAATTTGATTTATTACATACTCATAGCTTCTTTAATAACTGAGGCTTCCAATTTTATTCTCATAAAATTTTTTCATTCTAATTTGTACAGATTTGTATTAATCTATTCAGTATTTGAAGTAACACTATTAGGCCTTTTCTTTTTGCAGTCTATGCAAAATAAATTTAAATGGTATGTATTGGGAATAACCTTTTTACTAGATTGTTATTTCTTGTTTGCATACTTTTTTAAATATGGAGGTTTAGATTTACCTTATGCATTTGCTTCAATTTTTGAAATAATTTTATCTTCTATTTATATTTTAAGTAATACAAAAAACATTTTAAATAATTGGAGATTTACAATGTTTTTTGCTTTCTTTCAATATAATATATTAGCAATTGGTGTATTTTCAATGATGGATTATACAGAGAAAAATGTAGAGTTAGTAGTATATTATCGCATTATTCATTCGATTGCGAATGCCTTAATGTATATTTTATTTACCTATGGTTTTATTCAATGCAAGAAACATTTCTTAAAAGCATCGTTATAATTTTCATTGTTTTTCTAATCTTTTTAGTTGTGTTTGTATTATTCATTTACAAACATTTCATGAAAGAAAAAGAAAACGAGAGAGCAATTTTTAAAGCGGTTATAAAAGCGCAAGAAGAGGAGCGTCAGATTATTTCTAGTAATATTCACGATGATTTGGGTGCTTTGTTAACTTCTGCAAGAATTAGTATTGAAAACATGTTGAATGTTGAGAACGTTAGCAACCCCGATCAATTAAAACATTTATCAGACGTAGTAATGCAAGCAAGTAAATCTGCAAAAACTGCATCAAATGCATTAACTCCCAATTCAGTTAGTAAGTATGGTTTAAAAGGAGCAATTATCGATCTACCGAATATTTACAGGTTTGCAAATGTTGACTTAGATATAAAATATGAGTTAACAAAAAAATTAGAATCATTTGTAGAAATCAGTATATATAGAATAGTAAATGAGATTATAAACAACAGTGTAAAATATGCACAAGCTAAAAACATACACGTGCATATTCGAGAAAATGAAACCGGGAAAATTGAAATAGAAGTAGGAGATAATGGAATTGGTTTTGATGAAACTGCTGTTTTAGAAAGTTCTAACGGAATAAGAAATATTAAGAATAGGGTGGATTTATTAAAAGGAAATTTGCAACTTGCTACAGCTATAGGTAAAGGCTGTGTTTATCATATTCATATTTAATTAAAATGGAAGAAGTTTCAATTGCAATTCTTGATGATCATCCATTGATTTTACAAGGCTTAAGTGAATTAACTGAACAGCTTGAATTTGTTAGAGAAGTACATTCTTTTTCTAATGTTGAAGATTTTAAAGATTACTTAAAATTAAATACTCCAACTATTGCGATTTTAGATTTACGTATTCATGGTAAAGATGAAGGCCTAGATATGGCAAGGTACATATTGAATAAACTCAATAATGATATCGCCGTTTTAATATACACATCGCATACAGATTACTATCATATAGCCGATTGTTTAAATGCTGGAGTAAGTGCATACATTAGTAAAGACAGTCCGATTACAGAAATTAAAATTGCTATCAATCAAATATTATTAGGTCAAAACTACAATTCTCCAGATGTACAATTTATTGTAGAAAATAATATCAAACCTAAATTAGATAGCATTACATCAAAAGATCCTGATGGAAATCCAAGTTATTTATCTCAACGAGAATTAGAAGTTCTAACAATGATTTGTTCTGGTTATACTGAAGAAGAAATCGCAGATCGATTAAATATTAGTGTAGGTACTTCAAGAAAACATCGACAAAACATAATGGAGAAGCTGAATTGCAATAAAATACACTACCTCTATCAATACGCAATTACCCGCGGATTAATCAGCTTTTAAGTCAAATCGACATACTCTGCAATTCTGACATACTACATTTATCGTATTGACAAGTTTTTTCTAAATGCTGACCTTTAGAAAAAAATAATTGACTATGGAAAAGTATTATGTAAACGACAGCCAACAAGTTGATGGAAGTTACGAAATACACAAATCGACTTGTGAGAAACTACCAGATCCATATGAATTAACATTCTTAGGAGAATTTTCACATTCAAAATTTGCTATAGCAGAAGCTAAAAAAATGAACTTCGATCCAATTCCATGTAAACATTGCGGTTTGAATTCTTAATTATTTTTTACAGATTACCTATGTAAAACATCATACTACTCGAGGGGTGCTTGAGTAGTATTTTTTTGTACTATGTACAAAGAAATTCTAAATTCTAATATCTAAATTCTAATAAAGTTTATGAAAAAAAACCTAAGTTACCTTGTAGTATTACTTTTCTCTTCGGTAATAATATTAAGTTCGTGTAAAAAAGAAGAGGGTGAATCTGCGGTAGTTACTCCAACGGAAGATACTTCAGTGTATTTTAAAGCAACAGTCGGGAGTTTGAAAAATTTCAAAGCCGATACTACTAAAATAGATGTAGACACAGTTTTTAGTCAGCTCGGTAAATTAACACAATTAACAGCGTTTGATGGTAATTGGAAAATGATTGTAACATTTACTGGTAGGGGAGTTGGCACATATCCATTAGGTATTACTTCAGCTTTGAACTATGTAACCTTGTACGACCCTTCAGGAGTGCAATACAGAGCAATTACAAACGGTGGTACATTGAATGTTACAAAATACGATATCGTAAATCATAGAATCTCTGGAACCTTTGCGGTAATATTAAAAAGAACTACTAGTCCGAATAACGAAGTAGTAATCTACGACGGAAAGTTTAAGGAGGTTAGGATAAATAATTTTTGATCCAGATTGCTATCGGGATTGACTAATGATACTTGACTACTTGATACTTGACTGCTTGATATATTAGTTAATAGTAGCTAGTAGCTTTTACTGGTAACTGGTAGCTGGTAATTGGTAGCTGGTAACTGGAATTATAATTTATAATTCATAATTCAGTCAATTAATCAATACAAAACCGTAATATCATTAATCACAGGATCGCATTCCATGTTGAATGATGGGTTGAATATAGAAACAGTTGAGTCGGGACTAACTCTTTCGACGATTAGATCCCTAAACATTTTTTTAGTTTTAAAACGAAACTTAAAATCAGTGTTATCTAATTCATTTTTTGTAAATAACAGTGTGTCGAATGCATTATTGTAAGAGTATACTTTTAAGATTTCGTTGGTATTTAAAAGTCTATTGGTTTTAAAACTTAGCATACAAGTATTACTATCTGATAGGTAGAAATTCTTAGTATTATTTTTCGACAAATCAATATCGCTTTTTATTAGCATTTCAATTCCATCACGTTCAAACACTAATTGTAGATTACCATTATCATGAACAAGAACTGAATAGGTAAATTCGAAATCGCCATTTTCATCAGTAGAAGTACTACCTAGATCTGTGTATTTAACAAACCCTGGAGGCCCAACTATTTTAGTGAAATTTATTTTTACATTTTGATAAGGTTCATTTGTAGTTCCATTTAAGAATTTCCCTTTAATAGTGAAAGACTCTTGCTTGTCGCAGGAAACCAATAAAAATGCAAGGACTAAGTAGAGAAGGTATCTCACGTTTTAATTGTTGAATATTACCAAATGCCTAAATTAACTATTTGATTTTGATTGTGCAATACTACATATGTAGTATTGTGTGTATGTATTTAATAGATTAAATTTGATAAAGTGGGAATCCAATTAATGGTTCTTTTGCGATTATTGATTAGAATGAAGAAAAGTTTAATTTTTTTTATATTAATTCTCTTAGAATTTAACTTGGCATATAGTAAGTCAAGTTTAACTGAATTTGAACATGGGTTCAGATTTAGAATAACAGCAAAGGATCAACTAAATTTAAACTTTAAAAACAATGACTTTTCACTTAACTCGAAAACGAGCTTAGGGTATGAATTTGGTTATGTGCTTAGAAGTAAAGGAAAATACTTTGTAGAAACTGGGTTTAGTTATTTGATTGATAATCTTAAATATGATTTATCTCTAAAACCTACAAGCCCTGTTGCTGAAATAGAGTCAGCATTTCCAGATAACTATTATATATACAACAAAATCCCATTAAGTGTGTGTGCCCGTTTCAAGATTAGTAATATCCCATTTCATTTAAAATTAGGCATGAATTTTTTGTTCATGAGACCAACTATAATTAAAAATATCACCTCTTATATTGATCAGAATAATACAACTACAATTTTTTATAATTCCGAGTTTTCTTTGAATCCGAACTTCAATTTTATAAAATCTAAATCGATTTCATTGGGCACTGAGTACATTTTATATAAAAATATTCGGCTAGTTTCAGAGTTATTTTTAGAAAGCACAAACAGTAACAATAGCTACGGCAAAGCAAACATTAATGTTTTTCCGAATGATGTTCGGAATTTTATCCATACTAGTGAGATAATCACTAAGCTTAATATGGGTTTGGATTTAATGGTGGTGTTTTAGTTTGTCAATTTTAAGTGCAATTCATCAACAACAGGCTCTCCAGTTGGTAAGTACGATGTTATCTTTTGAGATTTTAGGCAATTATTTTTGCCAACACCATATCCAATTAGTCCGTACGGGGATTATAGTTAAAGCATTTAAAGTTTCTGATTAATCCTGATGAATATGGGCCAATAACAGAATAGGTAGAGTCCCAAGTATTGAAGAACAATGTATCATTTTTAGTTAATGCTTGGTCGATATATAGATTAAAAGCAGCACTATCGCCCAAGTAAAAATTACTATTCCAATTAGCTCCGATTTGTATTGATCTTAACTTATTCGATGTAATAATATTAGTGTCGATATTAATCCTCATAAAATTGAGCTGGTAATTATTTGAGAATTCATAAGTCAATTTAAAATATCCATTGGCATCGGTAGTTGTTTCACCTAATGTTTTAATGTTTTTTTGATCGTATTCATTTAAAAATTCCAAATGAAGGTTTGCAAACTTATTCGAAGGATTAGTACCATCTATTAATCTACCTTCTATCGTATAAATAGAAGTATTAGATTCCTCTTTACACCCTACAACCAATAAAAGCAAGAATGAAATTATGATGTAGTAGTTGACTTTTTTCATTTTTATAAAGCTACATTTTTCCCAATGCCTAATTTAACCATTTGATTTTGAATGCACAATACTACATATGTAGTAGTGTATCTTTTGAATACTCTTTTTTTGCTTGAATAAAACTGATCGATATCAGAACATAAAAAAGCAAATTCGAAAATGCATTTATCAAATAAAAGTATATTCCGTACTCTTTATTATGAGCAAAAAATTCTGAGAAGGCATATATAGTAATTCCAGATATAGAATACATTTATAATGCCAGTAGTAAAGTGTTTTCCGATTTTTGAATTTTTAATTCAGCACTCTTCAATAATACATGTACTGAGATTAACGACAATATTAACCTACCAGTTCCTAATTGAGTGCCAATTGTTGAATTTATAAGATCGTTGTTAATATATAATGCATAGATTAATGAACTAAGCATACAAATTATAATAACCGACAATATGATGATAAATATTTTACTTAAATATTTGAATGAATACAAAATAAATAACAAGATCTCTGTATATACAAATGAATAGATAATTATAATTTGATTTACGAAAGTATAAGTTCTATTAAATTCCATTAGGATCTCCGCAATTAAGCATATACAGAGATAAATAAAGATGATTTTATGTTTGCTTTGTAAGATTTTCGAATTAAATAAATAGTTTAAAATTGGAATTATGCATGAGTACGCAATGAAATTGTAAAAATACTCAAGTGGTGTCATGATTTTTTAATTTATAAGCTATTATACAATCTTTACTTTCTATACATCTATAAACCCATTCTGCTTAGCAAAATTGTACAAATCGTGTATGTTATGGCATTTTGTTTTAATCATTAAATTCTGACGATGAGATCTAACGGTATGTTTTGAAATATATAATTGATCCGCAATTTGCTTGTAATCTAGTCCTTTGCAGATGAGTTTTAGAACTTCAATTTCTCGATCAGACAAATACAATACAGTAGATATTTGTTGGGTATCGTAAAAATCGATAAGCTGTTTTACATCATTCGAGTAATAATTGTTATCGTTACTTACCTCTTCTATTGCAGTAAGAATTTCTTCTATTGGACTATCTTTAGAAACATAAGCATTTACTTGAATCTTTATCGCTTCTGCAATGTACGATTGGTTTATAAAACCAGAGTAAATAATGATTTTAATCTCAGGGTGATTTTTTTTGATGTAATTAGCAATATTAAAACCATCCTCTGTATTGGATATCCGAATATCGACAATCAATATAGTAATAGCATTCTCGGAAAGATGCACGTATAAATCATTCGAATTGTTAAAAGACACAAATGATGAAATGGCAACATTGTTTAATAATAGCTCTCTTAAGCCACTTATAATAAGTGGATGATCATCTATAATTGCTATGTTTAAATTATTGTACATTAACGTCTAATTGTAATGTGAATTTAAATCCTTTATTTACTTCTGTTATAATAGAATATTTAGCATTTAATAATTCACAACGATTAATAATATTAATTAAGCCGTTAGATTTATCAGATACGCTAGGGTAATTAAAGCCAATTCCATTATCAAATACCATTAAATTTAACATATTATACCTCGTAACGTTAATGATTATTGATATTAAATTAGATTTTGAATGCTTAATACTGTTATTAACTAACTCGCTTATTATTCTGAATAAGCTTATTTGCAAAAATTCCGGAATATTCGATTCTACACTGTATTGAATATCAAATTTAACAGCTGAACTTTTATATATGAAAGGTAAATCCTCAATGGCACCTTTTAATCCATATTTTGATATTACTGATGGAGTTAATGCATTCGAAGCGTTTTTCGCTGCCAAATTCGCTAGTTCTATTACTTCATTCAAATGTTCTAAATCTGGATCCGTTTTATAGTCAGCGTTGTTTAACTTCATTTTAGCAATGGTCATTCTAGCTGAAGTTAACAAGCCTCCAAGTTCATCGTGAATATTACTCGATATAATTCTTCTTTCATTTTCTTGAGCTTCTACTACCGAACGGAATAATACCTTCTGAGCTTCATTGTTAGTTCGGTAATATCTTTTTAAAACTATTATAAACGAAATGAATAGAATTAAAAATCCAAATGTTGTAATAATAGTAGCTTGTAGAATTGAGGCGTTCATAATTTTAGTGATTAATTATTGTTTTGGCCTTTTTCATTTGATAAATACTATAAGCAAATAATAGGTAATAAATACAATTTGCCACATTCATAATTGCTAACAAGGAAATAGTTACTTGTTTATTATCCACTAAATGTAAAATTGCAGTTGTGGGTAAAGTTACTATTGAGTAAAAAAGAATTGAATACACAGCGGTACGATTATATTTTTCTATTCTTCTATTAATTATTAAACAATATAATATGTTAGAAATTAAGGTAATTTTAGAAAAACTTCTAAATAATGAATGGTATTGCGAAATAGAAAATATTTGATCTAATAGAAATATTAGGGTTGTTAATATATAAAATGTTAATATGATTTTATCAATTTTGAGTTGAAAACTATCGTAAATAATCTTAAAAAACAATATACATTCTAATACACAGAAAATGTTTACATAAAAAAATAAGTTTATGTTTTTTGTATTCAAAGATATATCTGTAATAATTTCCATAATTGCACATAAAATTAAATATGCAAATAGATATGGATTATGTTTTAAAGTGATTTTAATGTTTAATAACCCTATAAATAATGGTATTAACAATGAAAATCGGCCTATATCTAAAATAAATTGTATTTGCGGATTAATCATTATTGCTCTTTTCTTTTATGCTAAATTTTTTCATTTGATAAATACTAATGGTAAACAATATATAATATATGACATTAGAAATGCTAAGAATTATTGTATACAATATTAAATAGCGTTGGTTATTTACAAAATAATCAATTAAAGAAAAGATACACAATGTGCTAACTTCAAAAAACAGCATTGCGTATACACTTGTATATTGGTATTTCTCAGTTGGTTTAGTATTATATAATAAAAAGTAAACAAGACATGTAATTAATAATAATTTTGAGAGATTACAACCTAATGAATAATATGGCGGACTTATTCTAAATATTACATCGATAATCATTAATAATAATGCTAACGAGAAAGTAATTACATACAATTTCTTTAATTTTTTACTACTAAACTGCGATAGTATTAGTAGAAAAGTGAGGAGTTCAAATATTTCAAAATACAAATACAACAAGTTGAAAGCATGATCAAAGATTGTATAAGTTATCCATGCGAATATTTCGGTTGCCAATGCACCAAATATATATACAAATAACCATTTGTTGTATTTCAATGTCAATTTCAAATTGAAGAGAGAATACAAAAATGGGATAAGCACAAATGCAGTGGCTATATCAGTATATATTTTTAATTTTTCAAGCGGCATATTAATCTACAATATTTACATTTTTATTTAACTTTTAAAATAAATCGATTGGTACATATGTACCAATTTCTTTTATAGCCTAAATTAGTGTATTAAATATAATTATTTTAGCGTTGAGGATGTTTCATAACGGCTTTTTACGATTATAATATAATAAATAAAGTGATGTTTAATTATAGATTTAATATTCTTAAATTCATTGTTTTTTGTCTGTTGTTCTTGTTTAGGATTAACTACTCATTCGCTCAAAAGAATAAATTAGATATAATTTTAGGGTATAATTCTGGTTTTAAAAGTTCAATTACTAATGAATTACCTAATAGTAATAGCTATTATTTTAAAAATAACAAAGAGGGAAATGATTTAATTAGTATACCTCCAATCAATATAGGTTTGAATTTTGAACATAAAGTAACAGAACGTACTTCATTATTTCTAGGCTTTCATGTAGCAAGAACTCAAACAGAAATAATTTTCAATAATTTTGATAAGAACATAGATGAAGCATCTTATGTTAAATATGGTTATGGTATTAATACTTATGAAATTCCAATTGGTTTAGCTCATTCAACTGTATTGTTTAATAAAATAGAAATGGAAAACTATTTTGCACTAACCATCAATCTTAATGGACTTTCAACGGCAACTAGTAGCTATAGACTAAGACCTAAAGATTCAACAACAGATACAGTAGTATTAAGATTTACAGATATGAATGGTTTTCCGAACGGGAACTCATTAGGTTTGAGATATGGATTTGGTATAAAACCTTTTAAGAAATTAAAAAATCTGGAGGTAGGAGCATACATAAATTATCAGTTTAAGCATTCATTCTTATGGGATGAGGAAGTTATACTTGAAAATATTTCTCAAAACCTGTATGATTACCAACATGCAAAAATAAAAGACAAACCAGATTATTTTAATTTTCACATTAAATACACATTAGTGAAGTTATAAAAATGATGATTAGCTATTTTAGTAATCACATAATATCGAATATTTGTATTTAAATAATTCATTAGATTCATATAGTATCTTATTAAAATTATGTATAGAATATTTTTTATAACATTAATTGTTTTGCTTTCTTTTTCGAGTAAAGCGAGCACAATTTCAGGTTTTATAAAAGATAAATCAGATGATAAAGCTATTCCTTATGTGAATTTTTATTTCGAGTGTAATAATAGTAGTAAGCAAGGTATATCTAATGCTTCGGGATATTTTGAATCTAATATTAATATATCGGATTTGCCTTGTACGATAACATTTAAAATGATAGGGTATAATTCGGAAACAATTACCGTTAAATCAACAACGCCAATAACAGTTTATTTAGATCAGTCTATTACGAATGTTAAAGAAGTAAGTGTTAATGCATATTCGGCTACAAGTATTCTAAATAAATGCCTAGAGCATTTCAATCAGAATTTATATTCAAATGCATTTAATTATGATGTATTTTACAATAAAACACAAGTAGATGCCAGTGGGAAGTTTAATTATAGTACTGAATATTTTAGTACTATTTTTCAGCGAGTAGGGGAAAGTCCTGGTATTAAAAATCTTAAAACGAGGTTAATTGCTCGCGATTCAAACACAGAAAAGAAAGCAATCGACGAAGGTTTATGGGAGATTAGATTCATGCTTTCCTATGAATTATATACATCAAGCTTAAAGAAGCCAAACATTTCAGTTATCAATAAAATATCATTGCCAGATGTAACCCTCAACTTTAAAAACGAAATTCAGCTTGAAAAGGATATGTATTACATTATTGAATATGTTTCCGATACGACAAAAGAAGATATTCGCAGAGGTGTACTTTATATCAATACAAAAGATTATGGGGTGATTTATTTCAGTTCAAACCTATATAGAAATTCAGTATTTAAACACAAAAAGGAATTTTATTATAATAAAAAAAATGGCAAGTACCTTCTAGATCATATTCAACAAGAAACTTATAATACAGACAAGAGCAGGGATAAAATAATCTTATTTGTTGATAATATTAAATTCGATAACATAATTCCTATTAATAATGGTACAAAGAATGTAATAAGTTCGAGCTTGAAAAAAGTAAAGGAATACGAAGCGGATTCAAACTATTGGAAAGGATTTAATTATATTCCTAGAGTGGATTTTAAGTAGAATCAATAGGGCAATTTATAATATATATATATATATGTTTAATGCATTTATTACCCATTCTGTAAATACTAGCAAACATTATATGAGAGCGTTGAAATTATTGATAATATCATTTCTCATCCCAATAAAAATTTTCTCGCAGAATAATACCTTCGAAAAATATTTAGCTGGTTTTGGATCTTTTGAAATTACCGATGTACTCGAGAATAATAATAATTATTATTTATTATGTAATTTATCATATAATACATTTGACCAACATTCATCTTTTCTAATTAAATTAAATTCAAATGGAGATACAATTATTTCCTCCAATTTTGATATCTCCTATTATTATGTTCTCAAGTCATTTGCTAAAGATCTAAATGGAGGACTAAGCTTTGTTGGAAGTATTGATAGTTTAAATTCGGGATTTAATTTAAGTCAAAATGGACTTATTATTAATACCGATTTAGATGGAAACGCAATAATTGAAAGATCCTATCAAATGTCTTATAAGTTTGATTTTAACAACATTATAGTTGATGACTCTGTTTATTTTTTAACGGGTAATAAGTATGTAAACTCTAATTTAGTTGATATTCTAGTAGTTAAAATAGATACTTTTGGTTTTCTGAGAGATAGCTTAATTCTTGACTTACGGGACTTAGATGCAGTTACTTCAATTAATAAAAAAGATGATAATTTATTAATATCGGGAACAATACTAAGCAGTAGTAATGATGGATATATTTCGCTCTTATCTTCTAGTTTAGATACTACCTTATTTAAGAAGTTTAGCATAACATATGATTTAAATAATAATCCCATTGCGTTGTGGTATTCATATTCATCAAAATTTTCGTCAGATAGTTCAATCTTATTTCCTTGTGTTTTCTTTGTTAGGAATCTTACCAACCCTAACGATATAAATTTATATGAACATACAGGGCTTATTAGAACCCATATGAATGGAAACATAAAATCACAACATATATATTATTTAAATAGCTTACATGATCGTCCAATCGATATATTTGAAACAAATGATGATAATTATGTTTTAGCAGGAACTATTAATTTCGCAACCAGACGACCTATTGCTTCAAATATAAACGGTGATTTTTATCTAATGAAAGTTGATACTTTGGGAAATATTTTATGGTTTAAACAGTATGGTGATTCTAATTATCAAGAAATGAAATCAGTTATCCAAACTAGTGATGGTGGTTTTTTATTAACAGGATATTCGATTAATAATTATACCAACCAAGCAAGAACAGGATTTATTGTTAAAACTGATGCCAACGGAAATGTTAGCACCGGCATAAGGGATCAGAAAATTCAAGAACTTAAAATTTATCCTAATCCAGTTACCAATACCTTATATATTAATTCTACCGTAATTTTAACCTCTTATAGAATTACAGACCTACTGGGAAAAGTTATTTCAAAGGGGGAGGTTATTGGGAATTCAATAGAAACTGAGAATTTGACTTTTGGGGTATACATACTTGAATGTTATACAAATGACTACGATGTAATTCGTGCAAAGTTTATCAAAAATTAGAACAATGAAATTATTTATAACCATATTATTTTCCATACTATTTAATTTTAGTGTAAAAGCCCAATCTATATCCTTCGAAAAATACCTCGACGATAGTATTACTTATGAAATAACAGCTGTATGTACAGTTGGTTCAAATTATTTATTATTATGTAATCAATCGATAGCCAACTTTGATCAACATGACCCATTTATTTACATGTTAGATTCTATGGGTAACATTCTTTTTAAAAAAGAATATGATTTTAATTTCCAATCGAATTTTCTACATGTAGAAAAAATGAAAGATAATAAGTTGTTATTTGTTGGAAACATAGACAGTTTTAATACCGACTTCAGCACTAAAATGGATGGCTTGGTAATGATTACAGATAGCGTTGGTAATATGCTAAGTTTACATGTATTTTCTTTCAATACTAATACTTATTTATATCATGGGACAATCGAAGATTCGACATTTGTATTAATTGGTCGCCGACATGAATTGAATTCAATAAGAAATGACATCCTTGTTTTAAAGTCAGATTATAATTTTAATTTAATAGACAGTACAATTATCCATAAGCAAAAAAATGATTATGGAATTCGAATTAACAAGTCATTTAATGACAAATATTTAATATGTGGTCAACTTTTTGATAACATTGGTACTACTAGTTTTTATTCATTATTAAATTCAAATTTAGATTCGATATACCTCCGAAGATATTGGCATATGGTTGATCAAGATAGTGGAGAGATTGCATTATGGGGAGTTTTAAACGCCAAAGAGACATTTGACAAACACATCATTTTGTCGAATGTATTTAAAACTCTAAATCCATTGATACCTAATCCTCCTTTTGGAATGAATTATCAGCGTATTGGATTAATGAAATTTGATTCTTTAGGTACATTACTTAAAACAGTGGTTTATTACAATTTAAATAGTAGACAAGATAGACCAATTGATATTTTTGAAGATACGGATGGTGGTTTTAGAATTCCAGGCACCTATGAGTTTAATTCAGATTTTACGACAACGATTAAGCCAAATGGTGATTTTTATTTAATCAAGGTTGATTCTTCATTAAATCGAATCTGGGATAAAAAATATGGAAATGCAGATTATCAAGAAATGAAAGCTGCAATACCTACAAAAGATGGTGGTATGATAATGGTAGGATCTACGTATAACAATACTCGAAAAATAAAAAATGGATATGTAGTTAAAACCGACGCAAGTGGAAATGTAAATACTGGTGTAGAGCAAAAGAAAATTCAAGAGCTTAATATATATCCCAATCCAGTTTCTAATACCTTATATATTAATACTAATGCAACTATTACGACTTATAGAATTACAGACATTTTGGGTAATGTTATTTCAGAAGGGGAAGTTAATGGGAATTCAATTAGCATTGAAGAACTATATCCTGGATTGTATGTAATTAAAGCAATTGATAACAAAGGGGCCATTTATAGGAATAAGTTTGTGAAGAATTAGAACAATTTAATTATCAAAATTAGATGATAGAATACTACATATGTAGTATTGTGGGCCTAGTTTGGTATCGTTATATTTGGAATAACTACATTTTAAATTCTATGAAACATACTTTATCATTTATCCTGATATTATTCAGCATTTCATACTTCGGTTGTGATACAGGGTTAACTGTAACACCAAATAATACTAATGTAGATACGACATGGTATACTATTGAAGGAAAGTATTTAAATGGGACTACTAATATTCCATATAGAAATATTGAACTTACATTAAAACTCGATAATTATGGTTTTCCAAGAGTGTTAGAGGAAATATCTGGGCCTATTCTTACTGATAATGAGGGTTACTTTAAATTTAAATACCAACATTTAGATAGATTAAAAGGTGTTGTTTTTTTGAAAGTGTACCCTACGGATATTTATCCTAATATTGATAGTATTCCGATTAACGAAAATGTAAATATCACGAAATACAAATCGACATATGGAAGTCTAGTACTCATTTTAGATCCAGTTTCATCTAACGAGCTATATGTTTGTATTGCTGGGCAAGCGGATACTTTACATTACACAAACTTAACTGCTACTATTAATGATACAATTAAAAGCTATCCGAATTCATCAGCTTTATTAGCTTGGGGAAGAACAAAAGAAGAGTTAAGACAGGCTATTAAAAGTGGAAATGGAAACAAGTCATATGTTAAAATTTCTGGTGATCCATTTATTAATTATCATAAAATTACGTTTTAAATGAAATTATATCTTAACAAAGTTGCACTCGTTATTCTCTTATCTCTTTTTACTTTTGCCTGTAAAAAAGATAAAAAATCGGATCCAGTACCTAATCCAGTACCTACTCCATCAAGTTGGTTTAAAGCAAAAGTTGGAAATGTTATAGATTTTAATGGGGATACTCTTAAATCCTCAGTTGATACTATTTTGTATCAGAATAGAAAAATCACTCAAGTTTCTTGCTTAGATGCTGCGAATTACAAAATGATCCTAAGCTTTGAATCAAGAGATACAGGAAGCTTTGTATTAGGTAATTCAGGCACATTAAACTATTTGAGATTTATTGATCCGAATGAAAATGTTTGGTCTTCGATACCACAAAGTGGAAGCCTACATATTACGAAATATGATAAGGTTGAGAATACAATATCTGGAGTATTTAGTGGCAGTATTAAAAAGTTTTCACCTCCATTCGACACTATAGTTGTTACGAATGGTGAATTTGAAAACATTGAAATATTTAAATAAAATGTTAAATAAGTATTTTACTATAATATTTTTAAGCATCTCTTTTTTTGCTTGTAAAGATGATAAAAGCATTCAAGTTGAACCAGAAGTATTAGGTACATTAAATGCAAAGATTGATTCTTTGAATAACTTTAAAATTAATCTCGACTTATCTACAATTGATACTTCAATATATAACACAACAAAAATTATTAATATTGAAGCAGTAGATAATGGTAGCAATACATTGATGTTGTATTTGCCTACTAGAGATACAGGAAGTTATAAGTTGGCTCAAGGAGTAGAAAGCACAATTCGATATATATCTAAACAAGGGGTAATGTATCGAGGTAAATCAGGAAATGTTCATATTACAAAAGTTGATTTTATAAATAAAAAGTTGTCTGGAACATTCGATGCTAAATTACTTCAAACAGGTTCAACAGATACAATTTATGTAACTGATGGTAAGTTTGATAATTTACCATTGCCATTAAAACATTGATAATTATTACAGAGTGAATTATACAATGAGGAATATTTTCTTAATCTTTCTAATTATTTGCTCAGCATTTTCATTGCAAACTAGTTGCCGGAAAGATGAACCAGGTAAGCTGATTGAAAACGACACTACTTTCTTATCATATTGGTATTTTCCTAAAGACTCTTATTGGATTTATAGAGATTCTGTTACAAATGAATTAGATACATTTGTTGTTGAAAGTACTGATATTCAAGAGCAGAATAACCATAACTCATCCAATAAATTTCAATTTCATGTATTTAGAGTTTTGAATAAAGGTGAAGTGAAAACTCAGGTTGGTCGCCCCACTTACTATAATGTAAAAAGTTATTATTATATCCTTGACCAAAGTTGGGGTACAAACTATGGAGGTTCTGCAATCCGTTTATTCTACGATAAGTATAATCGAATAAGTATTTTGGGAAATACATTGTTTTAAGTAAACCACTTGGATTCAATGTTAATCGGTAGTCGACAATTCTATGATATAATTCATATCTACAACCTTGGACAATCAAATGGCGATTCAATACGGCACGAGTTTTATGCTAGAAACATTGGTGTAGTGAAAAGGGTCTATGAAAGCAAGCATGTTTGGGAGTTAAAAGAGTTCATTAGGAAGTAGTGGGTAGTGGGTAATGAGTAGTGAGTAGTGGGTAATGGGATTTCTACTAGTATCATAGCTTTTGATTCTTGACGCTAGACTTCTTGATATATTAGTTAATAGTAGCTTTTACTGGTAACTGGTAACTGGTAGTTGGTAACTGGTATTATAATTCATAATTCATAATTCAGTCAAGAATCAAGTAGTCTAGTGTCAAGAAGTCAAGTAGTCAAGTAGTCAAGGATATGGTATTGAATTGATGATTACTTGATGAAGTCGTGTAGAAGACATGACGTAGATATGAGGAATAATTGAGTTGAGCACGGTACAAGCACGGCACAAGAGCGGTAAATGCACGGTACAAGCACGGTACGACCACGGTTTTGTAATGGCATAAAATTGGGCTGAAATTAGTGGCGAATTTGTTCATTTTTTATTCCTAGATTACGTTAAGTTCAATGCAATCTATAATTGAAATATTTAGCTAACATCTGAAACCTATGAAAACGATTTATCCTTTATCAAAAATTATTTTATTTTTTTGTTCACTTATATTTTTAACTTCCTGTAGAAAGGATCAATCAGGACCGACAAAAGTAAGCGGTAGAGTGTTATTTGAAAACAATACAAGTAATCACACAGTAGGCGTTTCTAAAGTCTTTTTGCATAGACTCGACCCTTCTTGTTTTAGCTGTGGCGGTGCAGGGATAATTGACACATTTTATTCTAACCAAGATGGTTCATATAGCTTTACCTTTAATGCTGACGAGAACTATGGATATTCAGTATCTGCTTGGAATAGCTCTTGTTTTGAAAATCGTATTGATATTTCAATCGATAAAGGGGAAAAAAATAAAATTGATATTACTCTTTCGCCAATAGGGTATTTAAGACTTTTCCTAAGAAACAAATTTCCATTAAATGAAAATGATGCAATAGGTGTGTCTAATACATACGAAAATGGTGGTGTTTATTATTATTTTGGAACAACTGTCGATACTACAGTAATAGATATTATTAGAGGGAATAGGGAAAATAGAGTGATTTGGTTCGTAGAAAGAAATGGCGAACAAAAAAGTTATTCAGACAAAATATATTGCCCCGCCTTTGATACAGTTGAATATACAATTGAGTATTGAGTAAAATACTAATTACTGAATTAGTGTATTAATTCTATTCTTCAGTGTTTGAAAAAATAGCTCTTTTTGTTCTTCTGGTAAAAAGCTATTATCAATCCACCAATGCGCTGAATTCAATTTTTCCGAAAACATTCGAAAACTATTTTCAACTTGCTTCTCCGTAAGAGATAGATTTTCTGCTAAAGCTGTAAAATCTTTTTTGGTTATCTTATTTCTTCGCCCATTAAGTGTTAATGCCATTTGCTCTTGTTCGTTTTTTATAATCAGTAGCGTACTAATCAAATCGTAGGCTGGACTTAAGGAGAACTCAGCATCTTTATTTTCCAACATGGAGAAATTTTTCAAATGCATATCTGCATTGCCAATTATGAATACAAACACAATTAGTTCAAAAAAATGTAATGCATCAAGTCCGGATTGAGATGAATATTGCTTGATAATTTTACCAGTTCTTTCGTAACTACCTCTGTATTTATGCTCTGTTAATGTTTCAGTAAGCTGACATAAATCTTCACAGGATAATTTATATTCATTATTTCTGTCGAAGCGTTGAGTAATGTATGCTAATTCTTTACTTTCTAATCTTACTAATCCGTGGTTTGCTGTTTTTATTCCAAATATATTAGCAAGATGCATGCATAAATCTTCGTTTTCGGGTAAGAATTGATATGTTTCACTTTGTGGCTTTATAATGTAGTTGCTTTTATGATCAACAACTGTAAAACGAATGTTTTTTTTACTCTTATCAAGCCACAAACTTAATTTAGGTTGAACTCCTGTAATAGCAGTATTAGCACCAACAATTTTTTTAGCATAGGTGCTTAGTTCTTTTTCATTAATATCAATTTTAGGTACTTGCTTTAATCCAAATGCATTCATCAAACATTTAGAATGATAATCAGTTTCATTTTTATCTAGGCTTTTATAACAAAGTAAGCACTTCATCTTATTTCTCGTTTATAATACTTATATCACCAATGCAATCCTTGCAAAGCGTAAGTAATAGTGTCATTCGGTCGCGTGGATTTAATTTCCAATTGTCTATTGCTATTTGTAATAACCAACCTTCAGGAATTAAGCCATCAAAAAAAGGAAGCATATTTTTATCCGTAAACTCCTCCGTACGCAATGGGAGAGTTCTGCTTACTGCACCATATATCGGGTTTTCTAAATATTTTTTTTCATATTGAAAATGATACCCGTTTTCGTCTTCCCAAACAACTCCACTTAGCTTATCTTTTTTATATACCAATCCTTTTTTCATCACTTATTGCTCTTCAATAGTTTGAATATCCTTATGCAAAATTATCTCTGTTAATTTATCGTCTGGTTTTTGTTGATACTTTATCGCATTCTGATTAGGTAAAAATTGCCAAGCAGAAATTTTGTTATCATTAAAATCTATAATTTCTTTTATAAGAATCCCATATTTTACGATTCTGTTAGTCAGCATTATTTTTACTGCTTTATTAAAATGATTCCAAAAAATATCGTAGGCATCAATTTGTTGTTTATTTGGCGATAAATTAAATCCAAACAAATCCAATACCTGATTCACTTTGTCTAATTGTACGGTTTCTTTGCCTTGCTCTAATTCACGAATAAAACGAATCCCAACTCCCGCTTTAGCTGCTAGTTCTTCTTGCGTAAGTTTCAGTTTCTTTCGTTGATATTTTATGAATGATGATAAATTACTCATGTTGTTGTTATACCTTTACGGGTACAAATATAGATAAAATATTCAATATAACACTGAACGGGTATAAATTATTGATTTTTGTGATTTCTGAACCCGTACGGGTTTGAGTAGTGGGTATTGAGTAATGGGATTTCTGCTAGTATCTTAGTTTTTGATTCTTGACGCTAGACGCTAGACTTCTTGACTTATTGATATATTAGTTTTAAGTAGCTTTAACTGGTAACTGGTAACTGGTAGCTGGTAACTGGTAGCTGGTATTATAATTTATAATTCAGTCAAGAATCAAGGAGTCAAGAAGTCAAGCATCAAGCAATCAAGCATCAAGCATAACATTTCGGAATTTCGATTCTTCGGATATTCGAAAAAAGAAACTCCTTTGTCTTCGACAAAGGAGTTTCTTTTTTGTGGAGCTGGAGGGAGTCGAACTACCTCGTGTAATCGATTGATATATAGTACCTATGTTAATGAACTGCACTTAGGGGTCACGAGAATGGTACGAGTCTTTTCAAAAAGGGGTTTATTTGAATAGCACCGTTTTGCATTCTATTGCAAACATAAATACTTATGGATGAAAATTCAATTTTTAACCATTAATTTTTATCAACAATAATTTGCTTGAAAATTAGCTAGTTATATTCATTGAATTTCGAAAACTCGAATCATCGCTATCTGGCAATATGGCAATGTATATGTATATATACATTGCCGTATTGCCAAGTGATTTAAACCAATCATAATTTCAGTCTAAAAATTTTAAAATTCATACTCATTTGACGTTATTTGAGGATATTTTAACAACAGCTCAGAATGCCCTTAACTAAAACTTTAGAAGAATTAAAAAAAGCGAAAACCAAAATCAGAAAGACAGAAACTAAAAGAAAAATAAATTTATTCGAATTTGACTTAGGTGCGGATATTCAATTTAATGAATTTTCGGATCCATTTGAATATTATAATTTTCTTAAAACTAAATTCAAGGAGTGTAAAACTTATTTTGATATGTATATAAGAAACACTGAGTTAGAGAAAAGTTATAGGAAACTAGAGTATGCCAAATATGAAGTTAAAGAATTTAAAAGCTTTTATTTTCCAGCAGACACTAAATTATTGATTAATAGACTAGAGGTAGATTCTATTGATAATTTTTCATTTGATTCTGAAGAATTATTTAGAGCTAAAGTGCTTGATTTCTTTAAGGTTCAGAACTTACTTACCGAAAATCTTTTGAACTATTTCAATCATAGAATTAGGCTTATTCAAAAGTATAACAACACAGATTATCAGATTAAACTTTCTACATATAAAAATGATAATTCCAAAGGTCAGTTAGCCTTATTCCCAGAAGGAAACGTGAAGCCATTAATTAAGTGGACTAAAAGCAAAGCTGAATTTATAACACTTATTTCGGCATTAAATGAATCAAATGCTTTTGTACGAGAAGATTCCACGCTAACCTTCGTTGATTTATTAGAATTCCTTAGCTGGTCTTTTGGTGTAGATGTTGCCGACCCATACGGTACATTAAAAGCAGTAAAAAATCGTAAAACAAATACTCCATTATTCAGAGAGTTAGAAAATGCATTCCAAAAAATAAAAGAAAGAGATTTATAATCAAGTTATTGTATAGAAAAACATTCCAGTAGAATTTCTAGTGGAATGTTTTTTTTACAGCCTTCGCATAAACTTGCATTATAAAATATGCGGTTATGGAAGTTATTACAATGGAATCTGAAGCCTTCAGAAATTTGATGAAAAGGTTTGATCAGCTCGAAGAAAAAATGAAATATTACAGTCCAAAAGCACAAATGGAAGATGAGTATGTTGATGTTGCTGGGGCTTGTAAACTTATTGGTATCAGCAGAAGAACACTGTTCACCTATTTAGAACGAGAAGAGATTGAATGCTTTAAATACAATAGAAAACTCAGGTTTCATATAAATGATATTAGAGCTTTCTTAGAAAAAAAGAAAAAGGTAACGGCAGGAAGTATATTGTAATTAGGTAATGAGGGATGAAATATTAGCTGCTACTAATCGTGGATTAGAAGTATTTAAGTCATATCTGTTTCCTAATTTCACTGAGGTTGGCAAAGCATTTAAGAACCCATATTATGATGATCGTAAAGCATCTTGCTATATATTTTTAGATAAGGTAAGTAATACTTATAAGTTTAAAGATTTTGGAGACACCGAATATTCGGGTGATTGTTTCGAGTTAGTTGCAAAAATTAACAATTTAAATTGTTCTGATTCAAATGATTTTAATAGAACATTAAATATTATTAATGAAAGGCTAGTATTAAATATTCAGAGTTTTAAACCTGAATCTATAGTTAATCATTCTCAAAAGAAGGTTATTAAATCCATCAACACGGAAGAAATAAATATTGAAGCGGATGAAATTACTATTCCAATAGAGCATAAAAGTTTTGATGAAACTGAATTATACTTTTGGAATCAGTACTGTATATCAGCCGATACGTTGAAATTATTTAATGTAGTATCGATTAAGAAATTTTCGGGTAAAAATAAAAATGGAGGTAATTACGAATTAATTTCAAGGAGTGCAGAACCAATTTTCGGTTATATTCAAAAGAGATTTGTAAAAATTTACCAGCCATTTTCAAAGCTTAGATTTTTATATGCTGGAGAAACTAATCCGAATTATGTATTTGGATTAGAGCAGCTCCCTTCAAGGGGTGATATACTATTTATTACTGGTGGGGAGAAAGATGTACTTAGCTTATACTCTAATGGATTCAATGCTATTTGTTTTAATAGTGAAACAGTTAATATTTCTAAGTCGATTATAAAAAGACTGAGAGCTAGGTTTAAGCATATAGTTCTTTTATATGATACCGATAAAACTGGAGTTGAATGTATGAAAAAACATGCCAGTAGTTTAAATGAATTTAACGTATTGTCATTGATACTTCCATTGCCTGGCACAAAAGAATCGAAAGATATTTCAGACTATTTCAGACTTGGTAATACTAAGGGACAATTAATGAATTTGTTCTGTAAGTTACTTGATTCAATTTATGAGGAAACGATGTCAATCCTTAAATCATGTGAGGTAGATTTCATGAATCCCCCATTAAAAGCTGAGCCAATTATTTCAATTAATGAAGTTACAGTAGGTTCTGCTGGCAACTTACTTTGCATTACTGGTATGGAAGGTAGTGGGAAATCTAATTACCTAGGGGGAATACTCTCAGGTGCTATATCTAGACCAGGAACCGATGTAGATACTTTAGGCACTACTATTCAGAATAATATTAATAACAAAGCAGTAATTGTTTATGATACTGAACAGTCTGAAGATCAATTATACAAAAACATGTCGCATCTTTTAAAAAGGTCGAACCTAAATTATCCTCCAAATTATTTTAAAGCTTATTGTTTAGTCGGTATGTCACGTAAAGAGCGGCTACAAAGTATTTTACAAAGTATGGATAAGTTCTACTATGAGTTTAATGGAATACACATGGTGGTGATTGATGGTATTGCCGATTTAATTTCTGGTGTAAATGATGAAGAACAATCGGTAGAATTAGTCGATGAGTTATTTAGGTTGGCTGGAATTTACAAAACGTGTATAATTTGTGTATTGCATTTAAGTCCCAGTGGAATGAAACTTAGGGGTCACCTTGGTTCAGAAATTCAACGTAAGGCAGCTGGAATAATTTCTATTGAGAAAAGTGATAATTCAAATACTAGTGTCGTAAAAGCATTGAAAGTAAGAGATGGAAGTCCGCTAGAAGTGCCGATGATTCAATTTGGCTGGGATGATGAATTAAAGAGGCATGTAAGCTTAGGAATTAAAAGCAAGGAAGATACGGATCATCGTAAAGTAGAAGAGCTTTCTGGACTTATAAAAGATCTTTTTGCACGTAAAAACATGTACACAACAGCCGAATTAACATCAGAACTAATGAATTACCTAAATATTAAGGAAAGAATGGCAAGGAATTACCTAAAATTTATGAAAGATTACCAATTAATTACCATAAATCCTCAAAATTCCCAAGAAATTACCACTAATTTAATTCCGTTTTAATATTAATTAACAGATATTTACGTTTTTTAAAGGCTGATTTTACGAATAAGATTTCTGTTTAATTTGTATACATAATATGCAGTAAAAAATACAGCGTACTATGTATATACTAACTCAAATTGATTTAGTTTTTTTGTTGGATAACTTTAAAAACAAAAAAAATATGATCTTTACAGGAAATGAAAATCACGAAATTAGCCTAAATGAGGCTGCTGAATTAACCCAAAGGTTTAGAGACAATTTACCAGTTATTGATAATACAATTGCTGAGTATTTTGGAAAATCTGCACTAGAGGATTTATTAAGTCAACAAGATTGTGTTGGCATTAGAATATATTATGGAATTGATTCTGAAATGAAAAAGCATTTGGTTATTGTTGGTGTGAACACGGATGGGAATGATTTATTTGAAGGTGCTTTAATGGAAATTGGAAAACCTTGCCCTCCTATATGTTCTGATAGTAACCCATTAAATAATTAATTTAGAAATTAGAAATGAATGCAATTTGGTTTATAAACAATTTAATTACGTATATATGTTTATTACCAATTTGCATTTATTTATTTTCATTTCGACTTTTATTCAGTAAACACAAAATAATATTCATTTATTTATGTTCATGTTTGTTCGCTGAGTTAATAATGGAAATCAATAGACATTATTCCTTTTTAAATCAAATTTACCTTATTTATATATTTGTATATTTTGAAATAATAATGTTTGTTCTATTTTTTACTAAATACTTAAGTAAAACAATTCTATTTATAATGATTTTGATCATTATATTCATGTTATGCTCCCTATTAATTTCAATCAATATGAATGAAAATCCATTAAATTCAATGTTAAGTATACAATTAGGTACAGGGAGACTAATATTATTAATAATTTCAATAAATGTTTTACTTAGCAGCTTTGAGATGAAAATTGAAAAGTGTAAAAAAACAATAATATATGCATTACTTATTTATTCCTTTTTAGGCATAACTATTTATGCTTTTGCAGAATTTTTTGCTCGATATAATGAATACGCGATATATTTTTACATTATTAATGCCGTATCTAATTTAGTTTTTTACATTTTAATAACTATAAGTATTTTCCAATGCAAGAAACAATACTCTCAAGCATAATCATTGTTACAACTGCATTTTGCATTATACTTGTAGGTGTATTATTATTAGTAAATAAATACTATAAAAGTTTAGAATTGAAGAACAAACAAATGTATGCTTCAATATTGCAAGCGGAAGAAAAAGAGCGTGAACGATTATCTAGAGATGTACATGATGAGCTAGGAGGTTTAATAACTTCGGCAAGATTAACTTTGGGAAGCTTAGTTATAGATAAATTAAATAGGGAGGATACATTAAAACTTATTAGAATAGAAGAGGTACTTGAAATGGCAAGTATATCTGCTAGGAATGCTTCATTAGAACTAAGTCCTATTGCTTTAAGCAAATTTGGATTGGAAGGTGCATTAAACACCTTTCCTAATTTATATACTTCACACGATGCAAAATTTGACATTAATTGCAATGTTGAGAATTTGAATTCGTCGATTGAAATCGGAATTTTTAGAATTATTAGCGAAATAATAAATAATTCTATCAAGTATTCTCAAGCAAAAGAAATATACATTAAAGTTTTTATCGACGCTAATGATGATTTGAACATAGAAGTTGGCGATAATGGTATCGGCTTCGAATTGGATTCGATTTCTGAAAAAAGTAATGGATTGAAAAATATTAGTAACAGGTGTAAAGTTTTAAACGGAAAACTTGTAATTAATACTTCAGTAGGTAATGGATGTCATTATCGCATTAAATTCAACAAAGAAAATTATGGGAAAAGGTAATTTGAACGTAGTTGTATTGGATGATCATCCATTAATATTAGCTGGTTTAAGAGATGTTTTTAAGCGTAATCAACTTATAAATAAAACAACAACTTTTGAACAGCCAGAAGAATTTAAGAATTTTATCTCTACCAATAAAGTTGATATTGCTATAATTGATATTAGGATTTTTAAATCTGACGTAGGATTAGATATGGCAAAATATGTTGTTGTGAAAAAGCCAAATACAAAAGTTATAATCTACTCTGGGAATATAAATATATCATATATTACAGAATGTCTGATGATAGGCGTAAATGGATTTATAAGTAAAGACAGTCCGATTAGAGAATTAGGAAAGGCAATTGAAGTAATACACAATGGTGGTACTTATAACTCCAAAGATGTAAATGAAATTATAAGTGTACATTCATTGATTGCAGAGCCAATAGGTGTTGAAAAACTTAAAGAAAATATATTAACTCCAAGGGAATTAGATGTTCTCAAGTTAGTATGCAAAGGACTTGAAGATAAAGATATCGCAGTAATATTAAATATTGCACTACTCACCGTACGAACCCATCGAAACAAGGTATTAGTTAAAACAAATACTCACAATTTCCGAGAACTCTACCTATACGCTACAAGAAATCGTTTGTATATCGAATCAAATGACTAATGCTGATGCTGTATATTTCAGATTTTTGTAACCTTGTAAGCGTCTGATTAATAATATTTTATTCTCTTTTTTTATTGTACAATGATATTTTTGACTAATTATTTGTGCTTAGTTCTAAGTAAATTAGATTGAATTAAATATAAATAATCATTTTATGTACTTTCCATTTCTTAGAGCTAAACAACATGACTATAGTGCAATTATCGAGTCAAATGTTGAAATATATGATAATGTTTTTCCGATAATTGAACCTCTATCTAAACCTTCTGCAAAATTTGTTAAACATATATTTGACAATAACATTGATATAATATTTATTGTTAACCCTATTTTTGGTCAATATAGTCGTGAAAACATTTCTAGAGACATTGACAGTTTTGAAGAATATCCATTTTTATTAATTGGTTTTAATATCACACATAAAACTACATCAAGAGATTTAATAGATATATTAAAGAAATACCCAGAACGACAATTAGCTTTGATATTTCATTCAGAGAATACTTCAGTTGAAAATGCTATTCAAAATAATTCAGATAGATTTGAATGGATTGTATTAATTGACGAGAGACTAAGTTCTGATTTCAAATATAGTTATAATGAATTTGATAGAGTACTTGTAAGAGATTGCTTTAAAAAAGAAGATAGAAATGCGGATTATCCACCAACTTCTCATTTTTCAGATTTATATGCGACATATGAAGATATTGGTTACGAAGGATATGGCGACTATTTAATAATGCCATACAAATATAAGGAGGGTGGCGGAGCAGCTCATGCAGTAGCTCTTCATTTAACTAGTCATGATCACGATAATTCCAATATAATAATGAATCATTTTGTATCAGATGATACTAAAGGTGCACAAAATCCAGGTGGTAAATACGAGCAAGCAAGAAAAAAACTACTCAAATTTTTAAGAGACAATCCCAGTGTTGACATAACAACAGGTGCTAACCAATTTAAAATTTTGGGTTACCCTGGATTGGGCATTGCTAAAAAAAGGTCATTAGTTCACCATTTAGAGTACATGGATTCGTTAATGATTGAATAAATTTAAAGTGTATATTTTAAAAACTTCTCAATATTGTCACATTCCTTGATGTTTAAAGGTCGAGTAATTGCAAGTGTTTTTAATGATGTAGGTAATCTTTTAGAAAATGATAACTGATAATCATTTATTTTTCGATTTCCAAGTTGCTTTACTATCCATTGATGTTGTTTCTCAATTGTTAGTTTGGAGAAAAGATTATAACAACGTGAATATATCTCAGTATTTAATACATTAGGGACTTTTCCATATTCAGTTTTAATTATTTCTTTATATTCATTCATCCTCAATACATTGAACATGCATTTTGAGTCTAGATTAGATAAGTCTTCTATAGATTCTTTAATTGTTTCAATTTTATTACTTAGTGGGTTGTAAGTCAAAATCCCAACATTTTTATTTTTTATTAACGACTCTATTTTTTTAATATTTTTTGAGTAGGTAACAATATTTACTCTTGCAAATGTTTTAGAGTAACTATCAATTTGCTCGGCTAGTCTATTTAACGTATCTAACTCTGTTTTGATTTCATAAACAGTTGTTGTTCCATTAACGGTAAGAAGATCTGCCTTGGAAATTGAGCATGGAAATTCAGTAAAAATGGAAGTATCAATTAGTTTGTGTTTTTTTAATACAACTTGCTTAATTAATTCGTTTTTGTATAAATATTCACTTTTATACTCTGATTTCAAATGATTATAAGATACATTAAAGAAATCTTCAATAGTTAGAGTTGAAGATGAAGAAAATGCCTCATCATAGACTTTCTGTATATAATTTATTCTACTTAAAGATTCAGTTGCTAAATCTTTAAAAAGTGCTGAAGAAAATAGTTTAGAGATAGTATTTGAATATTTAATATCAATCTCTGGTTTGCATTTATTCACTTTAATTATTATTAAAATCTTTTACAAATATAAAAGGTAATTTAATTTGAAATATAAGTACTCTTGAATATATTGGAATTTAGGATTAAATTACACAGAATTAACAATAATATTAATATAAGCGATTTTTTAAATACCTAATCAATTACAAATCAATATATTGAATATTTTTAAAGGTGTTAGATTATTCGAATACTTAATGTCGAACAAATATAAATATAAATTTTAACTGTTATTATTTCTCAAACGATGTCTGAAGACCAAAAGAAACAACTTGAAATGCAACTTTGGAATATTGCAAATACCCTTCGAGGAAAAATGAATGCTGATGAATTCCGAGATTATATACTTGGTTTTATCTTCTTCAAATACTTGTCAGAAAAAATGGAACTTTATGCAAATTCTATTTTGATACAGGATAAAATCAATTATCGTGAATTAAAAGAAAACGCTAAACAGGCAGATGTATATATTGAAGCAATTAAAGAGGAATCATTAGAAAAACTAGGTTATTTCTTAAAGCCTTCAGAATTATTTAGTGAAGTTGCAATTAGAGGAAATAGCGATGTAGAAGGTGAAAGCAATTTCATTCTCGAAGATTTGCAAAAAATTCTAAATAATATTCAACTTTCAACCATGGGTACTGAAAGTGAAGAAGATTTCGACAACCTCTTTGAGGACATGGATTTGAACAGTACGAAACTTGGTAAAACTCCTGAAGCAAGAAATGAAATTATTGCCAAGGTGTTATCTCATCTTGACAAAATCGATTTCAAACTAGAGCAAACCGAATTAGATGTACTTGGCGATGCCTATGAATATCTTATTGGACAGTTTGCTAGTGGTGCTGGAAAAAAAGCTGGTGAATTTTATACTCCTCAAGAAGTAAGTAAAGTATTAGCAAAAATTGTTACCACGGGAAAAAGTAAACTCAAATCAGTTTATGATCCTACTTGTGGTTCAGGATCTTTATTGCTTCGTGTGGCAAAGGAAGTAAAAGAAGTGAGTAACTTTTACGGACAAGAAATGAACCGCACAACATACAACCTTGCACGAATGAATATGATATTGCACGGTGTACATTACCGCAAGTTCGACATTAAACAAGAAGACACTTTAGAACATCCTCAACATATTGACAAACAATTTGAAGCTATAGTAGCCAATCCGCCATTTTCGGCTGAATGGAGCGCAAATCCTTTATTTACTAGTGATGACCGTTTTAGTCAGTACGGAAAATTAGCACCTAGTAGCAAAGCGGATTATGCTTTTGTACAACACATGGTGCATCATTTAGCAGAAAATGGAACAATGGCAATAGTACTGCCTCACGGTGCATTATTTAGAAGCGGTGCAGAACAATTCATTCGAAAATACTTAATTGAGGACCGAAATTATTTGGATGCAGTAATTGGTTTGCCTGCAAACTTATTTTACGGAACTCCAATTCCTACTTGCATTATGGTTTTCAAAAAGTGTAAAGAAAATCCAAAAGATGTTTTGTTTATCAATGCAGCCGAGTATTTTGAAAGAGGAACACAAAACACATTGCGACAAGAAGACATTGACCGTATAGTTACTACTTACAGAGAAAGAAAGGAAGTTGAAAAATACAGCAGCTTGGCAACTCTTGATTTTATTGCCGAAAACGAATACAATTTGAATATTCCTCGATATGTAAACACATTTGAAGAACAAGGAAGTGTGGACATTGCATCGGTCGCAAAACAATTGCGAAGCCTTGAAAAAGAAATGAAGAATACAGATGCTGAACTTACTGTATTTTGTAAGGAACTTAAAATTGACACACCATTTTAATTATGCAAAAGGAATTAGAGGATTTACAGGATAGTTTAGCAATGAATGACCTAATTAATAAGCCAGGCATTCCGAAGCTGACTGAAATACTTTTGAAGAAGTTGGACCCTATACAATTTAGAATGGAGCAGGACGCAAATCACGCAAAGCCTCATTTGCACATTACTTATGGGAAACAATCACACGCAGCAAGTTATGGCATAACTGATGGCCAAAGGCTTGCAGGCAACCTTCCTAATAGATACGATAAGGATGTAACTAAATGGATAAGTAACAACCAAACGTCACTCCTACAAATTTGGGATAGTATACAGAAAGGCGATCAGCAGAAATATGAAATTTTAATAGGACAACTTTAACAATGGAAAAACAACAAAGCAAAAATCCGCTAATTAGATTTCCAGAATTTAAAGAGACTTGGGAACACAAACGACTGAATGAACTTTTAAGCGAAGCGAAAAAGCGGAACGAAGATTTAAAATATGGCAAAGACCAAGTGCTTTCTGTTTCGGGTGAAGTAGGTATAGTAAATCAGATTGAGCATTTAGGCAGAAGTTACGCAGGTGTTTCAGTTCACCAGTACCATGTTGTAGAAGTTGGTGACATTGTTTATACCAAAAGCCCATTGAAAGCAAATCCTTTTGGAATTATAAAACTCAACAAAGGCAAAGCAGGAATTGTATCTACGCTTTACGCTGTTTACAAAGTAAATCAGCAAACGGCTTATGGGCCTTTTATTGATTATTACTTTTCATTAGATGACAATACAAACCGCTATTTGCGACCACTGGTAAAGAAAGGTGCAAAAAACGATATGAAGATTAATAACGCTTATGTGTTGCATGATAGAATATTTGCACCTACCATTCCTGAACAAAAACGCATTGCTTCTTTTTTCACAGTTTTAGACAAGAAAATTGCTAAACTCAAACAAAAGAAACGCCTTTTAGAGCAATACAAAAAAGGCGTAATGCAAAAACTGTTTTCGCAAGAATTAAGGTTTAAAGATGAGAATGGAAAGGAGTTTCCGATGTGGGAGAAGAAAAAACTTGGCGAAATATTTTCAATTTTTAACGGGTATGCATTTGCAAGTGAAGATTCTGTAACAGATGGGATTCTTTGGGTAAAAATTGCTGATGTTGGAATTCAAGAAATGAAAAAGGATAATCTATCATTCCTTCCCAATGAATATTTAGAAAAGCATAAAAAATTCATTTTAAAAAAAGGAGATTATGTAATTGCACTAACTCGCCCAATTCTAAGTGGTGAACTCAAAATAGCAGTTATTGATGAGTTCTTTGATAATTCTTTATTAAATCAAAGAGTCGGTAAAATTGTGAGTGAGAACAATACAACTTTTGTATATTATATTCTTCAATTATCTTGGCTAATAAAAGCTATTGAAAACAATATTGCAGGAACTGATCCGCCTAATTTATCACCAAAAGAAATTGATTTCATAAAAATGTCAGTTCCTCAGAAAAAGGAACAAGACAAAATTGCGAAGTTTCTTTCGTCAATTGATGATAAATTAAATCGCACCGAAAACCAAATACTACAAACTCAGCAATATAAAAAAGGCTTGTTACAAAATATGTTTATATAATGGCTAAGCAACCCGAACAAATATTAGAGGAACAATTGGTGGCACAACTTCAAAAGTTGGGTTATAGCTTGGTGCATTTGAAAGACGAAAAGGATTTAATTGACAACCTCAAAAAGCAATTAGAGAAACACAACAACATACAATTTAGTAAAGCAGAATTTGAAAAAGTGCTGAATATATTAAGCAAAGGTTCAGTTTTTGAAAAAGCTAAAACTCTAAGAGAAAAGCAGCACCTAGTTAGAGATAATGGAGACAACATGTATTTTGAGTTTATAAATTCAGAACATTGGTGTCAAAATCAGTTTCAAGTTACACATCAGGTAACAATGGAAGGTAAATACAAGAATCGATATGATGTTACGATCCTCATAAATGGTCTGCCCTTAGTGCAAATAGAACTCAAAAGAAGAGGACTGGAATTGAAAGAGGCATTTAATCAAATAAATCGTTATCAGCGACATTCTTTTGCCGCAAATTCAGCCTTGTTTCAATACGTTCAGATTTTCATTATCAGTAATGGCGTAAATACAAAGTATTATGCCAATAATAGAAATCAGTCATTTAAGCAAACATTTTACTGGACAGATAAAGAGAACAAAAGACTTACAAATATTTTGAATGGCTTTACAAGTGATTTCCTAGAGCCTTGTAATGTATCTAAAATGATTTGTAAATACATTGTTTTAAATGAAACAAACAAAGTATTGATGGTTCTACGGCCTTATCAATATTATGCTGTTGAATCTATAATTGATCGTGTAAAAAACAGCACTAAAAGCGGCTATATTTGGCACACTACAGGATCTGGTAAAACACTTACTTCTTTTAAAGCCAGTCAAATTTTAATGAATTTGCCCCAGGTTAAAAAAGTGGTATTTGTAGTTGATAGAAAAGACCTTGATTATCAAACTACTTTTGAATTTAATAGTTTTAGCAAAGGAAGTATTGACGGCACAGGAAATACTAAGTCATTGGTTACTCAATTTACCGATGATACAAAGCTTATTGTTACTACTATTCAGAAGCTAAATACGGCTATAAGCAAGTCGCAGTATTTAGGTAAAATGGATAAATTAAAAGACGAAAAAATAGTTTTCATATTTGATGAATGTCATCGTTCGCAGTTTGGAGAAACACATAACCGAATCAAGAATTTCTTTACTAATATTCAAATGTTCGGATTTACTGGTACTCCAATATTTGTAGAAAATTCCGTTAAGAATGAGTTAGGTAAACGAACGACTAAAGAACTATTTGGTGATTGTTTGCATAAATATGTAATAACAGATGCAATTAAAGATGAAAACGTTTTAAAATTCTCAGTTGAATACGTTGGGCGTTATAAACAAAAAGAGAACATTGCCACTGAAATTGATATTGAGGTAGAAGATATAGATACCAAGGAATTAATGGAATCTCCAATTCGCCTAGGAAAAATATCCGATTACATTATCAATAATCATAATCGAAAAACACATAATAGAGAGTTTTCAGCTATTTTTTGCGTTAGCAGCGTAGAAACACTTATAAAGTACTACGATATTCTTCAAAGAAAGAAATTGGCAGGTGAACACGACCTAAGAATTGCTACAATATTCAGCTACATTGCTAATGAAAATGATGCAGATGCAAATGGATTTTTAAACGAAGAATTATCAGTAGTGGAAGAACCTCAAGCATTATATGGTTTAAAGGCTCATAGTAGAGAGAAGCTTGATGAATTTATTAGCTATTATAATGGCATGTATCAAACTAGGTTCTCAACCAAAGACAGTGAATCGTTTTATAATTACTACAACGATATTTCAAAAAAGCTAAAAGCACGCGAAAAACGTCCCGAAAACACAAATGATAGAATAGACATTTTGCTTGTTGTAAATATGTACTTAACGGGGTTCGATGCCAAAATGGTTAATACATTGTATGTAGATAAAAATTTAAAATATCATGGACTAATTCAAGCATTTTCTCGTACTAATAGAATCCTAAATGAACTAAAATCCCAAGGTAATATAGTTTGTTTTAGAAACTTGAAAAATGCAACTGATGATGCAATTACCCTCTTTAGCAATAAAGAGGCAATTGAAGTCATTATCATGAAACCTTATGAAGAATATGTAAAAAAATTCAATTCAGCCTATGTCGATTTGCTTAAAATTACACCTACCGTAAATAGTGTGAACGAACTGGAAACGGAAGATGATGAATTGGAATTCATTAAAGCATTTAGAGAATTGTTGAGAATAAAAAATATACTCGCTGCTTTTTCTGATTTTAACTGGGAACATCTTTCAATTGATGAACAGCCATTTGAAGATTATAAAAGCAAGTATCTTGATTTACATGATAAAGTAAAAAATAATCATCAAAAAGAAAAAGTATCTATACTTGAAGATGTTGATTTTGAATTAGAATTAATTCATAAGGATGAAATCAATGTAGCATATATTATCCAGCTACTAATCAAATTGAAATCTAAGGTTCAAAAAGATACAACTCAAACAGAGAAAGAAATTTTCAATTTGCTGAATACAGACGCTCAGCTAAGAAGTAAAAGGGAATTAATTGAGAGATTTATACAAGAAAACTTACCCCAGATTGTAGATACCGATGATATAAATGAAGAGTTTGAAAAGTTTTGGAGTAAAGAGCAAGTGCTTTCTTTTGAAAAACTAATTAGAGAGGAAAATCTATCAGTTGAAAGAACAGAAAACTTAATTGAAGATTATCTTTTTGGAGAAAGAGAACCAATGAGAGATGAAGTATTAGCATTAATTGAAGGAGAACCACCTATATTATTAGAGCGAAAGAAAATTGGTGACCGAGTCCTCTCCAAAATCATAGGATTCGTAGAAACATTTATTAGTAATATGGGAGTTAATTAGTTTGTAAAATATCATTTTTTCTTTGTCAAATCCTGCAATAGCTAGAATTGTGAAAATTTGTAAACCACATTGAAAATGTTCATACACATAATGATAGTAATACCTTAAATTAATTTGATAATTAACAAACAATTAAAAGATTTTTATTGTGATTAGTATTGGAAATGCTAAAAATATTAGTATTTTTACCTCTATACTGTTATAAATATTGAACTAAGTAACTGATTATTATGGAAATATTGGAAATAAGTATATCAAAAATTGATATTGAGAACAATTCAATAGAAATCATTGAGCGAAACAATTATGGTGATGATTTTGATAACTATTTAAATGGATTAGTTAATATAGTTGTTGCAGGAAATGGTAGAAAATTTGAATTTGAAAGGGATACAACAGAAGTTAGGGCACAAATTAAAAATATTATTTCTAACCAAGATTTTTCTTCAGTTACAAAAGGAATTTCCCAGCGGTTGTTGGAGAGAGAACAAGCAGCCCAAGTTAAAATTGCGAGGATGAATCATGAAATTCAAAAGGGAGTTGTAGTCCAAGCGAAGATTAAGGAAAACGATTTAGAGAGATTTATTATATGTAAAGCAGATCATTCTGATTTTATTGATGAGACAAATTTCACCTTAAAGAAGGGACTTCCAATAAAGAAAAAGATATTCAAAGCATTTATTTGTACAATATCTGCACCTAATAATGTTGTCGATATTTTAGTTTACGACCCTAATCAGTCACTGTATTGGTGGAGTGAATTTTTAGAATTAAAAAAAATTTATTCTGATGAAGATAACACAGAAAATGCATTCGGTGTTATAGATAGACAAGTATTTTCTAAAATAAAAAAGGATAATCCAAAAACTTGGTTGCACTTAAGAAATAGTACTTTAACATATTTTCGATCAAATGAAACTTTCGATATGGATCATTATTTAGAGAATGTTATTGGAAATTATGAACCAGATAATGAAAACGTTAATATTCCATCCTTAAAGGAGAAAATTAAAGATTTATCAAAAAAATCAAAAACGCCATTTGACGATCAGTTTACGATTGTAAAAAGTAAGATTACTGCAAAATATAGTTCAAATATAAAGTTGACAGAACAAATAGAACTACATTTAAAAGAAGGGATTGAAAAAATGGATGATATTATTACTGCAGCCAAAGATACAGATGGTACGAAATACGTAAGAATTAATAGTGATGAAGGTTATAAGTATTTTAAAGAAAGGCAACAAGGTAATTTATGACATATAGAGATTTTATAAATATTTTTTTTACTGACATTGCTGAACAAACTTCTTCAGAAAATGACGAATTTTTTGATATGACGCTTACAGCTAGTAATCTGGTTATTAGTAACAAAAGTGAAATTGATGAGGCATTATTATTCTTACAGTCTACTGATGAGTTAACTTTCACAATTGTATTTGATGAAACGGATCCTGTTTTATTTTATTCAAATAGTACCGACTTACAATCTTTTTTAGATAAGTTAATAAAGGAAAATCAATACCTAGTAGAAGGTGGACAAATAAGAATTGAGTTCAAGATTAGAAAGAAAAAAGTAGATGATATTATTACTATATATGATCTAGATATATTTAGTAAAACTTTGGAAAGCCTTAAAACCTCAGAAGTGTTTGCTATTTTCAATAGAGTTTTTACTAATTCAGAATATATTAACTTTAAAGTAGCTGGGTTAGATGTTCCTTTTCAAACAAATACAATATATTTCTCGCCAATACAATCGGAAAAATATGTTTCAGATTCACTAGGTAGGTTAAGTCGAATAAAAAAAATGGCCTCAGTATGTTATTTTGCAGGAGTTAAGGGGCACCAATTATTACCTGATGATTTTAAAGTTCAGGGTTCAATACCTACTAGCTTCTCATTCATGTTTAATAAATATGAGAACATTTTATCAGCAATTTTTTTGTTTGATATTACAGACTTAAATGAAGACACATTTATTTTTAGAATAAATGGTTATAAATCAATAAATGGTTCAATAGATACAAGCCAACAATTTGATTATTCGCCTGATTATTTTAGTATTTACAATTGGGTTTACAATGGAGGAAATTTATTCGATAAGATTGGATTAGCACGAAATATTATTTCACTTCATTTTGTAAAAAGTGGAGAATTAACGCTTCAAGATAATTCTTATCAATCTGTTAAATCTAATTTCAATGTGTATGAAAAGCAGAACATAAAGCAATATATTGAAATTAGAAATAAGGTGTCTGATCAACTACTTGATTTTAATAACAGAGCAAATAAGATAATTGAAACATTTGGTTCAGGCTTTCAGAAAAGTGCTTTAGCTCTCGTTACATATTATGCTTCTACTATTGTTTTAAGAGTTTTGGGAAGCGGTAGCTATACAAACATTTTTACATTTGATGCAACAGTTTTAGCAATGATTTTTTTAATTGTTTCATTCGTATATTTTCTCATAGCAAGATGGGAGGTTAATGTCCAGCGCAAGAGATTTAAAGATAGCTATAGTAATTTAAAAGAGAGATATACTGACTTATTAGACAATGCGGATATAAATAAAATTCTAAATAATGATAAAGAATTTAATGCTGATGTAGAATTCATAACAAACAAGTTAAGAAAATATAGTGTAATGTGGATTGGCTTTTTGTTTTTTTTATTAATTGGCACATTGTTACTTTTTATTACATATAATGTTTCTCAATTATTAGATACTCCTATTTGGAGGTTTTTATTTAGTACTCAAGGTTGTTCGTCAAATTAAATAATGCAAATATGAGATATAATACATATTTTGATTCTGAAGGTAATGAGATAGAATTTACTGTGTTTATTATTCATGGACATTCTAAAGAATTATATAATCTTGAAAGATTCATAAGGGATCAATTGAAGTTTAATGTTAAAATCCTATTAAATGACTTCACAGGTGAGGTAATATTAGATAAATTCCGAAATGCAGCATGGGAAGATGTAGATTGTGTAGTTGCGCTAATGTCTCCTGATGATAAACTGGACAATGGCAATTTCAGGGCTAGGCAGAATGTCTTTTATGAATTAGGATACTGCCAAGCCGTTTTTGATTTTTACAACGAAGAGGATGAATTTGAGCACGAACAGGTAATAGTTATAAAAGAGAAATCAATTGATTTTCGAGAAGTATCAGACCTTTTGGGTTTAGAGGTGTTGAATTATACAGATGGTAACATAGAATCTGTGTTTTATAAACTAGGTAAAGCAATAAACAATGTTTATAACGAATTAAAAGATGTCTAATATGAATTATATAGAAAATAAGGCAAATGAATTTATACGATTTCATTTTATTTCAAAAATGGATACCACAAGATCAGGTATTATTGTTGAAAAAGCTAAGGATGTAATATATGATATAGATGAAGGAATCGATAAAGCTCAATTTTTATACAAAGTATTAGAAGCTAATAATGCAGAGCTTAACCAACATTTACCAAATTGTAAGAATCCTGATAAGTGTTCTATTAATGCTGGGCATGAGGAATTCAGATATAAAATGAACCAGGAACTGAATAGAATTGGAATTAGGACAGATGAAAATGTATTCAACTTAGACGAAAAGTTTAATTGTGATATTATGATAAATGACCTAATTAGCCATATTAATGATTTTAAAGAAAATTTAAAGCAGGAGCTACAAGATCTAAAAGATGGTAATCAAATTATTTATGATGATATAATTGAGGAATTACAAGAATTAAAGAACCTGTATATTGTTGGAAAGAAAAACTGGTGGAAGTTATGTAGTGTAGAATTAACTAAAATGGTAGTTAGTGGATTAATTGATGAAACAGTAGTAAAGAATATTGTTGGATTCAGTCAAGTATATTTAAAGAATGGGTTAAAATTTTTAAATGGATAATCTAAATTTATTAATACTAAATTTATCACACTGAAAATTATCTAACAAGTTTAAACTTTGTGTATCTATAAAATTGATTTGATATTTATTATTATACTATGTCTAAAAACTGTAAGAGGATATTGAACCAATTAATAAATATGTAAATACAAGTTTAAAGCAAATGGTCTATAGCAAAAAGGAAAATGAAGTCAATTTATCAAGAATTGGTGAAATTCTTTTAGGTGAAAACAATCACCCAAAAGATGGAAATCATTACATAATATATTTTAAAGATATAGATGGATTTGACTTTGAAGGAGCAATGATAACTTCAAAATTATTTGGTGGAAAAAATATACCAATGGAAGTTTCACATTTTGAGAAAATGAATGCCGAAACAAATAATGAATGGAAAATAGTTTGCAATAATAGTCACCTAGTTTTAGCAAAACTACATAAGTTTGGCAATATGGGGCCGTTCTTACCTGTGGGTAAATTAACAGATGAAGGTGTGCGATTTCTTGAAAAAACTATCAGCCAACTTAGTTTAGAATCATGGGAAGAATATTTGAATCGTACAAAGTAATATTTTTTTTAGTTTGAATTTCACACCATTTTATAAATCCATTATATTTACTTAAACCTCCCAACTGCACTCGCTTCCCCATCCACCACCTCAATTATAACATCCACCTCATGTGCATGCTCATTCCCCCCTCTAAACTTGCCTTCCTTTGTCGAATGGTAAATAAATATAAATGCTGTTCTTGGGAATTTTTTATGTAGGGCTGTAATGTCTGCTATTTCCATTCCTGCCTTCGAAACCGAATCAATAAACACAAAATCAAACTCAGATAAATCTTCAGGAACTTGTTCGGCAATAAAGAGATTTGGGTGCGATGCTCCTAAACGATCTATTTTCTCCTGAAGAGTATAACCATAGCCTTCTTCAATTGGACAGAAGAGTACTTTACCATGATGCTGGGCTAAGTGTTTCGCAAAGTCCAAACACATGGTCGATTTTCCGCTTTTAGGAAGTCCGTAAACCATTGCCATAAATCCGACAGATGGATCACCAACTAGCTCACGGTATTTGCCTTGCAAGCCAATGGTTTCAAATTCCATTTTAAGAAGTTCCTGGGAAGATATCACTTGAACTTCTTTTGCATTTTCCACGCCAAATAGTTCATCCTTTTCGAAGATATTAAAACCACTAAGTTCAGCCTTTGAAATAGATAACATTTCTTTGGAGCTATCTAAATATTCTTTCAATAATATATATGCATCATTAAGTTTCTTTGCGTATTTATCGGTCGGTTGAAGCTTGCCACTCTTTACTGCTTTCTTCATACGATCGTATAATTTCTGAGCTTTGTCTTTTACTCCTTTCTTTCCATTCAGACTAATAAATGATTTAATGAACTTAGTGGATTCAAATACTTCTTCCGAATTAGCGATGGCTAGATATCGTTTTAAGCTTTTAGGTTCTAGCTTAATTTCAATGGCTTCGCCCATCATTTCATAGCACTTAATTAACTGGCTTTGCATATGGTTAATATCTTTAGCGTACTCAGAATCTTTTGTAATTCTGCGCTCCACAATTGCTTTTTGCAAACTATGTAAAAGGCTCAATACTTGCATTTGGGTTTTCACTCTTCCATGCATTGCCACATAACGTTTTATGAACTGAACATCCGAATCAATGTGTTCTACTTCCTTGGTAACGTATTCTTTTTTAGTTTCTGGCTCAATAGTTTTAACTAGTTCCATTTCATTTTCAGTGATGAAGCTTTTAGCTTCCTCTACCGAATCAAAACGATCGTTAGAAAATGCTTGAGCTTTTGAAATATCCCAAACCATAAATCTTTTAGAAGTTTTTGAAACAGGTCTTATCTCTACTTTTAAGCCTTTGTAGTTTACTATTTTTGCTTGCGTAGGCTTTGGTGGAGACACCTTAGTTTCCTTTTTTGCTACTTTCTTTTTACTTGCTTCTGGTAATTTCTTTTCGGTAGTAACTACGGTGTTTTTGCCCAGGTACTCTTCTAGCTTAATGAAGTAAGCATCCACCACTCGTTTAATATTTTCATTGGAATGATAAGCTGCCCAGTTTTCCGCCGAGGCTCCTTGCACGAGTTTATTTCCTTTGGCCAGTGCTTCAGGTAATTCATCCCAATTTATATTTGCCGTATTTGAAAAGTAGTTTTTAGTAGTTAACATGATTAAAAGTTTATAAGGTCAAGTTCTAGTTCTAATGCAAGAGCTTCAAGCTCTAATTGGTTTATTGGTTGTTTGATTTCGGTAGGGATTGAGGCTGTACGATATTCAAGCAAATAGTTCAGCCTGTTAAATTCTTCAGCTCTACTTTCAGCACTTCTTCCTTCTACCTGAAGGGCAGATTTTTTTTGCTGTATTTCTACTCGAAGTGAAGCCCACTTTGGCGAATCTTCTTCTCCTTTAAATTCCTCTGCTTGAAGTAACAGATTTTGTTTCTCTGCTTCATATTGCGCAAGGATAGGAGCTAAGTCGCTTGTTAATGAGCATCCTTTTGGTTTAAGAATAGTTCGCTCCGTTTTTCGAACCTTACTCACGTATTCTTTGAAATAGGCTAAGAAATACCTGTTCGGAAAGTAAACGCCCAGCAAAGTGTACGAGGATTCGATTTTCCTGCCCATAGCGAGGATATCTTTATCCTGTTGGTCAGTAGCGTTGATTAAAGACTCGATGTCTTCCTTGAGCTCTTTTCCTTTTTTGGACTGCTTGTTAATTATTTCTCCATCTTCGGCTACTTTCATTGTCCCTTGCATGAAGGTTGCATTCATTAGTGAGGTATGGAAATTGCGAATGGCATCTAAGCTTTTCTCTCGATACGTTTTGTAATCGGTGATGTCTTTTTCTACTTCTTTGATAGCCTCTATAGCAATCAGTATTTTTCTGTGCTCTCTGCCTAATTGCTCTTTTGCCTGGTCGAAAAACATTCTCACTAATCTGTCAACATCCGTAATGAGGGCCAGTTTAATTTCTTCAGGATCCATGCTCTCTAAATCCAGCACGTTTCCTCTATCGCCTCTAAACCAAATGTCATTGATACGAGAGGTTTTTTCTTCAAGCTTTTGGAACACGAATACATCCATGCTGTCCTGCACTAAAGGCATTACAATTCTTACGTATTTAAACTGGTTGCCTTGTCTCCAAATACGTCCTTCGAGCTGACGAATATCAGTAGGGTTCCATTCAGGGTAACAGTTGTAAATAACCGTTCCTCTTTTTTGTAAATCAATCCCTTCACGAATAGTCGCTGTGCCGATAATGATTTTTACAACCCCATCTAAGAAAGCTTCTTTAATAATTTCTTTTCGGGTATCGTTAATCTCTGAAGAAATAATTTCTACTTCATCAACCTTGATTTTATCATATAGTACACCTCGCTTATAACCGATTTCTTTTTCGAGGTATTCTTTAATTAAAGGAAAAAATAGTTTACCTCGGTTCATGTAAATCACTTGTCCGCTGGCAGTTTCATCATGCTTTTCGTGCCAGGTCTTTACCGATCTAATGCATTCCATTACGTAAGCAATCTTCGGACTTTGCTGTACAAAATCTTTATAATCTTCAGGCGTTCCTTTTAATAAAAACGGTGATAAGGCATTATCCAATGAATAAGCCAGGGCCCTGAACAAATTACCCATGTCGAGTTTACCTTGAGTAGATTTCTTAGCCATTGCAACGATTCCGTTTTGGTTCTCTCGTTGCATCGGTGTCATGTTGATGTAAGTGAGCACCTGCTTGTCTTGTGGCAAACGTTCCTTTACATTTTCAAAATTATAAAGCAAGGGTAAATTGATTTTCTTAGGACGAACTACGCCTGCTTCTTCACCAGTTTTGTATAGGATGTGATTATAGATTAGCTTCTGTAATATCCTTCTATTGGTAAAGCTTTTTATGACTTCTTTCTCTACAATTTCTTCTTTATAGTTCGCTGCCCATTCAACGGTTGGTAGCACAAACAAATCAAAGAAAGTATCTAGACTTGAGATACCATTATCTCGAAGCGAATCATAGGCCACGAGCGATAACATTGAATAAATCTCTAGTGGTGAATTAGAGAATGGAGTAGCGGTTAAGAGCATAGTATTTCTACCGTACTTGCGCTGAATGAAACTTAGTAAAAGAAACGCTTTCTGACCAGTCTCAGATGTTGCCGATTGAATGTTGTATCGTTTATTTCCATCCTCATCACTCTTTACTTGGGAGAACACGTTCTTACATCTGTGTGCTTCATCTATTACAGCATAATCAAATCCAAGTATATCAATGTCGGCAATAGAATTCTTTTGACCTACGCCAATCATTTCTCTAAACTTTTGGTATTCTATTTCTTTGTCTCGAGAAGATTTTTCTTTACTCTGGCCAAGGATGTTTACCAGCTCGGTAAATAGTTCATCTGAAACAGAATCACCAAAGCCTAGTCGTTTAAATCCTTCATAAGTAACCATCGTTATTGATCGTTCATTTACTGGATTATTAAGGTCTATTTTACTGATTACTTCCGTTCCTAAATTATACCAATCGTTCACTGTAATGCCTGTATGAGATAACACGCCAGAAACATGTTCGCCAGTTTTCTTATCAGTATAACCGATAATTTCATTCATCCATTTTTTATAGGTCGGCTTCGGTACTACGATCAGTGGACGTTTACATTTTCCTGAATATAAATTATGTGCTAAGTTTACAATGGCTGTCATGGTTTTACCAACTCCCACATCAAAAGCATTAATGCCTGAACCCATTGCTTCCATAAAAGCAACTCCTTCTCGCTGAATGTCGGTGATTTGTAGAATGCCTGACTTGAACCGAGCTGAACATTCAAAGCCAATGGGCACTTTAGAATAGTTGATGTCCGACTGGCCGTTATACATTCTGTTCCAAGCATAGTTTAGTTTCTGTTGGTCTTCAAAAGCTAGTACTTCATGTAAGAATTTAGAGAATAGTTTTTCTCCCTCGATTCTAGCGTTAGCTTTAATCTCTGCTTTTTCTTCTTTGGTTAATTTATCATCTCGTAGTGAACGGTTAGCCAGGTAATAGTCGGCTATATCGATTGCAGCACTTTTCTCGAAATCAGTATCGGCATTGAGCGTAAATAACCATTTGATGAATACATGCTGAAGTGTGTACTTAGTTTCTCCATCAAAGCGGATGTTTATTTTCTCTCGCTCTTTTTTGCGTTCTACTTTTCCGTTTACCTTTTTTAGCTCTTCGGCGTTTTCTAAGTCCATGAATTCCTCACGAACCTGCGTGATGTAAAACAAATTTGGATCTACTGCAAAGTCTGAAATTGCTGTAATGATTGGACGTTCTTTCTCATCAGTATTCTCAACCGATAGTAATTCAGGTTTTGCTTTTTCAATAACTTGTTTGTGCAGTTCCCAACATTCAGATCCAAAATGCTTCTCGATGGCTTCTTTGTCTTTCTCCAATTGTACCAAACGGTCGTACATATTGCCGTAGGTATAAATTGGAAAAGGCATGAGCTCTCCAGCATGATAAAACAAAGCACCCGCTTTTACTAAATCAAATAACTGTGCTTCCAGTGCTTTTCCAGTGCCTTTGATGTAATAAGGTTCCCAGCCTTTCATCGGTACGCCCATTCGGCGTTTGTACCAAATCCATGCTTTAATTTCAGCTTCCGTAATACCCTTGTTGTATTTGGCTACTACCTCAGAAAAGGATAGTTTTTTATTTTCCACTTCACCCAAGCCTTTCAAGGAGTTCGCTTCCTTTAGTACCTGCTGTATGATGTGAGTGTTGCCTCTAATGTTGGTGGAGGTATAAGGATTAAGCGAACCTAATCCATTTAAATTTTGTATGCCTGATAGATAACTCATATTCTTTTAATTTGCATTTCTAGTTCTAGCGCTAAGGCTTCTATTTCTAATTCACTTAATGAAGTATTTCCTATTGGATGTTTGTTCATAAATTTTAATGCATGCTCGTTTGCATCCGATACGCTCATGTAATTAATGTTCTCCAGTATAAAATCTCCATTATGTATTTGGAAGTTATAATCCACACCATGCGTAAATACTTGTATCATGTAGTTACCGCATCCGTATTGCACGAAGAAGTCTTCGTATTCAGGGTCGTAAGTTTTAATCAACCAATCGCCTGGTAATTCAAGGAGTAATTGCATGTCACCAAGCGCATAGTTTAACGTGCTAATAATCTCCACCAAACTGCCTTTAATGTTAATTGGAAATTCTCTGCTTGTCGTATATTCTTCTTTGCCACAAATCTTTTCAGGATGCCTTGCAAACCAGGTGTTAAATGTGCAGAGCTCAGCGAATGATAAAGGTTCATTAGAATAATCTTTCTGCTTCATGTAAGTAGCGACAATAGATTCCTCATCTCTATCTTTTGGATATACTCCATTTCGAAGTAGCGAGGTATTAAAATCCTTTGCATCTACTTTAGAAAGTACATCCCGAATCATATCAATGCGAGCTCTTAAATACTTTGGCGAGGTCGTATCCATCAGATTAATTGCATTTCAGATTCAAGCAATGGTATGATTGCAGCTGGTACCATTTGATCGTGCAATACTTTTTCAATAACCATGTTCTCAATTTGCAGGTAACCGTTTTTAGACTGAATAATTTCAAAAATATTTGGAGCATTCGCCTGGGTTACTTTTTTTAATTGAGCAAATATTTCTGAGCGAAGTTTTTGCTCTAAGTCATTTGGTATATCAGAGATAGAGCCAAGTGCTCGTTCACCTTGTTCTGCAAACGATAAATATCCATCACGAGTAACGATGATGTGATCCATTAAATGAATGTCGAATAATTTCAGAGCATCCTTAATTCGTTTAGTAAGAATTCTATCTGCTTCAGATGGCTGAAGGTTTCCGCTTGGATGGTTGTGAGAAATAATAACTGCTTTGGCAAGCGTTTTAAGCGCCACTGCTGCTACTATCTCAATGTCCACCATAGTTGCATTGATGGTGCCAGTAGAGTGGTGGTAATAGCCTATAATTTTATTTGCTTGGTTTAAGTAAATGGCTATAAAGTGTTCTTGTACTTCAATACCTTTTAGAATGCGCTCCCGAATAAAACTTGTGACATCAGCCGAACTGCTTACCTTACCAAAGAAATAAGCATCTTTGTTAAAGGTGACCTCAATTTCACGGACTCTAAATTCTGCATCGAGTTCATCAATTTTAGATTCTAAATCCGAGTAAGCAGATTTATCAAAAACCATTTGAGGCTGGAAAGTCGTTTGGGTATAATTCATGGTTATATTCTTTTTAAGACAATGATGTCTGTAGGTACGCTGGAAAATTTAAATACGGCTGGTAATCGGTAGGCATCTAAAAGCTGAGCGTATTTTTCGAGTTCTAGTTTTTCTCCTTGATAGGTGATGCCGTTTCTTAAAAAATTACTGCCTGTGATGAATACTAATAGTCCACCTGGCTTTAAGAGCTGAAGCCCTTGGTACATAAAAAACAGTTCTATTTGATGCATTTTAGGGCGAGTGAAATAAGAGCTGTATTTGTTCTTATATTTTCCATAGGGCGGATTGCCAATCACTAAAGAAAATGGAGCTCCTGTTAACCAGGTTAATTTATCTTTTAGTCTAGCTGTAAATCGTGGCTCTTGCAAGAATGCAGTTTCAAAATAACTGTTATAAACCTTTGCCTCAGGGTAAAGTATTTCTGTGATGCGTTTAGATATGGGATTAGTTTCAAATGCGTAACACTTCGATTTGTCAGGCGCATACTTTAACATATTCCCAGTGCCTACACTTGGCTCCAGTACTGTGCCTGTTGGTTTGTAGCCATAACGATACGCAAGCTTCCACATTAACTCGCAGATGTAATCGGGAGTATAGTATTCGTATAATACACCTTCACCTGTTGCACCTTTTGAGCCTTGTCCTCCAGAGCCTTCGTATTGAACAAGAAGCTGCTTGTCTTCCTGGTAATATTTTTCGCCTTTCTTATCCTTACTTCTAATGAGTTCTTCGATTTTTTTATTAAGCGCTAACTGATTCATACCTGCGCCTCCAGTAATCCATTTTTACCCACTACTTTTAGTACATAAGCGTAAGCTTCTTCACTTCTTTTTTTAGCACTGACTAATGTTTCTTTTACAGTATTTCCTTTAGGTTTATAGAAGTAACCTTGGTTATACCTGAGCACTACTTTGTCTAGTCTGAGTGTTCCTTTTTCTTCGTGCTGATCAATAAGTAATCCTAAGTAAATACTGCCCACTAGAATGTTAAATTCTGGATTTAATAAATCCGCTTTCGTGATCACATTTCCAGAATAGTTATTGGATTTAAGTTTTTGTCCTAAATATTGTTGAGCTAGTATTGAATCTAACCTTGCACCCAACTGTTTTTTAAGTATATTTTTTTCTGCTGTACTAAGACGTTTAAAATTATTTTCTTGAACTAAAGTATCGTGAGCAGTTTGAGGTTTTAGTTGCATTAATCCCACAGCACCTGCTGAACTAATTGCTTTTTCATCACCAGCGCTTTCAGCAAAAATGATAGAAAGAATAATTGCTCCTGGTACTTTAGTCAACCTCTCAGCTAAGCGAATAGCTGAGTAATATCGTTTTGCAATAATAGCCAATGCCGATTTAAGCAGAGGTGTTTTTTCCTTAGCATAAAAGGGAGTACATATCATTGGTATGGCTACATTCATTACGATGCTTTTAAGAATTGTATAGTTCTATTTTGCTTTTGATTGGCGCCAAGTTTTTTATCCGCCCTGGCTTTTAAAATCATTGCAGCTAGTGCAATAGTTGAGGCAATAATTACCGAATTACTTTTCATCTATTTGGATGTATTTAGAATATTGGATTTTGCTGTACGGACTTGCTAAGCTTATGCGCTGCGTTAACCTGCGAGGTGAGAATAACCACAACCAAGGGTTTGCTCTTGAGCCTTTAAATACTACTTGAGAGAGGGTATCAAAATGAGTTATACTTATTGATTGTTTATTCCCAATAGCTTGCCCCTGAATACTAATCCATGCATCCGAATAGTCGAACTGTTTTACCCGAATCGTATCTTGAATGATGCTGTCTTTTAGGGTAGTGATAATTGTTTTTTCTAGTC